>Ga0187783_10001928_pt1 | contig 15403 bp, 14 predicted proteins | sample 1015_SJ02_MP02_2_FD_132471 | JGI IMG/M metagenome (GOLD analysis project Ga0187783, IMG submission 132471) | Tropical peat soil microbial communities from peatlands in Department of Meta, Colombia - 1015_SJ02_MP02_20_MG | ecosystem: Environmental > Terrestrial > Soil > Wetlands > Peat | place... | reverse complement strand
GCCGATGGCACGATCGCCTCGCCGCTCACCTCGCGGCCGTGCGTGTGGTGGAGCTACGAGATCGCGCACCAGGAGCACGACAGCAAGGGCAACTCGCGCTGGAGCGTTGAGGAGAGCGCGACGAGCGTCGACCTGTTCGTGCTCGATGATGGCGATGCGCAGTGCCTGGTCGGCCCGGTCAAGGCGGAGATCACGCCGACCATACGCGACGTCTGGTACGGCGAGGAATCCTGGCCCTCGGGGCCGCCGCCGGCCGCGGACCTCGCGGTGCCGCTGCTGCACAGCGGCCGCTGGCGCTACACCGAGCGGCTGCTGAGTGTCGGCGACCGGCTGACGGTGATGGGCGAGCTGCGCTCGCATTCCGAGGTCGGCGATGTCGCTGCAGCCATCGCGGCCAAGCTCCACGAATGGAAGCAGGACCAGGGGGCGCTGCTGCAGCGCTTCGATCTCGATCACGACGGCAAGCTGAGCGCGACCGAATGGGAAGCGGCGCGCCAGGCCGCCGCCGTGGAGTGCCAAAGCCAGAAGCTGCAGTCGCAGATCACGCGTACCAGTGTCATTTCGCAGCCGGCCAATGGCGAACCCTTCCTGATCGCGCCGCGCAGCACCGCGCAGCTCGAGCGGCGCGAGCGTCTGTACGCGGCACTCGACTTCGCGCTCGGCCTCATCGGCGTGGTCGTCTGCGCCTGGGCGATCCGCCACGCCAGCTAGCATCCCCGCGCACCCGCGCGTTCGCCGTGCTGAGCGCAGGCGTCGCGCCTGTGCCAACCGCTAGCTACTTTCCGGCGCAAAAATGATGCGGCTTTCTCCGGCTACCGCACCGGCGAGCCGGTAATTTTTCTGCACGAGCGTACCTAATTTGTTGGCGTAGAGACGCCGCGACTTTACACGCAGGCTTGACGTAAGGTTTAGGGATTGTTACCTTAAGACTTAATGGGGAGTAAGGATAAACGCCTGCACCAGCTCGAACAGGCCAGCGCCTCCATGGTGCAGGGGTCACTGTCTGAGTCCACCCGTCAGTGCGGCGATCCCTCCTGCGCCTGCGCACACGACCCGGCTCACCGTCACGGCCCGCACCTGTATTTCCGTTACAAGAGCGAAGGCAAGGTCCATTCGGTGTATGTGCCCACGGAGCTTGGTGATTCCGTTCGGGACGCGCAGAGCGCCTGGCATGAGTTTCAGCAGCTCGGGGCTGAGATCTCCGCCGAGAACCGCGAACGACTCTTGAGCTCGCTCGAGCGCGAGAAGCAACTCGCGCGGGCCCAGCGCTCACCGAAGCCAGGGAAGCGCTGAGTTGATCGAGCCCTCGCGTCCCCAGCTGTCCTTCGCCGAGGGTCTGATCCAGGAGGAAGTCGGTCCCTTGTGGGAAGAGTGGATGCGCCAGATCGACACGCTGCTCGCCGACTCCGAGCTGGTGCAAATCGTCTACGAGGCGCTCGCCCGGCGATATCCACAGAGCCGGACCCGCGGGCGGCCGGCGACACCTGCCGAGGTAGTGCTGCGGTTGCTGCTCCTCAAGCACATGCGTAACTGGAGCTACCACGTGCTCGAGCGCGAAGTGCGCGCCAACCTGGTGTACCGGCAGTTCACCCGGGTGGGAGCACAGAAGGTTCCCGATGCCAAGACGCTCGGCCGGCTTGCGCTGGCGCTCGGTCCTGAGATCATCGGGCAGCTTCATCGGCGTGTGGTCGGCATGGCGTGCGAGAAGCACATCGTGCGCGGCCGCCGACTGCGCTTGGATACCACAGTCGTTGAGACCGACATCCACTACCCGACCGATAGCTCGCTCCTTGGCGATGGCGTACGGGTGCTCACCCGCGCCATGAAGCGCATCGCCGAGATCGCTGGCCGTGCCGGTACGCGGCTGCGAGATCGCACCCGCGCCGTCGGCTATCAAGTCAGGCTGATCGCCTGTGCCAGCCGCAGCCGTATACCGCAGCGGGGCCAGGAGCGACTGAAGAGCTGCTACCGCAAACTCCTGTACCACACCGCTCGCGTGGTGGGTCAAGCCCGCTGCTTCGCCGCGGAAGTGGCCACGGGCCGCAAGCGCGCCCGCGGCCTTCTTGAGCAAGTCACCCTCGAGGCGAGCCAAGCCTATCTGGAGCAGATGATTCCCCTGGTGCGTCAGGTCATGCATCAGACGCGTGAGCGCATCTTCAAGGGCAACACACACGTCCCCGGCAAGCTCGTGAGCTTGTTCGAGCCACATACCGAAGTGATCCGCAAAGGCAAGGCCTCCAAGCCGACCGAGTTCGGCAAGATGGTGAAGATCCAGGAAGCTGAAGCGCAGATCGTCACGCACTACGAGGTCTACGGCGAGCGGCCCAGCGACTGTGACTTGTTGTTGCCGGCGATCGCCGTGCATGAGCAGCTCCTGGGCCGCAAGCCCTACCTGGTCACCGCCGACGCCGCCTTCTTCTCGCAACGCAACGAGAACGCGGCCCAGGCCCGGGGTATCAAGCGCGTGGCCATCCCCAATCGCTCTCCCTGGAGGAGCTCGCACCGCAAGCGGCTCGAGAAGAAACGCTGGTTCCGCAACGCCCAGAAGTGGCGCACCGGGAGCGAAGGTCGGATCAGTCTTCTGAAGCGGCGCCACGGCTTGAACCGCTGCCGCTACAGGGGACTTCCCGGCATGCAGCGCTGGGTCGGCCTGGGTGTGATCGCCGACAACCTGATCAACCTCGGTCACGCACTCGCCCCTTCACCCGAGCGCTGAGCTCGCCCCTACCTTCACACCATCGCGGTCGTAAGGCTGCGGTCGATCTGCCATGCTCCCGTGCCGCCGGTTGGCAAGTTCATTTTTGCGCCGGAAAGTAGCTAGTGGGCGACCTCGACGTGCAGCAGCAGGGCGTCTGCCTGCTGCCTGAGCATGTAGGCAAAGAGCGCCTGCAGCTGTCCGAGCTGCTGCTCGGAGAACGCCTTGAGATCCGGCGGCGACTTGTAGCCGAGCCAGCTCTGACCGTTCCCGCCCCACTGTCGCGCGCTGAGGCGCGCGGTGGGTCCGCTCACTTCGATGAGCAGCAGCTCGCTCAGGTTGAGGAGCGAGGGCAGCGCGTCCGGGCCACCCTCCCCCGTCACGAAACACCAGCCCCGCAGGTACTCCGGCAGCTCCTTGTGGCGCGTCGCGCCTGCGTGGGCGGAGTCATTGCGCCCGGGACCGAGCACGATGATGGCGTTGAGACGCTCGGTGGCGGCGAGCCGCGCAAAGAGCGGCGCACACTCCTTCGGCAGCCCCTTGGCGAGCGCGGCGTCGAGGAAGCACCGCTCGCGCGCGCGCGTCAGCTCATCGCTCGGCGCCACCGCTACCGCGACGAGTCCGAGCTGCTTGAGGCGGTCCTGGACGGCATCGAGCAGCATCGTGCTCACCGACCACTTCATCGGATAAGTCTTGAGGAAGCTGTTCTCGATCTGCTTCGAGGCGTGAAAGTGCGTCACCTCGGCGTCGAGCTGACTGACGATGCCGACGCGGGCGCCGGCGGGCAGCGGCGGGTTGCCGGGCACCGGCGCCGCGAGCGCCGCCTCGGGCACGAGGGAAAGCGCCACGAGGCACAGCGCGGCGGAAGACGGCGCTGGCGTGCGTGCAGACATACGCGGGCTCCCCGGGGAGCACGAGTCTAGCGCGCCCGCTGCGCGCGGTGGAATGGCGTCTGCGCTAACTCGCGCGCCCTTTGGGGCGCGTCATGCGCGTGGCGACCTGCAGCGCAAGCAGCGAGGGCAACGCCAGCACGACGCCCGCCACGCCCCAAAGCCAGCCGCCGATCCACAGCGCAAACAACACCGCGACCGGGCTCACGTTGAGGCGCCGGCCGACGAAGATCGGCTCGATCACATGACCTTCGATGGTGGCGAGCGCCAGGTAGCTGGCGCCGACGAGGAGCGTGTGGCCGATACTGTTGAACGCGACGAATCCGACGAGCGTGAGGACCGTGAAGGCGATTGCAGGACCCAGGTACGGCACGAAGTTGAGCAGCCCGGCGAGCACTCCCCACAGGGCGGGGTTCGGCATGCCGAGCAGCCAGAGCAGTCCCGCGGCGACCATGGCGAAGCACAGGTTGATGAGGAGCAGCGTGCCGTAGTAACGGCCGACCTGCCGGCGCACCGCCTCGATGATCTCGAGCGCGTGCACGGCGCTCAGGCGTGTGTCGAGCGCGCACGTCATGCGCGCCGGCTCGTCATGGAGGCGATGTTCCTTCGCCGTGCGGCTCGGGCGGGCGCGCGGCTTGCGGCCGCTCCTCACGTGGCGCCTGTGGGCGTTCGGCAGGGTGTCGCGGCGCGGCTCAACCGCGCGTGGCCAGCGTGTGGCAAAAGTGCAGCCATGATGGTTCACACCTCGTGACCTCACCTGCACGGTACTTTGCCTCCGCAGCCGGCGTGTTGACTGGCGGCCGCTGCAGCGGCCGGCTGTCGGCCGTGTCTTACGTGGCGCGGGTATGTCGCGGCCACCCGACAGCCTTGCCGGTGTGAGACCTGCTAGTGGCCGCCTTCGACGAGCAGTCCCGCATCGCCGAGTGCGCGCGCGAGCTGCGCCTCGATGCGCAGCGCCTCCCCTCGCGCGATCCCCTGCAGATGGAGCGTCGGTCCGGTGAGCACCTCGAGGCCACGCCGCAGCACGCTGCCCGCGGCGCGGATACCCGCCTTGTGCTGATCGAAGCGCTGCGCGGGCGGGTAGTGACTCATGCCGACGTACAGCCCGTACGGGCCGCGATCGCGGTCGGCGCAGTCGAGCAGCACCACGTACACGTTGAAGCGCCCGCGCCGGGCCGTGGTGAATGACAGCGCGATCTCGTAGAGCGTCGGCAGCCAGTCCACGTGGCGCATCGGCAGCCACTCGGGGATGGAGGCGGCGGCAGCCTGCCACAGCGCGGCGAGTGCCGCCTCGATGTGGGCGGCGAATTCTCCGCGCATCCACAGCTCGTGAATGCAGTGTGCGCCCGCGGCGCCCGCGCCGGCGCACAGCGCGGCGCGAAAATGCCTCGTGAGCGCTTCCCGCGGGGAGAGCGCAAGCGGCCGGGCCGCGGGCGGGAGCGAGGCGTCGAAGCCCGCCGCCGCCCCGCTCAACCGCGCGCCGGGAGCGCGCGGCGCGGGGCCCTTGCGCCGATCAGCCATACGATTCCCCCGAGGGCGATGCCGAGCGGCACGATGAGCACGGCGCGTCCGAGCGATGCGGCAGTGGCGAGATAACCGATGAGCGGCGGGGAGGGAACATCGCCGAGCAGATGAATTGCGAACACGCACAGCGCCATCGCCGAAGCCCGCTCGAACGGTGAGACGCTGTTGGCGATGGCGGCGTTGATCGGCCCGGTCGACATGAAAAGCAGCACTTCCGCTAGCACGAGCGCCGGGTAATAGAGTCCCGGGGCCGAGGCGCCGAGCGCGAGCCAGGCGATGGGCGCCGCGGCGAGTGTGAGCGCGCCCGAGAACCACAGGTAACCCTGCGGCGAGCGCTTCAGGCAGTAATCGCCGAGCCAGCCGCCGGCGAGGGTGCCGACGAATCCGGTGACGACGACGATGGCGCCGAAGCCGGTGGTGGCCGCATCCGGCGGGACGCCGCGCACGCGCTCGAGAAAGGTCGGCATCCAGAAGCCGAGCCCGCCGAGCGCGAAGGTATAGGCCGCGTAGCCGAGCACGAGCAGCAGGTAAGGTCCGCGGCGCAGGAGGCTCAGGTACACCGCGAGCGCGCTGCGCGGGCCGCTGCGGGCGAGCGCTGGCGAGGGCGCGTGCGCGGGGGTTTCCTGTGCGCCGCGCGGCGGATCGGGCAGCGCGAGGAGCGTCGCCGCGAGCAGCAACCCCGGCGCGCCGCAGAGGAAGAAGGCCGCGCGCCAGCCGAAGTGATGGCCGATGAGGCCGCCGAGCACGTAGCCGAGCGCGGCGCCGACCGGGATCGCCATGTTGAGTACCGCGTACACCCGCCCGCGCGCGGCGAGCGGAAAGCAGTCGGCGAGCAGCGCCGGAGCGATGGCCGCATAGGCCGCCTCGCCCACACCGACCAGCGCGCGGGCCGCGAACAGCTGCGGGTAGTCGCGCGTGAGGCCCGACAGTACGGTCGCGAGGCTCCAGATGAACACCCCGAGCGCAATCGCCCGCGGGCGCGAGCCGCGGTCACCCCAGGCGCCGAACAACGGCGCCGCCACCATGTAGACGATCATGAAGGCCGGCCACAGCCAGCCGACCTGCTGATCGCTGAGTCCCATGGCACGCTCGAGATCCGGCACGAGCGGCGGCACGAGATAGCGATCGAGATAATTGAGCAGATTGATCGTGCTCAGGACGCCGAGCACGCCGAGATAGGCGCGCGGCGCCGCCGCGGGGTCGCTCAAGGCTCACGTCCGTAAAGCAGCCGCATCCGCGCGCGACTGTACCGCAGCGGCTGTACCGCGGCCGCGTGAAATCGGCCTCCCGATGAGTGAGCGCCGTCTGCCGCGGGGAGATTTCCCCCGGGGAGCTAGGCGGGAGCGAGTTTCAGCCGCTCGAGATACTGGCGCACGGACTCGCGAAAGCCCTCGCTGCTCGTCACGGTGGTGCCACCGGACACCACCAGGATGAAATCCCCGCGCGGGGTGCGGCTGATCTCCTTCACGTGACGCATGTTGACGAGACAGGAACGGCTGATGCGCAGCATCGGCTGCGCCTGGAAGGACTTCTCCGCCTGTTGCAGGGTGCTGCGGGCATGAAAGACCTCGCGGCCGATCGTGAGGCGCACGTAGTTGCGGTCGGCCTCGACCACTTCCACATGCGACACCTCGAGCATGTGCATGCGGCTGCCGGCTTCGGCGAGCACGCGCGGCTGCGCGTCGGCGCGCGCATGCGCGGCACGCTCGAGCTGCTCGAGGAGCGCGGCGAGCGCACCCTGGCGGTCGAAGGCGTCGGCGGCGTGGTGGCGCCGCCGCACGCGCTCGACGGTCGCCTTGAAGCGGGCGTCATCGAAGGGCTTGAGCAGGTAATCGACCGCGCTCACCTCGAAGGCCTCGAGCGCGTAATGATCGTAGGCGGTGACGAACACGATGAGCGGCAGCTGCTGCGGATCGAGGGCGCGCGCCAGCGCCATGCCGGTGAGGGAGTCCATCTGGATGTCGAGGAACAGCACCTGGGGCGGATTGCTGCGGATCGCCTCGAGCGCCGCTCGGCTGTCACCGTACTCTCCGACCACCCGCAGGTCGGGCTCGCGCTCGCAGCACTCGCGCACCGTGCGCCGCGCCGCCGGCTCATCATCGACGATGATGACCTCCATCATGGCGGGGGGCTGCCCGCGCCCGGCCGCGGCGGCGCGCCCGGACCATCGCGCAGCAGCGGCATGTGGATCTCGGCGAGCCACACGTCGTCCTCGACCGGGCCGGCGGTGAAGCTCGCGGTATCGCCGAACTGCACCTCGAGCCGCTCGCGCACGTTGGCGATACCGATGCCGGTGAGCCCGGCCGCGCGCCCCGGTGCGATGGTGTTGAGGACCCGCAGCGTGAGGCGCTCGCCGCTCGCATAGGCCTCGACGCGTATCGTGACCGGACCTTCGTGCCCGGCGAGCCCGTGCACGACGGCATTCTCGACCAGCGGCTGCAGGATGAGGCTCGGCACCCAGGCGCGCGAGAGCTCCTCGCGCAGCGGCACGCGGATGGCAAGCCGATCGGCAAAGCGCCGCTGCTGCAGCTCGAGATACAACGACACGAACTGCAGCTCATCAGAGAGCCGCGAGAACTCGCGCTCCCCGGCCGTCAACAGCCGGCGCAGCAGATCACCGAGCTGCACCACCATGGCCTGCGCCGCCGGTGGATCCCAGGTGATCTGTCCGCGGATGGTGTGCAGCAGGTTGAAGAGCGTATGCGGGGAGAGCTGCATGCGCAGCGCCGCGAGGTGCGCCTGTGTCAGTGCCCGCTCGAGCGCGGCCGAGCGCAGCTGCGAGTCGCGCAGCCGCTGGTAGAAGAGGAAGCCGGTAATCAGCGCCAGTCCGAAGCCGTAGGTGACGAGGAAGCTGGTGATGCTCGCGAGCCAAATGGGCACCTCGTGCGTCGAGAACGCCTGCCAGCTGCTCCACTCCTTCATGTCCTTCATGCCGTGCTCTTCGTACGTGCCGTGCCAGTAGGCAGTCACATGCTCACCGAACATGAGCGCTGGCGTGGCGAGCACCGCGAAGCCGAGCGCGCAGGCGAGCTGCAGCGGCACGGCGCGCCACAGCGGCTGCCAGCCGGTGCGCAGTGAGCGCCACATGCAGAGGATGAAGAGCGGATACAACAGCAGATGCTGCAGCAGCCGCGCGTCCCAGGGGGCGAACACGTGCTCGATCTTCATCACCGACAGGCTCGCCTGCATGTTGTTGGCATACATGACGTTCGACAGGGCGACATAGACCCAGAACACGGTCAGCACACCGAGCAGCGGCCGAAAGGCGCTGGTGCTTATCGCCGCGGTCTGCGCCACGCGCGCACGCAGCTGCGCCGCCGGCAGGCCGAGCGCCGGTGTGACTCGCTCTAAGGGTGAAACGCTCATGCGCCGCTGTCCCGTGTGTGGCAATGGCCCGCCACTTTGCCTCGTAGCGTACCGCCAAGCGCGTTCCCGGTGCGGGCGCGGCCGCCATCCGGGGACGAGCCCGTTGCCCGCAGGGACGAGCCCGGGCGCCGCGGCGCAAGCGCGGCACGCGCACGCGTAACGCGCGCGGCCGCACGCCAGCAGTGCGCCCGCGGCGAGCGGGTCGCGTGCGGTACGAACGCGTCGTGTGCGGGGATCAACACGTGTTGCAGGGACTTAGCGCGAGCGCGAGTTGGGAGTTTCATATGCAACGTCGAATGGGCAACGCCAACACCGCTAAACCAACACCGGGAGATGACCATGACGAATGCCAACATGAAGCTTCACGCCCCACGACGCACCGCTGCGCTGGCCGCCCTCGGCGCCGTGCTCATCGCCGGCGTCTCCGCTGCTGCATACGCCGGCTCTGCGGACACCGCAAGTGCCTCGGTGCGGGTCGCCTACGGTGACCTCAATCTCGCCAGCGAGCAGGGCAACCAGGCGCTGTACGCGCGCATCGTCGCCGCCGCGCGCGCGGTGTGTGCGGCGAACGAGGTGGATATCCGCAACCTGCATGCCTATGCGGCCGCGCAGGCGTGCGAGCGGCAGGCGATCGCCACTGCGGTTCAGCAGGTGCACAGCCCGAAGCTCGCGGCCCTCTACAGCGCGCACCTGCATGGGGGCTGAGAGCGTGGAACGCGACACCGCGCCGCGCTCGCGGGTGCTCCGCGCCAGGAACACCCGCTGCGCGCCGCGCGGTACGTGCCGCCGCAGCATTGGCGCTCAACCGATGGCTGCAAGTTCCGCCGCGCTCAGCCTGAGGGAGGCCGCGGCGACATTCTGCTCGAGGTGCGCGACCGACGATGTTCCCGGGATCGGCAGCATCGCCGGAGACTTCGCGAGCAGCCAGGCGATCGCGATCTGCAGTACGCCCACACCGTGCGCCCGCGCCGCCTCCTCCAGCGCCCCGCCGGCGCGCCGCTCGAGCCGGTCGGCCGACCCGCCGGCGATCGGCGCCCAGGGAATGAACGCGAGACGCTCGCGCGCACACACGCCGAGAACTTCCTCGGAAGCCCGGTCGGAGAGGTTGTACTGGTTCTGCACCGAGACGATCGGCGCGATCCGCCGCGCCCGCGCGAGCTCGGAGGCGCTGAAGTTCGACACGCCGATGTGACGGATCTTGCCGGCCCGCTGCAGCTCGGCGAGCGCCTCGATCGAATACTCGAGAACCACGTACGGATCGATGTGATGGAACTGATACAGGTCGATGCGCTCGAGCTTGAGCCGTCGCAGGCTCCCCTCGCACGCCTCGCGCAGGTGCTCGGGCCGGCCGTCGGAAATCCATTGGCTCGCTCCGGGACGCACGAGGCCGCCCTTGGTCGCGATCACCAGGCCGGGCGGATACGGGTAGAGCGCCTCCGCGATCAGCTCCTCGCTCACCCGCGGGCCGTAGGCGTCGGCGGTGTCGATGAAGTTGACGCCGAGCTCGACCGCGCGGCGCAGTACCGCTTGCGCTTCGGCGGGGTCCTTCGGGGCACCCCAGATTCCCGGGCCGGTGACGCGCATGGCGCCAAATCCCAGGCGATTGACCGTGAGGTCACCACCGATGGTGAGCTGGCCTGCGGCCGCCGCGGCGGTCGCAGCGGTGGCGCTCGCTACGCCCGTCGCTCCCGCCACGCCCGCTGAAGCGACGGCGGGCAGCGCTGGGAGCGGCGCGCCGCGCGCGGCCACGAGACCCGCCATTCCCACGACACCCTGCACGAGCACCTGCCTGCGCGTCAGCACCGATCGGGCCATCCTCTGATGCTAGCGCCGTGCCGGCAGGAACACCACGAAGGTGGGTCCCACAAAAAGAAGGGCGGCCACGGGGCCGCCCTCGGAGACTCCTGAAGTGCCCTTCAGGCCGCTTTCTTTGCACCGCTCGCGCGGTTAGCGGCATCGGCGGCGAAGGAACCCACGGACTCCTGCACTTCGGCGGCGAGCGCCGAGAACTCCTGCGCGCGCGCCTTGAGCTTCTCGCTCAGCTGCGTGCCGAGCTCGGCCTGCCGCTGCAGCAGGTCGGCGATCGCCTGCGTGCCGACGGCAGCGCGCGTGCTCCAGGTCGCCTTGGCCTGCGCGAGGCCGGCCTCGAGCACGTCACCTGCGACGGCATAGTGGAAGCGGGCAAAGCGCTCGAGCGCCTTGAAGCCCTCCTGCTGGGCCTTGGAGTAGGAGGCGAAAGCGTCCTTGTAGGTCTCTAACCAGGCATTGAGATCGAAATTGCGGTCAGTCATGTCAGCTCCTGCGGGGGGAAGTAAGCTCTGAGGTTCACGCTCTCTTCACGGGCGTCATCTTACCCGGATTTGTATGCATTGCAAGACGACATAATTCTATAGTATTAATTATTATATCCTATTGATATAGTTGATATAAGTAAATGTCGACAAGCTCGGAATGCTACAGTAATTTTGCAGTGCAATTACAGCCGAGCTTGCCCGGCACCCGAATGTCACTTCGGCCGCAGCGGCGGCGGGCGCGCCGCGCGGCAGCGGAAGATCCGATGCGCCTTGGTAAGATCGTTCCGATGGAGCCCACGACGCCCCGCATGCCCCTCAGCGACCTCGTCAAGCACGTGGGCGAGGAGATGGGCATTTCCTCCTGGATCACCCTCGACCAGGCGCGCATCAGCGAGTTCGCCCATTGCACCGGCGATCATCAGTGGATCCACGTCGATGCCGAGCGCGCGGCACGTGAGAGTCCCTACGGCACGACGATCGCACACGGTTTCCTCACGCTGTCGTTGATTGCGCCGACCGCCTTCGAGGTGCTGGTCGCGCGCGTCGAGCCAACCTCGGTGGTCAACTACGGGCTCGAGAAGGTGCGTTTTCTTGCCCCGGTGCGCGCCGGCAAGCGCGTGCGCAATCGTATCAAGCTTGCCGCGGTCGACGACCGCGGCAATGGCCGCTACCTGGTCACCACCAACAACACCATGGAGATCGAGGGCGAGATCAAGGCGGCGCTGCTCGCCACCGCGGTCGCCGTCTTCATCGCCTGAAGTCGCTCACCCGCGCATGCGCTCGCCCGCGGGGTCGAACACGGCCGCCGCCGCGCGCGCCGCCCGACGGCGCTCGCCGATGATCTCGATCTCGAAGCCCCCGGTCTCGCCCGCCAGCTGGCGCGGGATGTAGCCGAGCGCGAGCGAGCGCCCGACGCGATGGCCGTAGGCTCCGGAGGTCACCCAGCCGACCACCTTGCCGTCGTGCCAGATCGGCTCATCGCCCACGGCGTCAGCCTCGCCGGCATCGACCGTGAAGGTCGCAAGGCGCAGCGTACCGCCACTCTCCTTCTCCTCGAGCGCCGCCGCGCGGCCGATGAAGTCACCCTTCTGCAGGTCGACGAAACGGCCGAGGCCGGCCTCGTACGGACCGTAGATCGGCCGGTACTCGCGCGCCCAGGTGCCGAAGCCCTTCTCGATCCGCATGGCATTGAGAGCGCGCCCGCCGAAGAGCCTGAGGCCGTGCGCGCGGCCGGCTGCGGTCAGCAGCTCATAGAGCGCGCGCTGATAGTCGGTGGTGACCCAGAGCTCGTAGCCGAGCTCGCCCGTGAAGCTGATGCGCCCGAGGAGCACCGGGATCATGCCGACCTCGATCGCGCGGAAGGTGAGGAAGGGAAAGGCGGCGCTCGAAAGATCCGTGCGCGTCAGCCCCTGGAGGAGCTCGCGCGAGCGCGGGCCGGCGAGCGCGAGGCCGACGTACTGCATCGCGCACGGCCGCACCGTGACCCCCGCTGGCGGCGGATAGCGCTCGAACCAGCGGCGGTAGTAGACCTCCGCCGCCCAGGTGCAGATGAGGAAGATGCGATCGGCGGCGGCGCGGCACAGGGTGAAATCGCCGATCAGCTTGCCGCGCTCATTCAGCATCGGGGTGAGCGCAATGCGTCCGACCTGCGGCACGCCGTTCGCCATGATGCGTGACAGCCACTCGGCGGCCGCAGCTCCGGTCACCTCGAACTTGCCGTAGTTGGAGATCTCGAGGAGTCCGACCGCCTCGCGCACCGCGCGACACTCGGCCGCCACGTGCGGGTGTGCGTTGGAGCGGTGAAAGGTGATCTCTTCGTGGGCTTCGGCGGCAGTCGGCGCGAACCACAGCGGGTGCTCGAGCCCGCAGTAATCACCGAACACGCCGTGCGCCGCCTTGAGCGGCTCGTACACCGGTGTCGTGCGCAGCGGCCGCGCCGCCGCAAGCTCCTCGTTGGGAAAGCGGATGCGAAAGCGGCGCGAATAGTTCTCGCGCACCTTGGCGTTGGTATAGGCGAGCGTCGCCCAGTCACCGTAGCGCGCCACATCCATCGCCCAGACATCGGCGCCCGGGTCGCCCTCGACCATCCATCGCGACAGCGCAAGTCCCACGCCTCCTCCCTGACTGAACCCCGCCATCACCCCGCAAGCCACCCAGAAGTTGCGCAGGCCGCGTACCGGGCCGACGAGCGGATTGCCATCGGGCGCGAAGGTAAAGGGGCCGTTCACGACCTTGCGGATGCCGACTTCGCCGAGTGCCGGAAAATGCTCGAAGCCGACCTCGAGACTCGGTGCGATGCGCTCGAGGTCGTTCGGCAGCAGGCTTTGCGCGAAATCCCACGGCGTGGTGATGGGCGACCAGGGGACGCCGGCGCGCTCATAGGTGCCGAGCAGCATGCCGCCGCGCTCCTGGCGCGTGTAGATCTCGCCCTCGAAGTCGATGCAGTGCAGCTGCTCCGGCTGTCCCGTGAGGGCAGGAATGTCCTCGGTGATGAGGTACTGGTGCTCCATCGCGAGGACCGGCAACTCGAGCCCGACCATGCGTCCGACCTCGCGCGCCCACAGGCCCGCGGCGTTGACGACGTGCTCGGCGTGCACCTTGCCCGCCTCGGTGATCACCTCCCAGGAGCCGTCCGGCCGCCCCTTGAGATCGAGCACGCGCGTGTGACGCACGACCTCGGCGCCCGCCGCCTGCGCCGCCTTGGCGTAGGCCTGCGTGACACTCCAGGGGTCCACGTGACCCTCGATGGGATCGTAGAGCGCCCCGACGAAGTGGCGCTGGTCCATCAGCGGGAAGCGCTTCGCCGCCTCTTCCACCGAGAGGAGCTCGAGCTCCATGCCGAGATAGCGGCCACGCGCCTTGACCATCTTCAGCCAGTCGAGCCGCTCGCGCGTACCCGCGAGCATAATGCCTCCGGTGACGTGCATGCCGCACGACTGCCCGGTGATCCGCTCGAGCTCCTGATAGAGATTGATGGTGTACTGCTGCAGCTTCGCGACGTTCGGATCGCCGTTGATGGTGTGCATGCCGCCGGCGGCATGCCAGGTGGACCCACAGGTGAGCTCGCCCCGCTCGATCAGCAGCACGTCCTTCCAGCCGGCCCTGGTGAGGTGATAGAGGACACTCACGCCCACGACGCCGCCACCGATCACCACGACCCTCGCCGCGTCTCTCACCTCTCCCCCCGCCCGCCGGCCGCGGGACACCTCCACCACCTGCTCATTCGTTCGCGACCGCGAGCTGCAGCGGCGGGATCGCCGCAGCCGCGTGCCGGCCGAAGCGCTCGATGAGCCAGGAGCGAAACAGCGCAATGGCGGTGTCGCCCAGGCCTTCCGGCGTCGTCGTGAGGTAGTAGCCGTAGCCGGCATCGAGCGTCGCCTCGAACGGCCGCACCAGGCGCCCGCTGCCGAGCTCGTCAGCGAACAGGTTGGGGTCGGCGAGTGCGATCCCCTGGCCACTGAGCGCGTACTGCGCGGCGAGCGCGGCGGTGTCGACCACGAGGCCGCGCTCGACGTCGAGCTTGCCGAGGCCGGTCTGACGGACGAACTGCAGCCACAGAAAATGCCGCGGCTGGTCGGCGAGCCGGATGTGCACGATCTCGTTGGCTTCGATGAAGGCGGCAAGATCCGCGCCGCGGCTCGCAGCGACGAGGCTCGGGTGACAGAGGATTGCAAGCCGCTCGGACCACAGCAGGTCGGTCACGAGGTCCGTGACCGTCGGGCGGGAGTAGACCACCGCGATGTCGACGTCCCCGAGCGGGGGCCCGACGCCATACGGGCTGATGAGATCGATGTCGACCTCGGCGCCGGTGCGGCGGAAGTCCCGCAGGATGGGGACCGCGAGCTGCACGGCGAAGCTCGGCGCCATCTGCACGCGCAGCGTGCGCTGCACCGGGACGCCCTCCTTGCGGATGTCATCGAGCGCGTACTCGAGCCGGTCGAAGGACCTCACCACCGCCGGCAGCAGATGCTGCCCCGCCTTCGTGAGGGTGAGCGCATGCGGTCGCCGCTCGAAGAGCTGCACTCCGGTGAGGCGCTCGAGGGCAATGACGTGGCGCGAGAGCGCGCTCTGCGAGATGAGCAGCGCGTTGGCCGCGGCGGTGAAGCTGCCGTGTTTCGCGACCCCCTCGAATGCGCGCAGCGCATTGAGCGGCAGCCAGCGGCGGTCGATGGTCTTCTTCTGCACGATGTTTCCCCCCGGGGGTGAGGCGCCCGCGGCGGCTCCCATACTCACCCACTCTTGAGCGTGCTGCCAAGGAGTTGTGGCGCACCAATGCCTTTTTTCGCTGCCGGTAGCCAATTTCTCGGCTTCGACCCAACACGAGGCCTGTGAAAGGCTCGCGCGCCAGGCCCGGCTGCGGGCGACGCGCGTCGGCTAAGGGGTGCTGCCGCTTGCCGGTTGGGTGGCGGCGTCGGCGGTCGGCAGCGCGGCCGCGGTGGCTGCGGACTGGCGCGCGGTGTCGACGAGGTCGAGCAGCTGCCGTAGCGGCCCCAGGTGTTTCTCGTAATGGCGCCAGCGCCCCGCCGACCCGCCGCTGATTTTCTGTCGCACCTGCCAGCGGCTGGCGGTCATGACGACGCGCTCGGTCTCGTGAAAATTCAGGCACTTCGGGTCCCAGGGCACGCCGATGAATT
>Ga0187783_10001927_pt1 | contig 15407 bp, 17 predicted proteins | sample 1015_SJ02_MP02_2_FD_132471 | JGI IMG/M metagenome (GOLD analysis project Ga0187783, IMG submission 132471) | Tropical peat soil microbial communities from peatlands in Department of Meta, Colombia - 1015_SJ02_MP02_20_MG | ecosystem: Environmental > Terrestrial > Soil > Wetlands > Peat | place... | reverse complement strand
GTTCATTGGTGAGATTCGATACGCCACAGTCGATGCCTGCCCATCGATCAGGATCAGCACAACCTACTCGTGGGTCGGGATGAACTCGGCAATCGACGCTTGCTCGTCACTCAGCGTAGCGATGCCCTGGCTGTACGATTTCTCCCCGACTCGAGTGGGACTCAGTGGGTCACGACCTGGTTTAGCCGCAGTTTTCGAGCGCCACCGAATCCCCAACATTTTTGGGCGTAAGTCTAGACAAAGCCGGCCAATGCCAGCACTGGCAAAACTAACAGATCTGTCGATTGCCGCGGCACAATACAACCGGAGTGAGATGAGCAGCCGCCCAACCATTGCCATCCGGAAAATGGAATAGGATGTGTCGGTGCGAGGAGCGACCGCCGCTCGGTTCGAGAGAAGATTAAGATGTGGGTCTGAGGCGACGACGGAGGGAGGATATGGCTATGCGTCGATGGCTGATTCTCGTTGGCATACTGATGTTCGCATTCGTCGTGGTGGCACAAACTGACGAGCAGGAAGCACAACAACAGCTAAAAAGCGGCGAGAAGGTCTCGACCGCCTTGGCGACGGTCACCAGCACGGCAATCTCGCCGTTAGTCGGCGTCTGCACCATTGGCATGTGGCAGTACTATCGCACGCCGCCAGAACAGCGCGATCAGCTGCCCCTGATTCAGAAGCCAAAATTCTGGATACCGATTATGGTGCTGCTGGTTCTCATCTTTATCAAAGACACCTTTGGGGGATTCGCACCCCTGATCAAGAAACCTCTGGACGCAATCGAAGTCCTGTTTGTCAATCACGCTGCCCTGGTACTGGTAGTGTTTCCCGTCGTGCTAAATCAGGTAGCAAAAGTGATGGGCTTACCCTCGCTGCGAGGACTCTTCGCCTCGGCGCTGAGCCAGCCGGTCGTCTACGCCGCTACCGCAGAGACGAGCGGCGCTCATCACGCACTCAGTGTGGCGACCGCTGCCCTCTACACCGTCGTAGGCTTGGTGATTACATTTGTGGTCTGGCTGGTAGGGCATTCCGTTGACGTGCTGGCAATGATCAGCCCATTCCCGTTTCTTGATTTCCTGCTGAAGACAGTTCGAAACATCCTTTTTTTCGTGCTGGCGATCACATCGCTCCTCAGTCCGCATCTCGGGTTGCTGCTCTGTCTAGCGGTGATTGTCTTCAGTTTTCTGATCTTTGGCTGGGCCCTCCGCACCGCCGTCTTCGGCACCGTTTTTGCGACCGAATTGCTGGAGGTTCTATTATTTAACGCCCAATCCAAGCCCCATCCCGGCGAGAGTGTGCCGGCTTTCTCGACCCGCGTGCGCAAGGTACCTCGACGGACCTACGGGCGCCTTTACGCGGGCCCGGATGGCACGCTCGTGTTCGGCTACCGGCGTCTGCTGGTTGGACCGGAGAAGAAAGTGGTGGTCGGCAAGGCATCGGGTTTCGAAGTTGGCCAGGGCATATTTTTTCCATCGGTCATTGAGCCCATCGAATCAGCCGGCAAGCATCGGGTCGTGTTTCGCTTGCTTCCCACCCACCGCGGCGCCGAGGAATCGGTTCGCGCCTGCCTGGAACTTGCGCAGGTTCGGGATGTTCGATTTACCAAAGGCATTCGAGCCTTCTGGACTTTCATAAGCGAGAATGGAGGAGAGTCCGCGGTCCGTCCTTAAACCGGACCCGGGCGTGCCGGCGCACCTCGGCGAAGGCCTCCTGTGGTCTCAATAACAAGATCCATCGTCCTGGAATTGATTGGCGGCGGCCATGGCGGCTAGTGACCGTGCGCAGACGAGGATTTGCTGATCGAGAGGATCATTCTGCAGAGCGTCTGGCGAGATGTAGTTCATGTCTTTCCGGGCAGCAAGGATCTTATTGCTCAATTTCTGCATCTTGTCGAACTCATTGTTGAGCAAGGGAAACGCATTCCGATCCGCATCGGTTGACACGGCTACCGACACCAGGCGAAGGCTCGTCGCAGCTTGGTTTCTGTAGTTGGCAACAAAAGCATCCGTCAGCGGATATCCATTCTTAACGGCATTCAACACCGCACTTCGCCATTCCCGGATCAGCGACATTTCTTCGATGCCTGCCTTCAGAAAATCCTTCGAGAACCCGGTGTTTGCGGTTTCGCTCGGCGAGGGCGGTGTGGCAGACGTGCCGGCCGCGGGCGCCCCGGGCAGAGTCAGGGTGATCTGATTACCTTGGAAACTCAGCGAGCCATTTACCAATCGTGCCAGGGCTTCGATGTCCACATAGGAAGCGCCATTGAACTGAAGCACCGGCGTATGCCCCGAGTGACCTTTCACGATCAATGTCCCGTTCTGCTGCGCCGACTGTGGCAATGCCAATTTCGGAAGCGCGAAAAGAGCCAGTATGAATCCAACCCGCACGAACTGCTCTCGCATGAACCACCCCCTGTTGTGTGACTGCGATTGTTCCCTGGATGTAAAGTTATCAGATTGGGGGATTTCTTTGGACATCCAGCGCGATCGCCGGTTTCAGCTTTGCTCAGATGAAGGAGGTCGCTTTCTAGGCTCTCGAGTACTCTCTACCCTAGATGCATCGGAACCGACTCTCCCCCCGGTTTATGTTCCTCTTGTAATCGTAGAAGATGAAACCTGCAACGATCACCCCCTGGGAGCAATCCCGTGAAGCATCTCCGACTCCTCGTCCTGTTGCACCTGTTCACCATCCCACTCTCCACGCTCGGCGTGCAACCGAACTCCGCCGATTCCTCGACGCCAGCCTCGACTGCTCCCCCGGTTTCTTCCGTGACCGAGCCTCTCAGCCTCTCGGCTTCTCCCGAGAACGGAATGCTTGAATACCGTCCGCCACCCACCGAATACGCGCGCGCCAAGGCCTACTCCAACGCTCGCTATCGGCATTTCTTCATCAACAACCTGTATGCGTTTCTGGTCTTGCTCGCCCTCCTGCGGTGGCGTATCGCGCCATGGCTTCGCAACTTGGCCGAGCGTGTTTCGGCGCGCCGGCCCGTCCAGCTACTTATTTTCGCACCGGCCATCCTGCTTATGATCGGCGTTCTCGGTCTCCCCTCCGATATCTGGGATCACTGGCTCGAACGCGGCTTCGGTCTCAGCGCGCAAACCTGGGCATCGTGGTCGAGCGATTGGATCACAAACCAGGTCGTCACCCTGATCGTCGGCACCCTGCTCGTCGGATTGCTTTACGCGGTCATCCGCCATAGCCCGCGTCGCTGGTGGTTTTACTTCTGGCTGTCCTCGATCCCCTTGTTTCTCGCTGCCTTCTTCTTGAAGCCTCTGGTCGTCGATCCTCTCTTTTATACCTTTCGACCACTCGCCGGCGCCCACCCGGCTCTGGTCCATGAAATCCAGAAGGTCGCAATCCGCGGAAGAATCGAGATCCCTCCCGAACGCATGTTCATCATGAACGCCAGCTCCAAGACGACGGAAATGGATGCCTACGTCACCGGATTCGGCGCCTCCAAGCGTGTCGTCGTCTGGGATACCATGATCCGAAGAGCCACCATGCCCGAAACGCTTTTTGTTTTCGGACACGAAATGGGCCACTACGTTCTCCTCCACATCCCCAAGGAAATCGCCTGCGACGATGCTATTGTTCTCGTTCTGCTCTTCGTTGGCTACCGTCTCACGCTCTCGATGCTCGCTCGCTGGAAGACACAATGGGGCATTCGCGACTTAGGAGACTGGGCCTCGTTTCCCATGCTCTTCCTGCTGATCAGCCTGCTGGCATTTCTGGCGACCCCCGCTTTCAACGCCGTGAGCCGACATTTCGAGCATGAGGCTGATCGCTATGGTCTGGAAGTAATCCACGGAATCGTCCCGGATGCCAACCAAGTCGCCGTAGGCTATTTCGAAAAAAGCGGAGAAGTGAATCTTTCCGATCCCGACCCGAACTGGTTCATCAAAACCTGGTTTTACGACCACCCGACGCGCCCCGAACGCGTGCATTTCGCTGCTACCTACAATCCCTGGGCGCAGGGCGAGGAACCGAGGTATGTGAAGTAGGCTCCTAACCAGTGCGGCGAACCACGTTTGGTCAGCGACGAAAGCTTCGATCAGCCGGGCGATGCCTTGGTCAGCAGTCGGCAATATGACGGACGAAGACCTGGTCGCAATGTTTGCGTTACCAACGCTCAAGCCGGTTTCCCACCGTGTGGATAATGCCCAGACCGCCACGCTTTGCCCCTGGGAAGGGAGCATGCATGGTGGGGCTAACCAGAATAAGGGAAAGTAGCTGAACACCCCACGCAGAACAACGCGCTGCCTCGTTGCGAGAACCGCCGCCACCTATCGCTAACCGATCCCCGAAATGAGCATGATCATCGATAAGAGCGTTGTCTGGATCTGGATCGTACCCAAGGTTGTAGCCGAGCGGAAGTCACCTGCCAAGACTGCGCTGATAAAAACCCTCAACCAGTGCGCGGCACCAGAAACGTTGTATATTTGCGCTTTTCACAACCTTTGCGTTCAAAGGGTCATTATGGCTGCTGAAGCGACCCCGCTTCCGAAGCACGAAGTCACTGAACCGATCCTTGATTCAGTCGAGACCACCTGTTGCGTTGTTGGCGGTGGGCCGGGTGGGATGATGCTTTCTCTACTTCTGGCACGTAAAGGCGTTCCCGTCACACTGCTCGAGGCGCACAAGGACTTCGACCGTGATTTTCGCGGCGACACCATCCACCCATCCATTCTTGAAATTCTCGACCAAATAGGTTTGGCTGAGTCACTGCACAAACTCCGCCACGTCAAGGTGTTCGGCCCCACGCTTAGAGCGGCAAACACGAACTTCAATCCCTTTGATTTCCGAAGACTCAAGACGAAGTTCCCGTACATAATGCTGATCCCGCAAACAAAGTTTCTGGAATTCATCGCGGGCGAAGCGAGCAAGTATCCAGAGTTTCGGTTGAAGATGACCGCCAATGTGGAGTCATTGATCGAAGAAAAAGGCTCGGTTCGCGGCGTTCGCTACCTCAGCACTGATGGCTGGCACGAGATCCGGGCTACGCTGACCGTTGGCGCGGACGGGCGATTCTCGAAGGTGCGGCAACTCGCGGGGTTCGAAATGATTAAGACTTCACCGCCGATGGACATTGTCTGGTTCCGACTGCCACACCTGGCGGAAGATCCGCCGGACGATGCAGGGCGTGTTCGCGGCGGATTTGCCAATGGACGGATGTTGGCAGTCTTCGACCGCTTCGATTATTGGCAGGTGGGCTACGTCTTTCCCAAGGGCACCTACCAACAGGTGCGTGCGGCAGGACTGCCAGCTCTGCGCGATTCTATCGTTGCAATCGAGCCGGCCTTTGCCAAGCACGTCGCTTGGTTGACCGATTGGCATCAGCTCACGCTTTTGTCCGTGGAATCCGGGCGCTGTCCGCGCTGGTACAAACCGGGGCTGCTCCTGATCGGGGATGCGGCGCACGTGATGTCTCCGGTCGGCGGCGTCGGGATCAACTATGCAGTTCAGGACGCAACTGTAGCTTCGAACCTGCTGGCATCACCCTTGAAGTCAGGTCGCGTGGAGGTGAGTGACCTTGCGAAGGTGCAATCCGATAGAGAATGGCCAACACGGATCATGCAAGCGGCGCAATCTGCGGTTCAGAAGCGCATCATCGCCAACGTTTTTAGTTCCGCAAGCGGAGTGAAAATCCCGGCGTTGATTCGCTTGGCTGTTCGGATACCCGTGATTCGGGATATCCCAGCGCGACTGATCGCATTCGGCGTTCATCGAGCGCGGGTTGTGAATTAAGCGAAAAGCCGATTCTGAGCTTCGGTGATGTCCAAAGGGCGCGAGCATTCCTCGTCATCGTTCACGACGTGATTGACCCTTGTGCTTACTGCGAACCTCCTCATCTTTTGAGAGTCGTAGGGCTTCAGCAGTTCCGTGACGACCTCGACGTTGGCCATGGCAGGATCGAGCCACTGATCATAGCTCTCTCGATGAAGGATTACCGGCATTCGGTCGTGGATCGTGGAAATCACCGCATTGGATGTCGTGGTCAAAATCGAAAACGTCCTGATCCAATGGCCTTCAGCGTTCTTCCATCCATCCCACAGCCCGGCGAAGGCGAACAACTCCCCATCATTCAGTTCGAAGCAATATGCCTGCTTTGCTGCTCCTTGGCTTTTCCATTCGTAGAAGCCGTCTGCCGGAATCAAGCACCTGCGAAACCTGAGCGGATCGCGGAACGCTGGCTTCACAGCGGCGGTCTCTGACTTCGCGTTGATCGTGCTAGCAGCAATCGAGGGGTCTCGTGCCCAATTTGGAATCAAACCCCACTTCATCAGGGAAAGTTGACGAACCGGCTCCTTTGGATGTTGGCGAACCACCGGGACGGGCTGGGTGGGCGCGATATTGTAGCGAGGACTCCAATCATCTTCCCAAGGGGCAGTGTCGAAGGATTCCTCGATTAGCTGCTTGCGCCGCGACAATCGGTATCGCCCGCACATATCGAAAGTCAAGATAGACGATCGTTTCCGACCCCGGCCCTAGCCATCGAAGAGCATCCGTCGCTTAGTGGCTTGTCGGGTTGTATCCGGGCGCCGGGCAGGGATCCCGGACAACTCGCTGCTACTTCTTGGCCTCCGCGAGAATTTCCTGTGCGCGCTGGCGCGCCAGAGCGAGCACCAGTGTGCTATTCGAAACCTGCAATCCAGGATACAGCTTCTTGCCAGCCTTACGAAGCAGGTTCATGTCGGCGGGCGATAGTCGGACGTTTACCTGCGCTGAACGTTTCATAGGGTTTGTCGGGGGGGAGAATGAAATTTGGGGGGAGAGTGGGGGAGAAAGAAATCTATCACAGGGGAGGAACGAAGTCTATCACTTGTATCTCTGATTGTTGAAAAATAACTATTGACACTATTCGGAGCACTCTGATACGCTCCGTTCCTGTTTTTCTAACTACATTCGCGACCATCCCAACCGAGTTGATTACAGGCTGTTTCGAACCATGCAACCAACACCCGCCTATTACCTCTCACAACCCTATCAGACACGGTATGTTTCGATTCAACCAACGGAGAAAAACCGATGCACAATCCAAACCCTGACGAAGTGAAAGCAGTAATCAGGCAACTGAGCACGCTCGGCTGCACCGGGTTGGTCATTAGTGGGGGCACGAATCGCACCATTTTCTATTGGAACGATAATTCCGGAACCGACGAGCCCCAGATTCAAACCGAGGCACTGACGCGAGGCGGGCTGGACGCGAACCTGAAGGACCTCCGTAGGTCGACATTCTATGAAAGAACAGTCGGAGCTGTCTGGCCGTAACAACCTCGAATCCGGCAAGCACGGGCCGGTTTCTCCTCAACCCGAGACCGGCCTACTGTGCTGATGGCAATTAACCCTGTCGGAAGCCTAGAATCTGGAGAGGGGAGAGTTGTCATGAACAGCTACCGCGTTCTCATACTCCTCCTGCCTGTAACTCTGTCGACTCTGGCCTGCGGCAGTAGCAATCGACAGCTTGAATCCATCAACATCAAGGCGACCACAAATGTTGGGCAAGTTCAATTCACAGCAAGCGGAACCTTTTCAGCGCCTCCGACCACCGTGGCCCCCCTACCGGTCGACTGGGCCAATGGGTTCTTGGCACCGCCAGTCGAAAACGTGGACTATACGCTAACCACCCGACCCTACGTTTTGAGCTGCCTGGGTTCGCCGCCAGGAACAGAAGTTCAGGTTACTGCTCTTGCCCCTCAGAATCCGAGCGCCCCCCTTAGCGGATCTTTGCCATGGGCTAAGCTGGTTATGGCACATTCGGCGATCGCCTGTCCGTAGCCAACGACGATGGAGGACTGGTTGATAACGGCGGATAGAAAATCGCGTTAGTACATTTTTCGCCGCTGGCGCGCACCCGCACTGTCGTCTGCGGCCCTATTGCACCTTGGCGTACTCGGCTTTGGCTTCCTTCAGGATGGGGATGTCGGGATCGGCGTCTTTCCAAAGCGTGAGGAAGTCTTTGTAGGCAGCGAGCGCCCGGACGCGGGCAGCATCGGCATCTGCACCCTGTGAAGTTTTCGCTTGCAATGCATTCGCACGCGCCACGCCCAGATGCGCCAAGGCTCCTGTCCAGCAGTTCCAGACAATCCCGACGTGATCGAGAATCTTGTGAAACTCGTCGGCGGCAGCGCTGCCCTGTCCGGCCGCCAAGTATGCATATCCGCGTACATACTCGTGATAGAGGCACGAGAGATTGGCAACAAACCGAATTTGCCCCAACTCGATGGGCGAAGCTGCTTGTAGGTCCTTCAGGGCGAGAGCCGGATTCCTTCTGTTCAACGCCAATTGTCCCCGAATCGCAGGCAGCCAAATCGACTGCATCTGCGTGTCCAGCGGGAAGCGTTTCCCCAAGTCTTGTGTCAGGGATCCGGCTCGCGCCGTGTCGCCCGCCATGGCAAAAGCGAGTGCCGCTTCACTGTCGACGGCCTGACTCGCGGGCACAAGTTTCAAAGCCTCTGCCGCTGCCTGTCGGCCTTCCACGGCATAGCCATAAGCCGCTTCCCGCTGAGCAGAAATCGCCTGCCATATTGCCCCAGTCTCCTTGCTGTCAGCCCGGATGGAGGAATCCACAGCCCGCTTGGTCAGTGCGCGCGCATTGCTAAGATGTCCGCCATATGCCTCCGTATCGGATGCAAGCGCTAGTCCAAGGTCCTCCAGTTCGGGCTTGCTCGCGAGCCACTGTTGCTGTTCCACCATCGCGGCGGAGTCTGATGCGATAAAGGCAAGAGCGTAGAGAGCACCGTGGAGTACGGAACCATCAATTTTTCGCGCGTGCGCCTCGTGGATGATCTGCCGCGTTCCGTCGAATCGCTGCAAGGCAAGGGTGTAGTTGGCAAGACCCTCGTAAATCGCTATCCGATCGGGCGCGAGGCGCAGGCCTCGCTTTGTGATCTCCGCAGCTTTCTCATACTCTCCCTGAGCGGCGAACACCGCGCCCAGGTTATCGTACCAGACGGCTTCCCGCGGGTAGCTCTCAATCTGCTCCTGAAAGGTCTCTGCCGCTTTATCCAGTTGCCCAGTTACACTCTGGTAGTAGTCAGCAGCAATCGCCAGCTTTTCCCGCTCGCTTGCATGCTCGCGCAACTGAAACGCCTTGGTGTAGTACTCGCTAGCCCGCGCCGGCTCGCCGAGAGCGACGTAGTCATTGCCCACTCCCGCATAGCCCATGGCAAAATTCGGATCAAGTTCGATGGCACGTTGATGGAAAGGCAGGGCTGCGCCGGTACCTTTCTCGCTAATCGCCTTCCGTGCAAAGCTGAACGCTTTCAAGGCTTCCAGCGAAGACGTGGTGGCCTGTGCCAGCGGAATATCGAACTTTTGCACCGTCGTCAGCGATTCCCCTAGTTCGCCGCGCAGTTTTGATGCCGCCTCGCCCAGCGCGTCCAGCACATTCTCCTTGGACGCCGCCGTCATCTGCTCCTCTGCCAGCGTGTCTCCGTTCTCACAATTCACCGCCTTCAATCCCAACACGTATTCGCTTCCCAAACTGCCAACCGATCCGGCAATGTAAGCCTTGCTGCCCGCCCGCAGGCAAAGCTCACGGGCCACTTCGGGCGTGAGTTTCGTGCCCGCTGGACGGGTCATCAGTTGCAAGGTCTTCGCGACTTTGCTGTCAGAGAGCACATTCAAAAAAGGTGATTGTCGGAGAGAGACGTTGAGCCCAGTCTTCAAAGTATCGTCGAACACCGCGTCGCTTGTGGTGTTGGCAAAATCGGCGAGAACGATGGTGTCCTTATCGGTCAGGTGCTTGCTTTGTTGATGCAACCTAAGGTAAAGCCCGCCCGCTACAAGCAAGGCGACCAGCAGAACGGGAACCGCGATCTTCCAGAGCTTCGCATATCGAACGACTGGAGCTTCCGCCACGGCAGCCGGGCCCGAGCTTGCGACAGAAATGCGTCCGCTCTCGGAGTCCCGCTTCAGCCGTTGCAAATCCGTTAGCATGTCGGCCGCGTGCTGATAACGGAGGCTACGGTCTTTCTCCAGGGTCTTATTGATGATGTCCTCCAGCTTGGGAAGCAGTAGCGGATTAAGCTGCGACGCTGACGCTGGGTTCTGGTGCAGGATCGCCCCGCATATCTCTCCCGAGCTTGAGCCTTCGAATGGCACGCTGCCCGTCGCCATCTCATACAGCACCGCGCCGAAGGAAAACAGATCGCTCCGCGCATCCAGTTCCTTTGCACGCACCTGCTCGGGAGACATATAAGCGACTGTTCCAAGCATGGTGCCGGGACTGGTCAGGTGCGCCTCCGAGTCTATGGTCGGGGCGTTCATTGCAACCTTTTCCGGCTTCAGGGTGACCTTCGCCAGCCCAAAATCGAGAATCTTCGCGTGACCACGCTCAGTCACGAAAATGTTGGCGGGCTTGATGTCGCGGTGGATGATTCCCTTTGCGTGCGCAGCATCCAGTGCGTCGGCGATCTCGATGCCAAGAGACAGGACGGTCTCGACCTCCAACGGTCTGCCCGCGATCCGATGTTTCAACGTCATGCCGTCAAGGAACTCCATGACGATGAAGGGTTGACCGCTGTATTCCGCGATCTCGTGGATCGTGCAGATGTTGGGATGGTTCAGAGCGGAAGCAGCCTGCGCCTCGCGGCGGAATCGCTCCAATGCTTGATGGTCTCGGATCAGGTGTTCAGGCAGGAACTTCAAAGCCACAGAACGGCGCAATTGCGTGTCTTCAGCCCTGTAGACCACTCCCATCCCCCCGCCGCCCAGCTTTTCCATAATTCGATAGTGCGAGACTGTACTGCCAACCAGGCTCGCTTCGGTTTTTGCTGCTTCGTTGGCGAACAGCTTGCCCGCGATCTCCAACGCGGGCGACTCGATGAAATGCTCGGCGGTTTTCTGGTGAGCCAGCAGTGACTTCACTTCCCGCAGCAATGCTTCGTCGCCCCGGCAAGCGTGTTCGAGGAATTCCGCACGGCGGCTCTCGTCCAGCGTCATCGCACGGTGATACAGCTCTTCCACACGATGCCAGCGTTCAGACTCCACGCCGACTCCTCTCGTTCAACTCCCGCAGCAGCCAAACTTTGGCAAAATCCCAGTCCCGCATCACGGTTGCGACTGAAACCTTCAATACTTCGGCGGTTTCTTCGACGCTCAATCCGCCGAAGAATCGTAGTTCTACCACCTTGCCCTTCCTTTCATCGGTGGCGCCCAGTGCCCGCAACGCATCATCCAGTGCCACCAGGTTGGTGTCGGGTTCGCAGCCGACCGATGGCGCCTCCTCCAAGGACAGGTGGGGCACTGCGCCGCCTCGTTTCTGGTAACCGCGGGAGCGGGCAAAATCGATCAGAATGCGCCGCATCAGCTGCGCCGACACGGCCAAAAAGTGCGCCCGATCCTGCCAATTGACTTGTCCACAGTCCACCAGCCGCAAGTAGACTTCGTTAACTAAAGCAGTCGTTTGCAAGGTGTGACCGGAGCGTTCCCCCGCCATGTAGCGTTGCGCCACGCGATGCAATTGCTCATACACCAGAGGGGTGAGCTTTTCCAGGGCCTGTTCGTCCCCACCAGTCCAAGCTTTGAGTAGTTGGGTGACCTCGTGGGTAGAAGGCAGTACCATCCATGCCTCCGTAGTTTCAATACATTACACCCGGAATGGCGAAAAGCCTAGATGACGTCTTTATTCCTCTCTAAGTTTCCACGAAATAAGTTCGCCACCGATGAGCATACTGGCTGAGATTTCCCGCCTTTCTAAATAGAGGGGCACACAAGGAGGTGGTTATGGCTGCTAATCCGAGTATTACCGTTCCCAACTTAATTCCAGACACACAGCAGGCCGAAACCAGGCCGAAGCCGATGGGCCTGCTCCAACGGATCGAAGCGTTCCTGGACACAGCTTTTGGCGACGATGAGGAGACCATCGCGAACTCTCTTCGTGGGCTTTGAACGAGTACCACGCATACGCCTCGGATTCGGTTGCCATCGCCAGCCGCTCGGCCATAAAAACATCATCAGCGGGTAAACCGCCAACAAGAAGATCAACCCCAATATCAGTACAACTTTCAGAGCACGTTCTCGACCCATGGTGCCCTCCTAGTAGAAACCCTGAAGCGAAGACCACTGCGCCGGAATACTAGGTTGCACAGGAAGGAACAAACGTCAATGCACGATCACTAGCTCTTACGTAGGCTTTCGAGCAGAAGCGGGAGTTCACGAAGAGTGTGGATGGTGTAAGCGGGGCGAACATGTTGGGCAGATAGCGTCTCATCGGCGCTCCGATACGCACCGGCGCTCAGCCAAACAGTGCGAATTCCGCACTGTTGCCCACCGACAACATCCGTGTTCAGTTGGTTGCCGACGAACAGAACTTCATCGCGGGCAAGCCTGCATTTGCGCAAGGCGAAATCGAAGAACTGCGGTGCGGGCTTCCGAAACCCGGCGTCCACGGACGTAACGACCCATGCGAAAAACCACCCGATTCCGGCTCTGTCGAGAAAGTGCTGAAGGTCGCTGCCAGTAGCTGTCCGCGTGTTCGCCCAGACCGCCAGTGGAACCGGCATGCAGGGCAAGACCTCCCTCACGTCCGGCATCAAGTGGATGGCACGCGATTCCAGCGGAACAGACCTGTCCTTCTGCTCGTCCACGAGCGTGTGACCGAAGTCGAATGCCACTGCCTTGATCACCGCCACAAGAATTCATTCCTTGTAAAACTTGGCACCAGCGAGCGTAGCCAGAATGAGCGCGTTCCGATCATCAGCGGAATCACGTCCTTCGGCCGGCAAAAGCCGAATGAGCACCACGTAGCGTCTCCCAGGGTGACGATGAACCACCACGCAAAAGCCCCAATGACTGCCGTCTTCGCGTCGGGGCGATAGTGTGGGTGAATAGCGGCATAGAGCCACAGAATGGAGATGCCTTCCAGCAGGTCAAGGATGAGGTTGAACAGAACTGCCGGGGGCTGGGGTGCCCAAACGATTGTTCGGTAGAGCGGCGAACTCAGTGCCGTGACGACGGAGCCGAGGATGATCCAAACAACTCCGGCTAACAGCCCGCAGCTAACCACGCGAGACCAATTAACCTTGCCCACGGTCTCGGATTCTACATCTGGGTCTCGAAACTTTGTGGGTTGTAGAATTGCTCGTAGCCAGCCGGAATCAGGCAGAATTGCGTCGGTTCCGAGATGGCGGACGGCGTGCCCCGTGCGCGGTTACAAACTTGTGAGCCATGCCGAGCAAGTCCCGCAGGACATCGGGTGTGAGGCGGGACAGGCGAACCAGCACGGCGTTGTAGTCGAGATAGTGATCGGTCACGTAGTAAACATCGGGAGCCGCTGCGAGCAGTTCGGCGCGGTCGTCGAAGCCGACGCGAACCATGAGCGAACCCCGCTCAGCCGAACGATGCGTAGGCACGCAAGCCAATAGTTTCCCGCGAAGCTTGAGCGCGGGTGACCCATAGGCTGTGCTCTCTTTCACGCCGGGTAACGCCAAACCGATCTCCCGCACGGTGTCGAAGTTGATTGCGGTTCTCGGCATTCGGAGAATGCGATTATCTTCAAGAACAGAAGTCTTTTCAAGCAAGCTGCGAATAAGAGCGCCGTTGATTGCTGATGGTCAAAACGTGAAATCGCCCTCCTGTTAACGTCAACTATGAGCTAGAATCGGCAGCCAAAGAGGGCATACGTGACCACGCACGTTGAACGTGTTCGGCAGAGCTTTTTCAAGCAACCTTTTATGTCCACCTTGGGAGCCGAACTAACGGCAGTTGGGGAGGGCATGGTTGAAATTCGGCTGCCATTCTCGCCCAGCCTGACACAGCAGGACGGCTACCTCCACGCTGGTGCGGTTACCGCTGTTCTGGATTCCGCCTGCGGTTACGCAGCCTTGAGTGTTGCTCCCGCCGACCATGAAGTTCTCACAGTGGAGTTCAAGGTGAACCTGCTTGCACCTGCTGCGGGTAAGGTTTTCATCGCAAAAGCGCAAGTCAAGAGAGCAGGTAGGAAGCTGACGGTTTGCACGGCAGACGCATTTGCAATTACAGGTGACACGCAGAAGGTGGTTGCGACCATGCTGACCACAATCATGGCGGTGCCGATAACACCTGCGAAATAGCATGAGACCAACGGGAGCAAACAACAAGGCAGCATGAAGGCAGTCTCGTGACTTGTCACTGGGGTAAGGCAATCTAGCGTATCGACGCCCCGCAATCAGGCGGTCCCGACAACTGTTGCAAATCCGGGTTACGGTCTCTGAACCCGCTTTCGCGATCTCCTGACCTCCCAGCATGGGCGGTTACAAACTTGTGAGCCATGCCAAGCAAGTCCCGCAGGACATCGGGTGTGAGGCGGGACAGGCGAACCAGCACGGGGTTGTAGTTGAGATAGTGATCGGTCACGTAGTAAACATCGGGAGCCGCTGCGAGCAGTTCGGCGCGGTCGTCGAAGCCGACGACCGGCGGGTCTTGCCACGTGCTCAACGGAAAATTTGCTGGGGTCCGCCGTCGCTTTGGGGATCCTGACCGGCCCACCCTTCTAAGATCGCGGCGAGGGGAGGCAGAGGCAGAACTTGATTGTGACCGTAGGGAAGCGATCTCAGCTTCGCCGCCGGGTTAGTTGGAATCAAGTCAATGGAAAATGCCCATTTGAAAAAGGTCTTCACAACCGACCAGTGGACGGCGGGGCTGTCGCTGTCCTTCTTGAAAGTCCATCCATTTCTCCATTCTGTCAGTAGTACCGCAGTGACATCCTTTAGCAGAATGACTGCCTTTTGATGGGCGAATTCTCGGAGCCATGCGAGCATCCGTCGCGGCTTGGAGGGATCTTTGATCCCACGCTGCGCCATCTCATCGAGGTAGAGCTTGATGGCAGCCTCGATGGTGATGTGGTCTGGCTTCTTTGGAGCCTCGATACCGAGGGCTTCAAATTCGAGTTCTTGCTCCAGCTTGCGAGCCGCCTTTGTCGCGATCTGCAAAGAGCGCGTCTTTGCCGACCGCTTGCCCTGCTTAGCCCATCGCAGCCAAAAGCGACATCTGCACCGTTTGTGCTGACCTGTTTTCTCTTCCTTGCTCTTGCGTCACTCCTTCGAGTGCCGTTGGTAAACGGTTACAACCGCCATAGCTAAATTCCCTCTACGGCTTAAATACCGCGAGAGCTTCAAAATCACGAAAACAGCTCAGGCAGTACAAAAGCAGAACAAAATTTTGGGATTTAACGTAAGCGGTTGGAAAATCGGGGCAAAAGAATGGCTCCTCAGGTAGGACTCGAACCTACAACCCTCCGGTTAACAGGGGGAGGAGCGGTTCTGGCTGGCTTAGGCTGTCTTGGGATGGTTTTGCGTTTCCAGAAAGTTAGACTTGAGACTCTTTGGTTGCCTTGCACCCTTTTGTAACGTGTTCACGGACATAAGGCGGACATCGTCATCACGCGTTTCTTGGCAATTTGCAGAGACCCTTTCGATCTCTTAACG
>Ga0187783_10001926_pt1 | contig 15411 bp, 13 predicted proteins | sample 1015_SJ02_MP02_2_FD_132471 | JGI IMG/M metagenome (GOLD analysis project Ga0187783, IMG submission 132471) | Tropical peat soil microbial communities from peatlands in Department of Meta, Colombia - 1015_SJ02_MP02_20_MG | ecosystem: Environmental > Terrestrial > Soil > Wetlands > Peat | place... | reverse complement strand
TGCAAGGTGTCGATCGGATCGGCGCCCCTGCGCCGATACCGCACCAGCGTCCGTGGACCGGGGCCGGACGGATCCACTGAGCAGATCTTTCCGGCTACAATGGTCAGGCGCTGCTGCCCGATCAGCTCGGTGAGACGCATTTCGATCTCGGGCGCCATGCGGTGGCGATGCACGTCCCACCACGCCCGTGCGTGTTGAAGGAAGCGCTGTCTCGAGACCAGCGGGAGGGTCTGCCAGATTTTCTGGGTGTGCGGCCGTACCGCATCTACCACGCTGCGCCAATCGCCGCCATCCGCCTCGATCCGGTCCACCTGCTGGCGCAACCACCGCAACAGCGTCGCGGCATCAGCGCCAAACGGCACTTCGACGGCCTCGATCCGCTGCGGCGCAACCCGCCTGTGCACGTAGGGCAACAGACCGCGCCGCGACATCGCGGTGATCGGACCCTCGTGGCCCGCATGCTGCAAGGCCAGCACGTAATCCACCATGGTGAGGCCGGTGCCGAGGATCAGCACCGGCCCATCCTTGGCGATCCCGGCCGCGGCGGGCGTCGTCCAAGGCTGGGCAAAGCAGCTCGTGCAGTCGGTTGCCGGGCTCTCGTGGCCGGTGGCCAGCACACCGACATCGCCGGAAAGCTTCGAGCCGTCACTCAGGGTCGCGACCACGTCGGACCGCGATACGCGGATATCGACGCATTCGCCCCGCACGATCTCAAGCCGACCACCACGCCGGGGCTCGCACAACGGCTCAATCAGGCTCGCAATGTAGCGACCGTACAGCGTACGCGGAGCAAAGCAGAACGGGTCGGGGCAACGTCGGTCCCCGCCCCCGCGATGATCGACAAGCCACCGCCAGAAATGATCGGGGTCGTCCGCGAACGCGCTCATGTTGCCGGCGCGGACGTTGAGCACGTGGTCGGGGTTGGCGGTGCTGTAGGCGACGCCTTGCCCCACATCGGGTCGTTTCTCGATCAGTGTCACCGTGAGTGCGACCTCAGGGCGGCGGAGCAGATGACACGCGAGCAGCACGCCGCTGGCTCCACCGCCGACGATGACGACCCGCCTGACGGCGGCTCGCGGCGCCACCACGCTTGTGTCAAGCGAGTCCGGCGGGTTCGGCCGAGAAACGAAGACTTGGCTTAGTCGGACGTCTGACCGCAGGTCCATGTTCGTCGCCATGCTCGCACCCGTGGCGTCCACGCGGAAGAGCGGCGACCCCTTGACCGATCTGGACAGGGAGGACAGCCTGCCGCGGCCGCAATTATACTATATAGATAGATTAAGTCGATACCTTATCCGCCTACCGCACCTCGGTCGTGAATTGCTGGTTGGGCACCTCCACGCTGCACAACCGAGACATCGCACCAACGGGCGAGGCAAGGATCCGCTGCACGCATAGAAATAAGTTGACAATATCTATAGATTAATTTGAGATGACTTTGCCCGAGTTCACGGGCCGCGGCATTTGAGGAGCAGCTTGCACCGCGTCACCAAACGCTAAAGCGCCACGAGGCGTTTTCGTGGGCTCCCTTGACGCTGGAGACGGTGCGATGACGTTTCGTATCCTACCGGGCCGATCCTCCCTAGACCCGGACCACCTTTCCTGCCGCCAGGCTTCGATGGCGACGGGCGTGTGTCTTTCCCGGCACGCCTGATCATGGCCACCTTGTTATCCTCTCCAACAGGGATGCCAGCCGAGGCCGGCGGCAGGACCTTTATGTCTGATAGATTCATTATTGAACTGGATTCGGAGGCGGCTGGCATCGTGATTCGCGAGGGCGGGGCTTTCCGCTTCTACGCTGCGAACCGCGATTTCCATCGGCTCGAAGGGCGGCTGTTCAACACCCCCCAAGCAGCCCATAAAGCTGCGGTGAGGCACCAAGCGGCACGGGGGCGTTCGATGCCAGAATATGCGCGGCCGCGCCTGCTTGCCGATCTGCTCACGCAGGGCCCTCCGTCGTGAACCGGAGCACTGACATATGGTCCCCAACCCGATCGATGCTTCCGCTGCCCGCAAAGCCGGAGTGACGGATTGGCTGTGGGAACGGGTTCGCCATGAGGCTGAGGCGGCACTGCGGGACGAGCCGTTGCTCGCGCAGCTGTTTGTCGGCGCGATCCTTGGTCAGCGTTCCTTTGAGCATGCGGTCCTCTATCGCGTCGCGGCACGCCTGAGCAATGAGACGCTTCAGGCTGGCATGCTGTTCGACGTGTTTCGTCATGTGCTCGAGGCCGAGCCCGGTCTCGGCGGTGCGTTTCGGGCGGATATCGTGGCGGTCATCGATCGTGATCCGGCGTGTCGTCGCCTGATCGAGCCGTTGCTGTATTTCAAGGGATTCCACGCCATTCAGGCGCACCGGATCGCGCACTGGCTCTGGAATAACCGTCGCAGCGAGCTCGCGCTGTGTCTGCAGAGCGCGTCGTCGCAGGCATTCCAGACGGACATTCACCCGGCCGCGCGTTTCGGTCACGGCATTTTTCTAGACCATGCGACGGGCCTCGTTGCCGGTGCAACATCGGTGGTCGAGGACAGCGTTTCAATCCTGCAGGCGGTGACGCTTGGCGGGACCGGAAAGGACACGGGAGACCGCCATCCGAAGGTGCGCCACGGCGTGCTCATCGGAGCCGGCGCGACCATCCTCGGCAACATCGAGATCGGGCCCTGCGCGCGCATAGCGGCTGGTTCCGTGGTGATTCATTCAGTTCCAGCGAATTCTACTGCGGCCGGAGTGCCGGCCCGCACGGTAGGGACAGCCGGCTGCGCGGAACCAGCCAAGAGTATGGACCAAATCTTGAGCGAGCTGTCCTATTCGGCGTTCACCTACGCGATTTGACGAGCGGCCTCGCATCAGGACGCTATTTTTGACGAAGATACAGCCTGTGCTTTTCAAAATTTGGTTCGCCGGGGCAGCTGGTGCGCTTGGAATTTTGAGACACTATGGGGCGAAGACGGTGGACGGCAACGATCGATGTGTCAGCGCACCGCTCGCATAAGACGCGGGCAGATGTGGCAGGTCACATCACCCGTCGATCTTCGCCATACCACGACGAGCCTCGTTTGGAAGCTGGGCAGTTCGCTTGCTGCACGTCCGTCGTGATCGACTTTTCAGCACGGTCCGTTCAAACGCGATAGTAGAGCCTGGGGGCCACTGCGGCGTTTTGTTCTGGAAGCTCAGCCCGAATTCGCCTGACGGCTGCTAGGGTGGCGGAATCTTCGTCCATGCCCTGAGGAAACACGTGGTCTGCCTCGATCCAAGCCTTGAAGTTGAGGCGTTCGCTCGCGGCCAACAGGTCAGGACGAAGACCGGCGAGCCAGACCGAAAGTCCCTTTCCGCGGGCTTGCTTCAGGAAGTGCTCCAGGTGTTCGAGGCTAACGACATCCGGGTTACGGACGCGCTTGAGCCGCAGCAGGATGTGCTTGACTTGGGTACTCTCGGCCTGCTGCAGGATGCTTTGGAGAATCCGCTCGAGCTCCCGGCCCGCACCGAAAAACAACTCGCCTTCGAGGTCGTACAGCAGAAAGCCGTCGTTCGACGGTTCTGACGGCAGCCGTTCCCGCACCACTTCGTCGTCATCGACCACGAGCTGTGCGACTTTCAGTTTCGCCGCCCGCGGCACAAACAACAGAATCGATAATGCGACGCCGATGATGATGGCAAGGTCGAGCCCAATCGCAACGGCCGACAGCGCAGTCACCCCAACGACCCCGGCGTCTACGGCGGAGGCGCGAACCGCATAGGCTACGCGCCGTACATCGACGAGCCTCGACGCAGTGAGCAGCAGCAGCGCAGCCAGGGCCGGCTTGGGAACGTAACGGGCAAGCGGCGCCAACCCGATCACCGCGACGGCGACGAAACCCGCAGTCAAAATCCCAGAAAACCTGGTTGCGGCTCCCGCCTGAAAATTGATGGCAGATCGCGATAGTGACCCGGAGCCTGGCAAGCACTGAAAGAAGCCACCGGCAAGATTGGCCAGCCCCTCGGCGAGGCACTGCCTGTTGAAGTCCAGCGGCTGGCGCGTCTGATGGGCGATCGATTTCGCAATCGCCAGCGCTTCTAAAAGACCTAGAAATGCGATCGCCAGGCTGTCGGAGGCAAGATCCAAGGCCCAGCCGAGCTTCACCTTCGGTATGTGGAAAGACGGCAAGTCCGCCGGCACGTTGCCGGCAACCCCAATAGCCGCCTTACCGTCCGCACCCGGTATCGTCCATCCCACGGCATACGCGCCGAGGCTGACGAGCACGAGGACCGCAAGCATATCGAATTGCGGCCAATGATAGCGCCGCACCAATTGGCGCAGCCCCAATGCCAGGCCGAGGGTGGTGATCGTCACAACGAGTGCTTTGACGTTGACACCATCAGCCGTCGTCAAGGTCACCCACAGTCGGTACAAGATATGCTGGGCGCCCGTCCCTTTGTCCCTGATCCCCAATGCATTGCTGACCTGGCCGATCGCCAACAGAAACGCGGCAGCGCTCATAAAGCCGAGAATCACCGACTCGGAGATATATCGTGTCAAGTCGCCGAGCCGAAGCACAGCAATCGCGATCTGGATCGTGCCGACCATGACGGCCAGCAGAAACATGGCTTCCGCCGCCTCAATCCGCTGATCGGCCTCGAAAATCGAAAGCGCGCCGAACACGACCAGCGAAATCGCGCTAGTCGGACCGTTGATCAGATGAGACGACGAACCGAACAGTGACGCTACGGCGGTGACGACGATCGCCGAGTAGAGTCCATAGCGCGGATCGACGCCCGCCAGCAACGCATAGGCCATGCCCTGCGGCAGGGAGATGGCGGCGACGGTGAGCCCCGCAACCACATCCCGATGCAAAGCATCTCGACCATAACCGATCATGGACTTGACTTATTCCGCCATGCAAACGCCGCTTCAACAATGCCGTCTTCGGCGAAGAAGCGTTCATACGCGTCGTTCCAATCGCGCGCCACGGCCGTGATTGGGATAAGCTCGATCCGAGGAAAGGCGATGCCGACCCTCTCGACAATATCGGACTTATAGGGCCGGTATCCGAGGCGCGCGATCGTCTCCTGGCCCGGATCGCCGAATAGAAAGGCCAGATAGGCCCGTACATCCGTCAGGCTTGCCTTGCGTACCTGGTCGCTGTCGATCCATGCAACACTTGGCTCGGCCAGAATACTGACCGGCGGATAGACAATATCAAGTTCTCCCTTTGACTCGGCGACCTCGCGTATCGCCTCGTTTTCCCAGGTAAGATGCACATCGCCATTCTCGGGGTTGGCGAATCGCTGCGCCGCGCCGCGTGCTCCCTCGTCAAACACCGGGACCTGTCGAAACAGCGCGCGCAAGAACGCGACCGCATCCGCCTCGGAGCTGCCGCGCGTTGTCGTCGCGACCCATGCCGCAAGCGATGCAAGCTTGCCGTTACTCGACGTCCGTGGGTCCGGCATCACGACCTCGAGCCCGGGCGCGAGCAGATCCGGCCAATCCTTGATCCGCCGCGGGTTGCCGCGCCTGACGACGAATACAATGGTCGACGTATAGGGAGTCGCATGGTTCGGCAGCCGGTCCGCCCAGCCCGCGTCAACCAAACCGCCCTTGGTCAGGATGTCGACATCGGAGGACAAACCGAGTGTCACCACATCAGCCGGCTGTTCACCATTAACCACCTTCCGCGCCTGCCGCGACGAGCCACCGTGCGACTGAATTACAGTGAGACGGCGGCCGCTCTCCTTCTCATAAGCGGCAATAAATTGCGGATTGAGAGCCTGGAACAGCTCACGAGTCGGATCATAGGAGACGTTGATGATCTCCAGCTTGTTCTGCACCGGAAAGTTCTTGATGGTGACCGCCGACACGCCCGCCGCCGCAGCCACCACCGCTCCGATGTTCAACCAGCGTCGAAGGCGCGCCACGATTGTCTCCGCAAGAAACACGTCTTAAGTGCGACACTCACGGATGCGTGTTCAGAAATTATGGTCCGTCGCCCGCGAATGTCCATGTCAAATTGTACGGCTTGTGTAGACGAATGATGCTTAAAACGCACCTTAACCGAAAGGTCTCGCATAGTTGAGCCATTGACAGCGCACCGAAGCTCTCTCTCACCGAACGCAACTTCATGTGTCCCGAATTACGGCGATCTTGCCGCCGGGCGGTGGCTTCTGTGGCCGCCAGACCGAATAACCGGATCGAGCGCAATCTCATGCCCCAGGCGACAAGCGGCCGGATCGCAATTGCGCCCGACACTACCCCTTCGCCGCCGACTTGGCCTGCTCGAAATCCAACACCTCGCCTCCGTGCGCCTTGGCCCAAGCCTCCGCGTCTCCCTTGAGAAGAAACGCCCCAAGCTCGCCGTTCGTCGCACGTACGAACCAAGCCTGATGTGCCAGCAGCTTGATACCGCTACTGCGGTCTTGGGCATAGATGGCGCGCGCGGTTTTTCCCACTATCTCGAATTCGCCAAGCGCCTTCAACGCCGCCTCTGCGGAGGCATAGTGGCGTACGAGCGGCTCGTCGGAAAGCCAAATCTGCGCCATCCGTTTGATGTCGGTGATCGGCCGTCCAGTGATGTCTTCTTTGGCAGGCAACGGCGAGGGAGCGTAGTTCGCGAGCTGCGCGTCATAGTCGAGCCCGGCTGCGGCAAACGCCTGACGGATGAACTTATCAACAATGAACGCATTGAGGTCGAGATCGCTGTCGGCGCGCTTGAGCAGCTTCAGCGTCTCGACCGATGTCTGTACCGCCTTGCGATATTCGGGCTTCCAGGACAGATCGCGGGTCTGCAACCCGAGCGGCCCGTGGAACAGATAGTTCACCGCAGCTTCGATACCCGTCACCTTAGCGATCAGTTCGCTGTATTTTTCCGGCTCCGCCGCGATCAGGCGATCTGCTTCGATGATCGCCCGCAGATAGGCGGCGACGACCTCGGGATACTTGTCTGCATAGTCGGCCTCAACAAGAAGACCATGAAAGGTCGGGACGTCGGCCTGCGAGCCGTCGAAAATCTTTCGGGCGAAGCCGCGGGTCGGAAATAACTCTGGGAACGGTACGAAGTCTGCGTGCGCGTCGATCTTGTTGCTCTGCAGCGCACTTCCGGCGACCTCCGGCGCTTGGCTGATTATCTTGACGTCCTTGTCCGGATCCCAGCCCTGCGACCTGACGGCGCGGAGCAGCATGCCGTGCGCAGTCGACGCAAACGGAACAGAGATTGTTTTGTCCTTAAGGTCGGCGAGCGACTGCGCCGCGGATTGGATCGGAACGACGATGCCGTTACCGCTACCCCTTACGCTGCCTGATAGCACGCTAATGAACAGACTGCTCTTGCCGGCCTTCAGATGTGCCACCCCATTGAGCGAGCCGGGAAAATCCGCCATGGCACCGAAGTCGAGCTTGCCCGCCACCATCTCGTTGGTCAGTGGTGCGCCGGAGGTGAAATTCTTCCACTCAATCGCGTAGCTGGCGTCCTTGTACTTCCCGTCCCGCGGCAGGTATTTGTCGAGCAGATTGAGCTCGCGCACGAGCAGGCCCGCGGTCGCGCAATTGATTGTGGTGTCCTGCGTACCGATCGCGACGCGTATCGACTCTGCCTGTGCGCTATGATTCACGGCGAGTGCCGTCAGTACGCCCGCCGCTATTCTTTTCAGTTGCATGGAACCATCTCCTTAAATTTATTCACCGATCGATCTTATTTGTCGACGATGCGTTCATGCTGCGCGCGCTCCGTACCACGGCATCGCAAGGGTGCCGCACGCCTTAACAAGCCAGCTGCTTGCCATGCCGAAGACGCCGATCAAAGTCATCCCGACCACTATGTCCGCATAGTTCTGCAGCGTATAGGATTCCCAGGTGTAGTACCCGATCCCGAATTGACCTGAGATCATCTCGGCGGTGACGAGGCAGAACCACGATGTCCCCATGCCGATGGTAAGTCCGGTGACGATGCTGGGGCTGGCCCCCGGGATGATCACCTCGCGCAGGATGGCTGCACGGCCGGCGCCAAGCGATCGCGCCGATGCGATCAGACGATCATCGATGTCCACGACGCCATGAACCGTGCTGAGCAGGATCGGAAACAACGCACCCATAAAGGTGATGAAGATCATCGAGACTTCCGAGGACGGGAACATCAGAATAGCCATCGGAATCCAGGCAACAGCCGGGATCGGGCGTAACAACTCGAGCGGCGGCATCAGTAGATCGGCGGCCGCGCGCGAGCGCCCCACAATGAGGCCAAGGGTGACGCCCGACAGGGCTGCCAGGAGGAACCCGCTGAATATGCGCATCAGGCTGTACCGGAGATGCGATGCCAGCTTAGGCGACTGCAACAGGACCAGCGCCGATTGCGCGACCTCAGTCGGCGCCGGAATGTTGCGAAACGTAATCACTCCGAAATCGAAATGGAATTTAGACGCCAGCTGCCACAGGGACAGACATACGGCGACCGAGAGAATTCGAACCGCCAACCGCGAGGAGACACGATAGAGGCTTCCTCGCGCATCCCGCCTCGGGGTTCGAGGCTTCACGGAAAAATGTTCAGCCGCGACCACGGCGGGCCTGCTCCTCGTCATGATCCGGTGGCCGGCCCGGCGCGGCGCGAGGAATTCACCATTGCGCTCCCTTGGCCAATTCGAACGTCCGCCGGCTCTCCAAGCGGATGAGCCGCAGGCATTTGCGCTTTGCCTCAGCGAAAAAGGCGTGTGCAAAGACGTCGTCAGGACGCGGACGTGGCAGATCGATCGCTATGTCGGCGAGTACCCGCCCCGGCGCAGCACTCATCACCACGACCCGATCGGCGAGATAGATGGCTTCGTCGACGTCGTGGGTAACGAACAATACGGTGTTTCCAACTTGCGCCCAGATTCGAAGCAGGTTCTCCTGCATCGACGAACGGGTCTGCGCATCGAGTGCACCGAACGGCTCGTCCATCAGCAACACGCTCGGGTGGTTGACCAGCGCCCGCGCAATACCGACGCGCTGCTGCATGCCACCGGATAACATGGCCGGGTAGTGCTTCGAAAATCGAGAGAGCCCAACCAGATCGATGTATTGGCGTGCCTTGAGATAGGCGTGGGCTCGCGGCAACCCCTGCATGCGCGGGCCAAACGCGACGTTGTCCAGAACCGTTTTCCAGGGAAACAGAGAATATTGCTGGAACACCATGCCCCGATCGATCCCGGGACCGCGCACCGGGGCCCCGTCGACGACGACGCGCCCCTCGGAGGGCTGCACGAACCCTGCCACAGTGTTCAGCACTGTCGACTTGCCGCAGCCCGACGGGCCGAGCAAACAGACGAACTCGCCAGGAGCTATGCGTAAATCGAAATCTTCAACCGCGACATAGCTGGCGAACTGCACCGTCAGGTGTTCGATCGACGTACTCCAATGGCTCACCTGGATCTGTGGGGTAGGCGCGGACGTGCTCATCGGTTTCCCTGAGGCGGCGTGAGACACTCTCAAGCCTTTGCGGGAACCTAGAAAAGAAATTAATTGCTTCCCTCCTGACGGATTCCGCGGTGGCCGCCCACTGGAATTGCTCGGCAATTAGTTGCCAGACGCCACGGATGGCCGCTGGCAAACTCGCGACGGCCTGAGCGATCCCCACAAACGGCCCCCGCTCAGCCTTCAGGAGCAGGATTGATGCAGATCCGCGAGCTCATCACAGACATACTCGTGATCGGCGGCGGCACCGCCGGACCCATCGCCGCCATCATGGCCAAGGCAAAGATGCCGACGAACAGAGTCGTCCTGCTCGACAAAGCCAATGCCAGGCGCAGCGGCGCTATCACGGAAGGCATGGACAGCGTCAACAACGCGGTCATTCCGGGTCATGCCACGCCTGAACAGTATGTTCGCGAGATCACCATCGCTAATGACGGAATCGTCAATCAGCGCACGATCCACGCTTATGCCACCCGTAGCTTCGACATGATCCAGAAGCTTGATTCTTGGGGAGTGAAATTCGAGAAAGACGAGACTGGCGATTTCGCCGTCAAAAAGGTCCATCACATGGGCGCTTATGTGCTGCCCATGCCCGAGGGCTACAACGTGAAGAAGGCAATATACAAGCAGATCCGCCGGATAGGCGTGGAGGTCGGCAATCGGTTGACGGCCACGCGCCTGCTCGTTGCCCCCGACCGACGCATAGCAGGCGCGATCGCACTTGATTCACGCGCGGGCGACCTCCTCGTCGTTCGCGCCAAGGCGGTCGTGCTCTCCACTGGCGCAGCGGGACGGCTCGGCCTTCCGGCCTCGGGCTATCTGTTCGGAACCTACGAGAATCCGACCAATGCCGGGGATGGTTATAGCATGGCGTATCATGCCGGCGCTGAGTTGTCTGGCCTTGAATGTTTCCAGATCAACCCCTTGATCAAAGACTACAACGGCCCAGCCTGCGCCTATGTGACCGGCCCGTATGGCGGCTACACGGTCAACGCCAAGGGCGAGCGCTTTATCAAGAGCGACTACTGGAGCGGTCAGATGATGCTCGAGTTCTGGCGCGAACTGGAAAGCGGCAACGGCCCGGTGTTTCTCAAGCTCAACCATCTCGCCGATTCGACTGTGCGCCGGATCGAGAACATCCTGCACATCACCGAGCGGCCGTCTCGCGGGCGCTTCCATGAAGGGCGCCACGCCAACTACCGGTCGGACCTCGTCGAGATGCACATCTCCGAGATCGGATTGTGTGGCGGCCACAGCGCATCTGGCGTTTGGGTGGACGAGCATGCCCGCACCACGGTGCCCGGTCTTTACGCCGCCGGCGATCTCTGCAACGTCGCCCACAATTACATGCTCGGTGCCATGGTGTTCGGAAAAATCGCTGGCGAGGATGCCGTAGACTACGCGGAAGGCGTTTCCTTGCCCGCCTATCATGAAGATCAAGTGGAGTTTGAGCGCGAACGGGTTTTTGCGCCACTGACTCGCGAACGCGGTCTGCGCCCGGCGGACGTGGAATACAAATTGCGGCGCAACGTCAACGATTATCTGCAACCACCCAAAGTGACCCGCAAGATGGAGATCGGCCTGGAGCGCTTCGCCGAAATCCGCTCCGATCTCCAATCGATCAAAGCGGCCAATCCACACGAATTGATGCGCACGATCGAGGTCCACGCCATCCTCGACTGCGCCGAGCTCGCGGCGCGCGCTTCGCTCTACCGGACCGAAAGCCGCTGGGGCCTCTACCACTATCGACCGGATTTTCCCGAACGCAACGACCGCGACTGGTTCACATTTGTCGAGGTGCGCAAGGGCGACGACGGCAAGCCGGAAATCTTTCGCCGGGCGGTGCCGCCCTATCTCTTCCCGATTGATGAGGCCGAGCGCAGCGCCTACGACAATCTACGAATCGCGCCTTCGACGGCGGTTAGGATCGGAGCAAACGCATGAACGGGCTCGACCAGCCGAATGTGATCGTCGACCACGACAAGTGCATTGCCGGCAAGGGATGCCGCGCCTGCATCGACGCCTGTCCGCTCGACATCATCGCCTTCGACGAGGAGGACGGAAAGATCAAGCAGGTTCACGACGAATGCTGGTATTGCCTGCCCTGCGAGAACGATTGCCCAACGGGTGCGATCCGGGTTGAGATTCCCTATCCTGTTCGGTGAGGGGCAGATGACTGCATCGACGGACCCGCATTTCGCTGGCGACAGCCTGAGGGCGCGGTTTCGGCATTCCGACGCCGACGTCCGACGCGTGCTGTTGCGCGAGGCGACCGATTTCGGCGACGACTACCAGGATCTGTTCGTCGCCGCATGCCGCGACGCAGCGGTGTTTGTTCGGCTCGAAGCGGTCCGGGCACTCGAGGGCAACGCGGCGCCGGAGGCCGTCGCAGCGCTGATCGCGTCCCTGACGGACGACAGCAACGACGTCCGCCTTGCCGCGGCGGAGTCGCTCGCGCAAATCCGCGATTCGGCTGCCGGGGCGGCGCTCGTCGAATCCTTGGCCGCTGCGCACGGTTTCGCCAGGGCGGCCATTCTCGCGGCCCTGCGCAATTTGCGGCGTCCCGAAGCGGAGAGCCTGGCGATCGATGCGCTTGCAGATCCGCTCGCCATTGTACGCCGCGAGGCCATCGGCGTGCTGGCCTATCTCAGGTCGGCCCTTGCCGTGCCGCACCTCGCTGCGCGTGTAACCGATGACGATAATCCGCAGGTGCGCCGCGCTGCTGTCGGCGCCTTGGCGTTCGCCAATCCCGAGCAGGCACAACAGGCGCTGCTCGCGGCCCTGCATGATTCCGAATGGCAAGTGCGCGAAGAAGCGGCCGTCACACTCGAGAAGCTTCGCCCGCCGGCCGCCGTGGACGGCTTGATCACCGCAATGGCCGACGAGCACTGGCAAGTACGGCTGAAAGCTGCGGCGGCGCTCGGCCGGATCGGTGACGCCCGGGCGATCGGCGCTCTCGCGGGCGCGATCACCCACGCCATTCCCAATCTGCGCCGCGAGGCGGTCAATGCGCTGGGGGCTATCGCATCCCCGGATGCCGTCCCTGTTCTGCGCGCCGCCTCGTGCGATTCCGATATCGAAGTCCGCAAGGCTGCCGCACGCGCATTGAAGGCGATCAAGGGCGAACGATAAAGATGCGCGCATCTCTCGCCGGGCGACCGGCGGCCGCAGCAGATATGCGGGTCGGTAACACGCTTGCGCGTCTCAAAGGATCTCTGGTCCGGGTGTGTTTGGAGGCCAGGCCGCAGCCCGATCACTGACCCCTGTTGCGGCTGCCGTACTAGTCTAATTCTGTTCGATCCAAGCACCCGGGCCACATAGAGGATAGAGGCGGAGCCCTCAGGGCGAAGGTCATCACCGACTCCGCCATTTGCGACAGCCGGGAGGAAGCGTCAGCGAATCGAGCTATCTTTCTCGGGTCCAAATATTGCCAGATCGATCCCGACCGATGCACCGAATGGGTAGGATATGACGGCACGCCGTAATGCGTCGAGGTCTGTCCCCTCGATTGCGATATCGTGAACCCTGTCGATGTGAAAACCACGACGAGCTGCTGCTAAAATATGCCGCCTCGATAGGCCAGCTCGCTCGCCTCCGAGCCCGATCTGCAAGGTCAGCGCCCGCTGCCGATCAGTATCGGCGGCGAACCGTTATCATCGGCGCGCCTCATGGCAAACAATTCTCGCCGCAAGCCGGGTCGGAGAAAAGCTTTCTCCAATTATCTATATTTTTGATAGACTATTTGATTGCCCGCCGCCTCCCGTCGTGATGTAGTGCCGGTTCGGGCATCCGGAGGGCACGATGCATTCGATTGACGTCGCCGAGTTGTCCCGCACTCGAACGGGCCACTCGCCCGAACCGTACAGCAGGCGCCCGACAGCACTGATGTTGTCCGAGGAGAACGAGGTCTGCCGGAGCCATTTCGGCCTGTTTTCGCGCCTTACCCGCCACCAGCAGGCGCAAATCCTCTCGAAGGGCGAACGTCTGATCGTCAAACGGGGAAGGCAGGTTTTTGAGCAAGGCGCCCCCCATCAGGGGATATTTATCATCGAGTCCGGGCGTGTCCGGGTATTCTATCATTCACCTGCCGGTCGCGAGATCACGCTGGCCTATTGGGGGGCCGGCCACTTCGTTGGCGGTCCGGACATTTTCGGCGGGGGGACACATTTGTGGTCCGGCGAAGCCGCCAGCACGAGCACGGTCGTCTTTTTCCAGTCGCGCCTGCTCTTGAGGCTCGTCGCGGAAATCCCTCCCATGGCCCTCAGCATCATCGAAGGGCTGTCGTTCAAGGGGCGTTGCTACTCGACGATGGCGCAGATGTTGGGGACGCGGTCGATGACGGAGAGACTCGTCCATCTGCTGCTTCATCTCACCGAGGCTTACGGGGTCGAGGAGGATGATGGCATCGTGATTTCGGAAAGCTTCACGCACGCCGAACTGGCCAGTATCGTCGGCGCGACTCGGCAATGGGTGACGATGAACCTGAAGAAGTTGCAGCAGATGGGTATCCTGGCAATTCGCGAGTCGATCATCACCGTAGTGCGCCCGGACATGCTCGCGCAATTGCGGCACTGACCTGCGATTCACTCTTGAGCAGCGCCATCGGCGACGGCCCCAGGGGCGGAACTCGACCGCCCGCGAGGCAATTAAACCGCCCGACTTATCGTGCGCGGCCTTCCGGCGCGCAAAGCTGGGGGTCTTCGGGGGCCACCGACTGCAGCGGCTGACCGCACCCGCAGCGAAAGACCCGATTGATGCGATGCTTGCTCATATTGCAAGCCGGCACATAAACATTCAGCCCAAGCCCCTCGACCGTGAACCTGGCATGAGCACCGATGACCTCGGCCAAGCTATGCCTATCGTTCCCCTGGCTCCGGTCGTGCACATCTCGCCTCTCGCAGGCGTTTAGACCGTCGAGCGGTTTTACCAGGGTTCGTCATCTAACCGGCGGCCGGAGGCACGACAGCCACGTGCCTCGACCGTCTCAAGCGAAGCCTCGCCATATTCACGCATTGGGGCGCATCCTCTTTGGAAAAGACGGCATCTCCTTTTCCGGGATACGCGCTCAGTCTTGCCGATCTTGAGCAGATGTTGGGCCGTCTCGGTGCGGCTACACAGCGACCTTTGTCCCGTCGAAGCGGGTGAAGCTGAAGCCGTTGAATGGTTCCCGATACGTCAAACGCTCATCACCTAAAATGCTGATCGCGACATCTTCACCTAGCGGGAGGGCTGCGGAGAAATCCGAGCGCCAGTGAATTCCTGCCCAGTCCCGACCAACGCCATAGTTCCAGGCGAGCTTATTAAGTTCTCCGCCGACGGTTAGCGGCGCCCCGCTATAGGGCACGGTCCGGGTCGGGTCGTTCGGGTCGGGCTGCACCGGATTGGCGATGACGGCATCCTCGTCGAAGAAGGCCTTGAGGATCGTCACAGTGGCTGCCGCGGCCTGCGCGGCGCCGCCCGGATAGGAGGAATGGATTGGTGCGCCCTCCGGGAAGACCTGCGACAGCAAGTAGGTCCCGTTTTTGCTGAAGCTGCGCGCCAGCGCCTGCGAGTTGAGCACCTCGCCGTGAAGCGGATATTCGTCGGCCTTGTTGGCAAGGCGGTGATGAACGAGCCCGCCGTAAGCCTCGGGACGCAATCCGCGGTGAACAAAGAATTTGTGCCAGTAGGCAACGCGGATCGCAAGCGACAACGTCCGGGGCAGCAGTCCCTGGATGTAGGGGAGAGCGAACGTGGCCGACGCGCCGGTCTGAGTGCGCGATTTGAGGTAAGGATTGCTGCGCGCCAAAGGTGTCCCGAAGCCGCCATAGCTCGCATCATTCGGGTCGGCCGGAATCCCGAGGAGGAGAGCGGCCACCCAGAATGTCGCCGAATTGCTGTGCGAATATTCGGCGAGGTCCCGGCCTGTCGCGATGAAGCGCGCCTGGGGGTCGAATTTCGTCGACCTTCCGGACACACCGCCATTCTGAACGGTCAGCCATTCGTCGTAGGTGGTGAG
>Ga0187783_10001925_pt1 | contig 15414 bp, 11 predicted proteins | sample 1015_SJ02_MP02_2_FD_132471 | JGI IMG/M metagenome (GOLD analysis project Ga0187783, IMG submission 132471) | Tropical peat soil microbial communities from peatlands in Department of Meta, Colombia - 1015_SJ02_MP02_20_MG | ecosystem: Environmental > Terrestrial > Soil > Wetlands > Peat | place... | reverse complement strand
TCACCCTGTCGCGTCTCCGAGCGCGTATCGGTGCAGACCTTGAACGATTCCTGAAGCGTCATCCAAAATTCGAATGGCTCTGGCCGTCGACCGGTATGCTTCTCGGTCGCTGACCGCCCTAAGGAGCCGTAAATGAATGAGTGAGTCAATATCGCCACCCGTAGAAGAAAATTCTAGGCGGGCATTCACACAGGAGAATCGCTCCGTGTAGCCTCTGATAATGATTCGCGCCGCAGGCCAGAACACGAGACCGGCGAGCCGCGTCGCGCGTTTGATTCGGTTCTATAGGAAGCACTCGGGCGAGTAATTTTATTACCTGGAAGAGATCTATATTTGTCCACGGACAGGCGCCGCCGCCAGTGGTAGGCGTCCGCCTCATGAAGAGTACCGAAACCACTCCCATCAAGCCGTTAACCGCGTCGCCTTGGACCGCCTGCCCGCTGCTCGAAATCATGCCGAGCCAACTTGCCCGGCTGATGAAGCGTAGCGGCATATCTTGTTAAAGCGCGCGGTGTCCGGGTCGCGAGGCGTCGACGGGTTCCTCGGCCGCCTCGACCGGATGTTGGAGCAGAGTCGTAGCAGGAAAACGGCTCCGCGGTGGTCTTGGACACTGTCGAGGGTTTTTGTCCGGTGCGGCTTGAGGAGTCCGCATCGCTCAGCTTGTGAGTGCGCCAATGAGCGATCGCGACGCAGCATACCCGAAGCCGACGGGCGATGGAAGATCCGTCTCGGACCTATTTGGGGTGTGCGATGCGTTACGAATGCGGTCCGAAGATCCTTTCAGATCCCTCAATTCGAGTTGGGCTTAAGCGGGTGATTGGCTGGCGCGAGCCGAATGCGGATGCGGAAATCTTGTCGGCGCTTGGGGGGCACGGACTTAATGAAAATCAGGCCATTGCGGCGATTAGCGAGCACATAAGCTGGGCGCCTCCTATCCCTGACCGTGATCAAGATGAGGAGCCTTGGCGGGTAAAAGACGTCGAGCGTCGGCAAGCTGGGTCTTGGAGCAAGCCGCACGTGAGCGATGGGGCTATGTCGCCAAAATGTGTCACGCCAGCGATTCGTTGTCGATGCAATGGTGGCCGTGGCTGAGGCCGGCGGCGTTGATGCAGACACGGCACAAGCAATTTTTGCAAAAACTCGCGAAGAAGCGCAGGGGGCGTCAAACGGCCGAGATTGGAATTTAGTGGTCACGCACACAGCCTTCGTTGCAATAAATTTGGCCGCGATCGCAGCGCCGACAGATTAACAGCTGCGCGCGGCACTTCCTCGGCAAGTCCCACTCGATGGCTCCTATACTCGCCACCTCTCGGCTCCGCCGCCAATTTTGAGCGGGTTCACGCAGCCATCGACACGGCGGTCTCACGCCGGTCGTTACCATCTGGATCAGCTCACCGAACGCTACAGCATGAACGCCAAGCTGCTTCGATTGCCAGGTTGCGAATTGTGACGAAAGCGGAGGTATCGAAATAGGATTGGCACAATCGGATCGCAAGCGGTGAGCTTGCGTGGCTCAGCGGTCTCCGATGGCGTCGCGGACGCCGAGTGAAGGGGCCCGCCAACCGGGGTTTACGCGACCGAAGGCTTAAACACCATGCACGTTGCACCGAGCGCAGCAGATGCGGGATCATGGTGCATTCTGCGTCAGGGGAGGATGTCGGAGCGGGCGCCGTCGGATCACGCCTGCCACCTATCAGAACGAGCATTGAGAGCGCTTGACGTAGATAACTACCTTGACTTGTAGCGGCGAATGCCAGCATATGATCGTCAAGTCAGGCAGACCGCGCTTGATTGGGCGCCATCCATGCAGTTTGGCGGGAATGGGTTTGTCGCTGGGAGGGCGGTCTTGGACAGGATTCGCGGGTGCACCCATGCGCGCTCCGGCATTCCCGACGTCGTCATTGGGGGGGCGCCTCGCTGCGGCACCACCTTTCTGTGCGAACTGCTCGCCAAACATCCGGGAGCTTATGTGGCACGGCCGTTCGTTCCCGAGCCGAAGGTCTGCTTAACGGCCGAACATGATGACGGGGCGCTTGAGGCTTACGCGACGTATTTCGGCGACGCGCCCGCAGGAAAAGTTAAAGTTGAGAAGACCAGCAATTATTTTGAGAATGAAACGGCCCGAGGCCGCCTTGTTCGCCTTCTTCCTGAGGCAAAATTTATTTTCATGCTGCGCGAGCCGGTCGCAAGGGCGTACTCCAATTGGGCCTGGTCTCGCAAGAACGGGCTTGAGTGTCTCTCGTTCGCCGAGGCGATAGATCTCGAAGGCCACCGTCTGTCGCCGCTACCTGCCAACCAAGAGTACGCCAGGCCGTTCGACTACATGAGGCGGGGACGTTACGGTTCACTGGCAGAAGCGTGGATTCGTGCAATCGGCCGCGAACGGATTGGTTTTTTTGTTCTCGAAAGCAGTCTCGCTGCGCCGCAGCGGTTTGTCGATGAGCTGCAATGCTTTATCGGTCTTGATCCATTGAAATGGGAGAAGCTGATGACCAGTCGGATCAACACCGCGGAGCCTGATCCAGCAGGTCTCGACCCCGGTCTCGCAGCTGAACTGCGTCGCCGAATCGCACCAGAGATCCAACATCTGGCACAGGTAAGTGGGCTCGACCTCTCGATTTGGGGGTATTAGCGCCGATGGTGGCTTTGGAGATTGTCACCGGCATTTTCGGCGATCGGGGGGGCGGCGCGGTTTTGCCATCGCCGGAGTGCCCGCAGCAGTTCGGCGGTGGTCCGGTGTCCGAGCGTTCCGGTCGCAGCGGCGGCAGGGTGCCGAGTGAATGGGCGATGTCGCAATCGCGCTGACAAGAACCGGAAGGCGAATGGGGGCGCGCGGTGATCAAGGTCGGTGTCGTAGGTTACGGCTATTGGGGTCCCAATCTCGTCCGCAATTTTTCCGTGAGCCGCCATTTTCAGGTCGTCGCCGTCGCGGAGAACAAACCGGCCGCCAGGGAAACCGTTGCGCGCCATTATCCGTCCGTGCTGGCGTGCGAGGACGCGGCGGAGCTCGTTGCCCGGGACGATATCGACGCGCTCGCCATTGCCACGCCGGTCGCCAGCCACTTCCCGATCGCTCGTGCCGCATTACAAAGCGGCAAGCATGTTCTGGTCGAAAAGCCTCTTTGCCGCTGCGTGTTGGAAGGGGAAGAGCTGATTGAGCTTGCCGCCCGCATGAATCGAGTTTTGATGGTAGATCACACGTTTTTGTTCACCGGAGCAGTCCAGACCATTCGACGGCTGATTAACCGCGGTGATCTCGGCAAATTGAGTTATTTTGACTCCATGCGAGTCAATTTGGGCCTATTCCAACCTGACATAAATTGTCTCTGGGATCTCGCACCACACGATCTGTCGATTATCGATCATCTGTGGAATGACAAAGTAGTAGCGATGGACATCTCCGGCTACTGCCACATCAATCCGACGTCGCCAGACATGATCTACCTGACGCTGCATTATGCGCGTGATGCTGTGGCTCACCTCAATCTCAGTTGGATGTCCCCGGTCAAGGTCCGACGCTTTGCGATCGGCGGTACGGATCGTATGTTGATCTGGGATGACTTGGACCAAGATCAGAAGATTCGCATCTATGATTCCGGGATCGAGTTCCGTTCAGACGACGAGCGCGCCACCATCATCCCCGACTATAGAATAGGTGATATCCTCTCACCATGCATTCCTCGCCATGAGGCGCTCTCGGCGGTGATCGAACACTTTGCCAATGTTATCAAGCGAGACGAGCAATCGATTATGGATGGCACACGTGGGCTCCAGGTGGTCGCGATATTGGCGGAAGCGCAGTGCTTGCTTGATCGCCGGCTGCGAGACCTTCAAAAACTGCGACGTGGATCGTGAGCCGGATCCTGGTAACCGGCGGAGCCGGCTTCATCGGCAGTCATCTGGTGGAGTCGCTGATCGCTGCGGGCGAATGCGTAACCGTACTCGACGACTTCTCGACCGGAACGCTCGACAATTTAGCCGACGCGGCTGGCGGTGATCTACGGATCTTGACTGGCTCGGTCCTGGACGCAGCTGCGGTTTCCGAGGCTCTCGAAGGTTGCGATCGCGTCTATCACCTTGCGGTCCAATGCGTGCGCCGGTCGCTCGCTCAACCGGTTCAAAATCACCAGATAAACGCCACCGGAACGTTGATTGTTCTGGAAGCCGCGCGCAGGCACAAGATCTCGCGGTTTGTCTATTGCTCGTCCTCCGAGGTCTACGGAAACACATCGACCGGCCTTCTCGATGAAGAAAATACCGTGTGTCGGCCGGTGACGATCTACGGAAGCGCAAAGCTTGCGGCCGAACACTACACGCAAGCGTATTTTGAAACCTATGGCCTGCCGTGCGTCATCGTCAGGCCGTTTAATGCCTATGGCCCTCGCGCGCATCACAGCGGGGACCTCGCGGAGGTCATACCGCGGTTCGTGATTCGTGTGCTAAGCGGCTATCCGCCGATCATTTTCGGCGATGGTACCCAGGGACGCGATTTCACTTACGTCACCGATGTCGCGCGCGGCCTGGTGCTCGCGGGCGCCAGCGATCGACTGGTCGGCCGGCGCGTCAACATCGCCTACGGCCGAATGGTGACCATTCTTGACGTCGCCCGCGTGATCATGAATGCCTGCGGTCGCAACGATCTGGACGCCGAGCTCTCCTCGCGGCGGCCGGGAGACGTCAACATGCTGCGAGCCGATACCCGATTGGCATCGAGCCTACTTGGCTATCGTGCGACAGTGAGGTTCGAGGACGGCGTCACCCGTTATGTAAACTGGTTCCGGACGCGTCACCCGGACCCTTGCCGCTTGCTTGAAGAGCAGATCGAGAACTGGAGCCTGCCCGCCGCCGCAACGGAGCCGTTTCATGGTCAAGGTCGCCTTTAGCCGACCTTACTTCGGACCGGAGGAGGAACTCGCCGCGGCGGCCACAATTCGCAGCGGTTGGGTCGCTGGCGGCCCCAGGCTCGACGAATTCGAGAGTCGCTTCGCCGCGCTCTGCGGTACCAAATACGCCATTGGGGTATCGTCCTGGACAACGGGCGCGTTTCTCGTGCTTTCGGCGCTGGGCCTTGGCCGAGATGACGAAATCATCGTGCCGTCGTTGACTTTTATCGCCTCCGTCAATGTCGTGGTTCACGCTGGCGCGCGGCCGGTGTTCGCCGACATCGATCCACAGACCTACAACGTTGATCCAGACGACATTGGCCGCAAAGTCGGCCCGCGCACCCGCGCAATTCTGGCGATTGATCAGCTGGGATTGCCATGCGAGATCGATCGCATTGTGGAAATCGCCGACAAACATGGTCTGATTGTCGTTCAGGATGCGGCCTGTTCCATTGGCAGCTTGTTTCGGGGGCGACCTATGGGAGCAGTGGCGCCGACCGCCGTTTTCAGTCTTCATGCGCGCAAGGTGGTGACGACCGGCGAAGGAGGCATGATTGTCACCAATGATGGGGATTTCGCGGCGCGTCTGCGCCGCTTGCGCCATCAGGGAATGTCGCTGAGCGATTATGAGAGGCACGGCGCCTCGCCAACGACGTTTGAGACCTATCCCGAAATAGGCTATAATTTTCGTCTGACCGATATCCAAGCTGCGGTCGGCTTATGCCAGCTCGATCGTCTGCAAGACATGTTGGACCGTCGTCGACGCGTCGCCGACCGCTATCGGTCCGCGCTTGACAGCCATCCGTTCATCAGCCCGCCCTTTGTGCCCGCGCATGTGACGCCGAACTGGCAGAGTTTTCAGGTGCGGGTGCGGCCTGCAGGCCTGCTTGGCCGCAACGAGGTCATGGAGGCGCTGCACCTCAGCGGCATTGCAACGCGGCGAGGCGTGATGGCCTCGCATCTCGAACTACCTTATCGGATGCTCGGGGCTCGGTTGCCGCACACCGAACTGGCGGCCCTGGAGTGCATGCAGCTGCCCATGCATGCCGGCATGAGCGAGGCCGAGGCCGATCGGGTCATCGACGCGCTCTGCGGCATCTACGCGAACGCGTGAGCAAGATGCGGACGGGCATGCTGTTTGCCTTAACCGGCCGTGACCGCCCCGGACGCGGGCGCACATCAGCGGATGCGGCTCATCGTTGGCGGCCCGACGCCGACGCCCGCGTGCGCGCCGCGCGGATGTCTAATCGTTCAACGTCGCGCAAGTCCTCGATCCGGCATGTTCCGGCGTTGAGCGGCCCGTAGCGGAAGACGAGTCTGGCATCGATCGCGCCGCCGAAGCTTACCCCTAGTTGCATCATGTTGGCCCGGAACAGTGTCGGCGCGCCGGTTCCGGAAATGCTCCAGCAGTGGCTGTACTGCACCGGTAGTACCAGAACCGACCGACCCTGGCTCTGTGCGGTTAGGTGGAAGCCGTAAGTCTCGTACACCAGCCGGGAATCCGTGGCCGGCACCAGATCGGTTCGCAGATCTGTATCTACTATCAGCGTTCGTCTGCCGTCGAAGTCTTGATCGTGAAGCGCGCGCAATCCGTCCGCATAGCTGCCGACCTGTCGGATTTGGGTGGGCGAATAGCCTCCGAGATTGGCATCTGGTAATTCGATGAGGCGCAGCGGGTGCGTGTCGGTGACGAGTTCGGTGACCACAGGCCCAATGTCGGTATCGAGATCTGTTATTACAAACCGCACCCCCCAGAGCCGGAGCATTCGTGGCTCGAGACGGGTCGGTACGATGATCGAGCGCATCGGCCGGTCGTCGGGACGTGTAAGGAACTCGGTCAACAGCAGGTAATATGGCGGGGTAATGTAGCTGGTATAGTGCAGCAGCGTCGGAATGCCATAATAGCGAAGCCCTATCACTCGCTGATCGTTGCCGAGCTTCTTCCACAGTGCATAGTCGTAACCGGCGAGCTCAAGCCAACTGGTCGAGGCTCTGTCGCCAACGCCATCGACGGTCGCGACCAGGCCTCGGAACGATTTGCCCACGCCAAGTTCGAGTGCGGTGCGCAAGCGTTCGGTGATCGGCGTGGGCTTTATCGGCACAAAACCCGCGTCGCACTCGTTGTGCTTGGGCGACTTTCCCGCCGCCAGATTGTGGGATATCAGCAGTATCACCACCGCCAGATAGGCCGTGCGCCCAGCCGCGGCCGCAATCCGCACGCCGGTCAAACCCAGCCGGCGTTGCGCGTGCGAGAGCAACGCCCGGACGATGCCGAGCAATGCGACGCCGGTGAATATCACCGAATAGGGCCAGAAGAAGATCTCGAAATAGACTGGCGATGGTCCTTGATATGCGGTCGCAAACACCACGATCGCGACTACGATCAGCTGGAACAGCACGGTGGCGACCACATGAGCGATCGCCGCAAGGCGTACCCGACCAGATCCGAGCCAAGCGACCCCGATGGCACCGATCAGGCCTCCGACGATGATCAGGCTGCTGATCATGGACCGCTGATATAGAATTGAGGCAAAGTAAAGTGCGGAGCGGGTCTGTTCGAAGTCGGCCGTGAAGAAATTGTAGGCGGTATACTTGGTCAGCCCGTAAACATATTGCAACATGCCGAGAGCTGCCGGTGCAATCAGCATCAGTGCGCCGGCAAGAAGTCGTGGAAGGTTGTCGCGCCATCGGCGTACGCTCAGCAACGCGGCGCCGCCATAGCAGACAACGGCGGGGATCATCAGCGCCACGTACGGCACGGCGGCGAGAATACACAGTACCAGACAGAGCATCGGCACAGGTATGAGTGCCGCCTGTCGCGCCCCCCGGGTGACCGGCAACGCCCACAGCGCCGCAACCAGGAACATCGACAGCGACAGGTTCTGGCTGATGATGGGGTTCATGCCGAAAATCGGATAGAGAAAGCTATTGCGGCCTGCCAGCACTGGCATGGTCAGAATCGGCAGCAGCAGCCCGCCAAATAGCGCCGGCATCTGACCGACACCGACCGCCCGCGCAAGCGCATATGCGGCGACGAACATCAGTAGCGTGTAGACCCAATACATGAACGGACCGCTGGGACTTCCGGTGCCGAGCGCCCACGTCAGCACGTTTGGCAGCAGGTATTCGCGGGAAACCGGAAAATACGCATCAAAACTGCCTTGCAGCGGGTCGACGCCGCTCTGCGAGAACAGCGTCCGATTGCTCGCCTGAACGTCGAGCGTCATCGTCCAATCGGTACCATCGAATCCGTGCAGCAGACAGGTAACGTTAGCAGAGAAGCTTACCCAGAAGGCCAACAGAACCACGGAAAAAAGCAGAACGAGCGCAAGCCTCGACAGCGGCTCCTCGATAACCGGCGTACAGATCCTCGACAGAGCACCCATGCCGGGATGGCCTGTCGCCGCTATGTGCCGCATCACCGGACGCGCACTCAGGCAAGAGCCCGCAGCAACTCGGCGGGCCGGTTCGCGCTTAGATCCGGCTCCGCGGTATCGGCGGCCACAAAGTAGAGCGGTCGCTGCACGACCTCGCGATAGATCCTCAGCAGGTACTCGCAGATTGTTCCGAGAATGAAGAACGTTATTCCAAAAAACAGCGTGAGCGTCACCATGATGGCGCTCCACCCGCCAACCGCCGGGCGGCCGAACAGCGCATTGAACACGAAATATGCTGCCGCCACGGTGCCAATCAGCGAAAATGTCAGTCCGACGACGGTGACCAGTCGGGGCACGGCCGTCGAAAATCCTACCAGCGCGTCGTACATGGCGACGATCATCCGCCCGAACGACCAACCGGATTTACCGGCGATGCGAGCGCGGCGGTCATAATAGACAACGTTTTGTCGGAAGCCGGTCCAAGCAACCAGCCCGAAAGTCAAGCGGCTGTGCTCACGCAATTGACGCACACACTCGACAACCTTGCGATCGATCAGAAGAAACCCGCCAGTGGTGAATTTGGAATCCCGCGGCATGGCGAAGCGCCGCAGCAGCGCGGCAAACAGTTCGCTCGCCCACACCCGCTCGTTCGCATCGGCGCGCGTCCGGCGATGGCCCCAAACGACCTCGGCGCCGTGACGCCATGCATCCACGAATTCCAGAATCGTCTCGGGAGGGTCTTGCAGGTCCGCTGACAACATCGCGACCGCATCGGCATCGCAGCGATCGAGGCCGGCGGTTTCCGCCGCGTGGGCGCCAAAGTTCCGGGACAGGCGCAGGGCGCGATAGCGCGATGAGGTGCGGCACCGCGTCTGCATGAGCTCCCAAGTCCGGTCCTTGCTGCCGTCGTCCACCAGGAGCACACTATAATGCGCGTCGGTCCGAGACAAAAGAACTCGCTCCACGGCCTCGCTATAGGCGGCGAAACAGGCTTCCTCGTTGTACATCGGCGTGATGATGCAAATCCGCGGTACGGCCATTTTTGGTCATCCCCTCCGCTTTGGCGCAACTCTGGGCGTTGTCTTCCGGGTCGGCGTGCTCCGGCGCTTATGGCTGACGATCAGGACGTTGCATCGCCGCATCATCCCGTGCGTTCCGAGGCCGGATAGCAGCTTGCTGACCTCTGCCCGCCGTGTTTGCGCCTCGGTCCCTAACCGATCCAGGCCGGCCAGGAAACCGAGGACGAGAGCGAAGGCGGAGATGCCAAGGCTCTCGCGAACATGCAGGCCCTGCCGCTTGACCAACGAGATCATTTCGGCCTGAGTGAAGCAACGGGTACGGATGCGCTCATTGCCCATACCATCCCATACGTCCCGACTCGACCCCTGCGCGATGAAGCGTTCGACACCGCCATAGAGCAAGCGCGTGAGCAATCCGCCCTCATAGTCACGATCTGAGAGCAGCAGGAGCCCATCGCTGCGCATGATGCGGCGGCATTCTCCCAGCCCCTGTTCATAATCTTCATTGAGATAGTAGAGAGACTCGATGGCCAGCACCCGATGAGCGCAGCCGTCAAGCAGTGGCAACGCCCTCGCATCGGCCTCAATCAGGAGAATGTTGTTCAGCCACGCGGCATTTTGCGCCTCGATACGATCGCGGAAGCGCCGTAGGGCTGCGGCGACCGGATCAACCAACACCACCTTTTTGTAGCCACGCTCCAGCCACGGCAACGCGTTTCGCCCATCGCCACTACCGACGTCGACGATGACACCATCGCGGTCGAGCGTCTGCAGACGGCGTAGATATCCATGGTACACTGGGGTGTCGAGCGCGCTCATCGCGAACGGCGTGCCGCCGCGCTCGTGGAAATGTGCGCCGCCGATCGCGCGATAATACTCGACCGACGCGTCCTCGTTCACCGCAAAACGCAGGACTCCCGCGTCGACCCGGCCCAGCATCCGACCGCCTCCATCGACGATCTTTTCCTCCTGCACGGTTGTTCGCCCCTGGCCGCCCGGACAGGCGAGCAGGCTGCATGCCCAATCAGGGATTGCGGCCGCAGTCGCGGTCATTTCAGTGTCCTCCGGATAGCGAGCGATTGCGCAGTTGGGTGCCGCCGACCGCAACACCGGCGCTCGGCGGCGCGCATCCGCCTGACGCGTCCGCATAAGGACAACAGACGATTAGATGCTCGGGGGTGCCTCCATGCCTTCGGTTTGCCAACCGCCTCCCCGGGGTGACGCAGAAAATCGGCGAGCGGCATTCGCATCCCAAGCGCCGCGTGTCGACAGATCAACTCCGAAACCGTCAGCGTCAGGCATTCTGCCGCACGGGTGAATGTCCGAGCGCGCGGCCGAGAGGAAGGAGGCATGAGGCCGTTCAACGGTGACCATGACCGATCTGCTTATGCACTCAACATCGCATCGGTTGCAAGTTCAAAAGTATTCAGCCGCAATTTCTTGCACCGCGATGCGATCGGCGCGGACTGCAGCCTTGACACACAACAAACAGCCGATTGATGCAGTCGCTGCCGGCCTTGACCTGAGCCGACTTTCATGCCGCCGAGATTCCGGGAAACCTTACGTCACCTGTCCGCCGGTACGCCCGGCTTAAGCATTCCATCGCCAGGAGTCGCGGCAGAAAGCTTGAGCCCCGAGGCTCTCCTTGAAATAAACCACGCCACGATTGAAATGAGTACTGGAGGCGCTCGGGCCGAGGTCAAGATAGCGAAAGTCGCGTTGCGCCAAGATATCAAGGAGATCGGCCAACAGGACGGTCACGCCATGGTGGTCGCGATGCGAGAGCCGATCGCAGATGTAGAATGTGCAGCAGACGTTCGGGTTGAGCACGAATACCAGAGACCCGGCAATCGCCGTCTCGCCAAGCCAGGCGAGCCATAATCGAACTCGATGCGGCAGCCGGCGCAACAAGTCGACGATTTCGGACGGCGTGTGCGTAGCGGATGTTCCAAGCCGATCGTAGGTTTCCTGAAACAGTTCGAGGAACGCGTCGATCGCCTCGGCCCCCGCCTCGCGCGTGGTCACACCTTTGCGGCGGTTCGCCCGCACATATGACCGTCGGCTCTGGGCGAACAACACCTGATAGTGATCGGTTGCACCGCGCCGCAATGGGAGCAAGAAAGACAGCGCTCGGTTGGTGAGCGAGAACCCCTTCAGAGTCAAGGCGAATTCGACCAGCTGATTGGGACTGTGGTGATAGACTGGCGGCGGCAGAGCAAATTCTAGTCCACCCCAGTGCTGTGCCCGCGCATAGTTCTGCAGCGCCTCAACGAGTGCCAGCGCCTGTTCCGCGGCCAGCGAGCGGCGAACCGCGGGGCCGCCGACGGAAGCGCCGGCAGGCGACACAAACACGCCGTCAGGGCGAACGGCGCCCGGTACGACTGCCTCGATCAGGCCGTCGCGCTCGACGACCAGGTGACGGAAGTCAAATCTATCTGCTGAGTGGTAGCTCAAGAAATCTAGGTCATGGAACAAGGTGCCATTATTCGATATCTCCACATGCGTGTTCCAGACACGATGGTCTGCGGGCTGCACTGGACGAACCGTCAAACCAGACATGATCGCTGCGGACCGACGGTGGGGGCCCTGAGAGGGCGTGCCCCGAGCTTAGGCGCCGGACTGATCAAATGCACGCCATTGTGTGTTGATCTCCCCCAGCGTCATTGTCGGCATTCTGCGCGTGACGATGTGGTCCAGCAGGTCGATGACGAGCGAGCGAATGCCGCGGCCGGGATAGGCGGCGGCGGTTAACCGCTCGACGTCGTGATAAAATGCTTTTGAGCGTTGATACCGCGCATCACTGTCGCAATTGAGCCAGATCATGTTGGGGTGCAGATTGATGATTTTAAGCCCGGGACGCTCAAGGCCGAGCTGCGCCACATCGAAGTTGCATGCTCCGGTCTTGAGTTCGAAATGGTCATTAAAATATATCGGTAACTCCAGGACATCGTCCTCCTTCCAGAATGGCCGCAGTCCGGCCACCAATGGCATCAGGTAGGTGCTGTCGTATTCCAGTCCAAACTCGCCGTACAGACGGATGAGCAGCGAATCATAGTAAAGACTGTGGCTACGCGCGCCCTTCGCCTCCGGAGCGAAGGCGCGGGTCAAGCCCAGGATATGGCGGTAGATTTCGGATTCGCTGAGCGTTGGCATTTTGTCGCGAGCTTGGGCGGTAAGCGCCTTGAGTTGATCGCCGCCGCGTCGATAGTTCGGATGCAGACCGCGTTCGTGCGGCCCGACATCGACTCCGGCATGGGTGCAGAAGAACGTGCCACGCAGCCCGCGCTCGTCGAGCAATTGCCGCACGGCGGCGAGCACCGGATCGGCCACCCACTCCACGTCGACCGTGAGGCAGATCGTGCACGGGTCAACTTGGTCCGGCCAACGATCGGTGGACCGATATCTTCGGGCGGCGACGATCGACATGTCGGTTCGTCCATGAGCTACATCGCGGATGCGTGGCGCGGCGAGCGCCAATCCGACGGTCTACGTAGAAACGGCAATTGGCGATGTCAGTCGACGATGTATACGTGCGCCGGTCAAAAATGCACCTGTTTTGTCCCCGCTCCGATTATATTCGTAGCTGCCGGCAGTTAAGTAGAAATCCTGATTCCGCCTTGGTTTCGGCCGCTCGGCGATTTGGTGTAACCTGATGACCCAGATGGCGGCGCGCCCGGTCGTCACTCGGAGGCTCATCGCGCTGCTCAAGGTGATGGTAACCTGTGCGGCGATCTCTTTGGTGCTCCGACGCTATGACGGCAGCCGACTGATTGATGTGGTCCGCCATGCGGAGGGTTTTTGGCTGATGGCTGCCGCGCTGATCGCGCTCGGCCAGTTGGGGCTCTTGGCGTGGCGATGGCAGCTGCTGCACCGGCTCTTGACCGGAACATCCGTGCCGTTCCGCGCGCTGGTATCAAGTATCGGCCGAAGCATGCTGCTTGGGCAGATGTTGCCGGCGGTGGTCGGCGCCGATGCCATTCGCATCGCCACGATCGCCAACCGAACGGGGTTGCCGAGCGCCGTCCGCTCGGTGGTCGGCGATCGCCTGCTGGGCTTGTGTTCGCTGCTGGCGATGACGGCTGCGATGCTGCCATTCTGCGCCTTGCGCATCGGCGCTGCCGCGGTCGCGCCACAGCTGGTACTCGCCTGCGCGGGTGGCGCTGCGGCAATTGCCGCGGGCGTCGCCTGGCCAGGGGTGTTTCGGCGGCTGCCGCTCATCGGCCGTTTCATCGCCCAACCCGTCGCCGACATGCGCTTGACCTTTCTTAGCCCGATCGGCAGGCGAGCGATCGTCATCTCGTTCCTCGCGCATCTGTTCGGCCTGGTCGTATTCGCGGCACTCGTGTCCAGTCTGGCGAGCGACGTCTCGATCGGCATGTGTCTGCTCATCATGGGGCCCATAATGCTCATCAGCTCGATACCTATATCACTCAACGGCTGGGGCGTACGCGAGGCGGCGATCGCATCGGCGTTCGCACTCATTGGTGCCGACCCGCTGATCGGCACCGCGGCCTCGATCCTCTATGGATTGAGCGGCCCCCTCGTCGGCGCCGCTGGGGCGCTTTACGGATTAATTCCCGTAACGATGTCGACCGACTCGGACGTGGGACTGGACAATGCCGCACGGCCCCGGTAACGACGCCCCGGGCGAAGGTGCCGCGTCGCCGGGCGCTCACCCGCGACCTGCCCAATCGACAACCAGCCTCAACGCTTCGGAGGTCTCGCGTGCCGATCGCTCCGACCGTCGTTCTCGGCAGGAATGTCTCGATCATCCAGGAGCGGCTCGTCAACCTCTATGGATGTCGCATCGGCGACGATACCAAAATCGGCGCGTTTGTAGAGATCCAGAAGAACGTCAGCATTGGCCGGCGTTGCAAGATTTCCTCGCACAGCTTCGTGTGCGAGGGAGTTGAGATTGACGACGAAGTCTTTATTGGTCATGGCGTGATGTTTACCAACGATCTCTACCCCCGTGCGACCACGGCCGCCGGCGCGCTACAGACCGAGGCGGATTGGCGCGTCCTTCCGACGCGGGTGCGGCGTCGCGCATCGATTGGCAGCAACGCGACCATCTTGCCGAACGTAACCATCGGTGAGAGCGCAATCGTCGCCGCCGGTGCCGTCGTGACCCGCGACGTTCCAGATTTCATGATTGTGGCTGGGGTGCCGGCACGAATCGTCGGCGACGCGCGTGACCGGGAGGCCGCGAAATGACGGCGTTGGCCAGCCGCGAGATCACGGCTAGTCCGCGCGTGCCGTTTGTGGATCTTTCGTTTCAGTGGCGTGAGGTCGAGGCCGCTGTCACGCGCGATCTCAAAGCGATCTTCGAAGCGAGCGCATTTTCCTGCGGGCCCTGGGTCGAACGGTTTGAAGCGCAGGTGGCGAATTATCTGGGCGTCGAACACGCGGTCGGCGTGAACTCCGGCACTTCGGCGCTGCATCTCGCCCTGATCGCCGCAGGCATCGGGCCGAATGATCATGTCCTCGTGCCGGCCAATAGCTTCGTCGCCACGATCTGGGCGGTTCTTTATGTTGGCGCTGTGCCGGTGTTCTGCGATGTTGACCCGGAGAGCTGGACCATCGACGTCGCCGACGCCGAACGACGCCTCACCCCAACAACCAAAGCGATCATCCCGGTGCACCTTTATGGCCAGCCGGCCGATATGGACGTGGTTGATTCGTTCGCCCGTCGTCACGGGCTGGTGGTTGTCGAGGATGCCGCTCAGGCGATCGGAGCCCGCTATGCCGGCAGGCACATTGGCAACTGCGGACGCCTCGGTTGCTTCAGCTTCTATCCAGGCAAGAATCTCGGTGCGGCAGGTGAGGCCGGCATGGTCACAACATCGGATCCGGGGCTCGCCGAGCGTGTGCGCCTGCTGCGCAACCATGCCCAGCGTGAGCGCTACATCCACGCGGAGCTTGGGTTCAACTATCGGATGGATGGGATCCAAGGTCTCGTCCTCGCCCATAAGCTGCGACGTCTGGACGCTTGGACGCACGAACGGCGATCGATTGCGCAGCGCTACCTCGAAGGTTTGGCCGATACGCCCCTCAAACTGCCCACCGTCGTCAATCGTGATCACGTTTGGCACCTCTTCGTCGTCCACAGCCTCGAACGTGAGCGCTTGAGGCAAC
>Ga0187783_10001924_pt1 | contig 15418 bp, 17 predicted proteins | sample 1015_SJ02_MP02_2_FD_132471 | JGI IMG/M metagenome (GOLD analysis project Ga0187783, IMG submission 132471) | Tropical peat soil microbial communities from peatlands in Department of Meta, Colombia - 1015_SJ02_MP02_20_MG | ecosystem: Environmental > Terrestrial > Soil > Wetlands > Peat | place... | reverse complement strand
GACACGACGGCGGGCGGGGAGGGACTGGAGCTGGTCTCCGAAATCCGAAAACGAGATAAAAACCTGCCCATGATTGTGATGACGGCCTGGGGTAGCGTCGACCTAGCAGTCGAGGCGATGCAACGAGGAGCCTCCGAGTTTGTGCAGAAGCCCTGGGACAACCGGCAGCTTCTCGGCAAGCTGCGGCTGCAAATTGATCGGGCGCGTGCTCTGCGGGTCCAAGAGCGGCGCCACGAGGAAGAATTGCGGGAAGCACGGGAAATTCAGAACCGATTGCTGCCGAAGGAGCTGCCGAACGTGGCTGATTATGAAATTGCCGCAATGACTCGGCCGGCACATTGTGTGGGCGGCGACTATTACGATGTGGTCCGCGTGAGTGAACGAGAGACGGTCCTAGCAATCGCGGATGTGGCCGGCAAAGGAATGCCGGCGGCCCTGCTGATGTCGAATTTACAGGCTGCGCTGAAGCCTCTGCTGCGGCAGAAGCTGGCGCCGCGTGAACTTTGCTGCCGGCTCAACCGTACCTTGTGCGACATTACCCCGCTGGGGAAATTCGTCTCGTTCTTCTGCGGGGTGCTGGACAGCCAAGAGAATCGGCTGGTGTACTGCAATGCGGGACACAATCCTCCGATTGTGGTTCGCGGACCTGGTGCCGCCGTTGAGTTGAATGCGGCCGGAGCTGTGCTCGGACAGTTTCCCGACTGGGTGTATGAACAGAGCGAAATCCGCCTGCAATCCGGCGATGCCCTGCTGCTCTTCACGGATGGCCTCATCGATGCATGGAACGAAAAAGAAGAGTCCTTCGGGGAACGGAGCTTGATCCGGATTGCGCAACAAAGGCTGGGCGTGCCGGCAGTTGAGCTGATGGAGTCCTTGCTCGAGGCAGCTTCCCAACATTGTGGCGGACATTTTCAAGATGATGCCAGCATCGTCATCGTAAAGGCGATCTAGCATTGCGGGCTAGTCCAGATCCTGCCGTCGGCTCATAGCAAGCCCACCCTCGCCGGCTCCCCTCTTCCAACCGGCTGCATGCAGACGAGCCGCGCCCTAGCCTACCGCAAAGACACAGTGCCTGGATTATGATGGGCAGGGGCCGGATGGCGGCGAGCCGATCGCTGTGGGAAGGCAGCTTATGATTCGACCTCAATTCGTAGACCATCTAGTGTGGCGGGTCCGCGACCTGAGTCTCACCGAAAGGTTCTACGCGGCATTGTTAGGAGCACCGGACCACCGGGCCTCGGACAGCATCATGTATCAGGTGGGCGACACGCGGCTGTTTTTCACTCGTTGCCATGAACAGACTGCCGCCACCTACGACAAGGAAAGGGTTGGTCTGAACCATTTCGCTCTGGGCGTACGGACTCTCGGTGAGCTTACGAGAATACAAACCCAGCTCGACACCGCCGGAATTGCCCATAGCGGGATCAAAATCGATTCCTATGGGGGGAAACAGTTCGTTTGGATGGATGATCCCGATGGCCTGCGGGTGGAGTTCTATCTGCGGCCTGGGTAGGCGCATGGGCGGTTAGAATAGTAGGGAAAAAGGGGAACTCAAACTATGGCAACCACGCGTAGCGCCCGTCCGCAAACGGCTTCGAGCGAGATTCCGCCGGTACCGCTGACCATCGAAGGGTATATGGTGCTGCACCAGATGATGCAGTTTCGCTGGCCGGCATGGCAAGGGCTACGGGCTTCGGCAAAGGCCGAGATCCTCGAAGAAGCCACTCCAGTGCTGGCGACGATGGAGCAGAACCGGTCCGGGCAATCCGGGCTCTTTTCTCTGTTGGGACACAAGGGCGACCTGATGTTGGTGCACTTCCGGGAATCGCTCGACGAGCTGAATCAGATCGAATTGCGGTTGGCGCGGCTGAAACTGAGCGAGTACCTGCAGCCGACGACCTCCTACCTGTCGGTGATCGAATTGGGGCTCTACGAGTCCAGCATAAAGACCTATCACGAACTGGCGGAACGAGGTGTCGAATTGTACTCCACGGAATGGAAGCAGGCGGTCGCAGAGACCGTCACCCGGCAGCGGGAGGCCATGCGGCCGCGTTTATTTCCGGAGCTGCCCAGGCATCGCTATATCTGCTTTTATCCGATGGATCGCCGACGCGGCGAGGATCAGAACTGGTATCGCCTTCCCATCGAAGAACGGGCGCGACAGATGAACGAGCATGGGTTGGTGGGGCGCCGCTATGCCGACGACGTGAGACAAGTCATCAGCGGATCGATAGGGTTCGATGACTGGGAGTGGGGAGTGGACTTGTTTGCCGATGACCCGCTGGTATTCAAGAGACTCATCTACGAAATGAGGTTCGACGAGGTAAGCGCAGTGTATGCCCTGTTTGGACATTTCTATGTTGGCATACGCTGTTCCTCATCAGAGTTGGGCAAGCTCCTGAGCGGCAAAGATCGCAAGCGGTAAAGGTACAGGCCGTTCGGCAAACTCGAAAACAGGGGGGCCAAGGCGAGGGGAAGCAATGGCAACGCTTGGACTGATCGAATACGACGAGGCGAGCCCAGAGGTCAGGGCGGTTTACGACAACATCATGGCCACCCGCAAAACCGACTGGGTCAACAATTTTTGGAAGGCCATCGCTCACGACCCGGTCACGCTGAAGCGGACGTGGGAGGATATTAAGGAAGTGATGGCGCCGGGGTCAGTCGACGCGCTGACGAAAGAGATGATTTACCAGCCGTCAGTGTGAGTAACCAATGCGCCTATTGCATTGCCTCGCACACGGTATCGGCCCGAAAGAAGGGCATGACCGACGAGATGTTTAAAGAATTGATGGCAGTCGTAGGCATGGCGAATGAGACCAACCGCCTGGTCGCGGGTTACCAGGTGGAGATCGACGAACAGTTCAAGCCGCAGAATCCATGACCCAGGACTCGAGGGTTTCTTCTCAACTCTGACGTGATCTTCTTGGGAACTTGAACTCGTGGCGGCGCATATCGACGCGGCGACCATGGAAGGCGACCCCTTCGGCTTCTAGGCGGAGGCGCTGCTCGACCGCCGAGTCGCCCCGCAGCTTGATCTCGCCGCCCGCACCGAGGACACGGTGCCAGGGAAGCCCAAAGGAGCGATGCAAAGTCCAGGCAACCCTTCGGGCAGCCCCAGGAAAGCCCGCAGCCCGCGCTACGGCACCGTAGGTCGAGACCTTGCCGCGAGGAATCTTGCGAATAGCGCGGAGAATCCGTGCCGCGTTGGCCATGCCTCCGTCTCCAGGTCCGCCTTTGCTGCGACACGCTATGGGCGCGGAATCACTTTGATCTCAAACAATTTCGGCCAAAGCTTTCCGGTTACGAAGAGCCGGTTTCCTTTCGCGTCATACGCGATCCCGTTCAGAACCGCATCCGGATCCGGAAGTTCACGTTGGTCCATGAGACCGGCAAGGTCCACCCATCCGAGAATTCTTCCTGTCTGTGGCGAAATCCGCACGATTTTGTCGGTTTGCCAGACGTTGGCATAGATTTCCCCGTGAATATATTCGAGTTCATTTAAATTCTGGACCGGGTTTCCCTGGCCATCGTGAACGGAAATGCGTTTGACTTCGCGAAACGATTCCGGGTTGAGAAATCTGAGAGTTGCACTGCCATCACTTAGAATCAGTGATCTCTGGTCGTGAGTCAGCCCCCAGCCTTCGCCCCCATAGTGAAAGGTATTGCGCAATGAAAAACTGAACCGGTCATAAACGAAGGCGACGCTGTTTCTCCAGGTTAGCTGAATGAGCTGGCTGCCCCAGTCGGTAAGCCCTTCTCCAAAATATTCGTTCGGGAGGTTATAGCGCTGTAAGACCTGTCCCGTCGATAGGTCCACCATCCGTAAGCTTGACTGTCCGTTCAGTCCTGTACTTTCGTAGAGGTGACCCTCCGCATAGACCAGGCCCTGGGTGAACGCACTGGGATCGTGGGGAAACACATGAACAATCTGGTAGGTATCGGTGCGAGTGGCCAGGGGCCGCTCGGCGGGCTGGGCCGAAACTAAAGCAGCACACAAAAACCCGACCAGAAGCAGCGCTCGAGGAAAGCCAAGGAGAAGTGCTCCCCTGCGATCAGTGAGCCGCATCCACCATGAGCTCCCCGACACGCAGCTTCCCCGGAAGTGAAGGATGGAAGTGCTCAAATTCCTAAGAACGATTGCGATCGAAAAACTCCATCGTGAAAAGGCAAGGACCGGCGCCTTTGTCGAGAGCGTCTGCCACCCCCGCCAGACGATCTCATGCGGCGGCGCCGGGGTGGAAGGAATCTACCGCTTGTTGCTCACTGTCATACACCTCGAAGACGGTTAGCAGCTTGGTGACCTGCAGCAAGTCCCCCACACGCTGGGTAAGATTGGCGAGCTTGATTGAGCCGCCGCTGTTGCGAGCCGTGGTATAAAGCGAGACCAGCGTTCCCAGCCCCGCGCTATCGATATAGTGCACCGCGGATAGGTTGAGAACTAGGTTCTTTTTCTCCACGATGAGTTTTTTCACGGTGTCGCGCAAATGGGCCGATTCTTCGCCCAGGACAATGCGGCCGGCACAATCGACAATCAAAATGCCATCGCGGGAGCGAGTACTGAGGCTGAGTTGCATGGGAGCCTCCCTTCGAGCACTTGAGCCTATCTTAGAAAGCCTCCTCTCGCAAGAATTTCGTGACTGCCGTTGGCCTTGATGGGCTCTGTCATGCACCGCGGGCTCACCGCTATCGCGTATAATCAAATCTCCGCATGAGCTACCAGGTTCTGGCACGCAAGTATCGTCCACAGAAATTCTCCGAAGTCATAGGGCAGGAACATGTTACGCGTACCCTGAGGAATGCTATCGAGCAGGGACGAACGGCCCATGGGTACATCTTCAGCGGGCACCGGGGGATCGGGAAAACAACCGTGGCGCGCCTGCTCGCCATGGCTTTGAACTGCCGCTCGTCCGGGCAACCGGTGCTCGAGCCTTGTGGAGTTTGCGATTCCTGCAGTGAAATTCGAGCGGGGAATTCCGTCGACGTGATTGAGATCGACGCCGCTACCAACCGGGGAATCGATGAAATTCGAGAATTGCGCGAGGCCACCCGCTATCGCCCCGCGCGGGATCGGTTCAAGGTCTATATTCTCGATGAAGCCCACCAGATCACGGAACCGGCCTTTAACGCGCTACTCAAGACCCTCGAGGAACCTCCGGAGCACGTCGTCTTCATGCTGGCAACCACTCAGCCCGAGGACATACCGCAGACGATTCGCTCTCGCTGCCAGCATTTCAGCCTGCGCGCGGTGCGCTTCGAAGAAATCTTAGGCCAGCTGCGCAAGATTGCCGAGCGCGAGAACATCGCCGCCGATGAAGATGCCCTGGCACTCTTGGCCGAAGCCGGGGACGGCTCGATGCGAGATGCCCTATCCATTCTCGATCAGGCGATTCCGTTTTCGAGCGGACGCTTGACGGTCGAAGCCATCCGGCCGTTAGTGGGGGCGGCTCCGTCGGACATTCTGGAAGAGGTCGTCACGGCGGTGGCGCGGAACTCCCCGGAACAAGTCTTGCGGCGGGTGGATGCGTTGATCAGCGCCGGACACAACCCGATTCACTTTGCTCGCCAGATGGTGCGATTTTTGCGCAATGCCACGGTAGCCAAGATTGCCGGTGCCGACTCTTCCCTGCTCGAGATTTCAAGCGACGAACGCCGGCGGGTAGTGCGGGTGGCCGAATTGTTCACGGAGGAAGACTTGGCGCGGCATCTGCAGATCATGTTGCGCACCTATAGCGAGCTCGGATACCGGCCGGAGCAGCGTTTTCACCTAGAATTGGGTCTGCTGAAGATGGTGCACGCCCAGCGACTCCTCCCACTTGAAGAATTGCTGAGCCAGACCGCCGGGCCGGGAGCTGGCGGTTTGAGCTCCCCTGCCAAGCCGGCTGTGGTCCTCGATACGAGGAAATCCGAACCGTCCGGGGTGAACTCCCCGTTCGCGGCTGATTCGGCACGAAAGACGAAGCTCTCGGCCGGTCAGACGCCCCTCAGTTCGCCACGCGCGCCAGCCGCCATCAGCACCGCTTCGGTCGTTATGGGGTCGGCAGCGCCGGCTAGCGTAATTGCAGCCGCCCCGCCGGAAGCCTGGGATCGGCCGGAGGTCTCGGAAGAGGGTACGGCCAAGTCGGGGGATTTGCGGCAGACGGTCCTCGATGCCTTGGAGAATGCCGGGAATCGCATGCTCAGCTCGCTGCTCGAAAGCGGGACTTGGCTGCTCGAAGGCAACGAACTGGCAATCCAAGTGGCTTCCTCGTCGAAGGTCATTGACATGTCGCTCAGCGCCGAGGCGAAGCGCATCATCACCGCTGCCGCGAGCCGGGCTGCGGGCCGGCCTCTGACGCTCAAGGTCGTTGCGGGCGAGACTGCCCCGAATCTTTCTCCCAGCCGCCCATCCTCCAAGGGGGCAGGAGGCCGCAGCCGGGTGGAACAGAATCCGGTCGTGCGGCGCATGAAAGAGAAGTTTGGCGCGGAGATCCGGACGGTCATCGACTACCGCGAAAAACGATAGCCGGAGGCCGAGGCAATCGAGAATTGCTCCTCCCCGCGGAGCCCGGGTTCACCACGGCAGCTTGCGATCGTAGGCAGCACAAATGGCGCGATGAGGTCCGAAAATGGGCGGATTCAATCTGCAAGACCTGATGTCCCAGGCCAAGCGGCAGTACGAAGTTCTGCAAAAGAAGCTGGAAGAAACCGTGGTCGAAGGCTCCTCGGGAGGCGGCAGCGTAGTGGTGAAGATGGACGGCCGCAAGCAGGTATTGAGCGTGAAGATCGATCCTGAGACGGCCAAGAGTGGAGACTTGGAAATGCTCGAGGATCTGGTGATGGCGGCCATGAACAGCGCCAGCCGGAAGGTCGATGAGGCGATGCAATCCACCGTGGGTGGAATGCTGGGTGGGCTCGGGCTCCAGGGATTGTAACCAGCCCGCATTCCAGCCGGCGACGTTCCCAACGTGCCGATGCTCGGACACGAGGGGTGCGCGGGCGGACTTTGGGCTGGGGGAAGTTCGAGGATGAAATGAGCCGGTTTGCGGAGCCCATGGCGCGCTTGATCGAAGAACTGAAGAAGTTGCCGGGAATTGGCGGCAAGACAGCCCAGCGCCTGGCATTCCATATTTTGCGCTCCAGTGCTGCCGATGCGGAGGCGTTGGCGGCGGCCGTACGCGAAGTGAAGGCTAGCCTGCGGCTCTGTTCTGTGTGCAACAACATCACCGATATTGATCCCTGCGTCTATTGCAGCAGCCCGACCCGCAACCAGAGGCTGGTTTGCGTGGTGGAAGAGCCGACCAATATCGCGGCCATCGAAAAAACCAGACACTTCCAGGGGGTCTATCACGTGCTCCACGGTTCCCTATCGCCGGTGCACGGAGTTGGACCCGAACAGCTGCGTGTTTCCAACCTCATGCGCCGGGTGGAGAATGGTGAGGTCGACGAGGTGATTTTGGCGACCAATCCAACGGTGGAGGGGGAAGCCACGGCCACCTATCTTTCCCAGCAGCTGCGACGCGCCGGGCTCAAGCTCACTCGCATCGCCATGGGCATTCCCGTCGGCAGTGACATCGAGTACACGGATGAGATTACCATGTTGAAGTCGATCGAGGGGCGGCGGGAATTGTAGAGGCAGCGACCTTGCCCTCCCCGATCTCGCCAGGGCCTCATAGAAAGTTCGCCATCTCCCTAGCCTATGCCCGAGAACTCGTCCAACAAGAAAGACTTCTGGTTGCAATGGGGGCGGTATAGCCAAATCGCGCTCATTTTCCCGGCAGCAACGGTTGTTGGATGGCTCATCGGCCTGGGCCTCGATCACTGGTTGCATACCAGCTGGTTGTATTTGGTGGGACTGATCCTCGGCATTATTGCCGGCTTTGTCGAACTGATTCGGCTGGTCAGCGCAGCCGATTTCAGATAGCGCAGATTGTATTGCGCCTGCACCCGGCTACGAGAGCGTGAAGCCAGCTGAGAACCCGTCGCTTCGGAGTTCGGGGTAAGGGGCGGCGTGTCCGGTCGCCGTGCGAGACCGGCTACGGTATGCTGAGGCGATGGCCTCTGCCTGCGCAAGACCGGCATCTCTCCCGTACGCCGCCGAGCTACGCCGCGAACTGAGCAGCCGCAACCAGCGCTATGCTGCCAAGCATGGCCTCCCAAGCTGCCAAAGCTACGGAGATCCTCCGGTCGTTTGCTATCTGCCTCGGGAAGACGGCACGGCTCACGGGAATTTTTTGCCGCAAACTTACGCGCGGATTCTGCGTCATGCCCATTGGTCGATCCGCTTGCACAAGGTTCATGCTCAAGCTCGCGCCGCCCTGCCCCGGCAAGCCCGGCGCTGGCGGGAGCTGGACTCCGCGAACAGTTCCGATGCGCTTTTGATGAACATCTTCTGTTTCCCGGGCACGCTCCAGCGCCGGCGGCTATTCGGCCAGCTGGGCGTGCTCATGCCCTGTATGCCAGAGTTTGGCGTGAAAGCCAAGGTTCCGCTGGCGAATGGACACGCCGACCGCACGGAAGTCGACATGCGCCTGGGAGAACTTCTGGTCGAGGCCAAGCTCACCGAGGCGGATTTTCAGTCAGCCCAACCTCAGCTCATCGAAGCCTATCGCGATTTTTTGCACGTCTTTCACCGGCACGACTTGCCGAGAGAGGGGAAGCGCTACCTTTCTTACCAGCTGCTGCGCAACGTCCTGGCGGCCTATGCCAATCAGTGCTCTGTTTGCGTGATGGTCGACGCGCGGCGCCCCGATCTCATCGAAGCCTGGTACGCTGTCATGCGATGCGTCAGGCTCACGGACCTGCGCCTGCGATGTAAGATCATCACCTGGCAGGAGCTGTCGGAAGCCTTGCCGAGAAGGCTTCAGCGGTTTCTGGAGGAGAAATACGGAATCAGCTCACCCGCCCGTAGCGCCCGCTGGTCCGACGCCTTTCCGAGGAGTGCGAGTTCTTGACTGCCGCGGTGACACCGAAAACCGAGTCCTTCCATGGCGCGGCGGCTACGCGCATTCCGCGTTTTATGATCTTCCTCGCCCCCGTGTTCACCGGCGTGGCCTGGCTGGGCTTTGGCTGGCGGATCGCTGTGGGATTCGCCTTCGGTTGCGCGATTGCGTACTTGAATTATCATTGGCTCGAGCGGGTTGTGGCCGCCCTGGGTGACCGTGTGACCAGCACCGGTGAGCCGCTATCGAGCGGCGGCGTGGTCGGCCGGTTCCTGTTTCGCTACCTTGTGATAGCTCTGGGCGGCTATATTATATTCAAGGTTTCCCCGGCGAGCCTGGATGGGTTGCTGGCGGGCTTGTTCTTGCCCGTTGCGGGAATTGCCTGCGAAGCCGCCTATGAACTGTATGCCGCCCTGGCCCGCGGGACTTAATCGGTCCAATTCTCGACGGCGGGCGGCTCGGGGCCAACTCGTTTATGCCTGAACAACTTTGGTTCACCGCGGTTCTCAATCATCTGCTGGCTGGTCCGGTCACGGCCCTGCTCGAAGCCCTTCATATGCCTGCCAAGTATCCCCAAGCCCCGATCAGCAATGCGGTCGCCATGGAGCTGCTGGTTCTGGCCTTCTTGATTGGGTTGTTTCTGGTTGCCCGCAGGAGCCTTTCGGTGGATCGCCCGGGAGCTCTGCAGCATATTTTCGAGGGCGCCCGAGGCTTCATCCTGGGTCAGAACCATGAGATTATCGGCCCCAAGAGCGATGGCTTCATAGCGTTTCTGATGAGCCTTGGTTTGTTCATTCTGGGTTGCAACCTGATCGGCCTGATTCCGGGTTTCGAGTCTCCTACGGCCACCCCGGTTGTGCCGCTGGGATGTGCGATTTGCGCCTTCGCTTACTACCAGACCCAAGGATTCAAGCACTCCGGCCGCGGCTATCTGAAGCATTTCCTGGGTCCGGTCTGGTGGCTCTCCTGGCTGATGTTGCCGATTGAGATCATCAGTCATCTCGCCCGTATGCTGTCCCTCACGATTCGTCTTTACGCCAACATGTTTGCGGGAGACATGGTGACTCTGGTTTTTTTCTCGCTGGTCCCGCTGGGGATTCCAGTCTTGTTTCTTGGATTGCACATGGGCGTGGCATTGCTGCAAACCTATATTTTCGTCCTGCTGACGACGGTTTATCTGCAGGGGGCAGTGGCCGAGGAACATTGATCCCAGGATGCTCCTCGCCAGGATTTTCGCCGTTGAGCGTGAGGGCGTCTGTAAGGACTGACGTCAACCACCCACTGGCGGCAAAAGCCGGCGCTTCGCAAGCGCCAACTCATACAAGGAGAGAAAAACCTATGCGTCGTAGACTCCACTATATCTTCGTGGCGATGGCTCTGCTTTCGTTCGCCACACCTGTATTCGCACAAGGCGGGCAAGCTTCGAGTCCGGTCGATTGGGTGGCCATTGCCTCAGGCTTTTCCATGGCGTTTGCGTCCGGCATTTGCGCCCTGGCACAGGGTAAGGCGACGGCCGCAGCGGCCGAAGCACTGGCGCGAAATCCCTCCGCCCGCGCCGGGATTCAATTGGCGCTGATTCTGGGCTTGGCGCTGATTGAGTCTTTAGCGCTCTATACTCTGGTGATCATCTTCGCCAAGGTGGTTTAGACGATTTTCCGTAACCCAAGGCGCTTTTTGAGGGGCTTTTTTCGTAGGCATGCCGACCGCGGGCAGCGGGACGCTAGGACTCCGACTTCCGTTGCCCGTTCCATTGCAATTCTTTCGTCTCGGGGACACGTTCCACGGTCTCGATCAGCAAACTGCGCAGGCGCCAGCGGCTGTCGAGATCGGTGGTAACCAGTTCAAATCCCAATTCATTGGACCGCGCACGGCGCAGCAAGACCTGGCCGCGGATGTGACGGATGCCGACCGAGATTTCGATGAAGGCTTCCGACCCGACCCGCAGGTTGTCTTCCTTGGTGGCCAGTCCGCCGCCCAGGCTCAGTTCGCGGACGAGAACCTTCGATCGCCCCCAGGTGCTGCTGATGCTCGCGGAAAGCGCTCTGCGCAAGGCAATGCGCTCGTAGCGGCGCTGCCGCACCCAGGGACAGGCCGGAGCTGGGTCCAAGGGCGCGATCGCCAACTCTCCCGGCGACAAGCCGCTCTCGGCGATAACTTGGCTGGCAAACCGGGGATCAATCTTGGCCAGGGCTTGGGCAGCTGCGATCCGCAGCTCCCGATGGTGGGCCCACTTCCACATTTTCTTGGCGTGGAGCAGAGCTTGCAGCGCCGGGGTCGATTCCGGGTCACGCAGCCTTCCGAGCGACTCGACGGCCTTCACCTGAATCAGCGGAGAACGGTCCGCGCTCTCCCCCGCTTGCGCCATCACCATCAAAGGGGGAACGGCCGAACGATCGCCGCTCATCCCAATCTCGTCGAGGGCTTGCGGCAGCACGGCAGGATCGAGCAGCTCGAGAATTTCGAGCAGGCTGCGTCCCCGGTCGTGGGCCGCTCCATAGGCAATCTGCCGCACCACCACATCGTGGTAGAAGCGGTTCAATTCCTTGAGCCGAACGGGCAGTAATTCGAGCAACGTGGGCACGTCCAAACGGCTCAACAGACCGACGACGGAGGTGGCAGCCCGCGGCTGCCCCACCCGCAGCATCTCCCGCATTTGCTGGATTCCGTCCGGTCCGAGCTCCTTGACCAGGTCGACCAAGCGGTCACATTCTTCCCGCCGCATGCAACGAAAGAAGCGTTCGGCCAGATGCTCGACGGCGGCCGCCAGGGTACGACGCATGACCTCGATCAAATCCGTGGGAATTTGCTCCAGGCGGAGGACTTCTTCAATGAACTCCGGGATGCGGTTTTCCACCCCGATGCGGGGGCGTAAGTCTTCGGCCGAAGCCAGGCGTTCTCTGGCGATGTCGTCGAGAACAACGCAGACTTCTTTCAGAGCGGCAAATTGCTTGCGCTGGTTGGCCTCCGAACTCAGGCGCACGAACGCGGCGCTCAGCAAGCTTTGCACCTCGCCATCATTTTCCCGGATCAGGGCCTGGCCGGCCTGGTGAATGGTGGGACCGACCAAATTGATGTCGGGAGAGGCGTACAAATCGGCCAACTGGCTGAGTCCGACGGCTGCTTTGCGGCGATGCTCGACTTCTTTGGTCGCAAGGCAGGTGGCGTAGTTCCGCAGCACATCGATCGCCGTCTGTTTGTCCCCGCGCTTCAGCAGAACGTCCAGATACTGGCGGATGTTGCGGGCCGGGACACAGGCTGCTTCGCTCGAAAGCAGCACGCCTTTCTTGCCCTCTTCCGGCACCTCGGCCCAAAACATGCGATCCAGAATGTCGGCATGGGATTCGACTAAGATCCCTGCCTTGCCCATCTTGTCTTCCTGGATTTTGAGAATCTGCCGCAAGGCATCCATCTGCCGGCTCATATGTTCCATCATGCGGTGCACGGCATTGACCTTGACGTCCCCCTTATGGAAACGCTCCAGGGCAAAGCGAATCGCCATGTGCTCGGCCGCTTTCATCAGCAGTGGCTGGTCGCTCTGTTGCTGACTGGTCTGCGCCGCCGCAAGATTGTTGAGCAGCTGCTGCAAGTTGAGTCGGGTGTTCGGGTCGGCTTGGCTAAATTCCTGGTGCAGCGCTTCCGGCTGAAGGTTGGAAGTGTTCTGCCCGGCCTCACCAATTCTGGTGAGCATGCGAATGGCTTGCATCACCTCTGCCTCTTGCAGCGGCACCGGGGTACCCGTCGGTACCCAAGTTCCCCCCGCTGACGCGCTGCCCGTCGCCGGGCCATCTCCGCCCGGACCTCCGCCCGGACCTCCGCCGCCGGGACCGCTTTTCGATCCTTCCGCCGCCGCGATTAGCTGTAGCAGCTTCTGGGGATCGTTCAACCATTCCTTGAATTCTGGACCGAGCGTCTGCGCGGCGAGCTGGGCGGCGATGCTGACCTCTCCGGTGGCTGGATCGGCAGCCACGAACTTAACCTCGTTGATTCGGATCGTGGCTTGGTTGTTTTCACCTAGGCTTTGCTTGATCTCCTTCACCACATCCTGTGCCTTCGAGCCGCCCGCCGCAAACGCCCGGATCAACTTGGCGAAATCTTCCATCGTGACGTCGGTGGAGAAATGGATGCTCGCCAGACCGGCCGCCGACAGCAGCTGCGCAAAGCTGCGCTCCGCCTGCCCGGCTTCGAGCGGTATTCCATCGAGCAGCAGCTTGTTATCGGAAACGCCCAACAAGAAGCCCGTGTCCCGCCCGCGCGGCAGGCCTTCCTGCAGCTCCTTCCAAGTGGTGTCAAATTGCGTCTCCGTGCGCTTGTGGTCGAACCCATACAGGCGGACGTATTTCACCAGAATGTTCAGGCTGTGAATGAAGGCACGAGCGGAAGCGCTCCGGTCGGATCGCTTGGTTGTAGCACCGGTATGAATACGCGACTCCTGAGTTTGCCAATTAAGAGTAATCTACAATTGTAGGGCCCGCATGTTACCAAGGTAAGGGGTTCGCTCGGGGCAGCTTCTTGGCCGCGCGGCTCGAAACCCACAGGCCGCGAGGCCATGGGTCTCACGGAAAACACTTTTCTGCCGTATAGTGGAATTCGGTTCTCATGTCCGCTGCTGCCGCCATTCCCCGAACTCCCCCTCCGGCGCAGAGGTCCGGTCTGGCCGTCTGGATGCAGCGCGTTCTCGAAGAGTGCGACCGGGCGGCGGTCGACTTCGCGCCTGATCCCGTCCACGATCTGCGGGTGGCTCTGCGCCGCTGCCGCTCCCTGGCCGACGGCTTGATGGCGCTCGACCCCGACGCCGCTTGGAAGCAGATGAAAAAGGCCGGCAAGGGACTTTTTCGTGTTCTCGGAGAACTGCGTGATACCCAGGTGATGGTGGAATGGGTCAACCAACTGGGGGTGGCGGGCGATCCGGTCGCGAGCACCCTGCTTTGCTTTCTTGCTTTCCGGGAGGCCGAACACAAGCAGCAGGCGGTACAGGCGCTCGCGCAGTTTGATCGCAAGCAGTGGAAGAAATGGAGTCGAGTGCTGCCCCGGCGCGCCGCCAGAATCCGCACTGGCAGCCTGCTCTTCCGCCACCTCGCTCTCGAGCGCTGGACGGAGGCTTACGAACTCGGTCGCCGCGCCTTGCGCGCCCGCTCCCCCCTTGCCTGGCACGCTCTGCGCATCGGGCTGAAGCGATTCCGCTACATCGTTGAGAATTTTCTTCCTGCTCAGCATGAATCCTGGATCGACGATCTGAAGCAACTTCAGGATTGGCTGGGGGAGGTCCATGACCTCGATGTCCTCTGGTCGACCGCGCTGCGCATGAAGGTCTTCCCCGATGACGACGCCCGGATTCGCTGGCGGGAAAGGATTCTCGAAGAACGGAATCGTAGGATCCAGGGTTATCGGGAGAGAATGGTCGGAAAGAATTCGCGGTGGCAACATTGGCGAGCGCAATTGCCTGAGGGACGGGAGATCGAAACGGCCGCGTTCAGCCGTCTCAGGTTGTGGGCTTCCCTGCTGGACCCCGACTTCCCTCACTCGCGCCATGTGGCCCGGCTCGCGCTCGAGCTTTACGATGGGGTTTTCGCCAGTCAGGAGGCAGGGTCCACGTCTTCGACCGAGCGGACGATCTTGCGGCTGGCAGCTCTGCTCCACGATGTTGGACGGTCCCGAGAACAGAAACGCCATCACAAGGTGGGCTCGCGCATGATTGAGAAACTTGCGCCCCCTCTGGGTTGGACGCCCGCCACCATGCACCTCATCGCGGTGGTGAGCCGCTATCATCGCGGGGCGTTGCCCCGGCGTGGGCAGAAGATGTTCGATCGGCTTGCGGCTGCCGAGCGGCAAACTGCCACCAAGTTGACGGCGATTCTGCGCCTGGCCAACGCCTTCGATCAAGACCGCAGCCAGCGCATCGATCGACTGAAACTGATCGATAAGAACGGAGCTCTGGTAATTCTGGCACGTGGTTACAGCCCTTGGAACCAAACCGCGGAATCGATCGCTGCCGCCCGCCACCTTTTGGAGGTTGTCTGCCGCCGACCGATTCTGGTGAAGACTATGCGGGCGAACCTTCACTAGCAAGGACTCGATCGAAAGGGCTGTCGTCTGCGCCGCAGGTGGGTCGAGCGCCGAGCCTTCCCTGACGTCCGCGACTTCCGGATGGCAACCTGATTTCATGAACCTCGAGGAGTTCCGTGCGTCTCTAGCCTGGGAGGAGCCGCCCAAGGCACTGGGCATAGCGCTGGCTGGGTTGTGGTGGGACGCCAAGGGCGACTGGACGAGGGCTCATGAATCGGCGCAAACGGACAAACGGGTCTCCCGCAATAGTCGTGCGGCTCTCTGTCAGCGCTCCTTGCCTTTCTCTGTTTGCCGTTGTCCACTGCGGAAGTATCACGTTAGTGTCATCTCAGGGCCTGCGGCCCGCGAAATCAAATGAAAACGTTCTCATGCCGGGTTTCCTGAAAGTTCGACTCGGTAGCCGAGCCTTTGGAGTGTCCGGATCATTCGTGCAG
>Ga0187783_10001923_pt1 | contig 15421 bp, 14 predicted proteins | sample 1015_SJ02_MP02_2_FD_132471 | JGI IMG/M metagenome (GOLD analysis project Ga0187783, IMG submission 132471) | Tropical peat soil microbial communities from peatlands in Department of Meta, Colombia - 1015_SJ02_MP02_20_MG | ecosystem: Environmental > Terrestrial > Soil > Wetlands > Peat | place... | reverse complement strand
GCTTGGGATTCCCGGAGCGGCTCTTACTGAGTTGCCTTCCACAGAAGCCGTCGGCGTCGTTCTGCCCGAAGAGGGATGGGCTGAGGACGCGCTCGCGATGACCGAACGTTGCAAAGCTCTGGTCGTGGGGCCCGGGCTGGGTCGTTCCCCCGGCACAGCCGGCGAGGTCCGGCGCCTGGTGGCTGGTTCGAAGGTGCCGGTCGTCGTGGACGCCGACGGTCTGTTCGCGTTGGGTGAGGCGCCACACATAGGCGAGGTCGTGAGCACGCTCCCGCGCGACGTGATCCTCACTCCGCATGACGGTGAGTTTGCAAGGTTGGCTGGTTCTGCTCCAGCTACCGACCGGATCGCGTCGACGAGAGAGCTATCCCAAGTGTCGAAGGCGATCGTGCTTCTGAAGGGTCCGACGACGGTCGTCGCGGATTCGGCGGGAGATGTCCTTCTTGGGACTTCAGGGTCTCCTCGGCTCGCGACTGCAGGCTCCGGCGACGTGCTTTCGGGGATCATCGGCGCTTTCTGCGCGCGCGGGGTCCATGGTGCCTTCGCCGCCGGGCTGGGCGCACACGTTCACGGCAGAGCGGCGTCCCTCGGCTCCGACGAAGGCCTGGTGGCAGGAGACTTGCCGGATCTCACGAGAAAGTTCTTGTCGGGTGAGCGCCGAAACTGATCCCTTCATCGAGATGGGCCCGATGCGTCGGACCGCGTCGCATCGACCGGTCTGGGCGGAGATCGACCTTTCGGCCATCGGTCAGAACGTCCGGTCGTTGTGCCGACTCGTCGCGCCGTCGAAGCTGTGCGCCGTCGTCAAGGCCGATGCGTACGGGCACGGTGCTGTCCCGGTCGCGCGCGCGGTCCTCGACGCCGGAGGCACATGGTTGGCGGTCGCCATGGTGGAGGAGGGAGCCTCGCTCAGGGACGCCGGGATCGATTCGCCAATCCTCCTCCTGTCCGAACCTCCCGAGGACGCGATGCGAGACGCGCTCGAGCTCCGCCTCACACCGACGCTCTACACGCCGGAGGGAATCGAGGCCGCCGCGAACGCAGCCCGCCTGTGGTTGTCGACACAGAGGCTCGCCGGCGGTGTGAGCGTGCACGTGAAAGTGGACACGGGCATGCACCGTGTTGGCGCCGACCTCGAAGACGCAGCCTCGATCCTCGGAAGGGTCTTGAGCGAACCAGCGCTTGCATTACAAGGGACATGGACCCATCTGGCGGTAGCAGACGGGGTATCCGACGAGGAACGGGCCTACACAGAGCAGCAACTCGAGCGCTTCGAAGACGTGCTCTCGCGGATGCGTGCGGCGGGCGTGTCACCGGGAATCGTCCACGCCGCCAACTCCGCAGGAGCGATCGCGCATCCGGGCTCACGCTTCGACATGGTCCGGTGCGGGATCGCCCTCTACGGAGAACCGCCGGCACTCGAAATGGCGGAGATCGTCGACTCCGTCTTAGGTGTTCACGGCCTTCGGCCCGTCATGACCCTGAAAGCGCGCGTGTCGATGGTCCGGGAGCTGGAAGCGGGAGAACGGCCCTCGTACGGGAGGAGAGTCGCCTTGCGCGAACGCTCGGTCGTGGCCACAGTTCCAATCGGGTATGCGGACGGTGTGCCGCGGCGCTATTTCACCGAAGGCGGTACGGTGCTGGTGGGAGGCACGCGACACCCCCTCGCCGGCACTGTGACGATGGACCAGATCGTCGTGGACTGCGGGCCGGGGTCGAAAGTTGCGGTCGGCGACGAGGTGATCATGATCGGAAGACAGGGCCTGGAGCAGGTCACAGCCGGGGACTGGGCGAAGGTACTGGGCACGATCAGTTATGAGGTTCTTTGCGGAATCGGTCCGCGGGTCCCCAGGATCCCGCGGATCTCGGGATCAGTGGAAGAGAGAGAATGAGAGCTTCGCGACGCACCGGCCGCCGTTTTGCGATCACCGCACTCGCTGGGGCGGCGGGCGCGTTCGTCGGTTGGGCGATTCAACACCGGTTCGTCGCGCAGGCCAACGCGGCGATCTCCGATGCGGACAGCGAGGGCCTGCTGATGCCTGCTGACGCGCTCCACCACTGGATCTCCGTGGACGACGGAGGTCGAATCCACGTAGTCGACAAAGGCGAGGGCCCCGCTCTCGTCCTCCTGCACGGGGTGTTGCTGTCGTCGTCGATCTGGGTGCACCAATTCGAAGACCTGACCCGCAACCACCGGGTCATCGCGATCGATCTGCGCGGGCACGGTCAATCGCTGCCAGGTCGAGATGGTTTCGGCTTGCCGGACAACGAAGGTGCGATCCACACGCGAGCTGCCAAATGGCCGGGGATCCAAAGGATCGCCGCGGATGTACGCCAAGTGCTCGATTCGCTCGAGGTCCGCGACGCGGTCGTGGTCGGCCACTCGATGGGTGGGATGGTCTCGCTCGAGATGGTGCGCAGCATGCCCCCCGAGGAGCTGGCCGAGCGGATCTCAGCGTTGATCCTCGTAGATACCACAGCCGGTCCGGTGGTCTCGCTCCCCGGATGGCACAAATTCGCCTCGGCGACGGCTCCTCTCTCCTCGAGAGGTCTGCTCGCGGCGGACCGACTGGGAGCAAGGCACCTAGCGACCAGAGATCTGCGATGGTGGTCTGCACGTTTCGGTTTCGGAGCCGAAGCGCCTCCCACGCAAGTTCGTTTCGTCGAGGCGCTCATAGGCGCCACGCCTTCGTCAACGTTCGCCGCCTTGACGCCTTCGTTGGCGGCTTTCGACGTTTCGCGGGAGCTCGACTCAAGGGCTCCGCGATCGCTCGTGATCGTCGGCTCCCACGACCATCTCACACCGGTGCGCCAGTCGAGGCGGCTGGTCGAAACACTGCCGGTCGCAGAGTTAGTCGAGCTCCCACGTTGTGGCCACATGCCAATGCTCGAACGCCGTCACGAGTTCTCCCGGCTGTTAGCCGAGTTCTCCGACAAGGTCGGCGATGGCGCGGTACGCGACGGCTGACGCCTCGCGCCTCGAGGCGCTGCGAGAGAGCGCACTCGGATGCACGCGTTGTGCACTCGCATCCGGACGCACCCAGGTCGTGTTCGGCGTCGGTTGTGCTACAGCCTCACTGATGTTCGTGGGTGAAGGCCCCGGTCGTGAGGAGGACCGGTTAGGAGAGCCCTTCGTGGGACGTTCGGGGAAGCTGCTCGACAAGCTCATGCAGCAGGAGATCGGAATCGACCGCAGCAGTTGCTACATCGCAAACGTCGTCAAGTGTCGGCCGCCCAACAACCGTGACCCACTGCCCAACGAGATCGAAGCGTGTCGCCCGTACCTCGAAGCTCAACTCGAGCTCATCGCTCCGGAGGTGGTCGTCACGTTGGGCAACTTCGCGACTCGGCTGCTTCTCGACTCGAGTGCTGGGATCAAAACGTTGCGGGGGAGGTCCTATCCGTTCAGAAACGGGCATCTCGTTCCCACATACCATCCAGCGGCGGCTCTGCGAGGAGGAGACGAGGTGGTGGCGGAAATGCGTGCGGATCTCGTTCGAGCGAAGTTGATACTCGACTCGATACCGAATTGACGAGAGCTCACGCCGGATCTTCGACCGCCGGGTCGCCGACAATGCCTTTGACGCTACGGACGACATCTCCCGACCAGACTCGTGCGGTGGGAGAGGCGATCGCGAACCTGAGCCGACCGGGGGACGTAATTGTCCTGGTTGGCGACGTCGGAACCGGGAAGACCACATTGGCCCAGGGGTTTGCGAGGGGACTCGGTGTCGAGACCATCGTGACCAGCCCTACCTTTACCTTGGTGCACCCGTATGACGTAACAGGAGCCGGTGAGACTCGGACCCTCCTTCACGCGGATCTGTATCGATTGGATCGCTTGCGCGACGTGGTCGACCTCGGTTTGGACGAGCTAGTCGAAGACGATGCGGTGGCGCTGGTCGAGTGGGGCGACGCGGCACCCGATGTGCTCGGTCCCGACCGTCTGCATGTTTCGCTCAGTATTGATCTGCCAGAGATTGTTCTTCCAGAGATTGCTTTGCCAGAGCCCGATGCTGAGACATTTGGAATGAACGAAGACTGTGTCCGCGAGCTGTCAATCTGCTGGTACGGCCCTTCGTGGGACTCCCGTTCGTCCGCGCTAGCTGCGGTTTTGGAGCAGTGGCCCAGTCGTTCGCAGAGATCGGTGTAGGCAGAGGTCTCAACTGTGTTGCTACTCGCCATAGAAACAGCTACAGAAGCTGCAGGGGTCGCACTGGCTGACGATACGGGCCCCATCGTCGAGATCTCGACGGCTGTAGGACGACGCCACGCTGAAACCCTCGTGCCAGCTGTGGAAAGTGCATGTCGATTCGCGAACGTCGCGCTGAGCGAGGTGTCAGCGGTCGCGGTGGACATCGGTCCGGGCCTCTTCACGGGATTGCGCGTGGGAGTGGGAACTGCGAAGGCGCTCGGTTTCGCGCTCGGGGTCCCAGTTGTCACAGCATCAAGCTTGGAGGTCCTTGCCTTGGGTGCGCTGAGCGCGCTCGACGCCCTCCGGTCGCGCCCAACTACGTCCCAGATCGTTTCAGTGGTCGACGCGCGCAGGGGAGAGGTCTATTGGGCCGTCTTCGAAGAAGGACCCGACGGTTTTCCCCGCCTCGTACGACCAGAGCGGACGAGCCCCCCTGCGCAACTCGCGGACGAAGTCGCGGGCTCAAATGCACTGCTCGTGGGGAACGGTGCGGTGCGTTATAGGGAGTTGCTCGAGGGGATATTCGGCGAGGTAGCAGGCACATCGTTGGCGAGCCCTGCTCCTCGAGCGTTGGCGGCGATAGGCGCGTGGCGCCTCCGTCACGACGACGTCCACGATGCCGCAGATGTGCTGCCGCTCTACCTTCGAGAAGCTGACGTGAGGATCAACTGGGAAGCCCGCCGTCCGCAACGGATCGAACCCAGCGATCTCGAACCCAACGATCTCGAACCCAACGATCTCGAACCCAACGATCTCGACAGGGAGCCGGCATGACGAGCGACGGCGCCCCTTCGGCGGACCACGGACCGGACGATCCAGAGGACGGAGACGCCTCGTTCGATCCTGACGGCGAATCTGTCGTCGGCGCAGTTCGTATCGTGCCGATGCGCAGGCGTTTGTTGCGATCGGTTCTCCGAATCGAAGAGACCGCGTACCCGAAACCCTGGTCCGCGACGCTCTTCCTCTCGGAACTCTCTCAACGGCGCAGCCGCCGTTACACCGTCGCGACGATCGGGCCTTTGGTAGTCGGGTACGCCGGGCTCATGCTGGTCGGCGAAGAAGGACACGTGACGACAATGACGGTCGACCCCGCATGGCAAGGTCGTCGAATCGGGACGGTGCTCCTTCTCGATCTGGCCCGTTCTGCACCTCGGCTAGGAGTGAAGCATCTGACACTCGAAGTTCGCGTTGCCAACGCTCCGGCTCAAGCCCTTTACCGTCGATTCGGCTTCGCACCCGTAGGAGTGAGGAAGAACTATTACAGCGAGACGGGTGAGGATGCCCTTGTGATGTGGGCGAACGACGTCGACAGCACGGGGTACGCCGAACGCTTGGGAGAGATCGAAACCGATATGCGCAGCGGCTCGTGACCGGACCCGTCGTTCTCGGTATCGAGACCTCGTGCGACGAGACAGCAGCTGCAGTTGTGAGCGCCGAAGGGGGTGTGCTCTCGTCGGTCGTATCGAGTCAGGTGGATGTCCACGCCGTGTACGGCGGTGTCGTTCCCGAGTTGGCGGGGCGCGCACATCTCGAGCTGTTGAACCCGGTGATCGACCTCGCTCTAACCCGAGCCGGGTCGAGGGGCGCAACCCGCAGCGGATCAGGTTTCACGAAAACGAAGTCGCCCGTCGACGCCGTCGCCGCCACGATCGGGCCCGGGCTCATAGGGGCTCTGCTCGTGGGCTTGAGCGAAGCGAAAGCGCTCTCCTTGGCCTGGGGCGTCCCCTTCGCCGGTGTGAACCACCTGGAAGGCCACCTTTTCGCCACTCTTATCGACCATCGCGAGATCGATTGGCCGCTCGCGGTCCTCCTGGTGTCTGGGGGGCACACAATGCTCGTCTCGATGGAGGGCCCGGGTCGCTACCGGCTTCTCGGCGAGACGGTCGACGACGCGGCCGGAGAGGCGTTCGACAAGGTCGCTCGTTTTCTGGGCCTCGGATACCCGGGTGGACCGGCGATCGAAAGGATCGCAAGGGGCGGCGACCCGACGCGTCTCGCACTGCCGAGGGCAATGCTCGAAGAAGGGCTCGATATGTCCTTCAGCGGCCTGAAGACAGCCGTGGTGCGGTCGGTAAAGAGATCGCCCGAGATATCCAACGAGGACGTCGCGGCTTCGTTCCAACAGGCGGTCGTGGACGTCCTTGTGACGAAGACGCTGAGGGCTGCAGAACGCGTCCACGCCCGCGGGGTCTGTCTGGCGGGAGGAGTCGCCGCCAACGGACCCCTTCGTAGGGCGCTGGCGGAGGCGGCCGCGGGCCTCGGCCTGGGAGTGTTTCTCCCGAGCCGGGAGATGTGCACCGACAACGCCGCGATGGTGGCGGCCGCCGGGGCCTGGCAGCTCGAGCACATCGGCCCGACCCCGCTCGACATCGGAGCCGACCCGGGACTCCGACTGACGCTCATCGACCTCCCCGGTTGAACTGACCTCCCCGTCCCGCTAGATTGGCACTCGCAAGGTCAGAGTGCTAACAGTGCCCACAGGAGGCCCGCCCGCTATGAACCTCCAGCCCCTCGACGATCGCATCGTCGTCCGCCCAGGTGAGTCCGAGGAGACCACCGCGTCCGGCCTGGTCATTCCAGACACGGCCAAGGAAAAGCCCCAGCAAGGCGAAGTGCTAGCGGTCGGCCCCGGACGCCGCGCCGAGAACACCGGCGAGCTGATCGCCGTCGACGTGAAAGTCGGCGACACGGTCGTCTACTCCAAGTACGGCGGCACCGAGATCACGGTCGACGGTGAGGACCTCCTCATTCTCACCGCCCGCGACGTCCTCGCCAAGGTCAAGAAGTAACCCCTCTCGAAGATCAAACGCCAAGATCAAAGAAGTAATCAAAGAAGTAACAGGGAAGGTTCCTCATGCCCAAGCAGCTCAAATTCGACGATGCTTCGCGGCGCGGCCTCGAAGCCGGTGTCGACAAGCTCGCTAACACCGTCAAGGTCACGTTGGGCCCCAAAGGGCGCAACGTGGTCGTCGACAAGAAGTTCGGCGCGCCGACCATCACCAACGACGGTGTCACCATCGCCCGCGAGGTCGAGCTCGAAGACCCGTTCGAGAACATGGGAGCGCAGCTGGTAAAGGAAGTTGCGACGAAGACGAACGACGTGGCCGGTGACGGGACCACGACTGCGACCGTCCTCGCCCAGTCCCTCATTCACGAAGGACTTCGCAACGTAGCCGCGGGTGCCAACCCCTTGGCGCTCAAGTCCGGCATCGAAAAGGCCGTCGCCGCCAGCGTCGACTCGATCCGTGAGCAGTCGAAGGAGATCGATTCGAAGACCGAGATAGCGCAGGTAGCGGCCATTTCGGCGGCGGACATGTCGATCGGCGAGGTTCTCGCCGAAGCGATCGACAAAGTCGGCAAGGACGGGACCGTGACCGTCGAGGAGTCCAACACCTTCGGCCTCGAGCTCGAGTTCACCGAGGGCATGCAGTTCGACAAGGGCTACCTGTCGCCTTATTTCGTGTCCGACCCCGAGCGCCAGGAATCCATTCTCGACGAACCCCTCGTGCTGATCGCCAATCAGAAGGTGAGCGCGGTCCACGATCTCGTTCCGGTTCTCGAAAAGGTCATGCAGACCGGAAAGCCTCTTCTGATCATCGCCGAGGACGTCGAAGGCGAAGCTCTTGCGACGCTCGTCGTGAACAAGATCAGGGGGACGTTCGTGTCCGTGGCCGTAAAGGCGCCCGGCTTCGGAGAGAGGCGCAAGGCGATGCTCCAGGACATGGCCGTCCTGACCGGAGCCCAGGTGATCTCGGAGGAGATCGGCTTGAAGCTCGAGAATGCCACCCTTGACCTGCTGGGGCGTGCGCGCAGGGCGATCATCACAAAGGACGACACCACCCTCGTCGAGGGCGCCGGCTCCGAGGAAGAGGTCAACGGGCGTATCGCTCAGATCAAGCGAGAGATCGAGGAGACCGACTCGGACTGGGACCGCGAGAAGCTGCAGGAGCGCCTAGCCAAGCTCGCTGGCGGCGTCGCCGTGGTCCGGGTAGGTGCCGCCACCGAGGTGGAGCTGAAGGAGAAGAAGCACCGCATCGAGGACGCGTTGTCCGCAACTCGTGCAGCGATCGAAGAAGGGATCGTCGCCGGTGGTGGTACAGCGCTCGTCCGAAGCCGTCCGGCGGTGGAAAAACTCGCCGCTTCCCTCGACGGCGACACAGCGACCGGAGCCCGCATCGTCGCCAAGGCGCTCGAAGAGCCCCTCAAGTGGATTGCGATCAACGCCGGACTCGAAGGCGCCGTAACCGTCCGCCAGGTCGAAGCCGAGTCCGGTACCACCGGTTTGAACGCCACCACAGGGAGTTACGAGGACCTTCTAAAGGCGGGCGTGATCGACCCGGCCAAGGTCACCCGCTCTGCGTTGCAGAACGCTGCTTCGGTCGCCGGTCTGCTTCTCACGACCGAGGTAACCGTTGCTGACAAGCCCGAAAAGGTCGATGCCGCAGCCGCAGCCGCGGCCGCCGCTGGTGGCATGGCCGGAATGGGCGGCATGGGCGGAATGGGGATGATGTAGATACCCCCGCCGGCAGTGGCGGTCGCCAAGTAATCCCGCGTCCCCCGGGTGCGTACCCGGGGGCGCCGCCACCTTGGGCCTCGCACAGCGCATTGGTCGGAGCGCCGATACCGCTGCGACGGGTCGAGCACGCCGTCAGTGCGCGTCGCCCAGGACCCGAGCCACCTTGGCTTCTTCCGGGTGAAGCGATGCCCGGTCCGGCCTCACCCGCAGCCGTACTCGTCCCTCTCTTCGAAGAGGACGGCGACGCCAGGGTCGTGCTGACCCGGCGCTCACCGAATCTGCGTTCGCACCAGGGTGAGGTGAGCTTTCCGGGTGGGCGGATCGAGCCACACGAAGAGCCTGAGCAAGCCGCCCTGCGCGAAGCAGCAGAGGAGGTCGCGCTCGACCCCGGGTCGGTCGAGCTCGTGGGTCGGCTGTCACCTCTTTCGACGTTCAGCTCGAGGTCTGTCATAACACCCGTCGTCGGGGCGCTTCGCGGTCGACCTAACCTCCGGCGGAACCCTTCCGAGGTCGACCACGTCTTCGACGTGGCGCTCGCACATTTGACCGAGGAAGGAGTGTTTCGAGAAGAGCGGTGGAGCTTCCCGGACCGCCCGGTTCCGGCTCACGTCACCGGGGAGCTCGAAGAAGACCGAAGCTTCCCCGTCTGGTTCTTCGAGCTCGAGAACGACACCGTGTGGGGCGCAACAGCGCGAATCCTCGTGGAGTTGCTGCGGTTGGTCCTTGAAGTCTGACGTGCGCGGCCGGAGCGGTATCGTGGGTTACGCGGTAACCGTCGGCTTCCTCGACGGCTTCGGCGTGCCACGGACTCATCGAAAAGACGTCCGCAAACGACCTGTCAAGCGACCGCAGGAGGCAGCCAGGTGGCCGAGATCGAGATCGGGATCTACAAATCGGGTCGCCGTGCATACGGCTTCGACGACATTGCCATCGTGCCGAGTCGCCGCACCCGTGATCCCGAGGACATCGACATCTCCTGGGAGATCGACGCCTACAGGTTCGACCTGCCGCTGATGGCTGCCGCGATGGACGGGGTGGTCAGCCCGCGCACCGCTGTGGAGATCGGACGCCTCGGAGGTGTCGGAGCGCTCAATCTCGAGGGTCTGTGGACGAGGTACGAAGATCCCGAGCCCCTTCTCGAAGAGATCGCCAGGTTGGACGACGACAAGGCGACCGCACGCATGCAGCAGATGTACCTCGAGCCGGTGAAGAGCGAGCTGGTCACCGAGCGCATCCGTGAGATAAGAGCAGCGGGCGTCATTTCGTGCGCTTCGGTCACCCCGCAGCACACAACGCAGCTCGCTCCCGCGATACTCGCAGGCGAGCTCGACCTGCTCGTGATCCAGGGGACCGTCGTCTCCGCGGAGCACGTGTCGAAAACGTCTGAACCGCTCAACCTGAAACGTTTCATCCGTGAGTTCGACCTTCCCGTGATCGTGGGTGGTTGCTCCTCTTATCAAGCCGCTCTTCACTTGATGCGCACCGGTGCCGTTGGAGTTCTCGTCGGTGTCGGCCCGGGCAACGCGTGCACGACACGAGGGGTGCTCGGGATCGGAGTGCCCCAGGCAACAGCCATCGCGGACGTCGCCGGGGCACGGATGAGGCACCTCGACGAGACGGGTGTGTACGTTCACGTGATCGCCGACGGCGGTATGAGCCGTGGTGGTGACATAGCAAAGGCGATCGCATGCGGAGCGGACGCCGTCATGTTGGGTTCACCGCTCTCGTCTGCAGAAGAAGCGCCTTGCCGGGGATTTCACTGGGGGATGGCGACGTTTCACCCGACCCTTCCACGAGGCACGCGAGTGAGGACGACGGTGCGCGGGACACTCAAAGAGATCCTCCTGGGCCCGGCGCACGAGAACGACGGGCGGATGAATCTGTTCGGGGCGCTGCGCACTTCGATGGCGACGTGCGGCTACGAGTCAGTCAAGGAATTCCAGAAGGCCGAAGTGATGATCGCCCCTGCGTTGCAGACCGAAGGCAAAGCCCTGCAGCGGACTCAGGGCGTCGGCATGGGTCACTGATTGAGCAATTTGTGGGCCACTGATTGAGCAATTTGCCTGACACCGTTCTCGTAGTCGACTTCGGCGCCCAGTACGCGCAGCTCATAGCTCGGAGAATCCGTGAGGCGCGCGTCTATTCCGAGATAGTTCCCCACGACACGTCCCTGGACGAGCTGCTCGCCCACCGGCCGAAGGGCATCGTCTTCTCGGGCGGCCCCGAGTCCGTCTATGCCGGGTGGGCACCGACATTCGACGCGGCCGTCTACGAATGCGGCGTCCCGATTCTCGGAATCTGTTACGGGGCACAGCTCATCGTGAGCCAGCTGGGCGGTGAGGTCGCCCGCACGGGGCGCGGCGAATTCGGGCGCACGGCGCTCACACGGACAGCCGGTTCCCCGCTCTTCGCCGACTGGTCGTCGCGCGCCGAGAGCGACGTTTGGATGAGCCACACCGATTCGATCACGAAAGTTCCACAAGGCTTCGTGTCTACCGGCTCGTCACGCGAAGCCCCGGTCGCCGCGTTCGAAGACGCCGAGCGGCGGATCTATGGGGTCCAATTCCACCCTGAAGTGGTGCACACCGAACGCGGCCAGGAGTTGCTCGAACGCTTCCTCTTCGACATCTGCGGTGCTCTGCCGACTTGGACCCACACCAACATCATCGAGTCCTCGGTCGAATCGATCCGCAACCAGGTGGGTGGAGACCGGGTTGTGTGTGCCTTGTCTGGCGGGGTCGACTCGGCCGTGGCTGCAGCACTCGTGCACAAAGCGGTCGGCGATCAGCTCACCTGCGTGTTCGTCGACACCGGGCTTATGCGCGCAGGTGAAGGCGATCAAGTCGAAGAGACTTTTCTCCGGCAATTCCAGGTGGATCTGGTTCACGTGAAGGCGGCTGACCGATTCTTCTCGGTGCTCGAGGGGGTAACGGATCCGGAGGAGAAGCGAAAGGCGATAGGCGAGACGTTCATCCGAGTTTTCGAGGAGGTCGCGTCCGCGCACAACGACGCGCGCCATCTGGTGCAAGGGACGCTCTATCCCGACGTCATCGAGTCTGGCACCGGTGAAGCGGCGAACATCAAGTCCCACCACAACGTCGGGGGCCTTCCCGACGACATCGAGTTCGAGTTGGTAGAGCCACTGCGTCTCTTGTTCAAGGACGAGGTCCGCGCGGTCGGCGAAGAGCTCGGGCTTCCAGAAGAGATCGTCTGGCGCCAACCGTTTCCCGGCCCTGGACTGGCGGTTCGCATCATCGGCGAGGTCACCCGACAGCGCGCGGAGATCTTGAGAGCTGCCGACGCGATCGTGCTCGAGGAGATCCGACGGGCGGGTCTGTACCGAGAACTGTGGCAGAGCTTCGCATTGCTTCCCGTCGTAAGAACTGTGGGAGTGATGGGGGACGGCCGGACGTACGCGTATCCCGTCGTCGTGCGAGCCGTCACGTCCGACGATGCGATGACGGCCGATTGGGCTCGTCTCCCCTACGATCTTCTCGAACGCATGTCGACGCGGATCATCAACGAAGTGGATGGAGTCAATCGGGTCGCGCTCGACATCACCTCGAAGCCTCCCGGCACCATCGAGTGGGAGTGAGCGTGCCAGCAGGCCCGCTGCCGCGAATCGGCGGCCTGGGGTCGCTCGACGAGTACGACGAGTTCGTCGACTTCTCGACGCCGGGTGTGGCAGAAACCGCTGGGTCCTCGCCTGGCGTGACGACCCTGGATGGGGCCGAGACCGATGTGGCCGACGGCTCGGAGCGCGGTACGGGCTCGGAGCGCGGTACGGGCTCGGAGCGCGGTACGGGTTCTGTTCGCCGCCCGGCGTGGATGGAGGACCTGCCGCGCCCCGACGACCTTCTGCAGGGGCTCAACGAGCCTCAACGAGAAGCGGTCACCTACCGCGGCGGCGCGTTGCTAGTCGTCGCGGGAGCTGGATCGGGCAAGACCCGGGTCCTCACGCGAAGGGTCGCGCACCTGATCGCAACGGGGGACGCGAAGCCGTGGGAGATCCTTGCCATAACCTTCACCAACAAAGCTGCCGGCGAGATGAAGCAGCGTCTCATCGGTCTCATAGGACCGGTGGCGGAACGGATGTGGGTGTCCACGTTCCACGCAGCGTGCGTGCGGATTCTCCGTTCACATGCCGATCGGCTGGGGTATCTGCGATCTTTCACCATCTACGACGACACAGACTCCCGCCGTCTCGTCGAACAGGTCATGCGTGAGCTCAACATCGACACGAAGAAGCTTCCTCCGAGATCGGTGCAAGCAGCGATCTCGAGCGCGAAAGCGGACCTCGTCGACTTCGAGTCGTACCCCAAGAAGACCGCCAACGTATACGAACGGCGGATCGCCGACATATACACCGAATATCAGAAGAGGCTGCTCGCTGCTTCTGCAATGGACTTCGACGATCTGCTCATGGTCACCGTCAACCTGCTCCAGTCGTGCGACGACGTGCGCGAGCACTACTCCGAGCGCTTCACCCAGATCCTCGTCGACGAGTACCAGGACACGAACCGGGCACAGAACGAGCTAGCGCTCGTCTTGGGAGCGGCCAACGGAAACGTTTGCGTCGTGGGAGATGCAGATCAGTCCATCTACGGCTGGCGCGGCGCAGACATCCGCAACATCTTGGAATTCGAAGAAGCCTTTCCGGACGCGAAGGTGATTCGTCTCGAGGAGAACTACCGTTCCACACGCACGATCCTCGACGCCGCCAACGCGGTCATATCGAACAACACGAGCCGCATACCGAAGGACCTGTGGACGAGCGGCGACGTGGGCGAAAAGGTCTGCCGCTACCGCGCCGACGACGAGCACGACGAAGCTTCGTGGGTCGTCTCCGAGATCATTCGTCTGCACGCCACGGAGGGCTTGCGCTACGGGGACATAGCTGTCTTCTTCCGCACAAACGCTCAGAGCCGGTCGTTCGAAGAGGAGCTGGTGCGTGAGGGCGTCCCTTACAAGGTGGTTGGCGGAGCGCGCTTCTACGACCGCCGAGAGATCAAGGACGCGCTCGCCTACCTGCGGGTGCTCGTCAATCCGGCCGACGAGATTTCAGCTCGTCGTATCGTGAACCTGCCGCGTCGCGGAGTCGGGGACACGTCGGTTGAGAAGATCGCAGCTTGGGCCCGCGCCGGCGGGCGGTCCTTCGCCGAGTCTTTCGAGCACGCGGAAGCAATAGGCCTCGGGTCCAAGGCCAGCAAGGGCCTGACAGAGCTCTCGGGATTGCTGGCGCAGTTGCGGCTCGAGGCTTCTTCTGGCGCGGGTCCGGCTTCGATCCTCGAGGCCGTCATCGACAGAACCGGGTACAGGGCGTTGCTCGAAGGCGAGGACACGGTCGAATCACGCGGTCGCGTCGAGAATCTCTTGGAGCTGACAGGAGCCGCCTCGGAGTACGACACACTCGACGACTTCCTCGAATCGGTCGCGCTTGTTTCGGACACGGACGAGCTGGACGACGACACGACCAGGGTCTCGCTCATGACGCTGCACGTCGCCAAGGGTCTCGAGTTCCCGGCGGTGTTCCTCGTGGGAATGGAAGACGGGGTCTTTCCGCATATCCGCTCGCTCGACGACCCGATGCAACTCGAGGAGGAGCGCCGCCTCTGTTACGTGGGCATCACACGCGCTCGCCGCCACCTCTATGTGACCCATGCGTGGCGCCGCACTTTGTGGGGTGCGACGAGCCACGCGATACCGAGCCGCTTCCTGCACGAGCTGCCCGACGAGCTCGTCCATGAAGTCGGGTCGTCATACTCGACCCGGCCGGGTCCTGTGAGATCGCTTCGCATGCGTCGATCGCGGCTGGGCAACCGTTCGGGCCGATCCCACGATTCGGAGGGGTCTCTGCCTTCCGACGAATCGGGCGACGAGGACTGGGACTTTCCGCACAGCTCTGACCCGCACAGCTCTGACCCGCACAGCTCTGACCCGTACGGCTCTGACCCGTACGGCTCCGACCCTCATACCTCCGACGCCGACGAGTGGCACGATCCCGATCCGTGGCGCGAGGGCGACGACTACGTCGAGCACGCTGACGAGGGTGCTCTTCCCCCTTCCGGCTCCCAGCGTCACGACGCTCGAGCCGGCCGGAGAAACCAGGAGAGCAGAAACGGCGGAAGAAGCGGGAGAACCGGACGAAGCCGTTTGCCGAAGATGGCCGAGGAGCGCTTCGAACAAAGGGGCCGTTGAGGACCGGCTCGTCTGGCGCGCCACAAGGTGCACCTGCCTACACTCGATGCCCGATGAAGCGTCCTTACCGGGTTGTGGTGGCCAAGCCCGGGCTCGACGGTCACGATCGGGGAGCCAAGGTGATAGCCCGCGCCCTGCGTGATTCCGGGTTCGAGGTCATCTACACCGGGCTGCATCAGACCCCGGAACAGGTAGTGAGAGCAGCGGTGGACGAGGACGCCGATGCGGTCGGGCTCTCGCTCCTGTCCGGAGCCCACCTGACCCTTGTGCCGCGCGTCGCAGAAGCGCTTCGTGAAGCCGGTCTCGACGACGTGGTCCTCGTGGTGGGCGGGATCATTCCCGATGCCGACATCGAGCCTCTGAAGAAGATGGGCGTTTCGGAAGTGTTCACCCCGGGCGCGCCACTGCCCTCGATCGCCACTTGGCTAGCGGAAGCGCTCGATCGTCGCGAGGAGGCCCTCAAGTCGGCTTAGAACGCGACGAGCGTGAACGGCGATACAGGATCAGCGGAG
>Ga0187783_10001922_pt1 | contig 15427 bp, 15 predicted proteins | sample 1015_SJ02_MP02_2_FD_132471 | JGI IMG/M metagenome (GOLD analysis project Ga0187783, IMG submission 132471) | Tropical peat soil microbial communities from peatlands in Department of Meta, Colombia - 1015_SJ02_MP02_20_MG | ecosystem: Environmental > Terrestrial > Soil > Wetlands > Peat | place... | reverse complement strand
TTTGGTTCCTGTACCCCCTGAACCGATTTACTCAAGCGGGCGATGGGCTGGTCGAGGGACCGACCGGAAAGCTTTGGCAGTACTTTGTGCATCGCGCTTCCGTTTCAAACATCTGATCTAGAACGTGTCCCGGTAAAGCAGAGGCGGGGTAAACTTTCTATGGTTGTTGTCGTCCAATGCCAAGAGGAGAACTGCCGTGAATTCGGAGTGTCTACCTTTTAACAGCATTCCGCATGTCAGCCGCCTGTTCACCGACTTCCTCTATGACTACCCCAGAGTGCAATCCTTCTATCGCAGATCTCCCAACATCACGGCATGGCTGCAAGAGGAGGCTTCCTCGATTCGGTACACGGCGCAGCGCCGGCAGGCGGTTTCTGGGATTCTCGAACGTCAGAACCAATCTTGGGGGGCATCGGCCGAGACCCTTGCCAACATCGCGCGTCTGCGGGCCGGGGCCGCGGCGGTCGTAACCGGTCAACAGGTCGGTCTATTCGGTGGCCCCCTATTTTCGCTCTATAAGGCGCTGACTGCCATTAAACTGGCCGATGTAGCCAGTCGAATGGGAGTCGATTGCGTTCCCATTTTCTGGTTAGCCACCGAAGACCACGATGTGGCCGAGATCAATCGGGTCTCGATTCCCGGGCCGGATGGCTCTCTCGAGACTCTGGCCGCCGCGGTGGCAGGCCCGCCAGACGCGCCCGTGGGAATGCTCAAGTTCGGGGCGGAGATGGGGACGCTGGTGGAGCGAGCCGCGGGTTGGTTAGGCGAGTCGAACGCCACCCAGGCCTTGCAGAACAGCTACCGGCCGGGCGAAACCTTTGGCAGCGCATTCGCTCGATTGTTTGCCTCCCTGTTCGCGGAGTGGGGTGTTGTTTTGGTGGACGCGTCGGATGCCGAACTCCATCACATCGCCCAACCGCTTTATCGCCAGGCCCTCGAACGCAATCGGGAGTTGCAGGACGCTTTGCAGACGCGCGGCCAAGAACTGGAAGCAGCTGGGTATCATCAGCAAGTCAAGGTGACACCATCATCGACGCTGCTGTTTGTTCTGAGGAACGGAAGGCGAGTACCCCTGCACGGTAGTTCGGAGGGGACCAGCCGCGGCAGCTTTACGATCGGCCATGAACAGATTCAGCCTGTGGAACTGGCGGCTGAAATCGCTTCCTCGCCCCAACACTTTAGCGGCAACGTACTGCTTCGACCTGTGGTCGAAGATTTCTTGCTGCCAACCCTCGCCTACACCGGAGGCGCCGCCGAAGTGGCGTACTTCGCCCAAGCCAGTGTGGTGTATGAGAAGCTGCTGGGCAGAACGACTCCGATTGTTCCGCGCTTCTCGGCAACCATTGTGGAACCCAAAGCAAAGCGCCTTCTCGATCATTACGGCTTCGATCTGGCGGAGCTGTTTCAGAGCCCGGAGCAGTTGCGCGAGGCGCTCGCAGCCCGCGTGCTTCCGCGAGACTTGCAATCGGCCTTTGACCATGCCGAGGTGTCACTCAAGAATTCGCTCGAGGCAATTCGCAACGCTCTGACCCGCTTGGATAAGACTTTGGTGGACGCCGCGGACCATGCGGGCGCCAAAGTGCGACACCAGCTCGATGGTTTGCGCGCCCGCGCGGCGCGCGCCGAATTACGGCAAACCGAGGTCTTGAGCCGGCACGGCGAACTGCTCAGCCACGCCCTCTATCCGAACCGCACACTGCAGGAACGCGAGCTGGCAGGCATTTATTTCTTAGCACGCTATGGGAAGGAGCTTCTGGGCGCTTTCTACGATGTCATGCAAAGCGATTGTCTCGATCACCAGGTGCTCTCCCTCTAACTCGCCAAGCCCGGCCTCGAAGTCAGCGCGGCGGGAGGCTCCTCCGCCCCTGCCGCACCCGATCAGATTCGTCCGCTGAACAGGGCGGCTTCCAATTGTTCGAGCGACTCCACGCGAGGGAGGTTTCGATCCCGATACGCTCCGCACACGTCGAAGAGGATGGCCTTCATCCCGGCACGGGTTGCGCCCAGATAGTCGACCGAGTAGAAGTCCCCGACATACAAGCTGTGCCGCGCATCGGCGCCGATCGAGGCTAAGGCCGCATGGAAGATGGCAGGATTCGGTTTCTCGGAACCCACCCGTCCGGAATCGGTGATCGAATGAAAGCAGTCGGCAAGGCCACAACGTTCGAGTACGCGAGCGATCTCGCCATCGGCGTTGGAGATCACTCCCAGAGCATAGTCTTGTCCCATTCGCTGCAAGACCTCGCGGGTTCCTGGGCGGATCTGAGACCAGTTGGCGGAGATGCGAGTGGCCTCGACCAGCGAGTCGCGGAGAGCCTCGTCCTGCACCCCAAGAGCCTTCAGGAGCTGAGAATAAAACAGAAACCAGAAACCGTGGTCGACCAGACCACCGTGCTCGAGGACATCATCGAACCGCTTCTTGGTGGCGCGTTCAATCTCCTGCCAGCGCTCCAGGCTCGAGGCTAGCTTGGCTCGATCGAGCGGCGCCAAAATGCCGGCGCGGTCCGGGAAAAGAAGGGTATTGCCGGCGTCGAAGAAGACGGCTTTGAGTTCGCTGGTCATCGACTCCCATCTTCGCACACTCCTTGCCGTTCGCCGTGACGGTGGAGGAACTCGTCCTGGGAATCGAGGAAAGAAGCCGGCAGAGCGATTATTGCGAGTCTTGGTCTCGTTTCTTGGCGTAGCGCAAGGCGAGGCCCATGCCCGCCGTCATAAAGGCGAGAGGGGGCACGAGCAGGACTAGGATTCCACGGCTAATGGCCCGCTGCCCATCCTTGGTCGTCCCGGTCGTGTTGCGGTAACACATGGCGCAGCCCTGAGCCAGGGCCGGAACAGCCCACAGGGCGATTCCCAACCCGAGCACAGCCAGATGCGGTTTCATCGGACCCCCAGTTCGACAATGCGGAAGGCATCGGCAAAAAAGATACACATGAAGCAGAGGCAGGCAATCACCGCCGTCATCAGGACCCACTTCATGGGCCGTACCTCGTATTTCAAGTGCATGAAGTAGCCGATGATGAGCGCCGACTTGATCACCGAGAGAGTCATCAACGCTTCCAGCATCTGGACGGGCTGGAAGACCTGCCGATAAGCCAGGACGACCTCGACGGCAGTGAGAAGCAGCAAGACTGCCCAAACCCAAAAATACTGGCTTTTGCTCTCATCATGGTGGGCGGCAACAGTAGACATCGTAACCTGCTTTCCCGAGTTTCGACGATCTTTCGCTCAGCGACCCCGCGCGCCGGGATCCTCTCTCGACGGCTGCCCGGTCCGGCTCATCCCGTCACCCGTGTCGACATCAAGTACACCAGGGGGAAGATGAACATCCAGACCAGATCCACAAAGTGCCAATACAACCCGGCGATCTCCACGTCATGGGCGTCGTAATCCTTGGGCTTAAGAAAAAGAACCATGCCGGCAACCACGGTCCCGAGGAGAAGAACATGAACCCCCACGTGAAAGACGTTCTCCGCAGGCGTGAACCACCAGGCTACCAACCAGAGCAGTAACAGAATTGGCAACCATTTTTTCCGCAACGCCACCACGCCCAGGTAGATGACGCCAATGGTGACGTGAAGCATGTGCATTCCCGTGAGGGTAAAGAAGGTCCCACCAAACTGCGGCACACCGGCCGCCCAGGGATTTTTGAAGGGTGTCATGCCCTCGGCGATCAGCTTGCTCCACTCCATCGCGTGCAAGACGATGAAGGCAGTGCCAAACAGCATGGTGAGGAGAATCCAATTGCGGGTCCAACTGCGGTCGCCTCGCCTGGCCGCCAAGACCGCCAGAACCATGGTTAGCGAACTGGACAGCAGACACCCCGTCATCACGGTTGCATTGAGAATGCTCTCTGCGTGGAACGGAGTCGGCCATTGGGGATTCGAAATTCGCCCGTAGCTGTAGGCAAACAGGAGCGCCCCGAAGGTGAGAGTATCGGAGAGCAGAAACAACCACATCCCGATCTTCTTCGAATAGGTGCCAAACAGCGACGGCTCGTAGGCTTCCGCGAGCCCGTGGGGAACCGCAATATCAGCCATAAGGTCGATCTCCTCGGCTTCCCGCGTCGCTACCGACGAGGTGCCGCTCGCCTCCCTAACGCAGCAACCACAACAAAGCCAAAATCGCAACCCACAGCAGGAAGATGAAGTGCCAGTACCACGCCGTTACATCGACGACAATGCGTCGCGCTTCAATCGGTTTGTGAAACAGCGAGACCACCGCGGCATAGAGCAGCACCACGGCGCCCCCGGCAAGATGAACCGCGTGGGCGGCGGTCAGCAGATAGACGAAGGAACTGCTGGCGTTGGTGGCGAGGTAGAAGCCGCGCGCCGCCAGTTCCTGCCAGGCCCGCCACTGGCCGGCGAGAAATCCGGCTCCCAGCAGAACCGTGAGGTACAACCAGGGGACGCCGGTTTCCCTGCCTAGACTGACGCCGGGAATCGAGCGAACCGGAGCGAGTGCCGCCTGGCGCGTGATTTGCCGGCGGGCGAACTCTGCGCTGAGGCTGCTGGCCGCCAGCAGCCCGGTATTGAATAGCAACAGGGCAAATGGCAGGTCGACGGGGATCCAGTCGTGCATGTAGGTGTTGGTGGTCCCGTCGAAGGTGGGCAATCCCCGACGCACGATCGCGGCACTGACGAGGGAAACAAAAAACATGAGGATGGGTGCCAGGGCAACGGCTAATCCTAAACGGGCGCGCCGCAGACGTCGCCCGTAATCGGGATAGCCATCTCCCGGGCCGCCGCCATCGCCGCCGTAGTGGGGTGGAGTGGAACCGCCCCCGTGTCCGGCCTCGGGAACGCTAACCGTTACTGTGGGGCCCAAACTTGCCATGATGAGCTTTCAGAGCATGCGGCGATGCCGGCGCCCGTTAGTGTGCGGTCACTCCCGCCGGGTCGGTCTGCATGACGTAATCCTTGGCCGCTCCGGGAACGCTATATTCATAAGGGCCGTGATGGACGACTGGGGTACGCCCACCGAAGTTGTCGTGGGGTGGCGGGGTTGCGGTCGTCCACTCCAGGGTGGTGGCTTCCCAGGGATTGTCGCTTGCCTTCGGACCCTTGAACATGCTCCAGAAAAGATTGAAGAGAAAAATCACCTGCGCTCCAATGGTGATAAAGGCAGCATACGTCATGAATGTCTGCAAGGGGATCAGGCGAGTCATGTATGCGACTTCGGTGAACTGCGAGTAGCGTCGCGTCTGACCTGCCATTCCCAGATAGTGCATCGGCATGAAGATGGCATAGGTGCCGATCAGCGTGATCACAAAGTGCACGCGACCGAGCGTCTCGTTCATCATTCGTCCAAACATCTTCGGGAACCAGTAATACGTCGCGGCGAAGATGCCGAAGATCGCGGCCACTCCCATGATCAGGTGGAAGTGGCCGACGACGAAGTAGGTGTCGTGGAGAGGGATATCGAGCACCGGCTGAGCCAGAAACGGACCGCTGAGCCCACCCGAGACAAAAAGGGAAACAAAACCGATGGCATAGAGCATGGGCGTGTGGAATCGCACCCGGCCGTTGTGAATGGTCCCCAGCCAATTGAAGGTCTTGATCGCCGAGGGCACGCCGATGAGCATCGTCATGATCGAGAAGGCAAAGGCCGAGTACGGGCTCATGCCGCTCATGAACATGTGATGACCCCAGACCACAAATCCCAAAAACCCAATGGCCATAATGGCGTACACCATGGCTTTGTAGCCGAAGATCGGCTTGCGCGAAAACGTGGACAACACCTGCGAAGTTACTCCCATGCCGGGCAGAATCGCGATGTACACCTCTGGATGCCCGAAGAACCAGAACAAGTGTTGCCACAGCAGCGGCGACGCGCCACGATGTCCCATCAGCTGGCCGTTCACCGACACCAGAGGAACGTAAAAGCTGGTGCCCAGGTTGCGATCGAGCAGCAGGAGAATGCCTGCCGACAGCAGCACGCCAAAGGCCAACAACCCGAGAACGGCGGTAACAAACCATGCCCAGCAAGTCAAAGGCATGCGCATCATGGTCATGCCTTTGGCGCGCAAATCAAGTGTCGTGGTAATGAAGTTGAGGGCTCCCATCAGGGAAGCAATGCAGAAGATGGCAATACTCGTGATCCACAAGTCGGCACCCAGCTGTTCGCCGGGGCCTGAGTTGTTGAGGGCACTGAGGGGCGCGTAGCCCGTCCAGCCATGCAGGGGAGCGCCGCCGCTGACGAAAAAAGCCGCGATGAGGACCACAAAAGCCACGAACGTCGTCCAGAAGGAAAGCATGTTGAGGACAGGGAACGCCATGTCCGGCGCGCCGATCTGAAGAGGCAGGAAATAGTTTCCGAACCCGCTCTGCGGCGCCGTGGTGAGCACGAAGAACACCATAATCGTGCCATGCATGGTCAGCAGGCTGAGATAAGTCTCTGGCTTGATCTCCCCGATCCAGGGCAGAACCGCCGTCGGCCAAATCAGGTGAATCCTCATGAGCAGCGACAAGAACATGCCCACAAACACCGCCGCTAAGGCCAGGAAATAGTACTGCAGCCCGATGATCTTGTGGTCCAGGCTGAAGATGTATTTGCGAATAAACCCCTGCGGGGCCGCGTGCGCGTGTATCGGAGCCAACGTCGCCATTATTGTTTCTCAGCCTCCCGTGCTGCCAACCATTTATCGAAGTCTTCCTGGGACACCACATGGATCATGCCGTGCATCTTGTAGTGGCCGAGCCCGCACAACTCAGCGCAGGCGATCTCATAATCGCCGATCTCGGTAGGCGTGAAGTGCATATGAATGGCCAACCCGGGTACGGCGTCCTGCTTGAAACGCAAAGCCGGAACGAAGAAGCTGTGAATCACGTCCACGGCTCGTAACGTCAGGTCGACCTCCCGCTGTACGGGAAGATACATCGTACCCGTGACCACATCGTCCTTGGCCGCTGGATCGGAGGTGTCCAAACCGATGGCAGCTTCGTTTCCCGCCGAAGGGTCCATTAACTTCAGGTCGGTTCGCCCATACTTGCCGTCCGGGCCCGGATAGCGGAAATACCAGGCAAACTGCATGCCGGTGACCTCGACGGGAACCGCTCCCACACTGGCCGCCTCGAAGCGTTCGCTGGCCCAGACGTGGCTGCCCATCAGGTTCAGGCCCACAAATAAAGCTGCCGTCAGCACGGTCCAGACGATCTCGAGCGTCGTGTTGCCGTGCGAATATCCTGCCGGCTTGCTCGAAGCACCGTCCCGATGCTTCCATACCAGCCAACCCAATCCGCATTGGGCGGCTACGAAAACGGCTCCCATGAGCACATACGTCAGGGCGAACTGGTGGTCAATCCAAGGGGCGGCAGCGGCGGCGCCATGCGGCAACCACCAGACCTTGGCTACGAAAAAGTATGTGCTAACGAAGGTGATCAGCCAGATAATCACTAGAAGAGCGAGGCCCATCGACGAGATCCCCCGTGCTCGCGATCTGCGTACGTCTATTCTCGTGCCCAAAAATATGCAAGACTCAGTTGGCTTCGAAGCATATCACAGGTGGATGTGACGGATGCAAGCCCCGTGTTGAGCGTTTGAGCACCATGTGCCGCGGTGAATCGATGAGCAGCGTCATCGGTCGTCAGCAGTGCGGGAGGAATGGGAAACCAGGATCCTTCGCTGGGATGTAGGATCGAGCCCGCGCCGGTAGGGATGCGCCTTCCGAGCAACACTTCGCGGAGGCCCTCGCCCGCACGGGTGCGTTTCGCGTCTGCGTTCATTTCCAGTGTGGAGGTTACTTCCCAAGGTTCCCGCTTTCACCCTCGCGCCGCCGCAACATGGGTATACGATGATGCCGCTTTCAAAGTCAGAAGGGAGCTGCGGTGGTATGCAATCGCCTGCGACAGGATGTTCGCTATGGCATGCGTCTGATCGGGCAGAGTCCAGGGTTCGCCACGGTTACCATACTCACGCTGGCGCTCGGCATCGGGGCAAATACTGCGCTGTTCAGCATTTTCGACGCGCTTCTGCTCCGCAATCTTCCGGTGTGGCGGCCGGATCGTGTTCCGGCTGCACCCCGAATCGATAGCTAACCAACTATCTGGCACCTTCCCCGAGGAAGGCCAGGCGACACTGCGCGTCCCAATCCACCCGTGCCGCCGGCGACCAAGACGACTTTCTCGGTGAATCTCATAGGATGTAGCCAGCCACGCCCTGCCGTCCATGGCCTTAGCCGGGGACGAGTCTCGGGCGCATCCTACAACCCAACGCCGGGTTCAAGACGGTCGGGCCACTAGATGTCAAAATCCAGTTTCAGGCCGTCATAGGAGAGCCGCACGTGTGCGGGAAGGGAAGAGTTGGTCGCCTCATGCGCCAAGTCGTGGCAAATGTGGGTAAAAAACGCGCGCTTCGGTTTGACCCGCTCCACAATCCGCAAGGAATTCTCGATGGTGGAATGGGTAGGGTGAGGCTTGTGTCGCAAGGCGTCGAGAAACAGAATGTCGAGATCATCGAGCTTGGCAAACGAGGATTCCGGAATCTGGCTGTGGTCGGTCAAATAGGCTGCGCTGCCAAAGCGAAAGCCGTAAATTTGCGTCTCACCATGGATGACGTCGACGGGCTCAAAGCTGGCCCCGAAGAGCTCGAGCGGTCCCTGGATGGCGTGCAGCTCCACCAAGGGGAGCCCTCCAAACTTGTAATCGGCGTCGAAAATGTAGCGAAACATCGAGCGGAGAAACTCTGCCGCTTCCTGCCTGGCATAGAGCGGGAGCTTGTTCGGCTTATGCAAGAAGCTCAGCGGGCGCAGATCGTCAATGCCGAGGATGTGGTCGGCATGCGTGTGGGTATAGAGCACGGCATCGATGCGGCGGATGTTTTCCCGAATAGCCTGCTGGCGAAAATCCGGGGTGGAATCAATGAGCACGACGTGGCTGGCGTATTCGATGAGTACCGACGGCCGGGTGCGGCGATCGTGCGGGTCGCAAGAGCGGCATACGGCGCAATCACATCCGATGGTGGGCACGCCCATCGACGTGCCGCTGCCCAGCACCGTAAGCCTGGCCTTCATCGTTTCACAGGGCCCGTGCCAGCTGCTTGCTGCGGACGGGAGAGCGCATTGGTGACATCGACGTAGGCCATCCGCAATTCATAAAGGCTGTTTTGCAAAAAGCTCTGCTCTCGACTGCTGAGATTGCCTTTGGTCTTGTCGGAGAGCAGGCTGAGAGTGTCGATGGTTTGCCGCGCACCAATCAGGTCGATCCGGGGTTCCGCGCCCTGCTCGTGCATGAGCCCGAGCTGCAACATCGCCGTCATGTACAGAGAGGCCGTAAAACGCTCGAAGGAGATCTCCAAATCGTTTGCCAGTTGGCCGTTGAGACCGAAACGATGGTCGTTCTCTCGGGTCGACTTGCGATACGCATCCGCCTGTTCCTTTTGTTCGGCTGAAGAGGGGATCGGAGGTGCATCCGCCTCCGGCGGTATGGGAGCAGCCGGCTTCGAAACGGACGCGGGCTCGGTTCGAGCGGAAACCGACACTTCCTCTTGAGAAACTTCCTTGCGCACTTCTCCCTCCGGCGTGAACAGCCGGCGGTCGGTTACGGTAAACCCTTCCTGTTTCTTTTCAGCCATACCGTTCTTCGGTCCTATCTTTGCGGAATTGCAGCCATGAACGGCAATTCCACGACTCGCAGCCGGGCCTCGCCAGCTTGCAAGGGCTGTTCGGTCGCCGCCGCTTCGCGGCGAATGTAGCCGAGCGCGACCGGTTGATTTCCGCCCGCGACGGGAAGGGCAGCCGAGCTGGTCACTTCGCCGACCTCTTTCCCCTCGCAGTGAATTCTCTCACCTGGCACCGGCAAAGAACCCATGACCTCAAATCCGGTGAACTTGCGATGCACTTTGCCGCGGGAACGAATGCGCTCCACGATTTCTTGCCCGATATAACAGCCCTTCTCGAAGTTCAAGGCGCGAAGCTGTTCGGTTTCTTGCGGCAAGTCGCGCTCGCGGATATCCTGGCCATAGCGCGGGATCCCGCAGGCAATGCGCAGCAGCTCCAAGGCGGCCGGGCCCACGGCGGTTGCGCCCGCGCTGGTGAGTGCCTCGCGGAGCAAGCCGGCCTGCTCCGGCGCGATCCAGATTTGGTACGACTCGACGGCCGGATTGTCGCTGCGGGCCAAGCTCAAGGGCAACTTCTGCCAGGCCCCATCGACCAATTGCAGGGGCCTTAATTCCTGGAATGTGAATTGGGCGGTCCTGAGCACGTCACCAACCTTAGGCCCGGCAATCCCGATGGCCGTCCACTGGCCCTCGAGGTTGGCGATTCGAACCGCGTCCATAATGATGTGGCGGCGAAAAATCTCCAGCAATTTCGCGGATTGCGATTCATCGCTATCAACCAACAGGGACTCCCCGCGGTTATAAGCGTACAAGTCTCCTAGAATGTGTCCTTGTGCATTCAAAACAAAAGCATAAACCCCTTCCCCCAGGGGAAGGTCGCGCACTTTATTCGTGATCATGCCGTTGAGCCAGCGCATCCGGTCCTTACCGGAAAGGCTGATCTGGGCTCGACTACTCAGGGGGAACAGGCCACAGCCGGAAACCAGGGCGGCGAACTCGGATGCCGTCACTGCCGACTCGGCGGTCTCGGCCGCGCAGGGGTGGTGAATGGATGCGGGAGAACCCATAGCGTAACCTTTTATTATACAAGGTAGTGGGGGGGCTGGCCCGCCGGTGGTGTCCCCTGAAATTGGTTGAAAGCAATTCTCTTAGCGTCCCTATCGGTCATCCAGTTGCCATCGCCGGGGTAACCCCCTGGTTTGGTCGACTCGGCGCTAATCGCAGGGCACACTCCGCTTTCAGGTTATCCAGCTTCTCACCACCAAGTCAGCCGTCAAGTCCAGTTACTCCAACCCGATGGCGCCCATGGGCCGCATGGTCGACTGCGGAATTGTTTCAGGGCATTGAGAGCGGTCGAGCCAAGGCGTCTCCGCCAACGAGGACGCTACCCCCGGCGCCGCCGACCCCCTTTGGGGGCTCTTCTTGTGGTACCTTTTCCACCCGTGAGTCAGAAAAAACGGATTGCTGTCATTCCCGGCGACGGGATCGGCAAAGAAGTGATCCCCGAGGCCTTGAAAGTGATCTCCGCTGCCGGAGCCGATGTCGAGACCTCAGAATTTGACTGGGGAGCGGACCGCTATCTCGCCGACGGTGTCTCTGTGCCGGCGGATGGCTTCGCCCTGCTAGAGCGCGATTTCGACGCAATCCTGGTCGGCGCTTTCGGGGATCCCCGGGTTTCGAGCAACCTCCATGCCAAGCAAATCCTGCTCGGCATGCGCTTCCAGATGGATCTCTATGCAAATATTCGTCCCGCACGTCTGCTCGATGCCGGCCTGTGCCCGCTGAAGGGGGTCGAGCCGAAGGATCTGGACTTTGTTGTCATTCGCGAAAACACCGAGGGCCTTTACACCGACGCTGGCGGAGTGTTCAAGCAGAATACCCCCGATGAGATCGCGGTGCAGGAAGACATCAACACCCGCAAGGGCGTGGAGCGCATCATTCGCTATGCGTTTGAATATTGCGGGCGCCACCTGAAAGGCGATGGAAGTCATCGCCAACGCGTTCTTCTGTGCGATAAATCCAACGCGATGACGCACGCCGGCGGCTTGTGGCAGCGCGTGTTTCGGGAAGTCAGCCGCGAATATCCCCAGGTGCGAGCGGAACACATGTACGTCGATGCGCTCTGCATGCAGATGGTGCGCGATCCACGCCCATTCGACGTGATCGTGACCAACAACCTGTTCGGAGACATCATCACCGATCTGGCTGCCGGTCTCGCCGGGGGCCTGGGCATGGCAGCCAGCGCCAACATCCATCCGGGGAAAACCTCCATGTTCGAGCCCGTCCACGGCTCTGCCCCCCTGATTGCGGGAAGGAACATCGCGAACCCGTTCGGCGCAATCTTAACCGCTGCCATGATGCTCAACCATCTCGGCCTCTCCCGCGAGGCGAACATGCTCGAGGACGCTGTGCTCGACGCCGTGCGCCAAAAAAAGACCACCCAGGACCTGGGGGGAAATTTAGGCACCCACGACGCGGGGGAATGGGTGGCCAAGCGCATCCTGCGAGGGGGGGCGTGAGTTCCCCGACGGAGCCCTGCGCCTCCCCGCAAGGTGCGACCTGGCGCCTGCGATTCCGGGCTTCAACCAAGCGCCCGCCTCAATTCCTGGCGCAGGATTTTGCCGGATGCAGTTTTGGGAATCGCCTCGACGAAGCGGACTTCCCGAAGCTGCTTGTAGGGGGCGAGGCGGTCGGCGACGAATCCACGGAGCGCTTCCTTGGTCTTCTCTGAGGCCACCAGGCCCTCGCGAAGAACCACAAAAGCCACGGGGATTTCGCCGGCAGACGAATCTTGGCGACCTACCACCCCGCAATCACGGACCGCGGGATGCTCGAGCAGCACGCTCTCCAGCTCGGCCGGAGCGATCGAAAACCCCTTGTATTTGATCATCTCCTTCCGCCGATCGAGCACGTAGAAAAAATCGTCGGGGTCACGACGCACAACATCCCCGGACCAGTACCATCCCTCGCGAAGCGCGGCGGCTGTGGCGGCAGGGTCTTGCCAATAACCCAGCATGAATTGTGGACCGCGCATGACGAGTTCGCCGGCTTCGCCGCGCGCCACCTCGTCCCCGCTCTCACCGACCACGCGGCATTCCGTGCTTACCAGCGGCTGCCCGATCGATTCCGGCCGATAAAGCTCGGGCTCGAGAAAGCCGACATGAGTCACGGGAGAGGCTTCGGTCATGCCATAACCCTGGCAGACCAAGATTCCGGTTGACGACGTAAACCGGCGAGCCAGCTCCGGAGCCAGTGGAGCGGCGCCCGACTTCACCCAGCGGAGCCGATGATGCTTGGGGAACTGTCCGGCTTCGGCCGCCTGGCAGAGGGCATGCAGCGCCGGGGGCGCGGTCGGCATCGCGGTGATGTTCTCTTGCTCGAGGATCGTGATCACCTGGGAAACCTGAAAGCGCGGGGTGAGGACCAAGGTGGCGCCTAAGGTCAACACCGGGTTCAAAACCACATTCAAGCCATAGATGTGATAGAGCGGCAAGAAGCCGAGCACCACACTATCGTGGTCGAATGCGGTTCCATGCGGCCCGAGGAATTGAAAGATATTGGCGACCAGGTTGAAATGACTGAGCATCACACCCTTGGGCAATCCGGTCGTGCCGCTCGAATAAGGAAGTGCCGCGAGAGTCTGCTGCGCATCCCCGCCCGCTTCGGGCAGGGGCACATGGGCCGGCCGCAGCAAGTCGGCAAAGGGCTCAGTTCCGGGAACGGTTTGCCGAATGCCATAGACACGGCGCAGGTTCGGCAAACCGGAGAGGTCCAGCCCGCTTAGATTCCCGCCCTCGCTCACTAACATGACGGCGCCAGTGTCGCTGAGCTGATAGCGAACCTCGCGCTCACGGCAAGCCGGATTGAGAAGGGTTGGAATCGCACCCGCGAGCGTGGCGGCATGATACAAGGCACAGAATTCCCAACAGTTGGGCAGATATACGGCGACCACTTCCCCGGGCCTTAGGCCAGCAGCGATCCATCCCCGCGCGAGCGATTCCACCAGCTCGCCGTATTCGCCATAGCTCAGGCGACGATTCGAGGAAGTATCGACGATGGCGGTCTTTTGCGGGAATCGATGGCAGCTTTCGAGAATGAGGTCGTGAACATAGCGACCGCGTGGATCGGCATAGAGCTCGGTACGAGGCATGCGGCTCTAACCTAAATTGTAGCGGAATACCGCAGAATCGTGCGGAGCCAGGCGAGATCAGCTAGCAAGCTTTCGCAGGAATTCCCGCTCGTTCATCCGGTACTTAAATGCCTTTCGGCCATCGATGAACACGACCGGAACTTCGTCGGTAAACTGGCGGCGGAGTTGTTCGTCCGAGTCGACGTCCACCTCCTTCCAGGTAAAGCCGCCGCGACGGTGCAGCTTAGCAAGGGTTTCTTTCACGATCTCGCACAGGTGACAACCCTTGCGCGAATAGACGATCACGTGGCGCAGCGCCGACATGTGCAAAGTGTAACAGAAGCTGTCTGGAATCAATGCCAGAAACAACTGGACTGAAGACAGGACCAGCGAGCGCGATCGAGAGGCAGAAACCATGCACGGCTTCTGCGGAGCCGGTTTCGACTTGCGACCCGAGCTCGAGGCAGGCTCGGGCCGGTGCAAGGTACAATCCGAGATATGCGTGCACGCGAGCCTCAATCTCTGGCCGGGAAAGTCGTTCTCATCACCGGCGGAGCGCGACGACTCGGCCGGGCCAGCGCGTTGGTTTTGGCTCGCGGGGGCGCGGATGTGGCGATTACATTCTTGCACTCGCGCCGGGAAGCCGCGCGCACCGTACGCGAGCTCGGCGAATTGGGCGTCCGGGCACTGGCGCTACCTTGCGATGTGACCAAGGAGAAAACCGTCCGGGAAGCGGTTCGACAAACCGCCAAGGAGCTTGGCGGCATCGACATCCTGGTGAATAATGCGGCGAACTATGAAAGCGTGGAATTCAACCAGCTGACCCTGCGGGAATGGGACGCCATCTTCGCAGTGAATACGCGGGGACCGTTTTTGGTCGCTCGTGAGGCACTAGAGTGGCTGCGCGAAAGGCGGGGAAAAATTATCAACCTGGGATCGCTCGGTGGCATCCGGCCCTGGGCCAGCCACGCCCATTACTGCTCGGCGAAGGCGGCGGTTCACATGCTGACCAAAGTGATGGCCAAAGCGTTGGCACCCGAGATTGCGGTGAACTGCGTGGCACCGGGAATGATTGATCTGGGGGAGCAGTCGGCGAAGTCTTTTATGCAAGCCATGGCGAAGCAAACACCCATGCGGCGCAACGGCACGGCCGATGATGTCGGGGCCGCCATCTTATTCTTTGCGACGGTGCCACACTTCATCACCGGACAGATTCTGACGGTCGATGGTGGTCTGGGCCTTTGAGCCCCTACGCGCCGACCGTAGCCCAGCATTTCGCATGTTACAATCGCTCCCGCGCCGCCTCTTGACGGAGGAACTCCGGCGGAGAGGAAGGCATCGCAGGTGTTGGGCCATCCGAAAACCTGACAGGCCTAAACGTCAAGGGCTATGGCCGGTGCCCGTCGCGAACGCTCGATTGGTGTCGGGTCAATCCATCGATGGACAGAACCCGCCCATGGCGTCTGCCATTCGGCAGCGACCTCAGAAGACGATCCTCGCGCAGTAGAGCACGAGCGGAGTTTGGCTGGAGGCCTCGGGAGCCAACCAGCGCACATCATCTTCGCCCTACTTCCAGGACAAGGAACATGAGGACCCTGGTTCTGTTGTGCAGCGTGTTGATTGGCACCGTGCCGGCGTCGGCTCAGGCGAGGCCGGAAGACGGCGGTCGTGAGTTCCAGATATGGACAGGCGGAGGCCACTCGGTGGCAGGCGGCACCTCGCATACGTCCGTTTGGAACACCGGCC
>Ga0187783_10001921_pt1 | contig 15434 bp, 15 predicted proteins | sample 1015_SJ02_MP02_2_FD_132471 | JGI IMG/M metagenome (GOLD analysis project Ga0187783, IMG submission 132471) | Tropical peat soil microbial communities from peatlands in Department of Meta, Colombia - 1015_SJ02_MP02_20_MG | ecosystem: Environmental > Terrestrial > Soil > Wetlands > Peat | place... | reverse complement strand
GGCTCGATGTACTGCGTCGCATACGGCTCATGATCGTATTCGAGCACTCCAAGCTTACGCATCGACGCTTTGAACTCGGCATAATAGCGATCGACGATGTCGTGGTAATATTCGCCGCTTGCCTTGGCTTCGTTGATGCTGCGATCGTCGATGTCGGTAACGTTCTGCACGTACGTTACCCGGTAGCCGCGATGCGTCAGATAACGCCGGAGCACGTCGAAGAAAAGGAACGACCGCGCGTGGCCGAGATGCGCCTGGGCCGACGGCGTGAGGCCGCAGACGTAAATGCCAATCTCACCGTCGCGTAAAGGCTTGAGCTCCTCGACGCTGCGCGTCCGTGTGTTATAAAGTCTCAGATGACCCAGCTCCAGGCTTCTTCCTCGGACGCCTCGCCCTGCTCGAGCTCGGCAATTCGTTTTTCGAGCTGCGCGAGCTTTTGATTGAGGCGCACGATCGCATCCGTGGTCGGATCGGGCATCTCGACTTGCGGCCGTTCGGAGACGACGCGGATAGGCTTGCCGTCTTGCATGACGACGCGCGCAGGGACGCCGACTACCGTTGCGTTGGTTGGAACGTCTTTGACGACGACCGAACCGCCCCCGACTTTTGCGTTATCGCCCAGAGCGATCGCACCGAGCACGCTGGAGTTGACGCCGATCGTGACGTTGCGGCCGAGCGTTGGGTGGCGTTTCCCGTGCGAGAGGCTCGTTCCGCCGAGCGTCACGCCTTGATAAATCGTGCAGCCGTCGCCGATCTCCGACGTTTCTCCGATAACAACGCCGCTACCGTGATCGATAAACACGCCCTTGCCGATCTTTGCCCCGGGATGAATTTCGATCTGCGTTAAAAAACGCGTAACGTTGGCTAGGAAACGCGGCAGAATCGGAATGCCCGCTTCGTGGAGCGGGTGGATAATGCGGTGCGCGACGAGCGCATGGAAGCCTGGGTACGAAAGCACGACGTCCAGCCACCCGCGCGCCGCGGGGTCGCGTTCGAGCGCCGCTTGCATGTCCGCCTGAATGGCGCCGGCTAACGTCATCGCTGCGGACTGCGCGCCTTCGGCGATTGGCGATAAGGAATTGGCGCGATCCCGAGCGGAGTGTTGTCATCCCACGCGGAGTCGAGGAACGAGGGGCCAAGGACGAAGGGCATGTGCAAACAGTTTAACCCAAAGCGTCAAACACCCGTGCCGGCTCGGTCCTCCGGCCGGTTACAGCTGGACGGTCAGGACGGCCATGCTTGCGTTGCCCAACATGAAGCGGTATTCGCCGGAAGGATCTTGCTGCAGCCTCACCGTCTGAGGCGTACCGCGTAGGAAGCCCGTGTCGTTATCGAAGGTCGTGCCGCCGAAGCTGACGGCATTCGAATCCAGCGCCGGGGCGTCGATCGTCAGCAATACGGCACGCACGGTGGGCTCGGACGCGCGCACGGCGACGACGCCGCCGGAATGCAGGCTCTTGTTGATGATGAACACTCGAACCGCTTTGCCGCGCTCAATCGCTGCCGGCAGCATGACGCGCCCCTGCGCGAGCGTACTGAAAGCATACATCGCGTAGTAGAGGGCTCGACGACGTCGTGGTACACAAGCTTGCCGTCTCGGAAGCTCTTCGTAACGTGCACGGCGCTGTAGTATGCGTCATCCATGTGTAAGTTGACGCGCCGCATGCCGAGCCGGGCATTGATGAAGAGCCAATCGAGCCCCCACGCCGTTGCGGCAAAGACGTTGTCGACGCCGTTTTGTCCGCCGCAGGCCGTCGAATTCGTTTCGCCTAGTTCGAGCGGTAGATTCGTTCTGCGCGCGACCGCGACCCAGCCTTGTGCTTGCGCGACATAACGTTTTACGAGGCTGCTCGCAAGCAACTGCGCGATCGTAACGGTGTTGCCGCCGCAAGTATAGGTTGGATATTCGTGCACCGTTAAGACGCCGAGATGCTGTGGCCCCACGCCACGCGCAAACGGCTCGAGATACCGGTTGCGCCACACGTCCGAAGCATCGTCGCAGGCCGGTCCGACCAGCGGATACTTCGACGTGAGTCGAAAAGCCATTCGCCGGAATAAAGATCGGGCTCGTTGCCCAGCTCAAATCTGATCAGCCGGCTTCCGGAAACGCCGGCCGCCGTTTGCGCCATGTCGCGCCCATACGCGAGCACCCAGCTTGCGGAGTTCTGTGCGAGATTCACGCCGGCGATGATGCTCCATCGCGTGCGGGCTGAGGTCTCGAGAAAGCCTTCACCGCATCGCGCGTGATTTTGTATTGACAGCCGGCCGGATAGGGTGCCGCGGGCGAATTCCAGCACGAAAAGTCGGTGCTATCGCCGCCGACGCGGATTGTTGCCTCACCGAGGTTGCGCAAGAGTTGCTCGACTGAGACGCTCGCGATCGCCGGCAGCGCCGTTTGAGCGGGACTCTCATGGAGAGCTTCACGGCTGGGCGCGTTCGTCGAGCTTCTTGAGGGCTTTCTCCATCCGCCGCTTGCGCGTCTCCGGCCTTTTCGCACCTTCGATCCATTGCACGTACTCCTTGCGGTGCGTGTACGACATCGAGTCGAAGAGTTTGCGCTGCGCGCGGCTCATTGCCTTGGCAAAATCGGCCGGTACGTCAACCGTGCGCTTTTCGGTATCTTCCTCGATCGTCAGCGTGATTGAATCGCCGCGCTCGACTCCTGCCGCTTTGCGTGTTGCGGCCGTGACGCCAACCATAGGCCCCGCTCCCATGTTGGCGATCGTCGTCCGCCAGGTGACGCCGTTGATCGTCGCGCGGACCGGCACGCGGACACGACCCCCAAAATGTTTCATGATTGCAGATGGAACGAGCACCCCGGTCCCTGCGGATTCCGGACTTCCGTCGAGTTTCGAGCGAAACTTGTGAGCCATCAAGGCCGCCGCAGTACGTCAAACAGTGCGCGCACCGAATAAAAAAATCCGGGCAGTGCCGCGTGCTCGATTGCGCCGTCTTCGTTGAGCCGCACGACCCGTGACGGATCGTGGAGCTCTACGACGCGCTGCTCGGGATCGACGACTAGCACGAGCGACGAACCTGCCTTCAAGTACGCGCGAATCTTGTCTTCGACGTCTGCGCGCCGGTCGTCCGGCGAAAGGATTTCGGCTGCAACGTCGGGCGCCAGCGGCGGGACCTCGAGATCGGCATCGCTGAGCGCTCGCAATCGCGCATTCGACACGTACGCGACGTCGGGGACGAGCGGCCGGCGAATCTCACCTGGCGGCGCGACGCGGAAACGCCACTCCGGTCCAACCTTGCCACGTCCGGTTGCCCAGTGAGTGAGTTTTACGGTGAGTGCGCCTTGCAACCACGAGTGCGTCCGCTGCGGGCTCACTTTTTGCAGCGGCCGTCCGCACACCCACTCCGTCTCGGGCTCTGTTTCCGGCAGAACGATCTCGTGATACGGCATTGCTCCACACCACTCTATCACGCCGTCTCGCGCGCGAACAAGATAGAGACCAATGGCGGAAAGGAACCGAACCGTGCCGAAATTGGCCGTCTTCTTCACGGAGGTTACAATGAAGAGACCAGGTATTTCCACCATTGCCTGCGCTTGCGTTGCTGTGCTCATGCTGGCCGCATGCGGCGGGAACGGCAACGGTTCTGCGGTTCCCGGCGCCGGATCGGGCATGCAAGGAGTTTCGAGCCACGTCAGGGGCGCGGCGGTACTGGATCTGAGCGGCGAATACGCCGGCAAAATTAATGACAGCGAGTATGGGAAGGGCAAGGGCACCGCGTTCTATGCCCAATATGGCAGCGCCGTCGGCGGCGTGTTCGATCTCACGTTCAAGGAGGCAAACCTTTCCGCGTCCATTTCGCAAACGATCAGTGGCGACAACGTGGTCGGAAACAGCGACGGCGGTTCGGGAAGCTTGTATTGCGCCGGTACGCAGAAAGCAACGTACGACACGACAACGCACATCTTGAGCGGATCTTACCAGACCGTCGTCGGGTGTACGGGCGAAAAGGGAACGTTCGCGTTGAAGCACCAGTGCTATTTCAAGGGCAGTGGCGGTGCGGACGTTCGTCCGGAGGCCGGGGTTATGCCCTGCTAGACGACAAAAGGGCAACGGCATACACGGCAAGTCCGGTGCCGTCGCCCGTATAGCCCATTCCTTCGCTGGTTTTAGCCTTGACGCTGACGGCTACGACGGGGAGTTCCAAGCACGCGGCGACGTTCTCGCGCATTTCTGCGATGAACGGCGCAAGCTTCGGCCGTTCCAGGACGATCGTGGCGTCGACGTTGACGATGGCAAAGCCGGCTTCACGCGCGGCGTTCGCGCATTGCGCGAGAAGCTCCATCGAGTCGGCGTCTTTCCAGCGCGAATCGGCGTCGGGGTAACGTGAGCCGAGATCCCCGAGCGCCGCCGCGCCGAGCAAAGCGTCGGCGAGGGCATGGGCGAGCACGTCGCCATCGGAATAGGCTAGCGCGCCGCGTTCAAAGGGGACCCTGACGCCGCCTAGAATTAGCTCGCGCCCTTCGACGAGCCGGTGCGCGTCGAAACCGTGACCGATCCGCATCATTCAGGTCCCTCGTCCTTCGACTCCGGCGCTACGCGCCTTCGCTCAGGATGACAGTGTTCGAGGATAACCAGCGCGCGAGCGACGTCGGCGGGGCGGGTAATTTTGAAATTCTCGGTTGACGAAGGGACGATGACGACCTCGGCGCCTATTCGTTCGAGCAGCGCTGCGTCGTCGGTCGCCTCGATTCCCTCACGGCGCGCACGTTCGTGCGCGGTGCGCAACTCGGCGGTTCGCGCAAACTGCGGAGTCTGTGCGGCCCACAGCGTACCGCGATCGAGCGTTGCCAGGACGCAAAGCGATTCGATGTCGACCTTCTTGATCGTGTCTAACAGCGGTGCGGCAAGGAGGGAGGCACGGCCCACGTGCACCTCGCGCATTGCAGTGCGGACGTCGTCGCTATCGACGAGCGGGCGCGCGCCGTCGTGTACGAGCACCGCGTCGCATTGGGCCGACACCGCCTGCAAGCCTTCGTAGACACTTTGCTGGCGCGTCGCTCCACCGCGCACGACGCGGGTCGCGCGTTCGGGCGCAAGCCGCAGAACGAGCTCCTGCATGGGTTCGATCGACTCCGGCTCGGTTGCAACGACGATCTGGCTTACCTCCGGCATCGCCGCGAACTTCCGAATCGACCAGCCCACCATCGGCAAACCGGCGAGATCGAGAAATTGTTTTGGAGCGCCGAAGCGCCTGCCCTGGCCGGCCGCAACGATGACGGCGGCCCATTTCAAGAGCTCACTCCCTCGCGTTTCGGCCGCGCAAAGATCATCCGACCCGCAACGGTCTGCAACACGCTGGTCACGGTGACGTCCGTCTCCTCGCCGATGAGGCGCCGTCCGTGCTCGACCACGATCATCGTTCCATCCTCGAGGTAGCCAACTCCCTGATGGAACTCCTTTCCTTCGCGGATCACTGCTACGTGCAACTCTTCGCCGGGAAGCACGACGGGTTTGACGGCATTGGCAAGCTCGTTGACGTTGAGCACGGCAACGCCTTCGACGTGCGCGATACGGTTGAGGTTGTAATCGTTGGTCACGAGTTTTGCGCCGAGCTCCTGCGCGAGGCGAACCAGCCGCGCATCAACGTTACCGGGCGCCATGTCGTTGAAATCGCGCTCGCTGATCTCGACGGCTGCTAGCTCTTGCAGACGGCTCAGCACGTCGAAGCCACGCCGGCCTCGCGTGCGCTTGAGCGGATCGACCGAATCGGAGATCGCCTGTAGTTCGCGCAAAACGAAGCGCGGTACGATCAGCACACCTTCCAGAAAACCGCTCTCCACGATTTCAACGATTCTTCCATCGACGATCGTCGACGTGTCGACGAGCTTCGGCATGCCATCCATGGTGCTTCCGACGACGCTGCGCGGAACGGGAACAATGCGAATCTTCGCGCCGATGCGCGCACCCAGATAAGCAGCAAAGATTGCGACGATGAGGTAGAGGACGATCGCGATATACGTGCCTGCCCGGCCAAAATCCGAGATAAGCTCGAAGACGATGCCTTTAATGAGGAAGGCGATCAATAAGCCGACGATCAGCCCGACCGCGCCTCCGGCAACCTCGGCCGGCGTAAGCCGGTCCATTGCGCCTTCGGCTTGCCGCAGCTGGTTCTCGAAGAGAACCTGCGCAAACGGCGCGAGCAGCGCGCCGATGAGGGCACCGACGACCGGCGACAGAATAAGAAACGCGAGCTGAAGGCTTTCGCTTGCGAAGTGCGGCGAAAACAGGCTGAAATAGGCCTCGCGCCCCAAAAGGAAGCCGGTTACGCCGAAGACCAGGACGAAGGCGGCACGCAATACCGCTTCCGAGAGCGCGTTTTGTGTTACTCGAATGTTACGAAGGCTCCGCAAACTTCGTTGGCAAGAAATCGACCTCGCTGCGTCAACCGCACGGTGTCTCCGATGCGTTCCAGCAGTCCCGTCTTTGCGAATTCAGTTACGACGGGAGCGTAGTTTTCCATGACGTCGACTCCGTATCGTTCTTTGAACTCCGTTAGCCGAACCCCTTGCGCGGTCCGCAATGCAAGCATCACCGCCTCGCCGGCGCGTCTGCGACCTTCCAGCCGCTCGGCTTCCGACGAAACCGGAAGGCGCTGCGAGGCCGCCTCGACGTAGGCCTGCAGCAAACGTGTATGAACGCTTCTCACGCCGTTGCGGTAGGACGCGGCTCCGACACCTAGCCCAATGTATTCGCCGTTCGCCCAATAGTTGAGATTGTGGGCGCAGCGATGACCGGGACGAGCGAAGTTGCTGATCTCATATTGCTCGTAGCCTGCGGCTTCGAGCAACTCGATCGCGATTGCATAGAGCTGCGCTTCGCGCGTATCCTCAAAAAACACGCCGGGTTCGCGCCGGCGCCACGCCGCGTAGGGCGTTCCCTCCTCGACTGTTAGACCATAGGCCGAGACGTGATCGACGCCAAGTGCGATCGCGGCGTCCAATGAACGCCGCCAGCTCCCGGGCGTCTGTCCCGGTATTGCGAACATGAGATCGAGCGAGACCGAGGTAATGTTTGCGTCGCGCGCCTGGGCTACGACTCGCTCGATCTGCGCGACGGCGTGTTTGCGGCCGAGTGTTCGAATCTCGTCAGGCTCGAACGACTGAACGCCGATAGAGAGCCGCGTGACGCCCGCCGCGCGATAGCAGACCAAATCGCCGTGGCGCACGAGCTCCGGGTTTATCTCGATCGATACTTCGTGCGCGCCGGGGAAGCGCTCGTTCAGACGCCCGAGCAGGGTTGCGATGCTCTGCGCATCGTAGGCGTTCGGCGTTCCTCCACCGAGATAGGCGGTTGCGCATGGTGCGGACGGCTCGCAATCGATCTCGGTAAGAAGCGCTTCGAAATAGCTGTGCGCGGCCGTCGCCCGCAGCGGCCACTTTGCGAAATCGCAGTACGGGCAAAGATATGGGCAGAACGGCAGATGGACGTAGACGCCGAGCATTTCGGCCCCAGGTCCTTAAGTCGCCGCGAGATGCGGTACGACGAGCTCGCTGATCTTCCCGACGACGTCGTGGTTAACTTCTTGAACGGCCGCGCCGATCGCGTGTTTGATGGCATTGCGACTTGCGCGTCCATGGGTCACGATGCAGTTTCCACGCAGGCCGAGCAGCGGCGCGCCGCCGTACGTTTCGTAATCGAAGCGCTTGCGCAACTGCTTGAGCGCCGGCGCGAGCATTGCCGTTCCAAGCTTGGTGAGAAGGTTGCCGCCGAGGAGCGTGTCGCGCATTACGTGGGCAAGATCAGCGATCATACCTTCGCCGGTCTTGAGCACGACGTTGCCGACGAAACCATCGGCAACGATCACGTCGGCGACGTTGTGAAAGAGATCGCTTCCCTCGACATTGCCGATGAAGCGGACCGGCGCCGCTTCCAGAAGCCGCGCGGATTCAAGTACCAGCTGATTGCCTTTGCTGCGTTCTTCGCCCACCGACAAAATAGCGACGCGGGGATCGGGAACGTCGAGTACTGCCTTAGCGTAAGCCGATCCCATGATCGCGAACTGCTCGAGCCATTCCGGCTTGCAATCCACGTTCGCGCCTGAGTCCAGCAAAACGGTCGGCCCATCGAGCGCCGGCCAGACGGTGGCAATTGCCGGCCGCGAGACTCCTTCGATTCGTCCGAGCTTGATCAGCGCGATTCCCAAGAAAGCGCCGCTGTTGCCGGCCGAAACGACGGCGTCGGCCTCGCCTTGCTTGACCATCGTAACCGCGACGCCAAGCGACGTTCGCTCGCACGAGCGCATAGCAATCGACGGTGAAAGATCCATTGCGACGGCATCGGGCGCATGTATTTGGCGAACTCTTTGCGCTGCAGGGCCTCGCAGAAGGGGTCGCACTCGGGCGTCGTCGCCTACGAGCAGAACGTCGGCGTCAAACTCTTGCGCAGCCAGCAGTGCTCCCGCCACGATCTCGGCGGGCGCGTGGTCGCCTCCCATCGCATCGACGGCGATACGCGCTCGACCCATGGCCGCCCGTCTTTGGGAGCCATGGCGGGAATCCTTGCCTCTGGTCAACTTTTCAGCCGTGCAGCGTTTCGGCTTGCCCGCCGGTCGGGGCTCATGGTACTATCGGCCGGCTATGGCGAAGCGGTGCGAAATTTGCGGCAAGGGTCCAAAGGCGGGCAACAACGTCAGTCACGCGATGAATAAAACCAAGCGCCGCTGGCTGCCGAACTTGCAGTCAGTCCGTATCGACGACAGGGGCGTCCATCGCACCGCGAAGGTTTGCACCGGCTGCCTGCGTTCGAACCGCGTTACTCGCCGGGCTTAGCGCAGAAAGTGATCCCAGCCGGTTCTCTCGAGCTGCGAACCGCGCCAACGAATTTCTGAACCCTCGGATAGGGTACCAACTTTGAACAGGGGTCGCTTGAAGCGCGTTTCATAGCGCCTCGCAAGGTGCGCAAACGCTCGCGGGCGGATTGCGACGAGCAGTTCGAAGTCCTCGCCTCCCGCCAAAGCGAACCGTTCGGGATCTTCGTGCTTCGCCTCGGCGACGGCGATGGCGGCTTCGGCGATTGGCACGCTCTCAATTTCGGCGCCGCATCCGCTTGCGACGGCAAGACGGTAGACGTCGGTCGAAAGCCCGTCGGAGACATCTATCATCGCGGTCACGTTGCGGCTGGCGCCAAGAAATTTTCCTTCCGCGATGCGCGCTTGCGGACGCCGCAGGGCCTGAAGGGCCTGAGCGCTGAGCTCTTGCGGAATCATGGCCGCGGCCCGCGTCAGTTCCAATCCGGCGCGCGAAGCAGCCAGCGGCCCGGTCACGGCGAGCACATCGCCGGCCTTCCCGCCGGCGCGAGTCTTTACGTTCGAAATGCGAACTTCCCCGACGACGGCGATCGCAATAGTAAACGCCGGCGCTCGGGATAGATCGCCGCCGACGATCGAGATCTTATATTCTTCGGCGCAGGCGGCGATACCGCGATAAAGCTCGAGGATCTCTTCGCCACTTGCGTCTTGCCGAAATCCAAGCGCAACGGTCGCCAGCACCGGGCGGGCAGCCATCGCCGCAAGGTCGCTCAAATTTGACGCCATCGCACGCCAGCCGGCATCGTCGAGCGACATCATCTCGCGCGTGAAGTCGACGCCTTCGACGAGCATGTCGGTCGAGATCGCACTGCGGTGCGAACGCGACGGCTGCCACAGCGCGGCATCGTCGCCGATGCCGAGGAAACTCGCCCTGCGAGACGCCCCTCTTCGAGACGCTCGCTGCGCTCGCTCCTCAGGACGACAGAGTAATAGCGCGTCTATCGCCGCTACAAGTTCGTCTTCGGTCACGCCAAGAGCGATTGAATGCGGCGCAGCTCCGATCCCGGATCCGGCGCGTCGAAGAGCGCCGAACCCATCACCAGCGCATCCGCGCCGGCCTCGACGATATCGCGCGCGTTCTCGGCGCCGACGCCGCCGTCGACCTCGATTACGCACGTCGGATTGCGCCGATCGACTAAAGCGCGCGCTTCGCGAATCTTTTCTAACGCGCGCGGGATGAATTTCTGCCCCCCGAAACCCGGGTTCACGCTCATCACGAGCACGGTATCGCAATCCTCGATCACGTCCTGCAGCATCTCAACGGGCGTTTGCGGGCATATCGCCAAGCCAGGCTTAGCGCCGAGGCTACGGATGTGGGTGAGCAGCCTTTGCGCGTGCGGCGTTGCTTCGAGGTGAAAGGTTATCCGGTCGCATCCGGCGGTGCGAAACTCTTCAACGTAGCGCTCCGGCTCGACGATCATCAAGTGCGCGTCGAACACGAGCGGCGAGAGCTTGCGTAAATCGCCGATGATCTTCGGGCCCCAGGTGATGTTCGGGACGAAGCGTCCATCCATCACGTCGAGATGCAGATATTCGGCGCCGGCCTTCTGCACGCTGGCGATTTGCTCGGCAATGCGCGCGAAGTCGGCCGATAACAAGGAAGGGGCGAAGACGGTCATCCGACTCGGCCTTCGCCCTTCGACTGCGCGCCTCCGGCGCTCCGCTCAGGGTGACACAATTGGAGGCGGCTTCGTGCGGTTTTTCTTGTGCGCCTGCGTTACTCTTGGCCGGTTGGGTTGGTGGCGACGCCGACGGCCGCGGGCACCGCGATGTTGAACACGCCGATGGCGCCGCTATATTCCTTCGTATCGAGCACCTCTCCGCCGCCGTAGTCGGCAAAGTAGACCTCGGCCTTCGTCGAGCACTTATTGGGCGCGTCCTGATCCATGTCGTCGGTACCGGTGGGATAGCTGGTCAAAGGCAGCGTAGTGCCGCCCGGACCCGGCACTCCCGTGCCGGGATTGATTTTGAAGAACACAATCTCGGGAGCGAGATTGGCAACAGCCAGAACCTCGCCGTTGGTGTTGCTGCACTTCTTCTGCACGTACATGCTCACCCAATATTGAGCCGTCGTAATGGCCGAGGCGACCATCGCCTGAGCTGGCAGGTTGACGTCGGCCGCAGTCAGATAGTCGATCTGCTGAACGGGCGAGGTTCCCGCGGTCGTCCCAGTGGCAAAGAAGTTGCCGGCGAGATCGAAAGCACACCATTGATACGTATCCGCGACAAGCGCCGAGGGCGACGTTGCCGAACCGGTTGCGGCGCCCCCGAGCAAGGGGGTTCCAAAAAACTCGACCATGCCAGGGCCAGTGCCGTTTACGCCCTCTTCGGCCACGCCTAGCACGCCGTTAGGCGCGACGCAGACGCCTCTCGGCCAAAGCGTCGTCGTGTTGGTCGCGAGATAGACGCCGAACTTGTTGAACACGCAGACGCGGCTATTGTTCACGTCGGCAACGTAAAGATTCCCGGCCGAATCGCTGGCCAACCCGAACGGCGCTTTGAAGGGCCCGCCCGTACAGGCGGCGCCGTTGTTGACCGTGCATGCGAGGGCAATTCCTGCTCCGGTGTAGCCCTCGACCTGTGCCGGCGAGAGCTGGGAGGCCCAAACCTTGGGAAGCGGGCAGGGGGCATGTGTTGTCCGGTGCGCCATCGACATACCGGAAGCTCCAGGGGTGACCGGGCTCGTCATGCCGCCGCATCCCGCTAGCAGCATAGCCGTCCCAATGCAAACGGAACGCTTGAGAATGGAAGTACGCATGAGTTCCTCCGAAGCGCAAACTAGCGCCCGCCTATTATAGCACAAGCAACCGCCTATCAAGTTGCCGGGCGGTAAACTACGAGCAAAATCGGCTCAGAGCGGCGATAAGCGCACGTACTTGATTCGACGCCAGCGAGCGTACCCGTTAAGATGTACGTAGTGTACGTCGCGCGTATGCGGCTGCTAGCGCGGTCCTTCGACTGCGCTCGCTGCGCTAGCTCCGCTCAGGGCGACACATTGGGAGGCGAAGGCGATGGACCAGGGCTGCCGTACACTTTTGGGGGCTCGGTGCCCAGTCGCGTTTCGCCGACCAGCGTGTTGTTGACGTACATATCGAGCAGCGACGTACCCAGTGCGGTGACGGTGAAGTCGAGCTTTTGGCCGGGTTCGGCGAATGCATGGTAAAAATCGTAGCGACCAGTGGCGTCGCTCAGCGATAGGCGAACGTCGAGCTGCTGGCCGTTTTCGACATTCTCGGGCTCGGGCACCGAAACGAGCACGTGCACCTGACGAAGGAGATAGCCTGATTCGTTTGGACCGGCGCTAACTTGGAGCGCAACGGGATCGTACGACGCGATCTTTGCTTTCGGGGGTGGGGCTTGACGCGCGACCATGCCGTGCGGCGGCCCGTTTTTGCCCAGCGGAGTCCAGACGACTTGGCCGAGCTTGACTCCGGCGTCGCCGGCTAGCGCCCGAGCCTGATCGATCGTTAACCCCACAAAGTTCGGCACGATGACGTCCGCGCGTCCGCCGCGGCTGACGACGAGCGAAACGACGTCGCCTTCGTGCACGCTGACCAGCGGGGCGGGATTTTGTGAAACGACGTGATCCTCCGGGATGAGATCGCTGCGGACGTAGCTCACCTTTCCGAGCGCAAGATGCGTGCGCGCGAGATCGAGCTGAACTTCCCGCATCGATTGATACCGCAGATCGGGCATCAGCCGCGCGACGATGCCGTCGCTGATCACGAACGAAATTTGCCGTCCCTGACGTACCTGTTCGCCGGCATCCGGACGCTGCATGATGATGACGTCTTTGGGATAACGATCGCTGGTCGCATGGTCGACGACCGCCGAGCTGAGCTTTAATCGCTCGATCTCGGCATTTGCGTCGTCGAGCGTTTGACCTACAAAGGACGGCACGGTAACCGTCGAAGCCGACGGTAAGAGAAAATCGTAGATTTGGCGCCCGAACCAAACAACAACTGCTACGAAAAATACCAGTACGATTGGAAAGACCCAATCGCGCGGCAGATATTCCTGGATCGACGACCTCAGGCCAGCGCCTCCGCCGGCACCTGGCTAAAGTCGAGATTGCTAAAAACGCGCTGCGCATCCTCGTGTTCTTCAAGCGCCTCGAGGAAAGCCAGCGCTTCGGAGAGTTGCTTGTCGTGAAGGTCGAGCTTATTCTTCGCGCGCATGCCGAGGTATGCAGCGGAGATCTTGATGCCGCGCGAACGCAGCGCGTCGCGAACTTCGGCCAGCCGCCCGGGCTGGGTGTAGATAAGGGCTAGCTCTTCGTCGTATTCGATGTCCTCGACGCCGTCGATCAGCGCCTCTTCCATCAGCGCATCTTCCGATCTTCCGGCCGGGTCGGCCTCGACGACGCCAACCGAATCGAACATCCAGGCAACGCTGCCGGTCTCGCCAAGGCTTCCTTCGTGTCTGCTGAATATATAACGCAGCTCGCTCGCCGTGCGATTGCGGTTATCGGTCGCGACGTCGACTACGACGGCTAGGCCATGAGGCCCGTAGCCTTCGTAGCGGATTTCTTCGATCTCTCGCTCGTTTTGGCCAGAGCTGCGCGCGATCGCGCGCTTGATGTTTTCGAGCGGCATGTTGAACTCGCGGGCTTTTTCCACCGCCATTTTCAGCCGATAGTTTGCTTCCGGATCGGACGATCCGCCCTTTGCGGCAAGGATGACCTCTTTGCTGAGCTTGGTAAAGAGGGCTCCGCGCTGCGCGTCGACCTTGCCCTTCTTGAGCTTGATGTTATGCCACTTAGAATGTCCAGACATTTACGGAGCGTCTTCTCTAGCCCGGTCCGATTATCCAGGTGGGGAACCACATCCGCGCATGCCAGGCGGCCCAGCTGATCGGATGCGCGGCCAGAATCGGATAGAAAAAGATGAAACCTGCGGCGGCGGCCACGACGTACGCGCCGACGCCGAGGGACCCGAGCCATGCGGGTAGGTCACGCCGCTGCGCCCATTGCCAGAAGCGCTGCAAGACGATCACGTTGCACAGACAGATCAGCGGAATGTCGACGTAGAAATGGTAGGCAAAGGTGATGCGCGGCGATCGCATCCAAGGCAGCCACTGCAACAAGTACGTTACGACAATCAGGTCGTAGGCCTTATTACGCTCGCGCCACGCCAAAACCGCGACTAATGGTACGCAGAGTAGGCCAAACCAGAGGATGACCGGGTTGGGCAGCGACGTGATCTCGTAGACGCAGCAGCCATGCGGATCGTTGGGGTCCTTGCGATGGTCCTGGTAAAAATAGGCGATCGGCACGTAATCGATCGGCCATTCCCACCATTTGGACGAGTACGGATGCGTTGCTTTGAGCTGGTCGTGATACTCGAACATCGTATACTGCCGGTAAACGAGCTCGTTGGGATTGTGAATCTCGCCAGGATCGGGTGAGTGGCGAATCAAGTCCGGCACCCAAACTAGCGCGTAAACGGTCGCGCTCACGAGTAGAATCGTCAACAGAGCAGTGTCGAGCCGAAAGCCGCCGGGATTACCCCATAGCGTCGGACGCGCCATCCTTCGACAGTAGAGCCCTGAAACAATGACCCAAATCAACACGGCGAAACTCACGCCGAAGCCCATCACGCCGTACCATTTCGTACTAACGAGCAAGCCCAATGCGACGGTGAAGAGTACGAGCCACAGGTTAGAAGAGCGACCTTTCTCCACGACGCCGGCTGCGCGAATCTCGTCGTCGTCATAAATCGCCTCGCCCTCGGGCGTGGCGTAGCGGACGCTTGCGTCGCGCCGGTATTCGATCCGCAACGGATCGTCATCGTACACAAGCGCGTTGCCCTTGGCCTGTGAGATCGCGCCGCGCCCAATCCTTCCGCGTGTGTCGATTGTTCCACCGTCGGCTGCAAAGACCGACGTCCCCTCCTTGCCGCGGAGAGCATAGGAACCTTCGGCAAACGTCAGCTCGCGCTTCCCGTCGCCGAAGAAGCGCCGGAAGCCGATCGATCGCACGAGCAGATAGCAGAGCGCAGCGAGATAAAGTGTAACGATGGTAGTGGTTGCGGCGTCCCAACCGATTGCGGGCGTAGCGCGCCCGATTTGTCCTAAGACGACGCCCATCGTAAGCGACACGCCGGTCCCAATGACGAATCCCCACCACGGCACGGCTATATGTGCACGCTCACCCACCTGGGAGGCGATCCAGAAGCGATAGAACGCATAGACTGCGAGCGTTGCAAAGAATACGACGAAACCCTCGGGCGTTCCGATGCGCGATTGGACGAAATGCATTCCATCGAATGTTAGGAGCAGAGCGGCAATCGTCGCAAAGACAGTCGAGCCCGTGATTCGCTTGGCGAAAACGTAGAGCAGCATCACGACGAGCGCACCAAAGACTACGTCGAGAAAGCGCCAGCCGTAAGAGTTGTCGCCATTGCTCAAATGCCCGACGATCGCGTTTAGGGCCGTCCATCCGCCCCAACCGTGACCTTTGGGCATGCCGCCGAAAAGCATCATCGAAAACGTAATCAGCAGTTTGCTCAGCGGCGGGTGCGTGTTTTCGTAGATCCGCAGGTTCTGCAGATACTCTTCGCCGGCGCGCGCAAAGTAAATCTCGTCGAAAACTTTGTCCGGCGGCCACT
>Ga0187783_10001920_pt1 | contig 15435 bp, 11 predicted proteins | sample 1015_SJ02_MP02_2_FD_132471 | JGI IMG/M metagenome (GOLD analysis project Ga0187783, IMG submission 132471) | Tropical peat soil microbial communities from peatlands in Department of Meta, Colombia - 1015_SJ02_MP02_20_MG | ecosystem: Environmental > Terrestrial > Soil > Wetlands > Peat | place... | reverse complement strand
GTGTCCGAGGGGGGACTTGAACCCCCATGCCCTTTTGGGGCACTAGCACCTCAAGCTAGCGCGTCTGCCTATTCCGCCACCCGGACCGGGCCCAAACTCACAGCTGGGCCGGGCTCACGATAGCAAATCCGGACACCCAGCGGCCACGCGCCGGAGAGGTGCAACGGCCTGACCGGGACCGGGCCACTCCTGCGGCAACCCAGCGATGGTGCGACGATGGCGAAATGACCGAGAACAGCGCTTCACCTGCCCGGCGCGGCACCGCAGCAGAGGATGAGGTCGCCACGCTGGCGAGCGACCTGATCAGGATCGACACCAGCAACCCCGGTGATCACTCCGGGCCAGGCGAGCGCGCGGCCGCGGAGCTGGTCGCCGCCCTGCTCGACGACGCTGGAGTCGAGGCGAAGGTGTTCGAGTCGCACGAGAAGCGGGCCAGCGTCGTCGCCAGGATCGAGGGAACTGACCCAGGCAGGTCGGCCCTGCTGATCCACGGTCACCTGGACGTCGTGCCTGCCGACGCGGCGGACTGGCGGCGCGACCCATTCGGCGGAGAGATCGCCGAGGACTGCGTCTGGGGCCGGGGTGCGGTCGACATGAAGAACATGGACGCGATCGTGCTCGCTGTGTTGCGGCAGCGCCTGGCCGAGGGCCGCCGCCCGGCGCGCGACGTGGTGGTGGCCTTTGTGGCTGACGAGGAGGCGGGCGGTACCTGGGGTGCCCGCTGGCTCGTCGACAACCACCCGGCCGAGTTCGAGGGCGTCACCGAGGCGATCGGTGAGGTTGGCGGCTTCAGCGTCACGCTCGGCGGGAAGCGGCTCTACCTACTCCAGACCGCCGAGAAGGGGATGGCATGGATGCGCCTGTCGGCGAGGGGCACCGCCGGGCACGGCTCCATGATCAACAAGAACAACGCGGTCACCGAGGTCGCCGAGGCGGTGGCGCGTGTCGGTAGGCACGAGTGGCCAATCCGGCAGACCGAGGCGGCCTTCGCGTTCGCCAGGGCTGCCTGCGAGGCGCTCGGCATCGAGTTTGACGCGGCGGACCCGGCTGCTGTGCTCGGCAAGCTCGGCCCGATCGCAAAGATGGTCGGCGCCACGCTGACGCACACCGCCAACCCCACTATGCTGTCCGCCGGCTACAAGGTGAACGTCGTCCCACAGCTGGCATCCGCCCAGGTCGACGGCCGGTTCCTGCCCGGTCTGGAAGAGGAGTTCTACCGCGAGGTCGACGCACTGATCGGGCCGGGGGTGAAGCGCGAGCAGGTGCACCACGACATCGCGTTGGAGACGAGCTTCGACGGTGACCTGGTCGGGGCGATGGCGGCGGCGCTGCTCGCCGAGGATCCCGACGGCGAGATGGTGCCCTACTGTCTGTCGGGCGGCACAGACGCCAAGTCATTCTCGCGGCTCGGCATCCGCTGCTTCGGCTTCAGTCCGCTCCGGCTGCCGCCTGAGCTCGACTTCGCGGGCATGTTCCACGGCGTGGACGAGCGCGTACCAGTCTCGGCGCTCCAGTTCGGGGTCCGCGTTCTGGATAACTTCCTTGATCTTTGTTAGTTATTAGTCCAGGTCAAGTTGTTAAGCAACGTCCGGCACAAGATCGTCCGCGTTGTCGCCACCGTGGTGATGAGTATCGACGTGGGATGTCGTTTCGTTTTTCCACGCATGCACACTCAGTAGTGCTATCGTGACTCATTGTGTGGGGTAGATGCCCCGAGGTCGCCAACCCCCCTTTCGAACTGCGCCCCGGCCAGCCGCCCCGCACCCTGGCGGGTCATCGGGAGACTGCATGGCTACCGCCAGCTGGCCAACAAGGAGGGTCGCCTGTGTTGCCGGAACAGGGGCAGAGCCTGGCGAAGCCGGTCTGCGACCGCGCGCCGTCGCTGTGGCACGGCACGGCGACTGGCAGCGCGCGGACCTGGTGCCTTGGCAGTAATTCCCTCCGGGCCAGCCGCGGGCGCACGCCCGCTCCGGTGGCCACGGTCGTCTGCACCGCCCAGCGGGCGTGGCTGGCCGTGGCCACCACCTGCCCGAGGCTGTCGTGACGCTGCCCGTGCTCGCGCCTGGCGTCGCGGAAGGCTTCGCGGCGGGAATGCTAGTGTCCGCGGCATGCCTGCTGATCGTCATCGCGCTGCACAGGGCCGAGCGGCAGCAGGCGCGTTTGCTGCGGTCTTGGCGGCAGTTCTCCGGGCCGGTGACCAGCCACTGGCGGCGCGCGGCCGCGTGGCGAGCAGGGCGGAGGTGCCCAGCGAGCGCAGCGATCACGCCGCCGCATGCCGAGGACGCTCGCATCCGGATGCCACCACCGCGGCGCCGCGGCGGAAAGCACGCTGCTCGAGCCGGCGGGAACACGAGAGTGGCTGGCAGGCGCCGCTCCCGGCTGCTCACCACGCGGGATTACTAGCGGGCCCGCGGACCGCCCGCACCGGGAAAGCTGAGCTGAACCCGGGTCTGGCGGATGATGAGCCGCCGCAGCGTTGCCTCGCGGGTGCCATCTGGATACATGCGAAGCCTCGACAGTTCCCAGTTGCCATATTCGGCGTGATCGGTCAGAATTCGACGCGCTGCGTCTCGCGGCGTGCCGCGCGGCAGATAGACCACAAGGTACGAGTACTCCGCCATCAACTCATTGTGCGCGCGAGGCGGGATGGTTCAATCACCTTGACGGAATCCTCCGCCTGCGGGCCGTGGGAACATGCTGGCGCCGGGCGCTGGTTATCGTCCGGGAAGGGAACGGGGACGTTGGTGATCAGGTAGCGCGTCAGTACGCAGCGCTATCGGGTCATCGAGCGCTAGGGGGCTAGCGGACGGCTGGAGCGCCGGAGGGCAACGGAGCACGCCTACGGTAGCGTCCTAGCGTCTGCCGGATTTTGAAGGTGGAAGAAGTGACAGCAAGTACCGAGGAATCGACTCGCGGCCGGAGGGCCAGCGCCAACGCTGGCAGCAAGCTGGTCATCGTCGAGTCGCCGGCTAAGGCACGCACGATCGCCGGCTTCCTCGGCAAGGGCTACGTGGTCGAGTCCAGCATTGGCCACATCCGGGACATGCCCGATAGGGCAGCCGAGATCCCGACGAAGTACCGCAAGGAGCCATGGGCCAGGCTCGGTGTCGACGTGGAGCACGACTTCGAGCCCCTGTACGTCGTCAATTCGGATAAGAAGCAGCAAGTCGCCAAGCTCAAGCAGCTGCTGAAGAACGCCGATGAGCTCTACCTCGCTACTGACGAGGACCGCGAGGGCGAGGCGATCGCCTGGCACCTCAAGGAGGAGCTGCGGCCGCGTGTTCCGACGCGCCGGATGGTATTTCACGAGATCACCCCTGAGGCCATCTCGCGAGCCATCGCCTCGCCGCGGGACGTGGACCAAGGGCTGGTCGAGGCCTATCAGACCCGCCGCGTGCTGGACAGGCTGTACGGCTACGAAGTGTCACCGGTGCTGTGGAAGAAGGTCATGCCCCAGCTATCGGCCGGCCGGGTCCAGTCGGTGGCGGTGCGACTGGTGGTCGACCGGGAACGCGACCGGATCGCCTTCCGGCCCGCTGAATACTGGGACCTAGAAGCAGAATTCGCCAAGATGACGAACGGCCTCGCCGTCGGTGAGGTGCAGACGTTCATGGCGACGCTGGTAACGGTCGATGGTCGCCGGGTAGCGCAGGGCCGCGACTTCAGCTCGACAGGTGAGCTGCGTGCCGGCGCCGATCAGGCCGGTCAAGGCGGCATCCTGCACCTGGACGGCGGTACTGCGGCCGTACTGCGCGACCGGCTAGCGGACGCGGCGTTCCGGGTGAAGTCGGTGGAGCGCAAGCCGTATCGCCGATCGCCGTACGCCCCGTTCCGTACCACCACGCTGCAGCAGGAAGCGTCGAGGAAGCTGGGCTTCTCCTCGCGATACACGATGCAGCTCGCGCAGCGGCTGTACGAGAACGGCCACATCACCTATATGCGGACCGACTCGGTGACGCTGTCGCAGACCGCGCTGAACGCCGCGCGGACCCAGGCCAGCGAGCTGTACGGCGCGGAGTACGTGCCCGACGCCCCGCGGATCTACGACAGCAAGGTGAAGAGTGCGCAGGAAGCGCACGAGGCGATCCGCCCCGCTGGTGACCAGTTCAAGACGCCAGCTCAGGCCAGGCTGTCGGGTGATGAGCTGCGGCTATACGAGCTCATCTGGAAGCGGACAGTCGCGTCGCAGATGAAGGACGCCACCGGCGAGTCGGTGTCCGTGCGGGTAATCGGCCAGGCCGACGCGCGTGAGCCGATCGTGATTGGCACGGCCGATGGCGCGGCCGCAGGCAACGGAGCGCACACCACGCCCGGCCGGGAGGCCGAGTTCGGTGCCTCGGGCAAGATCATCCACTTCTACGGCTTCCTCAAGGCCTACGTGGAAGACGCGGACGACGACGCCGAGCGGGACGACAACCAGCGCAGGCTGCCGCCGCTGACCGAGCAGGAGCCACTCAGGGCGATCGGCCTGGACGCCGCCGAGCACGCCACCCGCGCGCCGGCCCGTTACACCGAGGCAACGCTGATCAAGGAGCTTGAGGACCGCGCGATCGGCCGGCCGTCGACGTACGCGTCCATCATCAGCACGATCCTGGATCGGGGCTACGTCTTCAAGAAGGGCACAGCGCTGGTCCCGTCGTTTGTCGCGTTTGCCGTGGTGACTCTCCTGGAGCGGCACTTCCCGCACCTGGTGGACTACGAATTCACCGCCCAGATGGAGGACGCGCTGGACGACATCGCCAACGGCGAGGCCGAGCGCGTGCCCTGGCTGCGCCGCTTCTATTTCGGCGCGGACGGCGAAGAAGGTCTGAAGGAGATGGTCAGCGACCTCAGCGAGATCGACGCCCGCGACGTCAGCTCGTTCCCGCTGGCTGGCACCGACATCGTCGTCCGCGTGGGGCGCTACGGTCCGTACCTGGAGCGCGACGGTCAGCGGGTGAACGTTCCCGAGGGCACCGCACCCGACGAGCTGACCCCGCAGTTCGCCGCCGAACTGCTGGACCGGCCGAGCGGGGACAAGATCCTTGGCACCGACCCGGAGACCGGCAAGACGATCGTGGCGAAGGCGGGCCGGTTCGGACCGTACGTGACGGAGGCTGCCGAGGATGACGCGCCATCGTCGGCCAAGCCCCGGACGGCGTCGCTGCTGAAGTCCATGGACCTGGACAGTGTCACCCTGGATGACGCGATCAGGCTGCTGACGCTGCCGCGAACGCTTGGCGAGATGGACGGCGAGCCGGTGACGGTGCAGAACGGCCGGTATGGGCCGTACGTGAAGAAGGGCAGCGAGAGCCGGTCACTCGAGTCCGAAGAGCAAATGTTCACCATCAGCCTGGACGAGGCCAAGGCGCTGCTGGCGCAGCCGAAGCCGCGCGGACGGGCGGCCAGGGCGGCAACGGCGCCGCCGTTGCGCGAACTCGGCCAGGACTCAGCGACCGGCAAGCCGATCGTGCTGCGAGAGGGCCGGTTTGGCCCGTACGTGACCGACGGTGAGACGAACGCATCGCTGCGCAAGGGTGACACGGTCGAGTCGATCACGCCGCAGCGCGCCATCGAGTTGCTTGCCGAGCGGCGGGCCGCGGCGCCGGCGCCGAAGCGACGAGCGGCGAGCCGCTCGGCCGCTGGCTCCGGCCGGACCGCCAAGTCCGGGACCACGTCGGCGGCGAAGCGCGGCACGAAGACTCCGAGCCGCGGCACGAAGAAGTCCCCGGCCGCCGACAGCTGACACCGCCGTACCGCCGATCGGGCCGCCGCCTAGGCCTGGCGGCGCTGGCTACGGCCGTCTCGCCGGCGCCAATTTGCAGTACGCAGCAAAGGGCTGCACGCTGGAACTAGCCCGTTCCGCACGATTTTCCTGGTGTGGGACGGTACAGGTTTGCGCTGCCAGCAACCGTCCGCAGAGAGGGCCGATACCCTTAGCGCCGTGAACTTCCCATCCCCCTCGGTCACTCGCAGCCCCGGCGTGCTGTCGATCACGCCGTTTCGACGGCTGTGGGTGGCGCTTACCCTGGCGAGCCTGGGGGACTGGCTGAGCCTGCTTGCGCTGTCCGCCCTGGCCGCCCAGATCGGCGGAACAAGTGGCGGCGCATACGCAGTCAGCGGTGTCTGGCTGACCTCGTTGCTCCCCGCGCTGCTGTTCGGACCGCTTGCGGGCGCGGTGGCCGATAAGTTTGATCGCCGCTGGAACATGATCATCGGCGACCTGCTGAGGGCAGTGCTGTACATCACCATCCCGATCAACCTCTCGGTCGGCTTCGCCAACCAGCTGACCTGGATCTACATAGTGCAGTTCCTGGCCTCGGGCGCGTCGCTGTTCTGGGCGCCGGCCAAGGACGCCTCCGTGCCCAACCTCGTCCCGCCCAACAAGCTGGAGCAGGCCAACCAGCTCAGCCTGTTCTCGACCTACGGCACGGCGCCGATCGCCGGAGTGCTCTTCTCGCTGCTTGCGGTGCTCAGCACGGCCCTCGGGCACATCTCGCCGTACTTCGCTACCAACCAGTTCAACCTCTCGCTGTACTTCCGGACGGCCATGTACCTGGTGTCGGCACTGACCGTCTACATGCTGAAGGAGCTGCGCCGCAAGCCGACTGACAAGATCTCCTCGCCGTCGGTGCTCAAATCGATCTGGGACGGCTGGCGGTTCGTGGGCCAGACCCCGTTGTTGCGCGGCATCGTGATCGGCATGACCGGTGCGTTCGCCGCCGGCGGAGTCGTCGTCGGCCTGGGCCCCTCCTATATCCGGTCCATCTTGCAAGGCGGCGGCGCCGGATGGGGCGCCGCCTTCGCCGCCATCTTCTTCGGCCTGGCGATCGGCATGTTCCTGGGCTTGCGCGTGCTCCGCGGGTTCTCCCGAAGACGGCTGTTCGGGGTGTCGATCATGTTCGCGGCCCTGCCGCTGGCTGCCGTCGCGCTGATTCCGAACCTCGTGCTGACCGTCATCCTGGTGGTGGTGATCGGCGCCTGCGCCGGCGTCGCGTATGTCACCGGCTACACCACCATCGGCCTCGAGGTCGACGATGAAACAAGGGGCCGCACGTTCGCCTTCCTCCAGTCAGCCATCCGGGTGATCCTGTTCGCGGTTATCGCGATCGCACCGACGCTCGCAGGCGGCTTCAGCGCCCTCGCCAGAGCCATTGGCGGCGGCGACGACCTGCACGTGACCACGGGCGTCATCTACCGCAATGTCGGTTACAACCTTGTGCTGCTGCTGGCGGCGGCCTTCGCGGTGCTGCTCGGGCGGCTGTCCTATCGACAGATGGACGACAGGAGAGGCGTGCCACTATTTGCTGACCTGGGCCGGGTATTCCGGCATGACGCCAGGCACTCTGCGAACGGGACTCGGAACGGTATCAAGGACGCGGCGGCCACGCTGGCCTCCGCGTCAGCGTCTACGGTCCCGGTGCCGAAACCGGCCAGGAGGCCTGGCGTGCTGCTGGCCCTTGAAGGCGGCGAGGGCGCGGGCAAGTCGACCCAGGCAAGACTGCTGGCCATCTGGCTCCGTGACCAGGGCTATGACGTAGTGACGACGCACGAACCAGGGGCCACGAAGATCGGAATGCGGCTGCGTGCGCTGCTGCTCGACACGGCCCACAGAGGGCTAGCGCCTCGCGCCGAGGCCCTGATGTACGCCGCAGACCGCGCGGAGCATGTGGAGTCTGTGATCGTCCCCGCGCTTGAGCGGGGTGCGATCGTCGTCACTGACCGGTACGTCGATTCCTCGCTTGCATACCAGGGCGCAGGACGGGAGCTTCCGGTCGCGGAGATCGCTGCGCTGAATCGGTGGGCTACCGGCGGCCTGGTCCCAGACCTGACGATATTGCTGGACCTATCGCCCGACACCGGCCTGGGCCGTCGGCTGAGCTCGGCTGACCGGCTGGAGTCTGAACCGATCGATTTTCACCAGCGGGTCAGGGCTTCGTTCCTGCGCCTCGCGGCGGCAGAGCCGGCCAGGTACCTGGTGGTCGACGCGACGCGATCGGAGTTCGACGTCGCCAGGGCAATCCAGTTGCGTGTCCGCGAGGTACTGCCCGACCCGATCCCGTCCACGGCCGAGGAGAACACTGGGTCGTTCCCTGCGGTGCGCGAGTGAGTGCTGTAACCGAACCCGCTGAGCTAGGCGGCGGCGAGAGCTTCGCGCCGGTCTTCGCCGAGCTGACTGGCCAGGAGGCGGTCACGAGCCAGCTCGCGCGAGCGGTTGCCGGCGTGCGCAGCCATCCTTCTGTCGTGGGCGGCATGAGCCACGCGTGGCTGTTCACCGGCCCGCCGGGGTCTGGCCGGTCGCTTGCCGCGCGGGCGTTCGCGGCTGCGCTGCTGTGCGATCGGCAGGGCTGCGGGGACTGCCCGTCGTGTCGTCAGGTAGCCGCCGGGACGCACGCCGACGTGCTGTTCGTCCGGCCAGACGGGTTGTCGTACGGGGTCAGGCAGACCAGGGACCTGGTCCTGAAGGCGGCCGCGGCGCCGGTGTGCGGGCCATGGCGGATCGTGGTGTTCGAGGACGCGGACCGGGCCACCGAGCAGGCAGCGAATGCGCTGCTGAAGGCGATTGAGGAGCCATCGCCGCGAACTGTGTGGCTGATGTGCGCCCCCTACGCCGACGACTTGCCAACGACGATCAGGTCACGGTGTCGGCTGGTGACCTTGGTGACGCCGCGTACGTCAGCTGTCGCCGAGGTGCTGGTGCGCGAGGGTGTCGCGGCCGAGCGGGCACGAGCCGCGGCGCTGGCTGCTCAGGGGCACATCGGCCGAGCGCGGCGGCTCGCGACCGATGAGGAAGCCGCACGGCGGCGCGATGCGGTGCTGCGTGTGCCCAGCCAGCTCGGCAGCGTCGGCGAGGCGGTGCGCGCTGCGGCCGGGCTCGTGCAGGCGGCCGATGCAGAAGCAGCTGCCGTGACGCAGGAGCTGGACGAGCCAGAGCGCCAGGCGCTCCGGCGTGCCTTTGGCGATGGCTCGACTGGCAAGGGCGTCGCAGCGGCGTTGCGCAGCGGTGCCGGAGCACTGCGCGAGCTGGAGGAACGGCAGAAATCTCGGGCGACCAGGGTCAAGCGCGACGCGCTGGATCGTGCGCTGCTTGACCTGGCGGCCTACTACCGCGACGTGCTCGCGGTGCAAGTTGGTGCATCGGTCGAGATGGCGAACGAGCCGCGGGCCGCCGAGCTGCGCAGGCTCGCCGCACAAGACGGGCCGGGGGCCACCGTGCGCCGGATCGAGTCGATCCTGCGCTGCAGGCAGCGGCTGCAAGCCAACGCCGCGCCGTTGCTGGCGGTCGAGGAACTGACGCTCGCGCTGAGATAGCCCGACGTCGTCCGCGTCGGCACCCATGGTCGAGCTCGTTACCCGGTGCGAAACCCAAGGTGCTGTTATGCCGGAGTTGGGGCGCTCGGCGGGCAGACGAGAGCCGTTACCTGGCCGTAATGTTGGCGCATGGGCATGATGATGGCGGTGAGCTTTCAGCGGAGCGGGCGCCTGTACTACCTCGATCCGGGCCCGTATCAGCCCGCCGTGGGCACGAAGGTGCTCGTGCCCACCGACACGGGCCCCGAGGTCGCCGAGTGCATCTGGGCGCCGCAATGGGTCGACGACGAGATCACCGGCCTCCCGGTATGCGCGGGCCTGGCCGATGAGGAGGACCTCGGCCGGGATGAGGTGAACCGCCGCCGCCGCGCCGAGGCACGGCTGACCATCCGTCGACTCGTGCGGGAGCACGGTCTGCCGATGAAGATCATCGGAGTCGACTTCCTCGACAAGGCGAACACGTTCACGATCTACTTCAGTGCGCCACATCGGGTGGACTTCCGCGCGCTCGTCAAGGACGTCGCGGCCCGGCTCCGAGCGAGGGTTGAGCTGCGGCAGATCGGCCCGCGGGACGAGGCCAGGCTGCAGGGCGGGATCGGCCCTTGCGGCCGCGATCTGTGCTGCGCGACATTCCTGAAGGACTTCGAGCCCGTCTCGGTGCGGATGGCCAAGGACCAGGATCTTCCGGTGAATCCGCTGCGGATCGCCGGAGCGTGCGGACGCCTCATGTGCTGCCTGAAGTACGAGCACCCGCTTTACCAGGAATTCCGTGCGTCCGCGCCGGCTTACGGTGCCGAGGTCGACACGCCGGAGGGACCGGGCACGGTGATTGGGCATAACGTCCCGGCTGAGCAGGTCATCGTCAAGCTGGCCGAGGACGGCAGGCACACGTCCTGTCCCAAGGCCAGCGTTTGCGGCTCCCGGAAGGCCTACGAGGCGATGCACGGCGATGCGCGGGGACCGGCCGGAGGCCGATAGACTCCTCTGGCCCGTACGGTTTCGCCCTGCGTGCGCCGCCTTAGCTCAGTCGGCAGAGCGATTCACTCGTAATGAATAGGTCGTCGGTTCGATTCCGACAGGCGGCTCCAGCTCACAGGCCTTATCTCGGCCATGCTGTCACGTGCGTCTTCTCCATCAGAGCCTGCACGCAAATGGTTGGCAGCGGCGGATTCCGGTTACAAACCCACGGCAGGGGCCGGGAAACGCGGGAAGGAGGCCATCCGAGGTCGCTATGAGGTCGACTTCCCGCACCGTGGCCACCCCGCTAAGCGTGGTAGTGGTGGCAACCGCCGTGGCGCTCATCGCCGCAGCTTGCGGCGCTGAGACCGGCGCCAGGGGCGACTACTCGCCAACCGCCGCCGCGTACTGGGACAGTTCCCGGCTGCGCGCCGCACGGCCGTTCATCGCCGGGCAGCTCAGCGCGCCGGCCACCGGCCAGTCCGCTGACTCGCACCTCGCCGGGCCGCAGGAGGGACTGCGCGTCGGGGCACTATTCGTCCGCGACGCTGCCGGCGATCACTTCTGTACAGCCAGCGTCGTAGCGAGCCCGGGAAAGGACCTGCTCATTACAGCTGCGCACTGCATTAATGGCGGCAAAAGCAGGAAGGGGTACCGGCGCGACATCGTGTTCATCCCCGACTACCGCGACGGCCGGGCGCCCTTCGGCGTCTGGACGCCGGCCAGGTTGTTCGTGCCGCCGCAGTGGGCAAGGTCCTCCAATCCGGACTACGACGTCGGCTTCGTGGTGCTCCAGCAGCACAATGGACTGAACATCCAGCAGGTACTCGGCGGCAACAGGCTTGGCGACGACTTGCACTTCCAGTATCTGGTCCACGTGACCGGATATCCCGACAGCAGGAACGCTCCTATCACGTGCGTCAACTGGACGGCCCGGTTCAGCGATACCCAACTGCTGTTCGACTGCTTCGGCTTTGGCGGAGGTACGAGCGGCAGCCCGTGGGTGATCAGCTTCAGCCCCCGGTCGCGCACCGGGACGATAGTCGGCGTAATCGGCGGCTACCAAGATGGCGGAAACAAGCCAGCGCTCTCCTACAGCCCTCGTATCGGCCCGGCTATCCAGCGGCTGTACCGGGAGGCCGCGGCGGCGGGCCTGTTACCCGCTGCCCAGGCGCTGTTTTTGGCCGTAGCTCACACTCGTAAGGAATAGGTCGTCGGTTCGACTCAGACCGGCTGCCCTCCTGGCTGACCTGCGAAAACAGCGTCTGGCAACAGCCATGGTCCGGGCCAGTGGGCGAAGCTCCGAGCGCAACTAGGCGTACTTCCTAGCGGCGCGGGTGGCTTCCTTTCCTTCGCCCGCGCGCGGACCGCGCACCGCGGCGAGGCTCTTGCGCTAGACGTGCGGCCGAGCTCGTAGTCCACGCCAGACCCATCCAGACGTAGGCCTGATAGCCGATTGACGGTCCGCCAGAAGTTGGTTGTGCGATGTAAACCTTTAGCTCTGCTACCGAGTCGAAACACTGCAGGCATCCCACGGATAACCGGTATTACCGTCTAGAAAGGTATGGAATTCGAATTGAATCCACGTAGGGTCATCCGAGTCAAAGTGGCGGCAGTTGCAGTCTTTACCATCGCGGCGCTCAGCGTCGCAGGCGTGCTGGGTGCAGGGTTTGCTAGCGCAAGCACTTCGCTTACGGTCACCCTGAGCGCGAGCACAGGCGACGGTGCCAGCGCGACGTGCAGTACGTCGGGGACCATAGTTCTGACGACCGGCTCGGACGTGAGCAACACCTACGCCGAGGCGGACGTCAACGGCGTCGATGGGACGGCGCTCTCGCCTACCGAGCCGTCGTTTGTCACTGACAGCTACAACTCGGGCTCTCCGCGTTGGGTCATCGAACTGTCTAACGGCAACTCGTTGTGGGGCTACCCGCCGAACGCCGGGCTGAACGGCTCCGACTTCGCGTGGGCAGTGAACAACGGCAACACTTACACCAGCTTCGCGACGGCCTACACGGCAGCCGACGCTGGTGCAGCCGGGGTCACGATCTCGGACGCCTTCATCGTGGAGGACGGGGACCAACCGAGCACCACGGACACAATCAGCGGCGCAACGTTTGACGGTCAGCCGCTCAGCTGCGCAGCCGCGCCGACCCCGACGCCGACCCCGTCATCTTCTACGTCGCCTCACACCGCGTACCCGACCGGTGGCGTGCAGACCGGTGGCGGCAAGCCGGTGTCGAGCCCGTGGTTGCCGTTCGGCCTCGGCCTCGCCTTGTTCGGCGGCCTGGCGCTGACCGGTGGCGCAGTGGCGCTGCGCAGGCAGCGGGGCTGACGTGGTGTCGCGGCGGAGCAGCATACTGCTCGGAGTGGGCACGGTCGCAGTGGTAGCGGGCGCTACGGTCGCTCTGCTGGCTCCGTCGTCTCACAAGCCTCCGTCGCTTCCCAGCACTGCGCCTTCGGCGGCACCGTCAGCCTCTGCGCTGCTGGTGCCGCCGAAGGTCGCCGCCGCCATCCCCAGGAGCGTCCCCATCGAGATCAAGATCCCGGCTATCAACGTGGACGCAAAGATCATCCCTGTTGGCACCGACTCGTCCGGGGCCTTGGAGACGCCGCCGCTGTCTGGTCCGCAAGCCGACGACGCGGCCTGGTGGGATGGCGGCGCCACGCCGGGGCAGGACGGGCCTTCGATCATCGTGGGCCACATCGACTCGGCGGCCGAGGGACCACTGGTGTTCTGGAACCTGCACGAACTCGTCCCAGGTGAGGCTGTCGAGGTCATCCTCGCCGATGGCGCGGAGGTGTGGTTCAACGTCGTCGGATCACAGCAGGTCGGTAAGACCGACTTCCCGACCCAGCAGGTATACGGGCCGACGCCTTGGCCGACACTGCGCCTGATCACCTGCACTGGGGACTTCGACCCGCAGACCGGCCACTACGACGACAACCTGATCGTTTACCTGGACGAGTCTGCACCCAGCGGATAGGTCGGACAGGCCACGTTGGCGCGGCGCAGTCGCGCGGGCAGCAGCCACTATTGAGCGTTCTGCCAGTTATGCCGCCGGGCTTGATGGCGTGACCGCCAGCAGCACCCTCGGCTAGAGGCCGCCCAGGTTGCACCATCGACGAGCTATGCCCACTACGCAGTAGGTTCTGCGGCGCCGAGCTGTCACTCCGTTGATTAGTTCAGGCGACGAACGGGGAGGCTGAGCGCCGAGACCGTGTCGAGACTCATCTCATGTTGATCCGCATCTTCCAGCGCGACATCAACAAGTGAGCCGCTCAGAACTCTGCTGGCATCCCGCTGCCGAGCGTCGGCGGTAGTGCCTGCACCCGGAGGAAGGGTCCACCACCCGCCGATGGACGACGCGTCGCGCTCCGCGGATAGACGTGCCGCACGCGCCGTGATTGCCAGTACTGCCATTCAATCCCCGCGCACCGAACCCGGTGAGCGCGCGCTCCCGGCCGGCCAGCAGGTCGGCGCCCGGTACATCGGTACTGAGAGGACGGCCGATGAGCCTAGCCAGCCAGCTCGTGTGGGCATTCGCGGGCTCAGCAGGGGCAGTGGTATTCCTGGCGCTGACCGTGCGCCGGTTCTGGCGGCGCGGGAAGACCCTCGAGGAGCCCTTAACGAGAGCTACGACATCCCGACCGTCGAGCATCGGCGTCGTGCGGTCACCCTGTGGGTGACTCTTGCGGTCCTGGCATCGTCGGCAGGGCTGTTCTGGCATGTGTACCTCGCTGTCATCGACTCTGAACAGCGCAGCCTGCAGGTTCTATGGGCGCTGGGCTTTACCTGGATGGGCTGGCAGTGGGTCGGCTCCTGGCTGGACAAGCCTTACGCCCCCGGTCGCGGGCGAGGGCACGTACTGCCCGCACTGGCGGTCACAGTGATCATTCCGGTCTACAACGAAGACCCGCTCGTCGTCGACCGAGTCCTGTTCGCCCTGTCCCGCCAGACCAGGCTGCCTCGGCGCATCATCGTCGTAGACGATGGCTCGACCGTCGACTACGCGGCGGTGCGCCGACACTGGCAGCAATGCGGCCCGGCGCTGACCTGGCTAAGGCAGGAGAACGCGGGGAAGAAGCACGCGCAGGCGGCCGCATTTGGCCATGACTACGAGGCTGACATTTTCGTAACCATCGACTCAGACACGGCACTGGAGCGGCGAGCGCTCGAGGAAGGACTGAAGCCCTTCGCAGATCCGCGCGTGCAGTCTGTGGCCGGCTTCGAGATCGCCGCCAACCCAGGAGTCAACTGGCTTACCAGGACCGCCAGCGCTCGCTCCCTGTCGTTTCAGATCGCAGCGTGCGGCGTCCAGTCTTTCTTCGGCGACATTCTGGTCAACCGGGGTGCATTCGCCCTCTACCGCGCGCAGCTACTTCGTGAGGTCGCCTACGCCTACACGCATGAGACGTTCTTTGGCGTGCCCATCCTGCTCGGTGACGATGCCGCGCTGACCCTATTCGCTCGCGGCCGGGGCAGGACGGTCCAGCAGCCGTCGGCGTTCTCGTTCACGATGTACCCGGAGACCCTGAGCCACCACTTCCGGCAGTGGATCCGGTGGATGCGCGCGACGCTGATACGCGACTTCTGGCGGCTCCGGTATCTTCCAGTCACGTCGTACGGGTACGCCTTCACCTGCATCAACTCAGTAGCATTCCTGGCGACGAGCGCGTACCCGATCTTGGTCGCTGTCGAGTGGCCGAGGTCTGACCACTTCGCTGCGACAGGCCTGCTGGCGATGTTCGCCTGGGCGACGGTTACGTCCCTGCGGCTGCTCTGCATACGACGCAGCGACCAGACCTGGCTTGAGCACGTCGGCACCCTGGCCTACTACCCTGCCGCGCTGCTGTGGCAGACCCTAGTCCTGCGCCCATTGCGGCTCTACGGCATCGCGACCTGGCGGAGGCAGGGCTGGATTACGCGCGGCGAGGTCGAGGTCATGGCCAGGAGAGCGCCCTGAGGCTCGGGAAGGCCGCCGCGATCTGCCTGCCGCTGCTCCTGGTTGGCGTGGCCGGTTACGCCGTCCTGACAGCTGGCGTTGCCAGTTCTCGCCGGGAGCCGCGCCGGCCGACCGCCGTGGCAGCGGCACCGAGTCCAGCGTGGCCCGGCACGTGCGCGCAGCCCCAGCGCCGGGAGCTAGGCCTGGTCGCACCGGTGAAGTCCCTAACCGGGTACCTGGC
>Ga0187783_10001919_pt1 | contig 15435 bp, 16 predicted proteins | sample 1015_SJ02_MP02_2_FD_132471 | JGI IMG/M metagenome (GOLD analysis project Ga0187783, IMG submission 132471) | Tropical peat soil microbial communities from peatlands in Department of Meta, Colombia - 1015_SJ02_MP02_20_MG | ecosystem: Environmental > Terrestrial > Soil > Wetlands > Peat | place... | reverse complement strand
CTTGGTTGTTTCCTGCGCACCGAGACGCGCAAACTGTCCATCCTGAAGAACATGAAGGAGTTTCGCCTGCAATTGCACACCAATCTCTCCAATTTCATCGAGAAGCAGTGTGCCCCGATGCGCTTGTTCGAACTTCCCTGGACGGTCGTTGATGGCCCCAGTGAATGCGCCTTGCCGATGCCCAAATAGTTCGCTCTCGAGCAATTCTGCCGGAAGCGCTGCGCAGTTCACCTTCAGGAACTTCTCCTTGGAACGGCGTGAGTTCTTGTGAATGAGTTGCGCGATGACCTCCTTGCCGGTGCCACTTTCACCAAGGATCAGCACATTCACGTCGATATCCGCGAGCAGCTTCACCTGGCGGTGAACTTCCAGCATTTGAGGCGAGGCAGCAAGGAAAAAGTTATTGCCGCCGAGTTCTTCAAGGTATGGCGCAGGCGGCGACTGAATCTGGGGGCACGGAATATCCGCTGCATTACGCAACGCCTTCGCGCCGATTTCCGTTTCGGAGAGCCCGATAGTAGAACGTGCTGCGCCGTCTCCGCTTGAACGAATCACGGATTCGACGACCGATTCAAGGTCGTTCCGCGTCACCGGCTTGGCAAGGAAGTGTCGGATATGCATCTCCCCGGCTTCGTCGCGCAGGCGCTGTTCGCCCACTCCGACGATCATGCAAACGCGATTCGGCGGGATCCAGTCGAGGATCTGGCGATGCGCCAGCGAACCTGCAGAATTGAAGGGAAGCCCCTCACACAAAAGAAGGTCGGGATCGAGTCCATTGGTGAGAAGCGAGTGTGCCTGGGCGCTCCCGGCCGCTTCTACGACACGGTGGCCAGAACCCTCGAGAACCAATCTTGCGAACGCACGCGTTCTAGCGTCCTGAATCGCAGTCAAGACTAACAGCAACGGTCTCACAACGCCTCTCTCTCCGAGATAGCTGAAAATCCGCGTGCCCCTGCCGACTTGCATACCGCACAACGCGGCCCACTCAAACGCAAGCGAATCCTTGACCGCAAAGACAACGATTCACTTTCGGGACCCGGAGTGCTGAGAAAGAAATTTAGCGGCTGCCACTAGATGGATGCGAGTGCAGCACCATTGAGGGAGTGAGCGCGGCGACTAGCCTCGTGAGCGGCCATTAGCAATGACTGTTTGGGGGATCAATCTCTAGATCAATAACCAACGATCCATTGCAATGTGTGTCTGTTACCTTCCGGCAACCTCCCTAGGCAGCAAATTGTTCAATCCAGCAAATAAGATGGCGTCCATCCCAAAAACTCGGATGCACGAAATCTTCAATCTGATTTCTGACAATAGGAGAGAACAAGTCGCGTGTCAACGAATCAATGGTCATGGAAGATTTGGCCAGGTAACTCACCATCGTAACCAGAGGTACCCGCGCAGGGGTTCTTATCGCGTTGGTTCGGTTTTCTCCGGGTTTTTCAGCTGAATCTTCCTGCTCGGTGCAAGCTCTCATCTCACGGCCACGGATGAGAGACGGACAACGCTTTGGCCAGGGATTGGTGGATCTGGTCGGGATCGAACTTGAGCCGTTTTGCGGACGTCTGAGCCCGCAGGCGAAATCCTGAGCCGACCCAGATGCGAAGGACTGAAAGGCCCTGGTAAAGGGCAGGAAGGCCGGAGCGAGCGAACAGCGAGCGGATGCTCCATGCAATGATTGGTGGACCTGGTCGGGATCGAACCGACGACCTCTTCCATGCCATGGAAGCGCGCTCCCAGCTGCGCCACAGGCCCACAGAAAGGACAAATCTCATTGTCGTAGCTTGCAGCGGGTTCGTCAAACAGGCACGCGCGCCGGCGTTTACTGCTCGATGGCGAAAACAGCGTAGACGGTGGCTTCCTCGCGGATTGTTTGAGGGCGAATTTCGAGGGTCGGGAGCAAGTTGATATTGGAAGCGACTGACGCAGACTCCGAATTCACTGTAATTTGCTGCAACGCACGGGGAATAAAGATTCTTGTGTTGGGTGTCTCATTGCTGGCGTAGATCAAGTCTCCGAGTTTGACGTGTAGGCCCTCAGCCATTCGATTTGCCACCGCATGGGCCTTTTCGAGGGCCGCTTCGGCGGCTCTCGCCTGGAGCGTCTTTCGGTCTGAAAGCCTCCATTCGATGCCACCGATTTTATTTGCTCCGGCTGCGACTGCAACGCGAATCACCTCGCCTGCAGACCGAGGAGTGGCGCTGACTTCCCACGATTGGCGAAAGACAAATTGTTTGCGGGCGCGTTGGTCCTGCTTGTCCTTATCGTCAAAGTTCGTGTTTTGCTCTAGACTTTGCCCGGCGCTTTCGATGTCCTTGTCCTCGACGCCGGCCTTCCGCAGTGCATTGAGGACCGCATGGGAAGTGTTCCCACCGTCGGTGTAGGCAGATTGGTAATCCGGGCCGTAGACCTCAAAGCCGATCGTCACAGCGGCGATATCCGCTGTCGCAGTTGCCTCGTCTGTCGTGCTTATCGCAATCGTCTTGTTCTGGCGATTGATCTCAATGGTCTGCGCCGAAACTGGGCCTGTCAGGGCGATGGCGCATGCCAGGGGCGCAAGCATTCGCAATTCACTCAGCATGCTTCCCTTTCTTCGACATCGGGGAAAGACTACCACCCACTGCTTGACTACTGGGGTGATTAGTTTTTCGTCGCGTGCCTGGCTCCGAATTGCTGCAGCCGGGTGAGGATCGCTGCGGTCTGACCGGAATCGATGGCTTCGGCGCCCATGGCCACGCCTTGTTTCAGGTCGCCGGCGAGGCCCGCCGCGACCAGCACAGCTGCCGCATTGAGTAAAACAATGTCACGCCGTGCGCCGGGAACCCCAGTGAGCACATCGTAGAGCAGTCCTTTGTTCGTGGCGATGTCGCCGCCGATGAAATGATCCACGGTGGTGCGCTCGAGGCCGGCCATCTCGGGCGTAACCCGGGCAGCTTTGAGCTCCGATTCACCCTCCGCGTTTTCTTCGACGCGCGCCACGACGGATTCGCCGGTCGTCGTAAGCTCATCAATACCGTCTGTCCCGTGAACCACAAAGGCACGCTTGGCGCCCAGAGCGGCTAAGGTGCGGCCGACGAGGAGAACGCGGCTGGGCGCGAGCACTCCGATCACTTGCGCACGCGCGTGCGCTGGATTAGTAAGCGGACCAACGAGATTGAAGATGGTGCGGAAGCCGAGGGCGCTGCGGAGAGGCCCGAGAGCTTTCATCGCCGGATGATAAAGCGGCGCGAAAAGAAAGACGAAACCTGTTTCGCGCAGACACTCGACAGCGAGCTCGGGGCTCAGGTCGATGGGCACGCCGAGAGCCTCGAGAACATCGGCGGCGCCGCATCGTGATGTGACCGCGCGGTTGCCGTGCTTGGCGACGCGCGCGCCGGACGCGGCTGCCACGAGCGCCGCTCCGCACGAGATATTGAAGGTCTGCGGCCCACCGCCGCCGGTGCCGACGCAGTCTACCAACTCGTTCCTCTCCTCTGGTCCAAAGGGCAAAGGCACGGAGTGCTTGCGCATAACGTCGACGAAACCTGCCAGCTCCGGCGCCTGCTCGCCTCGTGTAGCCATGACGGTGAGGAGCGCAGCAATTTCGACTTCGGGCACCCCGCCCGCAAGGATCTCCTCAAGCACTGCCGCCGCCTGTTCGCGCGCAAGTGCGGTTCCATCTTCAGCCAGCGGACGAAGCAACTGCTTGACCAGGGACATGATTGAAGTATGGCAGAGCAGGGTTCCGGGCCACGAAAGCACGGCTGGTGCTGACGCCCGATCGCATCTCTGCGAATTCGCCAATTGATAGGATTCTCAATCACCGATTCAGCACGTTGACTCGGCCAGAAACGGCCCCAAATCTGCGTGATACTCTGGGACTTGCTCGAGGTCCCTGCCCGTTGAAAATCCACGAATATCAGGCCAAAGAAATCCTCGCCAGATATGGTGTCGCCGTGCCCAACGGGGAGATGGCGACCACATTTGAAGAGGCAACGGCTGTAGCCCGCAAGCTGTTTGCAGAGGGCGCGTCGGGAGTTGTGGTGAAGGCTCAGATTCACGCCGGAGGCCGCGGCAAGGGCGGCGGCGTCAAGGTGGCGAAGACTCGCGAAGATGCAGAGGTGCACGCGAAGAACATCCTGGGCATGACGCTGGTGACGCATCAGACCGGTCCGCAGGGCCAGAAAGTGCAGCGGCTCCTGATCGAGGAGACAGCGGCCATCGATCGTGAGCTGTATCTGGGCATTGTGCTCGACCGCGCGGCGGGCGAGTTGGTCTTTATGGCATCGCAGGCCGGAGGCATGGAAATCGAAGAGGTTGCGGCCAAAACGCCTGAGGCGATCTTCAAGGAGACGATCGATCCCGCGGTGGGGTTTGGAGCCTGGCAGGCGCGCAAGCTGGCCTTCGCGCTGGGACTCAAAGCCACCCAGATCAACCAGTCCGTCACCTTCTTCCAGAGCCTCTATCGAGCGTTCATCGACACCGATGCTTCGCTGGTGGAGGTCAATCCGTTTATCACGACGAAAGACGACAAGCTGTTTGCCCTGGATGCAAAGATCAATTTCGACGACAACGCTCTGTTCCGTCATCCCGACATCAAGGCGTTGCGCGACGTTGCCGAAGAGGACCCGCTGGAAGTGGAGGCGAGCAAGTACGCGCTGAACTACATCAAGCTCGACGGCACCATCGCTTGCATGGTCAATGGCGCGGGGCTGGCGATGGCGACGATGGACATCATTCAGTACGCCGGCGGAAGCCCCGCCAACTTCCTGGACGTCGGCGGAGGCGCAACCCAGGAGCAGATCGAGCATGCCTTCGAGATTCTGCTTTCGGACGCGCACGTGAAGGCGATCTTCATCAACATCTTCGGCGGGATTTTGCGCGTCGACCGGCTGGCGACCGGCGTGGTCGCAGCGGCGCGCAAACTCGACGTGAAGGTGCCGATCGTGCTCCGACTCGAAGGCACCAATGTCGAGGAAGGCCGGAAGATCTTGCAAGAATCGGGCCTCAACTTCCAGGTGGGCGCAACGATGAAAGAAGCGGCAGAATTGGTGGTTAGGGCAGCTTCCAGCTGAAAGCTGAGAGCTGACAGCTCCCAATTTGGAGCGAATTGCAATGGCTGTTTTGGTCGATCACAACACGCGTCTCATTGTGCAGGGCATCACCGGCAAGGAAGGCACTTTCCACGCGAAGGGTTGCGCGGAGTATGGAACGAAAGTTGTGGGCGGGGTGACTCCGGGCAAAGGAGGAACGACCCACGAGGGCTGGCCGGTCTTCAACACCGTTGCTGAAGCTGTGGCGGAGACGGGCGCGAACGCGACCATGATCTTTGTGCCGCCGCCGTTTGCGGCCGACGCGATTCTCGAGGCCGAGGATGCTGGGATTCCGCTCATCGTGTGCATCACCGAAGGCATTCCCACGCTCGACATGGTGAAGGTGTGGGCCAAGCTCAAGACCTCGAAGTCGCGGCTGATCGGGCCGAATTGTCCGGGCGTGATCTCGCCGGGCAAAGCCAAGATCGGCATTATGCCGGGACGCATTCACAAGGAAGGAACGATTGGGATCGTCTCGCGTTCGGGAACGCTGACCTATGAAGCTGTCCATCAACTCACGCAGCGCGGCATCGGGCAGTCGACGGCAATTGGCATTGGCGGTGACCCGATCGTCGGTACGACGCACATTGATGCGCTGCGCCTGCTGAATGACGATGCGGGAACGGAAGCGATCATCCTAATCGGCGAAATCGGTGGATCGGCCGAGGAGGCTGCCGCAGAATTCGTGAAGAAAAACGTCAAGAAACCCGTGGTGGGATTCATTGCCGGACAAACCGCTCCTCCGGGACGGCGAATGGGACATGCCGGCGCCATCATCAGCGGCGGCCAAGGCACCGCGGCCGACAAGATGACGGCGATGGAGGCGGCGGGAATCCACGTTGTGGTCTCGCCCGCCGAGATCGGGGCGACGTTGGCGAGGGCGACCGGAAGATAGACAGCCTCCACCTGCCAGCTCGCGCACGCGCGGGACCGTTGGGCCTATCTTTGCGGCGGCCCCCACCCCCAATCCTGTAAAGAAGAACCGTGTTTTCTGAGGCTTAGGCGGTACTGCCCTCCGCAAAAACGTGAGAGGAAAGATAGTTCGCTGCAGATTTGTGGCAACAAAGGGGTTAGCAACTCGCAGCGTGGCCGCCTCTACTTCTCGCAGGCGACCTTATCTGACCCAGGATCAGGATAGCGAATAGGAGGGTAATTCACTACAAGTTCGGGCTTGACCAGATTCGCTTTGGAATCATGCGGATGGAAGCAAGTGGGATCGGCAGGGGCTTGACAGCGCGTGTCTGGCTCATTTTGGCGCGGGGCGTGAGCCGCGATCAGTGGTGGAGGATTCCATTGTGTATGCTCGACGCATGAGGCGGCGAAACATCGCGGCGGTTTGGATTACGGTTCTGCTGATTGCCGGGTGTAAGCCGGGGACGCAGAGCGAACCCGGATCGGGAGGCGCGGCTTCGAGCGAGCGGCCACAGATTGCGGCATCCGGGACCGGCTTCGATTTCTATCTTCTGAATCTGTCGTGGTCGCCGGAATTTTGCTATTCGCACCGCGACGCGCCGGAGTGCGCCGCGCATTCGACGTTTGTGCTGCACGGGCTATGGCCGCAGAACAATGACGGCACGTACCCTGAGAACTGCGCGGGCGCCCCGGGACCGGCCAACCCGAGCCAGTACAGCGACATTTACCCGGATCCCGGCCTGCTGGCGCACGAGTGGCAAACGCACGGAACGTGTTCGGGGCTCGGCGCCGACGCATTCTTTCAGACGGCTCGCACTGCCTTCCAATCGGTGACAATCCCGCAGGCGCTGAGCACAATAAGTTCGCAGATGTTGCTGCCACCGGATCAGATCGTCGATCTTTTCACCACGAGCAATCCGGGAATTCCCCGCGCGAGTTTCGTGGTGAGTTGCGGTCACAACTATCTCACCGCCATTGAAGTGTGCCTGGATAAGCATCTGCGCCCCGTGGCGTGCAGCGGGGTGCGCACGTGCCGGGCCAACGTCGTGAAAATTCCTGCACCGTAGCGCGCGATACAAAGGCCAGCAGGTCCTTAGGCTGCGCCGCGCGAACGCGCAACTCCGCTCAGGATGACGGTGAGGTGGTCAGAGCTAGGGTTGATAGCCGTCCGCCATCCATTTGGCGAAGAGATCAATGCGCGCCTGAGGCCAGGGGCCTTCTCCTCTGGGCGGCGGCGGCGGCATCACTGCGCCGCCGATACCACGAATGCGGTTGTAGATGATGGCCGCGTGTTTCTTCACGTCGTCATAACTTGCCAGGTTGAAAGCGCCGCTCATGGCGCGAATGTCGCGCTCCGTGAAGAACGGCAGAATGTCTTTTTCAAAGCTCGTCAGGTTTGCCATGGTCCGCTCCGTCCGGATAGGGAGTGACTCGTGAGATGCTTGCAGCTTCAAACATAACTTGCGAGCCGGCAGGCGAGCTATTCGGCGTGGAGGATGACGTCGAACAGGAGCAGGCTGACCGTGGTGAAGATGATGTCGTAGCCGAGGAGGAGCTTGATCCAGAGCGAAGGGTCGCTTTCGCCGGTAAGGATGGAGCCGGTGGCCTGCACCATGGCGAGCAGTGCGGGAATGAAGATGGGAAAAAGGATGAGCGGGAGCAGCAGCTCTCGGTTTCGGCTGCGGATGGAGAGCGCGGCGAAGAAGGTTCCATTGGCAACCAGTGCCCAGGTGCCGAGAGGGAGAACAAGGAGGAGCTGCCAGGGATTGCCGAGGATGTGCAGGTTGTACATGACGACGAAAACGGGCGCCAGGGCGATTTGTACGATGGAGACGAAGAGAAAATTGGCCAGAACTTTAGCGAGGAACATGTCGGCGCCGGGCGTGGGCGCCATGCGCTGCGCGTCGAGGACCTGATGGCGGATTTCGCGGGCCCAGGCCTGGTTGAGAGCGGACACCGAAGCAAACATGGTGGCAACGCACAGGACGCCGCCGGCAATTTCGCGGGCGAAGGCGCCGCGGGGGTCGAAGGCCAGCGAGAAGAGAACCACGACAAGGAGCGCGAAGAAGAGCATGGAGTTGATGGCCTCTTTGGAGCGCCATTCAATGCGAAGGTCCTTGGCGAGATGGATGAAGAGGGCGCGGGTCATGGGCGCACCTCACGACCGGAGTTCGTCGCTGGTCCTGTCTGCGCTCGAAGCACCTGCTCCCTCTTTCTTTGCAGAGTCCAGACCGCGAGTGCCGCGACGACGATCACAAGATCGAGAGAGTGATAGTAAACAAACCAGAGCCACGGATGAGCAACTCCGCCGGGAGGGCTCGTCACCAGAGCGGACCCCAACGCCTTGATTAAGCCCGCGATAAATGCAACGGCTGGAGCTTTTGAAAATGCGATTACTGACCCCAGTACCAGCAGCCAAAACAACAGGAGCAGCCACAACTGATACGGATAGGGCGACGGGCCGAGATTGAACGCAATGAAGAGCCAAGCGCCCTCCAAGGCGAGGCCTGCCCAAAGCACGGATTTTGCGGCGAAAAGAGCTTTAGTCATAGGGCACTCTCCGGCGAGGTGAGTTTGACGGCGGTTTTTGTGAGGTCGGCAGTGATGACGGGTTCGCCGAGGGCCGCGGCCGCGCGGAGATAGTCGTCGGGCGTGAGGATGAGCTGGGTGCCGCGGGTTCCGGCGGAGACGCTGATGCGATCGAAGAGGATCAGGGTTTCATCGATGAAGACGGGGTAGGCTTTTTTCGCGCCGAAGATGGTGACGCCGCCGCGGACGTAGCCGGTGAGGGGTTGCACGTCTTTCAGCGGCGACATTTCGGCTTTGCGCCAGTCAGCCGCGCGAGCGAGTTTTTTGAAGTCGAGCTCGGCGTCGCCGGGAATGACGGCGAATGTATAAGCACCGTGCCCATCGGTAGTCAGTAGGGTTTTGAAGACCTGCTCGGCGGGCATGCCAATCTTCCTGGCGACAGTAAGGGCCGAAAGATCATCGGGATCCACTTCGTAGTCGCGAAGCTCGAAGGGAATGTCGAGGGATTCAAGGAAGCGCGCGCCATTGGTCTTCATGAAAGCACCTTTTGGCGAGTTAGCGCCGCTTTGCTGCGATAGCGAGTCAGCAAGCTGACGCCGGGAACGGTGCTGTTCATGAGGACCCCCGAGGTGAGCCTGGCTCAAACGATGCGACCCGGCCTGCGTGCAGGGTGAGGACCCAGTCTGCGACGGGCGCGGCAAGCTCGCGCTGGTGAGTAGTCAGGACGATGGTGCGGTCACTTTGCCGAAAACCCGCTAAGAGCTCGACCATCTGCTGGGCGGACTCGATGTCCATGTTGGAGAAGGGTTCGTCGAGCAGCAGCAACTCGGGGGCAGGGAGCAGGACGCGGGCGAGCGAGGTGCGCTGGCGCATGCCCTGCGAGTACTGGCCGAAGGTGCGGTCGAGATTGGGATCGAGGCCGACCTGCTGAAGGGCTTCGGCAGGAGTGAGGCAGGCGCGGCCGGGGTAAAGCGTGCGAAAGTATTCGAGGTTTTCCTGGGCGGTCAGCTCGTCGTAAAGCATGGGGGAATGGCTCATGTAGCCGATGCGCGCGCGCGCTTCGTGGGGCTCGAGGTCGCCGAAAACGCGGACGGTACCGTGGGTAGGGCGGAGAAGACCGGCGAGGATGCGGAGGAGGGTCGACTTGCCGGCGCCGTTTTCACCGAGCAATACATAGCAGCGGCCAGGTTCAAGATCGGCAGAGACCTGGCGGAGGGCGGCAAAGCTGCCGAAGAGTTTCGACACCTGATCGAGCTGCGCGCAAAGGTTGGTGCGGGCGGCTTCGGCGGGCGAGCTTGTCATTCGATCAGTTTGAGGCAGTTTGCGGGGCGGATCCAGGGGCGGCTGAAGATGCCGTAGAACGCTTGGCCGGAGTCATGTTTGAAGGTGCGGAGCCAGGCTGCTGCGGCGCATACTTGCTGGCGCATTTGGCCTGGAGCGTGGTGGCGTGGAAGACGCCATCGCGGCCGTAGGTGCCCTCAGCGAGTGCCTGGGAATCGTCTTTGAATGTGTCGGGCGGCGGTTCGGCGCCTTTGTAGCTGACCTTGAGCAGGCGGCCGGCTGCGGCTTTGGGTGAGTGGCTCTCGTATTCGTTCAGAACAAAGTCGACATGCGTACCGTTCTGTTCGATGGAGCCGGGCTGGACGAAGCCCTCGACGCGGAGATTGCTGTGGTAGGCCTTGTCGCCCATTCCGCCAAGTTCCGCGATGGTGACGTAGTAACTCTTGCCGGCGCCATAGCCTGAGTAAGCGAGCCAGCCGATGGTGCCGAGGATGATGATGACCGCGATACTGATGCGGACCGTGTTTGGGGAAGCCTTCATGGTGATCCTGCCTTAACGATACGAGTGTGAAGGCAAGGGGTCAAATTCGAGGTGATGTATGTCACAGGTCAACGATCGGCCATCTGCCGTCAGTATTCAGCGTGGCCGGGCGGGGGCAGGGCGATGGCGGGAAAGAGAGCGAAATCCCGGGCGAGCGGTAGCCGCTAGGAGCGATTTGTCGATTTTGCGCGTACGGGGCTCGGACGCATCGCCAATGGAACCAGGGCGGGCGCAACCACCAGTGCAATAAATATCAAAGTGAGCATCAGCAACCTCAAAGACAGAAGTTTGCGGTTTTTTTAATTACCGCTGCCTTGAGACCGCGCCCTGTGCATGGTGGCTACTATCGAGGGCGAGAGAATCATGGCAACAAAGGCGAACCCGAGCAACATGTCAACCATGCAAATCCTCCGATGCGCTTTGTTTTGCGCGCATTCGGCTTTCCTTGAACGTGGACGATAGCTCTCCAGGATGCAACTGTGAATCACTCGTCGGTGGGAGGAGTTTAACCCAATCTGGTTTGGCTGAAGAGAATGCCCAAATTGGCGTGGTTACCGTCGTAATGGAAAGACGCCTAACGAGTAAGGTACGCAAGAGGCCGAACGGGCGGATTGGTTGGGGAAATCGGTTGGCTTGCGGCGGCGAACAACAACCGCAGATCCTTGGGCTTCGCCTCGGGGTGACAGTTCCTTAGATCGTTGAGGCTGAATGATTCGAAGTTGAAGATGGAGTGACTAGCGGGCGGAGTTCAGTGCAGCTGCGGCGCGGTCGAGGGCCTCGACGAGAACCGTGAGTTGCTGAGCGGCGAGCGGAGCGTTGCGCGATTCGATAGCCTCATTGACTCCGGGAATGACAACCGCAGCGTAGCCTGTGAATTCGCCTGGGTCATAAATGGTGTGCTTGTACCAGGGTCGGTTGGGAAGGCCGGATTCAGAGAGCAGATCAGTTTCGACCTTGCGAAGGGCGAGATTCAATCGCGCGAGATCTCCAGAGGGCGCCGACTGAGCTGAGTGAATTTGCTGCGCCGCCGCGAGAAAGCGCGACGCCGCGGCCTCAGCCGGCTCAAAATCAAGCGAACCAAGCCCAAGACTGGAAGCTTTGCGCTTCGCCGCTTCCAGGTAGGATGAGATTTCGCGCGCGTAGGCGACGTAGTCGTACGGCAAAACATCGGCATCGGCCATGCGGAGAGCTTCGAGGCCCAGGACGCGCGCCATCTCCTGGAGGTAGATGAAGTGCGGATCGGCATTCTGAGTGAACCAGGCGAAGTCATCGAAGGTGGAGTGATAAACGCCGTAAGGCCCGTTACTCGTGATGTCGGTCGAAGGCACGCCGGCGTGCTGGAGGAAGGGAGTGTAGTCCGATCCGGAACCGAGATCGCCAAGGTGGATTTCTTCGCCCTCGATCGGTGGGGCGTTGGAATGATGCTCTTCGCTCGAAACATTGTGCAAGCGCCATTGCTGATAGACCGTACTGCCCAGCGGGCTGGGGACAGCACGGGTGATCTCGCGGACAAATTGTTTGAGCGAGGGAACGGCAGATGCCGAAAAATTCTGACCGGAGACGGCAACATCGACGTTGAAGTAAGCGACGGCGCGGTCGAGCGCGTGGGCCTGCTGCTCGACCCACTCTGTGGAACCGATGAGGCCTTCCTCTTCAGCATCCCAGCTGCAGAATATGATGGTGCGTTTGGGACGCCAGCCTCCCTGGAGCAATACTCCGATGCCATGAACAGCCTCGAGCATGGCGGCAGTACCGCTGTTGGGATCGACTGCGCCGTAAACCCAGGCGTCGCGGTGGTTGCCGACGATGACCGAGGAGCCGGGCTCCTGTGCGCCCTCGACTTTGCCGATCACATCCCAGATGATGCGGTGCTGGTAGTCCTGCTCAGAGACCAGGTGAACGCGGACGCCGCCGGGGCCGATGTGATAGCGAAACGGCAGAGCGCCTTGCCAGCCTTGAGGTGCGCCGGGACCTTTCAGCGCCTGCAGAATGGGCGCGGCGTCGTGATAACTGAGGGGGATGGAAATGATGTGTGGCTGAGCAGCATTGGACACGGTTCGAGCGGAATCGGGAAGGTCGAGCGTGGAAGCGACGCCCGGAGTTTCAGGATCGCCGGGATAATTGAAAAGGTATTGCACTGAGCCGCGCTGTACGCCGGTTTCAGGTCGCCAGGGACCGATGGGCCAGGGATCGCCTTTGTAGTAGCCGTCGTCCTGCGGGTCGGAGTAGATAAGGACGCCGACCGCGCCATGCTGTTCGGCGAGATAGACTTTGACTCCGCGAAAGTTTGAGCCATAGCGGCAGATGACGACTTTGCCGCGAACATCAATGTGCTGTGCCGCGAGCTCGCTGAAGTCTTCGGGGCGGCCGTAGTTGGCATAAACGACTTCGGCAGTGACGTCGCCCGATGCTGAAGAGCCATTGAAAGGCATGACGACGCGAGAATCGTCCTGGCCGGGATCGCCGTCGACGTGCTCGCGCGTGGGACCGGTCATAAGCAGTCGCCCGGCGGGATCGTAAGCCTCGACGCGAACGACTTTGGGCTGGTTGATGAGAACGCGAAAGGGAACGATCTCGGTCTCAAGGCCGGCGGCACGGAATTTGCGAGCTACGTATTCGGCGGTTTTGTGATCTTCGGGGGTGGAAGCGAGATGCGGAGCCGATGTCAACTCTTTAAGCTCCTCGCCGGCGTCTTTGGGATCGGGAACGGCGAGGAATTGCTCTTCGACCTTGGATTCGGCAGCAAAGTCGGAGTAACCGAAGACCGACTGTGGCGCTTGCGCCGCGAGCGGGCGCGCTGACAACACGAAGACTCCAAGACACGACCAAAGTGCAAGCGCAGCACGCGATCTCGTCAATTTCAACCTCGATATACACGCCGGAGCCAAACAGGGCGCTCTCCCTGCGGGACCCGGCTCCACTCTTAGGTTTTCTTTCCCCACGGTTGAGCGCGGGGCCAACAAACACTGCGCCTCCAGAGCGGGAGGGTGAATCAGGCAACGGTCTGCGTGCAAAATGCGCAGCGTTTGGCTGCCAGCGGAATCTGGCTAAGGCATTCCGGGCAGGGTTTGGTGGTGGCAGCAGCTGGCGCTTCCGGCTTCTTGAGTTTCGCCATGACCGCATTCATGGGCAGCACAAGAACGAAATAGACCACGGCCGCTATCAGCAGGAAGTCAATGACCGCATTGAGAAAGTCGCCGACCTTGAAAACACCGCTGCCGATATGCAGAACAACGCTGCTGAAGTCCGGCTGGCCCACGGTGGCTCCGATCAACGGGTTGATGATGTCAGCGACCAGCGAACTGACGATCTTGCCAAACGCGGCTCCAATGATCACAGCGACGGCGAGGTCCATGACGTTGCCGCGCAAAATGAAATCTCGAAATCCTTTAAACATTGGGTCCTCCAGCGCAGAAGCAGGCCCAAGCAGCCGCTCGAGGGGAAAGTGGCGGCCGATTGAGCGCGCTGTTGCCCATCGTACACGGCGACACGGGCTGCGCGGTGCGGAAAAGCGGCGGGCAAGAGCAGGATCAGGGCACCGCGAGGAGCACGACAATGGCGGCCAGGATCATGAGGTCGGCGTAGAGAAGAATGAGAACGCCGGCGTGATATAGGCTCCAACGGCGCTGCAGGCAGCGGGCCGTTTCAGCCATGCCCCAGGCGCCAACCAGCAACGGGAGAATCTGCCAGCGTGAACTGTGCAGGTCTTCGATATAGGGGAAACCGGCGAGGCGCAAGCTCGCGCCAAAGGCGCCAACCGACAGAACGATCGCGCGGACCAGTGATCTTTGACGCAAGTGAAAGATCGGTGAGCGAAGGAACACAACCCTTCAATGTAACGTGCCGGCGCACATTCCAGTTCCAGGCGAACGGTTCGTAGTTCGCCGTGGCTCGTGCGAGACGGGCGCCGTTTGGTCCATGAGAAAGATTGTCCGATTGGGCGCCGGGGATGGTAGACTCAGTGCGCCTGAAAAGGCTTCCCCGGCAAACCAATCAGTCGCAGGCATCGAGGAGGTTGACCATGCAACCAGTATCTGCAGTTTCAGAATCAGCGGCTTTCCCAGCCGCTCACGCGGCAAACGGGGGACCGACGGAGGCTCCGCTGAACCCGGGTCTCGTTTTCGACATGGTTCAAGCGCACCAAAAAACTGCCGCCTTGGTAGCCGCCATTGAGCTGGATGTATTTCGCGCGGTTGGCCAGGGTCCAGGAGATGCGGCGTCGATCGCGCGGCATAGCGCGGCGTCGGAACGGGGCATTCGCATCCTGTGCGATTTTCTGGTGATCAACGGGGTGCTGGTGAAGGAGGACGACCGTTACAAGCACACGCCAACCAGTGCTGCGTTTCTCGATCCTGCGTCGCCTGCATGCATGGCTTCAGTCGCGCGGTTCCTGAGCGAGCCGGCGATCATGCAAGCCGATGCAAAGCTGGCCGACATTGTTCGCGAGGGCCACACGCATCTTCCCGGCCAGGGAACGGTTGAGCCGGAGAATCCGATTTGGGTGGAGTTCGCGGAGAATATGGCGCCGATGATGGGCCCGATGGCCGCTCCGCTGGGTGCGGTGGTGCTCGAAGGGCACGACGGACCAATGCGTGTGCTCGATATCGCGGCGGGGCATGGACTTTTCGGGATTGAAATCGCCAAGCGGAATCCGCAGGCGAGGGTTACAGGTCTCGACTGGGCGCCGGTGCTGCGAGTCGCGTTGAAGAACGCGGAAAAGGCCGGAGTGAACGACCGCTACGACATGCTGGCGGGCAGCGCGTTCGAAGTGGATTATGGCGGGCCATACGATGTGGTGCTGTTGACGAATTTTCTGCACCACTTCGACAAGCTTACGTGCGTGAATTTACTGAAAAAGGTGCGCAGCGCACTGAAGCCGGGCGGGAAGGCCGCGACGCTCGAGTTTGTGCCCAACGAAGATCGGGTCTCGCCGCCGACGCCGGCTGCGTTCGCCATGACGATGCTGACGACGACGGCAACGGGCGATGCGTACACGTTCAGGGAGTTGCGGGAAATGCACGTCGCGGCGGGGTTCGGGGACGTGTGGGAGCATCCGATTCCCATGAGCCCCCACACCGTGGTGGTGGGCGTGGCGTGAGGCGT
>Ga0187783_10001918_pt1 | contig 15436 bp, 17 predicted proteins | sample 1015_SJ02_MP02_2_FD_132471 | JGI IMG/M metagenome (GOLD analysis project Ga0187783, IMG submission 132471) | Tropical peat soil microbial communities from peatlands in Department of Meta, Colombia - 1015_SJ02_MP02_20_MG | ecosystem: Environmental > Terrestrial > Soil > Wetlands > Peat | place... | reverse complement strand
GAAGGAGGCAGGCTCGGTCACGCCGGTCCAGGTCAGCATCGCCAAGATGGCGAACGTCAGGTCGGCCATCGACATCGCCAGGCAGGCCAGGACAGTGCTCGGGGCCAGCGGCGTGACGCTTGAGTACCCGCCCATCCGGCACGCGAACAACCTCGAGGCCGTACTGACTTACGAGGGCACCGAGGAGATCCACACGCTGGCGGTCGGGCAGGCCCTTACGGGCATCTCCGCCTACCGCTAACTCCACAAGCGATCAAACATCGAAGTCGGTACGCTTCGTGTCGAGGCACCGGCTAGCCGGGCGCATCGGGGCGTTAGCTCAATGGCAGAGCAGTGGGCTTTTAACCCATTGGTTCAGGGTTCGACCCCCTGGCGCCCCACCAGCCCAAACATATCCTTCTGATGGTCATTCGTGGCACGGATCGTGGCACGAATACGCCGAGCTGCGTTATCGTGCTTTCATGGCCGAGGCCAGAAGCGGTTACATTCAACAACTACCCAGCGGTTCGTTCCGCGTGAGTGTCTACGCAGGGACAGACCCACTGACCGGAAAGCAGATCCGCCTGCGGCGGACATGCAAGACCGAGCGGGCCGCGCAGATCGAGCTCGGCAGACTGCTCGAGCAGGCTGACACAGGCCATCGGCCCGAGACCGACGCCACCGTCGCCCAGCTTCTGGACCGATACACCGAGATCGCTGACTGGGACCTGTCCACCCGGAAAGCCAACGAGGTCTACATCCGCCGGGTGATTAAGCCCGTGCTGGGGCATTTGCAGGTCCGCAACATCCACGGACCGCTGCTTGACCTGCTCTACGCGCAGCTGCGGCGCTGCAGCAATCCTCGGTGCACAGGCAAGCGGTTCATCGAGCACCGGAACGTGCCACTCTTTACCATTGATCCCACCAGGCGTCGGCCAGCCTGGCAGCAGGTAGCGGACACGATCCGGGACGCGATCGGTTCCGGGATGCTGGCGGCAGGCAATCCGCTGCCTTCAGTACGTGAGATGAGCGCACTGCAGGACGTCCCGGTCGCAACACTGCAGCACGCTGTAGCCGTCCTGGCCGACGAGGACCTGCTCATCGTCCGGCAGGGCCGGACCGCAGTGGTGGCCGGTGCCGCCGCGCCGGACCGGCGATCCGGCCCGGCTGCACGTTCCCGCGACCATGACTGCAAACGCGCAGGATGCCAGCCGCACGTGTGCAAGCCGATGACGGCGAAGACGATCCGCAACATTCACAGCATCTTGTCTGGCGCCTTCGCCACGGCGAAGCGCTGGGAATGGATCGCCTGGAACCCCGGGGAGTCGGCCAAACCGCCAGCCGCTTCTCGCCGGCCACTGCCTGCCACCGCGCCCGAGGATGTCGCGGAGGTCATCGCCCAGGGCCGTAAGGCTCGCCCGGAGATGGCGCTGTACCTCTGGCTGGTGGCGATCACTGGCGCGCGACGGGGCGAGCTGTGCGCGCTGCAAGTCTGTGACGTCGACCTGGACAAAGGGATCCTCCATATCGCGTTCAACTACGTCGTGGTCGACGGCCGCCGGGTCCGCAAGGACACAAAGACCCATCAGGACCGGTACCTCGCCATCGACCCGGTGACCTGCGCGATGCTCGGGGAGCATTTGGACGCGGTCCGCGCCAGGCTGGCTGACGTCGGTGTCGAGCTGCACGAGGACGCCTACGTGTTCTCGAACGACCCGGCGGGCGCCACGCCGTGGAATCCTGACTGGGCCTCACACAAGGCCCGCGACCTAGCGGGCGCGGCCGGGGTGAAGCTGAACATCAAAGGGCTGCGGCACTACACGGCCAGCCAGCTTCTCGCAGCCCGATTCGACCTGCGCAACACTGCCGCGCGTCTCGGCCATGGCCGCGGCGGGGCCACCACGCTGCGGCACTACGCGGATCCGGTATCCGAGGTGGACCGGCGAGCCGCAGCCTACCTCGCACAGTTGACCGCCGGATCCGCAACCAACGCCTTACGAAGGCAACCGCCTTGGCCACGCACGCGCTAGCTACAAAATCCTGCCCGGCCGTGGCCAGTGCTGTGGCTCAATTGGGCCAGTTGTCGAACTCGGCAGCGATTTCGGTGCTGCACAGCAGCTCGCTGATCCGGCCGTCGTGCTGCTGGTAGCAGCTGGCCAGGGCGTCGAGACATCTTCGCCGTGCTCAGCGCCGAGCGCCTGGGCAAGTGCCGGGACCCGCCCGGCGGGGACCACGTACACCCATTCGTAGCTGGTGATAGCGGCGCCGAAGAAATCGCTGACCCGCGCGCCGGTGTCGTGGCCGGCCACTCGCAGGGTGCCATCATCTTCTATCTGCGCGGTCTCGAATTGGGTGTCCCGGTCGTCGTGAGTGTCCCGAAGGACGACGTGCCGAACTGCGCGGCCGGGCCGCGGATAGGCACGCAGGGTCGCCGCTGTCTGCGCCGCGATGGCGGCCATGGTCTGGTCGAGCTCGTTGCGGGTTTCGGGATCCACGCTCAGCCTCCTCATCAACTCACCCGGGATGCGCGGCATTGACTTACATAAGAGCGCGCGGGCGCGCCGGGCGCGCCATGTGCGGGTCCTGAGTTGGCTCAATTAGTGCGCACATCGCGCGGCCACCAGCTGGGTCGAGGACCGCCACGAAGCAACCGTGCAACCTAGGCGCGTTTGACCTGCGCTTTCGTAATCCTCACCATGACCCTCGCTGTGCGCGCGGGCGTGGGCACGGCCATCCACCAGCAGGAATTAGTGCACAGATTTACCCGCCGAAACCGGCGAATCCGCAGGTCAGCGCTCTGCAAGATCATTAACTGCCCGGCCATGAGCCAAGTCGGGTTACATAAGAGCGCGCGGGCGCGCCGGGCGCGCCATGTGCGGGTCGCGGTCCAGCCGCGCAGGCAGCCGCCCCGGTAGCAGCCACACCCCGCCGCGTGGCCGGGCTCGGCGTAGCCGCGCCGCCCGCCGCGGGCGAGGTCGGTGACCTGCAGCCCGCGGCCAGGGCAACTCCGTAATCGTGTCAGGCTGAGTCATCTATCCCGCGCGTCCTAGGATGCGAGCTCTGCCAAGACCTCTTCGAGCACCCCAATTCCGTCGAGCAGCTGATCCTCGGTAGTCACTAGCGGCGGTGCTGCCTTAATCATTACGCTAGCCACCGTTATCGGCGCCAGGAGCAACAAGCCGCGCCGCCATGCTTGCTCGACAAGCATATGAGCCTTGCTAGCATCTTCGTTAGCGACAAATAGGCCGCCCACCATACCCCACCCCCGCGCTCTTGAAATGTGCCGGGGATGGTTAGCCGCCAACGCCGATAGACCACCTTGAAAAACCAAACTCACTTGACGAGCATGTTCGACCAACGAACCGTCTGCGTACAACTCGGCAGTAGCAAGACCGGCAGCGAGCGCAAGCGGATTGCCGCTATGCGTTGTATACAGCGAACCCGAGCTATACCGCAACAGGTCGGCACTTCGACACAATACAGCGGCCAAGGGTAGCGATCCGCTTAGGGCCTTCGAAACACATACTAGATCGGGTACGATTCCGAGCTGTTCGTGAGCGAAGAATGTGCCGGTGCGCCCAAAGCCGGACTGGACTTCGTCGGCAACAAGCAGAATGTCATGATCGGAACACCATATCGCCAATTGCTGCATGAATGATCGGTCGGCGATTTCGAGGCTGATAGACAGGTACGGTTCGAAGAAAACGGCGGCAATTCTATTCACATCGACGAAACGCGCATGCAGCTGATCCTCGAAAGATTTCATCGTTGGAGGCGGGGAGCTCTCAGCGCCTGGATACGGAAGATGATTAAATCTCCCATGGTCTATAGGAAATGATGAAGCAGCATCGGGGATGCCACTGAGTGCGGTGGTGGCCATTGTCGAACCATGAAACGCTCCGTCGAAGCTTATAAAGCTGTCACGATCATTCTTTCGGCCCTTCTCCAACGCTATCTTCATGGCAATCTCGACCGCTTCGCTACCCGTAGAAGCCAGGACCGGCGATTCAAAGTTAGTAAGGCGGCTGAGCGCGCTGAGATATTCAGCTTTGATCCGCGAGGGGAAGCGGTATGAGTGCAAAACGCCGTGTTTTGCTTGTTCGACTACCGCATCAACAACCTGCGGCGCACTGTGACCCGCATTAGCAGTGAGAATTCCAGAAGTCCAGTCAAGCCACACATTGCCATAGCCGTCATGCACTTGAGCACCTTCGGCTCGATCCCAAACGGTAGGCATCTGTGCGCGCAGTCGTGGCTCAAATCGGTTGATCACGTCGAGGATTGGGATCGACTCGGGGACTGGAAGCTCCGTTACGATACGGCGGAACGCACTGGCGACCATAGTCAACTACTCTGCAAGGAGATGAAGGTGTTCCACGCATGCTGATCTCTGACCTGGCGGAAGGCCATTTCGGTCCCGTCTTCGATAGACGACGCGCTTCCGCTAAGTTGAAACAGCAACCCGGCGTTCAGCAACACGATTTGTTCATGAATCTGCTGGGCTGTACCGTCACCTCGAAGAGTTGCCTGCACGATATTCGCGTTTTCACTATTTGTCGGACGCTGATCGATTTTAGTCACCCAGTCAACTGGCGCTTCCACGTCTCCGTGCCATGCCGTCACTTCGATTTCGTAGCCCTCGAGCGTCGCCAATCGGTTCTGCCCCCATGGCAAGAGCTCATCGACGAAGTGAATACCGTCATCAGTACTGGAAACAATATGTGCTTTTCTAATGCCAAACTCACGCAATAGCTCTGCCGAACGCACAACATTCGGATGAGACAGGCCGAAAGCTACTGCGCGTCCTTGATAAGGACACACAAGAATGCCCAGGCCAACGCTCGTCACACTGGCCGCGAAAAAGCGCCCTTTGTATATCTGCATAAAGTTTGAAATTTCCTTATCGGCATTCACGAATGCGAAATTACAACGATCGAGGCGTTGACGCACTTCCTGTTCCGATGTTGAAGGCTCAATGCCGTAGTAGTCAGCCAGGTCAGCTGCGCCAGTGATACATGAAGTGGCTGACGAACCAACCTTGATGATTGGGATCCCGGCGCTCGCGGCGATAATCGCCGCAGGCGTCGAAATGTTAATCATTTTACGCCCTTTTTTGCCTCCACCCGAAACTACTATCGGTAGACGCCCGTCGGAAGTCGCGACACTTCTTTTGGCGAAAAAATCCTTACCGTCAGGCTTTGCGATCGCTCGAAGCGCTCCCACGAGAACGGTTGTTGGAGAATCCGCCATTATAAGTCCGTGAAAAATTGCTCCAAGAATAGAGTCGCGCGCTGGCGCATCTACCTCAGTCAGCAAAGCGGTCACTCCCTCTTCCGCGATAGTTGAATCGAGAGAAACTCCACAGACAAGACGCTGCAGCAGTTCATGGGTCTCGGGAGGGATCACACTGCTCATCATTTCACCAGTTGTTTGCGAGGAGACGGTCGTGGCGTTCCAACCGGTATCTATTGTGCCGCCATGACCGTCGAAGGGCAAGCACGATCAAGCACCGCAGGGAAGCGCTAGCCGTTTATTAGACCAGTATGATCCTTGCCCCAAGCCTACCTGAGACTTTATGCTCCTCCTAAGCAAACCTAAACGACGGCTAGTATTGGTGACTCCGGTGCTCGAGGTATGTGTACCTAACGGCGAGCTGTGTCGCAGTAGACATCCCCAGCGATGTGCAAGCTATGATGTATGCATAGCTCTTAGGCTCTAACGGCGCCGATGGCGGCGACGGAAGAGTTGTCCTGGGAAGATTGCAGACATACCGCGGAGGTCTAGTTGGACGAGTTGACAGGCCTGACGATCGAGCTGTTGCAAACTATGATCCGCAACAAATGTGTCAATGACGGGACGGTCCGATCCGGAAATGAGAGCCGTAACGCAGACACGTTGGAGGCGTTTCTCGATGGATCCGGGGCGGACATTCAGCGGTTCGAGCCCAGTCCAGGGCGCGTTTCACTGGTTGCTCGCCTGAACGGTTCCAATCCGTCAGCACCGAGCCTGTGTCTGATGGGGCATACCGACGTAGTTCCTGTCGACGAAGAAGGGTGGACCAGGGACCCTTTCGGTGGTGAATTGGTAGACGGGGAAATCTGGGGCCGTGGCGCTGTTGACATGCTCAATATGACTGCATCGATGGCGGTGGCCTTTCGGCAACTGGCCGTTCGCGGACCCCGCTCCCAAGGTGATTTGGTGTATTTGGCTGTAGCAGATGAAGAATCTGGCGGTAAGTATGGTGCTGGATGGATGGTCAACCACGAGCCTGAAGCTATACGGGCCGACTACGTTCTCACCGAAGGCGGGGGTTTGCAAAGCGGTAATCGCGATGCTCCTTACGTGGGTATTGCTGTAGCCGAGAAGGGCGCGGCATGGCGGCGTCTGCGTATACACGGCACTCCGGGTCATGGCTCCCAACCATGGCGCTCCGACAATGCGCTTGTCCACGCCGCACTGGTAATCGAGCGTCTGGCAGCATATAATGCGCCCGTCGTATTTAATGACCTGTGGCGCCTTCGGGTAAACGCGCTAGATCTTCCAGAGGATATTCGGGACGCATTGCTTGACCCTAAGCGGATTGACGAGGCGTTGGCTGATATTCCTAATGTTACACTGGCTTCTGATCTGCATGCCTGTACGCATACCACCTTCTCTCCCAATGTAATTGCCGGCGATATGAAGATAAACGTTATCCCTGGCACTGTCGATCTTTCTGTCGATATCCGAACTTTGCCAGGGCAGGATCCGACCGAAGTCGAAAAGCAACTCAGGTATGCTCTCGGCGACCTAAGTAATTGCATTGAGATCGAGCCGATCCTTACGAGTCCGGCGACAGAAAGTTCCGTCACATCCCCTTTGTGGTATGGCCTCGGCCGAGCTATTGCCCGACAGATCCCTAAAGCAAGACTGGTTCCACAGCTCATACCTAGCACGACGGATGCGCGAATATACCGGCGATCTGGCTCGACTGCGTATGGAGTCGAGCTATTCAGCCCCAATCTCGATTATGATGACTACGCTCAACGTTTCCATGGCAACGATGAACGCATCGATGTCGAATCGCTACGTTTGACAGCGAATCTATGGCTTGACGTAGTCGAAGAGTTGCTATGAACATAAACGGCGCCGTTTGCCGATTGGTGCATCAGGAGCGCCTGCGTTTCGCCCTCGTGGGCAGCGGCCCGCTTCAGCCGGAGCGTGAGCCGAACACGCGACCGCCGACCACGAGGCGGCCCCAGCCGAGTGCAATCCGGAAGTGATCTCCTGCGTTGACCATTCGTACCAACGAACCTGCAGCGCCGACCCAGCAGGCAGTGGGTCGCGGTCGGCAGCGAGCGCAAAGATTAGGGTCGAGGGCCGCGCGGCCTGCGACGTTACACCCGCCGCTGAGGACCGCGCATGTTCGCCGCGAACACAAGATGTCCGGGCACATCAAGCCACGTAAGACCCAGGCCAGGTTCCTGAAGTTCGGCCGTTACCTACACTCGCTCCACCCGTCCGTTACCAAGATCGCCATCATCTACGAGAACCTCAGTCCACGTGACCACGCGCAACGACAGCCGGGTCTCACCTGGGTGGTGGGTGAACAACGTCGAGGTCGCCTACACGCCGACGAATTCGTACTGGTCAAACCGCGTCGTGGCACAATTCACGGCGCTGTGGTTACTTCGCGCTGGACGGCACCGGCCACCCCGGCCGAAAGGAACAGTCCAGCATTATCCGCCGTTACATCATCTGGCAAAACAACCACTCCTGCGACAGACAACTCCACCGCATCGTGGATCGTGCAAACGTAACTGATTCGGCACTAGGAAGATGTGACCCGCCAGGAGGCATCGTTGCGTATTCCTTCGGCTACACGACGTGCTTCTCGGCCCAAATCGCCAATCTGGCCAGCGGTAGGCTTGTATCCTATAAAGCGCAAGCCAGGAGCGACTGCAGGCCCACCGTGAACCCTCGGGACACCGCGTTTGTCTAGGACGTTAAGGTGCCCGACAAGCGGCTCGAGTCCGGTTGAGTAACCGGTCGCAGCGATGATTGCGCCGGGCGCAAGGCGGGTTCCGTCGGCTAGGAGCACAGCATCTACGTCGAACGACTGGACGGCAGCGACGATCTCGATCCTTCCCGCCTTAATCGCATGGATAACTTCCTTGTCAACTGTTGTGGGCACTTTGCCCTCACGCTGGTTGCGAGCGAAAACTCCTTCTGTCGGCGGCCTGAGACCCCATTTACTGAGGTCTCCTATGGCGAGCCGTTGGACCAAATGCGCCAGCCTGTCTGCGGTCGGCGCCGGCAATCGCATCAACACTCTCGCGGAAAGGTCGCCCGGCAAGCCACCCGATTGCCGCAGAGTGATGTTTGGCGGGGTGCGTACAGATATCCACACTCGTCTGGCTCCACCCTCGGCGGCGTCATAAGCGATCTCCATGCCCGAAGAGCCGGGGCCCACAACCAACACGTCAGCATCGCGTAGATCACGAGAGTTGCGGTAATAAGCTGAGTGGACGAGGTGGCCGGTGTAGCGTTCGCTTCCCGGCCACTCCGGGATCAACGGAGTGTGCTGGTGCCCAGTGGCGATTACTACATGCCGGGCAGCCTGCTCACCTCTTGATGTGTGGAGCATCCAGCCATCACTGGCGGGGTCGATTCGTTCCAGGCATATGCCGAAACGGATATCGAGCTGGTTTTGCGTGGCGTAATTGGTGAGATAGCTCACCACCTCGTCACGCGAGGGAAACAACTCGGTCCGTCTTGGATAAGGTGTGTTCGGAAGCTTCGACGTCCACCGACAGGTATTCAACCTCAGCCGATCGTAACGTTGTCGCCATGCACAGGCGACAACGTCGCAGCGCTCTAGGAGCGTAGCAGGTATACCAAGCCGCCGTAGCTCGGCCGCTGCCGCCAGCCCGGCAGGGCCAGCCCCAACCACTAGAACGACGGGCTTGCTCATCTGCATCTCCCTGGTAATGTGCTGACAGGTTGGATATTATGCGCTCACCCGAATCGTCATTCACAGGTCGACGTTTCCGTAATTGTCACTAAGATCGCTCCGAGTACGTACAGGTGTAACATCGACTTTTTGATAATGCCTCATAACCGACGGTCTTATTCTTTTATATGACCATAGCTAATCATCGCGCTTAATCATTCAGCGAGACCTTGTTATCAGGCGAGTGAGTGCCGTGACGTGAGGCTGGCACCGCCCCGATGATCCGAAAGTACGCGGATAAACAGAACGAGAGTCCGATGGCCGCTGGCCCCAGAGTAGACCTGAATTGCTGGCGACGGAAAATCCACTGAGCTCATGGTTCAGGTCGGCAGGTGGTTCACGCAGTCGGCAGGTGGTTCACGCAGGTGGAGCCGCGTAGGCGGATAGCGAAGCCTGTTGGTCGGGCTGCCGCGGGTGAATCGCTGTTCGATCGCCGAGCGTTGACGGGGGAGCCCGACTACTAGGGAGCCGCGGATGGTGGGGGGTGATCCCGTGCAAGGAAGTAGCCGACATCACCCCACTGCTGGTTGACGATGGCTAACCTAACTCAGCTGCAACGGCCTCCAAGGCTACAAAAATCGCATCTTGGCACGGGTTGAGATAAAGGGTCGCTCTTGCTATCATCGCAACGATGGAGTTTTAGGTAGCACAATCTGCGCAAACCTCGTTTCGCATTGATTGAGTTATTTTTGCAACTTAATGGGAGAAACGTGAATGTGTTGGAGCTGGGTTCATATGTTGCCCCAGCGTACGCTGGAATGCTGCTGGCAGAGCAAGGCCATCAAGTCGAGAAATGGACAATCAAAGATCCAATACATGACCTGCAGCATGGCGACCGGCTATGGGAATGGATTAATACAGGTAAGATAATCAAAGCCATACCCTCTAGCGATATTGCCAATCTCGCACAAGAGAATTCTTTTGACATCATTATCGACAACCATCGGGCATCGACTTGGGCGCGATGGGGAGCTGATCCTGCGGAGTATGCCCAAAGACTCAATGTAACATGGGTGTCCCTGCGTGCGGATGATGACGGTATGTCTTTTGATATAATCGCCCAAGCGCGCGCATGGGGCGACTCTGGCGTGTTGCCATTCTATATTGGCGACACTGCGGCTGGCCTCTGGCTAGCTTTCAAGGCGCTTGCGGCCCCGAGAGGGCATCATATAATCCGACAAGCTACTGTCTTGGCTAAACTGAGAGAAGGGGAGTTGATGGTGCCTCGGCCACCTGGCGCCTCACCGTGGGATAAGCCAGGTGATTACCACTGGGATTACGCAAGAAAAATCGCAACAGTGCGTTTCAAAGGGAGTGTGTACACTGAGCCAGCCCGTGACGATACCTGGCGTGCCCAGCACCTGAACCACATTCGTGGTCGATACACAATTTGACAGGCACACGGAGTCGAAGGTAGGGACAACGCTGGCAGACGGATACGAATTAAGAGCGACAGATGAACGGCATGACGCCGGGCCTCATGACATGAGCCGAACCGGCTGAACTCACTGTGGCCACACATTAGCTGACCCCGGATCTCTAGCCAGGGCTACATGAGACTGCTCATCTACACCAGTACCGTAGGACGGGCGTATCTGGTACAAAGGAACTCATGGCGACAACACAGGCCCGGACAAACTGCAACAGGCGTCCTTCGCTGGTAGCGGCAAGATCAGCGTATGACGATTCGAGGCCTGGGGGCTAGTGATCGTCGGCACTGGGGCTGTAGGCGAAAGAGCTCAGAAGATCGAGCTAACTAGCCGCGATTGCGAAGAGCAGCTTGAATGGTTTAGCGGCGTTGAAAGATATCAGTAGAAATGGATGAATCATAGTTAACATTGGGGGTAGGTGTCATGGCGAGACCAACATCACACGGTCACCTGGGTTATAACATCCGCCCAGCGGCTGAGTCTGATTGCCAGGCGATCGCCGATATCTATAATGAAGGCATTGCCGATCGCAATGCCACATTCGACGAACACAGCGTCACCGCGGAGCGCTATTTTTGGTATCTTCACGATGAGAGATCAGGACTCCTCTGTGCGGCAATAGAATCTGAAGTAATCGGCTGGGGGTCCGTTGAGCCTAGAAGCGAGCGTTATGCATATCGCTTTACTGGGCAAATTGGGCTGTACATTAAGCGCCCCTACAGGGGGCGCGGTGTCGGAACAGCGCTGAGTCGACGACTAGATGATCTTGCGATCACCCTGGGGTATCATTCACTTATTAGCGAGAACCTGTCGAACAATCCACCAAGCCTCGGAGTAGACATAAAGAATGGGTACCATGTCGTTGGAGAAATTCAGGAGGCGGGTTTTCGTGATGATACATGGATTGGGCTGATCATTATGCAGAAGATCCTATCTCGGTGATATCGGCCCTATCGATGTTGGCGAAGGCGGCTACTGGTAGCGGATCGCCGATTCAGTTGATCACGGTTGCGGGCCTGGCACTGACTATCGTGGCTTTCGGGCTCGCAATCTTTCAAGTTCTACAGGCCACAGTGCAATCTCGGAATATAAAAGCCCACGAGACCAGCCTCAGGGCGATTGCATCATCACTGTCAACTCGGTATATTGGCGTTTTCCCAGAATATCTTTCAACGGTGATTGGGCTAATTGATCGCGCAAAATCAGATTTGCTTATAGTCAATGACAACCCGGTTCCCGCTTATTTCTCGTCTCCACTGACCTGGATAGACTACCGGCGTTCCGTCGATATGAAGATTCACTCAGGTGTAGCTGTTACTCTAATAAGCATAACAGATGCACAAAGGCTTCGTAGGATGCGCGATCAGTTTATAATGAGCCCTGAAGAATGGCCTGGCTGGTGCGAGCGCAACAAGAAGCTTATCGACACATTCATGATTCAGCAGTATCCCGATGAGGCAACCAAGCCCATTCAGCCGGATCGCTTTATGGCAATGCTTGTAGAGACACAAAAGAGACTCACTGCTGACCTTTTTGCCCATGCTACGCGAGTCGAAGCCGACGCTATCGTTACATTGCAAGTTTGGATAGCCGATAAAAAGGAGGCAGTATTTACTATCGAGACCAACGCCGCGAACTCACTTAGCCACGGGCTCTATACATCCGATCCTGAGTTCGTCGCTGCCCTTTATGCTATGGCAGAACTGTACCGAACCTCGTGGACACCCTAGCGACGACATAAGTGCGGGGGCATAAGTCCTGGCGGGTCAAGCCTCATCCGGCTCATCGGCAACCTGACCGCTCTTGTTCTGCTCTTGCGTGTCACTCGGAACCAATACGCAAGCATTAATGCAGTAATGCGACCCGTCTGGCGCGGCTGGGTCGTCAAAGTAGTGTCCTAGATGGCCGCCGCATTGCTTGCAAGTTACCTCAATCCTGTGCATGCCGAAGCTGAAGTCATGATCCAATCGGATGGCATCAGAGCTCGCGGCAGCGGAGAAACTCGGCCATCCGATGAGTCCTGGAGTTACTGATTCGAAGCTGGTGCTGCTGCTGAAGACGATATTCCCACACGCCACGCAAGCGTAGTCACTTCCCTCAGGGAGCTGCACGAGTGATTCAGAGAAGGGAGGCTCTGTTCCTTTCATTCGGAGAACGTAGAGTTGCATTCGCGTAAGATTCTCTTGTGCCTCGTTCCCAGAACCACTCACGCTGCGCTCCCGTTTCCAAAGTCTTTGCATCAGGCTGCGTGCCCTACCGTACTGTGAGAAACCAGCTGACGCCATTAAAATCCTCCAAAGTCCACGACTTTGACTCGACTTTTTCTATCAGTCGAGCACCCACTTCTAGAGCTTTTTCTGCCGCCGCATTCATCCTTTGCTCGGTGTACAGACGCAGTGAAATCAGCAATCCTGAGGTTCCACTCTTACCGAAGTCGAACTCGACCAGATCACGTGCCGCATCGCGGTGAACTACCTCGAATTCTGCCTCGCCCAGCGGGAACATCAGGATTGGATTTGAGAGAGTCCGCATTGATAGCCCTAGCGCATCCTGGTAGAGGGCTACCGACCGCATAATATCTTCGGTAACGATCGAGAATCTGATTCGTCGTTCATCAGTAACGAACATGGCTTACCACTTCTCTCAGTATAGTTTGCGATATATGCCGCCTGATTAAAAGCACGCAGCATATATCCCGCGGTACGCGGTCTGTCTCACCGAACATTCTACCTCACACCAGGGTACCAGGGCTCCTGGCTAAGACGTCTGGCAATGGAATATCCTGCAGTACATAAACGTGAGGCATCAAGCGCTCGACGTCCGTGGATAGCTCAACTGACACAATTACTATGGAGCCTTTAGCTTCGGATGTCTATCTTAAGACTAGCGAGGCCGCGCAGGTCGAATCGTACCTTGTCCAGTGAACTGACAACCACAAGCAGCACTTGCCCGCACTGTGGGCATCGCGCCACGGCGCCTGCTCCCACGTAGACTCTTGTTTCTGCCAAAGGGCCCGTCCATCCGCAGTCGGCACACTGCCCTACTGCAGTTGTGGTATCGACGGCAAAGACTTTACTGAGCGGCCCGGCGAGGATGTTGCCGTCCAGAACATGATCTTCACTGACGGAGTCGGACACCTACTCATTCCTCCTAACCCACCAGCGGGCTCTGGCAAGCCGCAACAGGTCGCCCAGCTGGCAACTCAAAGATATCGTGTCATCAGGCACTCCATGCAAACGAGTTCCGCGCGGTCGCTGGCCTATCGGTCCCTGCTCGGCGTGCGCGGCGTATGCCTCCGGAGGCGCAGCGGCGCTGGTGGCATCGTGGCTGCGATCAAACTCGGTTGCCGGATGGTCGCCGTCGCGACCTGAAGATCAGCGGGTCCGCTGGCAGGTTTCCACTGGTGTTTGACTACGGGACGCCTGGTGCTGCCACTTCATTCCGGGCGCTGGAACGGGCAGCGCGAGGGCGCGGGCTTCGCCCGGTCACGGCGTCACGCCCCGGGGTAAGGCGGCTCAGACCCTCAACTGCTCGGTCGGGACCATTGGCGACGCCTACAACACCGCCCTGGCCGAGTCGGTGATGGGCTATACAAGACCGAGCTGATCAAACCGCGCGGGCCCCTGGCGCACTGCGGAGCAGGTCAAGTCAGCCACCCTGGAATACGTCGCCTGGTTCAATCACCGGCGGCCTACGAGGTCTGCGGCGACATTCCGCCCACAGAACTCAAGGCCGCCTACTACCGCCAGAATGCCGCCCTCACCCAGGCCGGCCAGACAACAACCTGAGTCTCCGGACTCACCCTGGGCGATTCAAACTTACATAACGCGCCTAAGGGGATCGGCGCACCCGCTGACCTCCGGGCAGTTGGATTGGCCGTCGTACGCGTTCTGACGTGCACAGATTAACCTAATCGGTATGCCTTGGCTGATGACCGGCGAGAAGCCGTCAGCCGCCCAGTCGGGAAGATACGTTCGCGCGCACTCTAACGCTTGGTAGTTAGCATCAGGCGATCGCTGGCGTGAACAGTGGCACGGGTCGTGGCACGGCGGACGCGCAGAAGTGAGTGCAATGAGGGTCATCGGAGCGCGAGACGATGACATCTATGCAGGTGGCGCATATGGTGCGTCGGGCCAGGCTACTTTTAGCCTATTGGTTCAGGGTTCGACCCCTGGCGCCCCACCTGGCAAAACGTGCCATTTAGATTGTCAGGCGTGGCACGGATTGTATACACTCTGCCGCCTTATTGTGCGGTTGTGGCCGAGGCCCGGAGCGGTTACATTCAGCAACTACCCAGCGGCGCGTTCCGCGTAAGTACCCACGCCGAGACTGATCCCCTGACGGGCCGGCAGATCCGCCTGGGGCGGACATGGGGGCCGCACGGATCGAGCTCAGCAAGCTTCCCGAGCTGGCTGCCCCAGGCCATCAGCCTGAGACGGACGCCACCGTCGCCCAACTGATGTACCGTTACGCCGAGGTCGCCGACTGCGACCTGTCCACACGGAAGGCCAGCGAGGTCTACATCCGCCGGGTGATCAAGCCCGCCCTGGGCACCTGCAGGTCCGCGCCATACGGGACCCCTGCTCGATTTGCTCAATGCGCAGCTGAGGCGCTGAGCCGACCTTACGTGCACCGATAAGCCATTTATCGAGCACCGGAACACATCCCGCCTCACCATCGACCCCTCAAGCGGTAAGCCTGCCTGGCTGCCCGGTGCCCGCCGGAGGGGCCGGATACCTCGAGCCGCCGAGTGCGTCAAGCTGGCGTGCTTGATTTGGAGACCCATAGCCGTGGTCGAGGCCTCCGGTGCGCGACCGGTTCCGGATTCCATCTGCCGAGCGGATGCTGGGGGGTGGATGGCCGCCTGCCGGGCCAGAGACCTGGCCGCGCTGGCGCGCAGGCCTCGTCCCGTCAAGGGAACCCGGCGGATGCCAGGCTGAGCTCCAGATGCTCATCGAGGGCCTGGCACTGCGCCGCCCGCCGCGGCACGGGGAGGAATGAGAGGAATGAGCAGTGGCGGAGAAGGGCCCCGCGG
>Ga0187783_10001917_pt1 | contig 15438 bp, 13 predicted proteins | sample 1015_SJ02_MP02_2_FD_132471 | JGI IMG/M metagenome (GOLD analysis project Ga0187783, IMG submission 132471) | Tropical peat soil microbial communities from peatlands in Department of Meta, Colombia - 1015_SJ02_MP02_20_MG | ecosystem: Environmental > Terrestrial > Soil > Wetlands > Peat | place... | reverse complement strand
GGTGTACGCCTGCGTGATCGCGATCTGCGGGTTCTCCTTCCTGATCTTGTCGAGCTCCTTCTCGACGCCGGCCATGACGTTGACGTCGGAGGTCCCCTTGGCCTTGAACACGCTGAAGGTGGTGGCGGGCCGGCCGTTGAGCCGCGCCATGGTGCGGATTTCCCCGACGCTATCCTTGACGTCGGCAAGATCCGAGAGGCGCGCAAAGCGCCCCCCGGGGAGCATGATCTGGGTCTCGCCCAGGGTGCGGGCACTGCCCGCCTGGCCGAGCACGCGGATCGCCTGCTCACCGCCGCCGATCTCGGCGCGTCCGCCGGGGGAGTCGAGGTTGAGCATGCGCAGCTGCTGGTTCACCTGCGCGGCGGTCACGCCGAGCGCCTCCATGCGCGCCGGATCGAGCTCCACGCGGATCTCGCGGCTGACGCCGCCGCCGCGGCTCACCTGCGACACGCCCTCGACCGCCAGCAGCCGCTTGGTGATGGTGTTGTCGACGAACCAGGACAGCTCCTCGCGCGACAGCGCGCTCGAGCTCACCGCGTACGCCACGATGGATTGCCCATCGACGTCGAGCCGCTGAACGATGGGCTCCTGGATGCCTGCAGGCAGATCGACGCGCACCTTGGCGACCGCGTCGCGCACGTCGGCCACCGCGCGGTCGACGGGCGTGCCGATGTTGAACTGCACGAAGACGCGCGACTGGCCCTCGACCGCGAGCGAGGTAATGTTGTCGATGTTGCCGATGCCGGCCACCGCGGCCTCGACCTTCTGCATGATCTGCTTCTCGATCTCCTGCGGCGAGGCGCCGGGCTGGAATACCTGCACCAGCACGACGGGGAAGGAGATGTCGGGGTTGAGCGTGACCGGCAGGCGCACGAACGCCACCGTGCCGAGGAACAGCAGCACCATGAACAGCACGATCGGCGATACGGGGTGGCGGATCGCCCAGGCCGAGATGTTCTTCACGCGCCGGCTCCGCCTCTAGGTGACGCCGTTGCCCGCAGGGGCGACCCTGACGGTCTCGCCATCGCGCAGGAAGCCGCCGGCGGTGGCGACCACGCGCTCGCGGCCGGTGAGACCCTCTGCGATGATCACGCCGTTCTCGGTCGTGCCGGAGACCCGCACTGCGTGCCGCTCAACCTTGTTGGCGGAGTTGACGATGAGCACGTAACTGCCGCCGGCATCGGCCATGACCGCCGTCTGCGGCAGCACCGGGCGCTGCACCGATGCGACCGATACCACCGCGCGGGCGAATGCGCCCGGGCGCAGCGACGGATCGGGCGTGAGCGTGATACGGATGTCACCGAGGCGTGTCTGCGGATCGATCACCGCGCCGAGCAGGCGCACGTGCCCGGTGAAAGGCCGCTCGATGCCGGTGAGGTACACGGTCGCCGTCTGACCGGTCTTGACCTGGACGAGGTCCTGCTCGGCGATCTGCCCGCGCATCTCGACCTCGCCGCCGCTCGCCACGCGGAACAGCGCATCCCCCCCCGGGTTGGCGATCTGGCCCACCTCGGCGCGACGGGTGAGCACCGTGCCGTCGACCGGGGCGATGATGCGGGTGCGCGCGAGTCGCGCCTGGGCCTCGGCGAGCTGCGCGGCCACGACCTTGACGTTGGCGGCGTCGGTGACCGCGGTGGCGCGCCGCTTCTCGATGTCTTCCGCCGAAAGTGCGCCAGCAGCCTCGACGCCTTGGGCCCGGCGGTACTCCGCTGCCGAGAGGGCGGCCTGTGCCTGGGCCTGCTCGAGCGAGGCCGAGAGACGGTTGACCTGCTGCACCATCACCGAGTCATCGATCTTGGCCAGCAACTGGCCGCGCTTTACGTGATCGCCGGCCTCGGCGTACACGGCCACGATCCGCCCGGTATCGCCCTCGTTGGCAATCGGCATGTCGTAGCGGGCTGCAATCGCGCCCGTGAACGTAACGTTCGAGGTGACGGGCTTAAGCCCGGGCGTGATGACCGAAATGAGCGGCACGTTCTGCTGATCGGCGAGCGGCACGAGCGCTGCCTTCGGATGCAGAACGCGCCAGAGCACAATCGCAATGAGCACGGCGAGCGCCGCTACGCCGAAGGGCAGCAGCCACTTGCGCAGCCCAGCGGGTCCGGCCACGGGCTCGGCCGCCCCGGCCGGGCGGGTGAGCGGTGGGACCGCGCCATCCGCCGGGACCCGCGGTGGCCGATCGCGCCCGATCCAGGTGACGTGATCGTCCTGACTCTCGGGAGGGTTCACGACATGTTCCGGGTTTGTCCCCACGGGCATTTTCCTTGGACTCTACGGCCCCCGACATCCTGCGCCGGCCCAGGCTCTCTGACCCGGGTGCGCCACCTAAGTTTAGGACTTTCCCAGGGAAATCAATCCCCGGACGCGCCAGGGGGACGCTCATGGGCGACGGGCCGATACGAAGGGTGGCGCGAAATCGGGGCCGCGCCCCCTGCGTTCTTGCCGCAGCTCCTTTGGCGGCGCGCAGTGTAACAAACTACCTTGATAGGAACTCGCCCTCGTTGGAGAGAGCCGCTCGCGCGCAGGGGCGAGGTGTTTCCGTGAGCGAGAGCTCGGCCCTTCAGCGGGATCTCATCCCCCGGAGGGAGGCCGTGACAGGGTCAGAACAGGCGACCTCCGCCTCGATTGCCCCTGAGTCTGCCGATCGCTCGGGCGCCATAAGGGCTGGAGGAGTCGCATGGCGAACTCCATCAAGCAAGCCGGAGAGCGACTGCACCACCGGCAATGGTGCAGGCGGAGATAATGCGTTTAGGCCCGATCGGTTCCTTCAGCACGAGGCCTGCGATCATCAGTGCGAACAGGATGGAGGTCTCACGCAATGCGGCGACGACGGCAATAGGTGCGAGAGTCATCGCCCAGAGTGCCAGTCCATAGGACGCGGTCGTTCCTATACCCCCGGCAATCCCAATGCGCCAGTAACGAGTTGCGTAAGGGATGAACGTCGATCTTTTTGTCACCATGACCCAGACAGTGAGGGGCAAACCCGCCAGGAGAAATACCCACAGGGTGTAAGCCGCCGGGGCTTTAGAACGCCTGACACCTATTCCATCGATCAAGGTGTATGCGGCGATGATGACGGCGTTGAGAAGCGCGAGATACACCCCTCTGCGATCAATGTTATCTCCTGCTGCGATGCTGAAAATGCCGAGGCACAGCGCGAGTATCCCGAGCCAGGCTGTCGCAGACAGAGGTTCCCGAAACAGGAACACGGTTACGATCGCGACCAACAGGGGAGCGGCTCCTCGCATCAGCGGATAGGTTTGACTCATGTCGGCGACCTGATAGGTGCGAGCGACGAGCACGAAATAGGTCACTTGAAATACGGCCGAGACCGCGGCGTAAGGCCAGCTCGCCTGGGCCGGCGCGGGCAGGAAAGGGAGTGATGCGGCCGAGATCAGTGCTGCGACCATCGTCACCAGGATCGTGGTGAGGAATTTGTCGGGCGCGGACTTTACGATGGCGTTCCAGGTGGCGTGTAACAGAGCCGCTGACAGCACTACCACGAAAACGATGTGCGGCATGGCTACGCCTTCATTGGCCACGCGGCGAGACTACCCAATCCCGGCCGTCATCGCGCGCGCCGTGCTTTGGTGTCGCGTTTCGCGGCTTGGGGAGCGAGTTTCGCGAGTTCCGTCGCCAACAGCGGATGCTTTCCGCGCCCGCGCGGATCGATCACGAGGTGCACAGGTTTACGGGGCGCTCGAGCCCCATCGTCATCGAGCGATTGGAGAAAGTCGCGGCGTAGACGAAGGCCGTCCACGACCGCGCCGCCCGCCGGTCGGGCGGGGTTTTCGTTTCAGAGATCCCCTAACCTCTCCCAGGATGCGCCGCGCGTCCGCGTTGGCTCAGGTACAGACCCCTCGAGGCGCTTCGATCCAACATGCGGCGGGACTCCTGATGGCTGCGCAGCGGTGCTCGCGCGACACGCGGGACAATAGACCGGCCGGCCGTCCTTTCGCGCCCGCTCGAGTCGCGGGTCATAGTGAATTGCAGTTCCGCATCCGTTGCAGTTCATAGCGCATCTTCCGCAGTTAGCGAGATCTGGTCGCGACCGATCTCATGTTAGCGTAGTCGAACGGTGTTGGTTGTTGCCAAATGTATCCACGCAAGCACAGCGCAGTTGAGGGTGGCCGTCAGTCCGGTCACCGTGAATCACGAGCGAACCACCACGATGCTACGTGCGCAGTGTTGGGCTGACGCGCGGTGAATATTCGCCCCGGCCGCAGGCGCGTTCCTACAAGTGCGCCTTGTTACAGGCTGCGAACTAAAGGTCTTCCCCGCGCTCGCGCCTTCGGGTCTCGGCCGCTTTGGCTGCAGCTTCCTGGCGGTTGCGCTGTGGATGGATGCCAAGTTGGTGCCAGTTGGTCTCGGAAAGATTCACGTTGTAGTACCGCGCAGCTTTCTCGATATTGGCGAACGCCAGGGCCCGATCCTCTTCCGGCACGTCGATGACTTGATCGAATCGCGCGACCGCGTTGCGCACGTGTTGCGCATCGGTCAGCGGTTCTTTGCGTTGCTTGGGAAAGGCAAACACGGTATCCGGCAGGTTGCTTCGAGTCGAGAGCTGACCGTGTTCTTCGTAGGGTTCCCAGGTTGCTTCAGTCATTTTCCACCTCCATCGAGACACCATCGGGCTAAGACGCGGTAAGCCTGGCCGAGGAGCGGAACGAGGGCTCCCGCCGGACTCATGATAGCTTCAGCCAAATCGATAGACCCTGAAACTGCAAAGCTGGGCCTAAGACGAAGCAATACGCTGATTACAATTCGGTGACAAGCGCCTCGTGCAGTGCGGTACACTCGCTGCGTCCGCAGGCGTGTAAGAACAAGACCCGGGCCTGATTGGAAAAATGAAGAAGTTCCGCAAATGGTGGATTGCTCCCGCGATCGGATTCAGCCTGGGGCTCGCCTCGCAGGCGAACGCGGCGGTCGATGCGTACCTGACCATCAACGGAACCCCAGGGCCCTCGACCCCGGTGATGCCTGGCATCAACATCCTCTCCTGGTCGTGGGGTGCGGGGAATGCGGGTTTCGTCAGCGTTCAAGCTCCGAACCCGGGCACCGGCGTCTTGTTTGACGCTGGCACGGGCGCCGCCATCACGATGATGAGCACCGCCCCCGGGCCCCAGACACTCGACATCACCGAAACCGGGCTGACCTCCAGCGGTCCGATGACCTTCGTGAGCAGCTTCACCGGGCCGCTGTTCAACCCGAGTGACACGCTCACGCGCACCTTCATGATTACCCCGAATGGCGGCAGCCCGATCATGCTGGGTTCGGTGACGGGCGATACGACGACCGGGAAGGTCTTTACCGTGCCCGAATCCTTCACGGGACCGTATTCGATCACCGAGTCAATTCTGTTCAAGGCCGTCAGCGCGGACGACTCCTTCAGCATCGATGACTCCGTGAGGTCACCCGTGAGTTCGACCGTGCCGGAACCGGCGACGCTAGGCTTGCTGGCGCTGGGGTTCGTCGGCGTTGCAGTTGCACGCCGGCGGCGCAACCACTGAGCGGAGCTGAGCTTACGGCTACGAAGACGCCCGCGCTGACGCGGGCGTTCTTGTTTGGATGTCTTGGGCTGAGATCGCCGAGACAGTCGCGACCTTTTCTTTGTACCAATCCGCAACGACGCCGCTCTGCTCCTGGGGGCGGCGTTTGGTTTCAAGGTGGCGCACCAGATCGGCGTGCCCGGTCGATCGTCGCGGGGAGCTGGCGCAGGACCGCCACGCTTCATCCCGTACTTTGACGGGCGTTCGCGAAACTAAAGACCGTTCATGTCACTACTGCGCCTGGCCCTCCGGCGCCCCATATACGCAACTCGTGCTGGCGATGTCGCTGTAGTTGTCAAGCACGACAGCAGTCGCCTGCGCAACCGTCGGTGCGGCATCCCCGAGCTTCTCACTCCCCTTGATGCTGTCGACGGTCTTTGCGAACGTTTTGTCGACGTTCTTCATTGCCGCCGCCTGTGCCGCGGATAAGCGATTGGCGGCCTTCTCGAGCTTTTTATAGGCGTCGTTCTCGGCTTTTACCGCCTTGTTGAGTTCATCAACAGTCGAATCCGAGGTAAGCGCACCGACCGCAGCGACGGTCTTCGCGTATGCGCCGAGATCTTTGCAGAAAGTGGCTTTCGCCTGATCGACATTCGGCGTGCACGCGGCGAGCGCAACGATGATGGCGGGAGTGAAAAGCGAGAGAAGATGTCTATGCACGATTGTTCCCCTTTTTCTAACCTGGCAAGCGTCGCCTTTGAATCCACGCGAACCCGGCCAATTGCACGTTGACCCCTCCTGTCGGGAGGAGTCAACTCCATGCGAGGCTCAATCAGCAATAGCCCCTAAGGGCAGGCGCCGGCGCTGCAGTGCTTCATCCCGACGCTGCAGCAGCCGACCGTTCCTGTTACGGAAACACTGACGACGATCAGCTCCCGGTCTGCCGCGGACTGCAGACGAACAGGGGGATCTGGCCCGCGGTGCGCTTCTGATAAGTGTCGAAACTCGGGTAGTTGGCTACCACGATCGGCCAGAGGTCCCGGCGCTCTTGCGCCGACGCTTCTTGAGCCACCATCTTTCTGGCCTCGCTGCCGACCTGAATGTCGATTTCCGGATTCGCCTTGAGATTGTGGTACCAGACGGGATGCTGCGGCGCACCGCCAAGGGACGCGACGAGGAGCACCTTGTCCCGGTACGGGGTGTACATGAGACAGACGGTCCGCCTCTTGCCCGACCTGTGTCCAGTCATCGTGACGAGACAGATCGGAGCGCCCTCGAAGCGGTTCATCAACCGCCCACCGCTCAGGCGGTAAGTGAACGCATTCATCCGGGTGAATAACCGGATGAACCATTTCGGCGGGAGTTTGGATTCGTCGCTCAATCTTTAATTCAAGAGTGATGCTGAAGCCGTGGTCGGACCAACCTGTTGTTAGACATCGTATGGCGAAACCTAAGGATCGGACACCCGATGTAACAAAGTCGACGCCATCAACGGGGAGGGCCTCACGATGAAAGATGCAATCGGCTATCTGAGGGTCGGGACTCGGCAGCAGTGCGGCGGGCGGTCCTCAAGCGATTCGTGCCAGAACCGAGGTCACTAGCACTCATGGCTTACGCTGCGGAGCCTCTCACAGCGCGTTCAGGAAATTGACGAGATCCGTCTTTTGCTGATCGGTCAGCTGAATCTGAAAGCGCTTGTCGTAGAAGTTCACGACCTGCAGTAGGTCGGCGGCGGAGCCGTCACTGAAGTACGGCGCATGGGCAGCTAACGCGCGCAACTGGGGGACGGTGAACTTACCGACGTCCGCACACTTCCCGGTAATCAGCGCCAGGCCTGGATCATTGGTTTCGATGGTCGAACCGTGAAAGCCGACCGTGACACCTGACTTACAGGTGATCTTGAAGATCGGCAGGAACGTTGATGGGGTTGGTCCACCGAACTCGGGCGACGTACCGCCGATGCCCTGATCCTGCTGAGCGTTGATAATGATGCTGTTGCCCGCGAACTTCTCGCTGTGACACGTCGAGCATGTTCCCTGAAGCGGTTTGGATGGCTGTCCGGTAACGGGTAACGCGTTGATGCCCGCATCGTTTGTGATTTGGAACGTCTTTGTGTTGAAAATCTGTTCGCCCCTTGCAATGGACTCTCGGCTGGCCTTGTTCGTCAGACTCGGCGCTGGGGTAGCCCACGCCTCATAGAGCGCAAAGGTCGTGGGCGGGGTGTGTTGCCCGGCCGGTTCGCCGGAGAGCACTACCGGGCCACCCAATGCGAGATCGGTGAGCGATAAACCGTGCGGTCCCTCGTATTGAGCGCTGAAGAATCCTCTCTCGAACGCCACGATCTGTTGAATCTGCGCGGGCGTTGGTGGCGTTAGCGCCTGCGCGTGGCCCAGCGTCGCGTCCCGGGCTTGACTGTCGAGGTTGGGTTCCCTCCCGTCCCACATGAGGTTACCGCTTGCGACCGCAGGGTTCGGGTTCGTCGGCGGTCCCGGGAGGGCAAATGCCGTCGTCGCAAAACTCAAGTTTGAGGGTATGCGGGGACGGCGGTACACCGATATCACCTGCACCGGCTTACCGGTATCCGGGTCGATCACTGGCTGGCCGTCGACCTCGTCCTGATTGAACCGAGGATCCGTGTTGCAGCCGTACGGGTCGCTGACGACTTCGATCGTGAATTCCGTTGTTTCCGCTGACTTCGGTCCCCTGGGTGGCGCATTGAGCGGGAGCGGGATCCGTATGAGTCCGCGCTGCAGGAGAGTCTTATACGCGTCGGCGAGCTCTCCGCTTCCGCGCCCGCGATACCCTCCCACAGGAGAGGGTCCCGTGTACGCGGCCGGCACGTTCTTCGGGCATGTCGGGCCGTCCACCGGCGCGAAGAGCGGGTCTTGAATGCCCTGTCGGAAGCGCGCATTGATATTGCCCAAGCTGATGCTCATGCCGCTTGCGGGCTGGTGGCAAGTGACGCATGCCCGTCCGTTAGTGCCTAGAGACTGGAAGAAGGCGTTGCCAGCAGTCGCAGTCGGCCCACCCGGCTGGTAGGAACCAATCTTCCCTTGGGCATCTGCATCCTCTTCGAACTGGGGAATCGTTGCGGAAATGCCGCCCTGCGTATAGATCTTGGCTGGCAGCGGGGAGCGCATGAACTGGCGATAGTGCGCCGGAAAGTACGCCGGCGTGCTTGCCGTCGGAAGATCCTGAGCCTTGACCTGGGTTGCCGAGGGGGCAGACGCGCAACTCGTCAGGCCGTAAACGGCGATCGCAATGCCCCCGCAAATACCTAACGACCTGGCTACCGTGAGGATCAGCGGCGCCTCGCAAGATCCCTGTTTCATATCATCCTCGCTGTGGGTCTCGTCGCGATGGCAGTGGTGTCCGGCCTGATAATCACCAACGTCGGTTGGTTGCTCACGGAAAATGCATCAATCATTGCGGTGAAGTGTCGCCAGAAGGACACGCTGCCACGCGCATGCAACGATCGCAGAGGTCAACTTTCAACTCCTGCGTGAGAGTATGGGCCAGCCAGCACGCGCTTTAATTCGCAGTCCGTCACAGATTATGTCTCTCGGCTGACGCGGGATCCGCGGCAAGGGAGCAGCGGCCTAGTCGCCTCGCGCCGGCCTCCCTCCACGGGACTCAAAAGCGGTGTTCCCGGCGCCCCGGGCGGACCCACGACGGACCATTTCAAACGCCACCCCTGAAAAGTGGTGCGTATCAGTTACTTACACTGTATCCATCGTTAGAGACAGCAGAATACTCGTACGGTCGGTCGGGCAGCTGCGCGACGAGAAACATGCGCGTGGCTTCGGACTCGCACTCTCGAGCGGCCCCGCACGTACATGTAATGCGAACGCGGAAGTGGCCGAGCGCGTCGTCTAGTTTTTTGACGTGAGGCAACGTGCGCACGGCGCTGCGTTACCTGATGCCCCTCCCTGAGCTGGCGTCAGCCGAGTCAGGCTAGTCACACCACGGACAACTTCTGCGCTCCTGCGCCGACACTTTGAGCACTAAGTCGAGCCGGATCTGATATCCGAGACATTTGCCACGCTTCCATGATTTCCCGACCGCGTTTCCGGGCCACGCTCCTATGCTCGGATCAACCCATTCGCGATAGTTTGTTTTCTGAGCGAGTGGGGGACGCGCCTCGAGCGGCCGCGGGTAGTCGCGCAAGAACGCCGCGAACTCCGCGGGAGACACGTCAAACCAACGCTCGCGGAGTGCGAAGGGTTCAGCCATTCGCCGAGCGTAGGGAGACTCCGATGGTGGGTCCATGCAGTACATACAGGCCGGGCCGAGCTGTATGCGCATTTGTCAACAACCACGCCAGAAATTCGGTCGTGACGCCGGACGCGTCCGACTCCGGCGCCGTAGACGAGAAGGTGATCCGGCGGGCAGCTGTCAGCGTCGGGCGATCTGCCAGCGGTTTCCGCCGGGGCAGGAGCGTGACGCCTGGCTCCTATGGCTCAAGGTGCGGAACGGACAGTCCGCCGATGCGCTGAGTCGGCCGCGCGGTGTTCCGAGGTGCTACTTCAGATTCAGGAAGACCGACAGCGAGAAGACGCTGGTGCTCGCCTTATCAAAGCCCGCGTACTCCAAGCGTGCACCGATGATACCGATGTGCGCCTGTACGCCCACTCCCCAGGCAAACACAGTGCTGTCGTCTGAATAGGATGTCGTCGTAATCGGCAGGTTCCCCCCGCCGCTGGAAAGAGAGCCGTGCAAGTCATAACGGGCTACGCCCACCTTGCCGTACACATCCAGGTTAGGCACCGGGATCGGCAGGAAGCCCACGGCGTAACCCCCGTACGCCTTCGCATCCGAATGGTAGTCCTGGACGCAGGGGCCTCCATACTCGGAGCACTCGTACGCTAAGCCTGGGGTAAAGGTGTCATTCACCCCGCTCCCCAAATCAAAGTAGTCCGCCTCGACCGCGAACAGACTGATCGGACGGAAACCGGCAAATACGTCCCAGGATGTGCTGTTGATATTGGGGAAGTAATTGGCCATCCCGGTATCGAACGCCCCGCCTACCGCGCTGGTGTCGGCGTTATTCCTGGTCACGCCGACGCCGAAATAAAACAGTCCGTTGTCCGCTTGAGCGACGCCGGTGCCGAACGCAAGCACGATTACGGGCAGCAGTCTTCGCATGAGTGTCCGCCCCTCTGCCGCTGGATCATATGCACGCGCGGCAGGGACGAGTATAGGCAAACCACTCAGGCTGCAGGTAGAGAGTTAACTTTAGAGAGACCCCTTGCTTGTCACAAGCCCCTGTCTCGGCTGACGGACGCCAGGAGTCCTTGTCAGCTCTTGATACATGCAATCAACGCGCTGCTTCAGAGCAATTGGAATGTCATCGGCGACCACAGCACGGGAGGTGTCGATGTTACGGCTTGACGCGAAAAATGATGAAACCATCGCCCAAGCCGCGATGACTGCGACGAGCACGCCGATTGTTAGTGCGAACAGTCGATTCATGACCGCTCTAACTGTGAAGTCGTGGGGCCGGCCGACCCCGCCCGCCGTTCACGGACGGCTCAAGGTTGTTAGACGTCACGTGCTAGCGGCTTCTCATGGTCACAAGGCCGCAGACAATTTTACTCGCCCTTTCCAGCACGCTTCCGCTGGTTGGAGTGACCCATTCATAGTCACTGACGGATGAGTGCTCCAACTTGTCTACTACCGCTCCGGCAAGATTCCCTCCTTCATAGCGAGCGTAGCTGACCAACGCCGTGCGATTCGCTCGACAGTCATAGGCATACACATCCAACTCTGATCGAAATAAGGCACCTGTAGCCGTCTTTTGTGGTGAGCTGTAGAGGGTCTTCTGTCTGTCGGTCCAGAACTCTCCATGTCGAGAGAGGCCGTTGCCACCGTCCACGAACACCGTCGCCGTGCCTCCGTCTGGCATACCAAATGTGCCAATGGAGGGCCACTTCTCCGCCGCATCCGCAGCGCTGGCAATGCCCAAAACCCAAAGGAGAGAAATCGCGAGTCTAAGCATGGCGGTAGCCTTTCACTTACGCGGCGTGAATACCGTGACGTCTAACGAATGTGAAGTTCAGGGGCCGCCCCAGCCGCGCCCGCTGCGACACTCGGGCCCGGCCGCCTGCATCACAAGGCCGCGGCTGAGCGAGTCGTCGCGCTGCGCGTCGCGTGTGCTTGACAGGGAAGGCCCGACTGGCGGGCGAGGTAGGACCCGGAGACTATGGACCCGCGCCTACTGGCCCGGCGTACGCCTTGCGTGCCGCCTCCTCGATCTTCACCGCGATCTGGATCGCCGTCTGCACGATCCGGTTCATGGTGCCCTGGTCGAGCGTGCCCTTGGCTTCCTGTGCGGCCACCATGCCGCTCGCTATGGTCGCGGCCGCGTGAATGAGTTCGTGTGTGTGCATGGGCGAGACTCCCTGGCTGGCGTGACGGCGCGAAGCCTACTCTCCCCCAATTACGTCACCGCGAATATGTAGCCGCAGCGTCCGGCGGCACTGGAAGGGGAAGGCCCGGAGTTTGCCTTCTGGGCTCGAGGTGGACTTGGTATCGACTTGGCCGGGATGAGCTCGACGACCGCTAAGTCCGAAACGCTCGTAAGCACTTGATTAAATGGTGCTTGGAATAGGACCTTTAAATTGCATCAAATGCCCGGAAGCGGCCTCCTAAAACATCTCCGGACCATTTAATGATCCCGAATCCGGATCCCTAAATATCACCCGCCGCCCCAGCGGCACAGGCCGGCCGGACAGCTGGGGAGCTAGTCTCCCTCACTTGAGGTTGACCGCGTCCCTAGCCTCTTTCTTACTTAGCAAAGCGGCCGAAGAGTTCACACGATCTACGCACGGGGGCTGTTTCAATTTTTCGGCCACTAGATCGAGGCGCTTCGAAGGTTCTCCGAAAGCCAGGTACTCCGAGTAGCGCTTTTCCTTAGCAACTTCCCCTACCGCGCAGTAGCAGCCGTTGGAGGCCGGAATGTCCATCGCGGGCAGGTTTGAGATCACTTCCGATCGGAGCTTGTCTTGATCCTGATGCGCGGCGATCGCCTTGTCCCAATAGGCCTTCGCCTGCGCGATTACCAATGCTGATCGGCAGGCGGCCACCTCTTGATAGAAATCTGTAACGGCCCAGCCGTCCTTGTAGGTCACCGGCATCGGAACGTCCGATGCGCTTGCCACAGAAACTAACAGCAGGCTCGCAATCGCGCGCGTCGTGGTCATTTATCTGTTGCCCCCAGCGTTTTGACTTCGTGGAGCCTGCAGATCATCTATTCAGAACTCGAACTCGCGACCGTACCGGGCTCCTAATCTGCGCCGCACCGTGATGGGAATGATCCCGGATCAATGATCCTTTGATCCCTTTCAACGAACTGGGATCATACGATGAAAAACAAGGAGTTAGGAGAGAGTGGTGCCGGGAAGAGGACTCGAACCTCCGACCCGCGCATTACGAATGCGCTGCTCTACCAGCTGAGCTATCCCGGCGCCCGGCCACGGAAGGCCGCGGATTCTACATTTTTTTGCGCAGGCGGATCACGAGGTCGATGCCGGCCACCTCGGTGCCGGGCGGGGGTGGGGGCAGGCGGCTGAACTCGACCGCCGGAACGGCGACGTCGATCAGCGCTCCCGTCGTCAGATCATGAAAGTGGTAGTGGGGCTCGACGTTCGAGTCGAACCAGGCGCGCGAGCCGTCGACCGAAAGCTGGCGGATGAGCCCGTGGGCGGCGAAGAGGTTGAGGGTGTTGTAGACGGTCGCCTTGGAGACCCGGGCGCCGGCCGCGCGCAGCTGCGCCAGGATCTGCTCGGCGGAGAGGTGCTGCGGTGCCGAGAGCAGCAGCGCGGCGATGCGTACACGCTGCGCCGTCGGCCGGATCCCGCAATCCGTAAGCCGCCGTTCGCAACCGTTGGCGCCAGCCTGGGGGCCGGTAAGCTCCATGATCGGCGATTATAGGCACAAGACGGTGTGTCCCCGCCAATCCAGCCTCGGGCCCTCAGTGGGCGGGAGCCCCCGCGCCGCCCTTTCCGGGCTTCACGAAGAGCAAAAGCGGCAGCAGCGCGAGAAAAACGATCCCGAGCGCCTTGAAGTCATCGAGGTAGGAGAGGAGCGCCGCCTGCTCCTGTGCCTGCGCGTAGATGCCGGCAATGGTCGTCTGGGCGTCCGGCGCGCTGCCGAGAGCACTCCCGAGCTGGTGGGCGTAATCGGGGTAGGCCGGATTGAGCGATTGCAGCTGCTCGACGAGGCGGCTTTGGTGAAACTGCGAGCGCCGGGTGAGCAGCGTCGACATCAGCGAGATCCCGATGCTGCCGCCGAAGTTGCGGGCGAGATTGATCAGCGCCGAGGCATTGTTGACCCTGTCGCGCGGGATGTCGCGGAAGGCGAGCGAGTTGATCGGCACGAACAGGAAGGCGAGTGCCGCATTCTGTACGGCACGCAGCAGCACCAGGTGCGCAAAGGAGACGCCGAGGTAGAGATCTGTCATCCACAGGAGGCTCACGCCCCCGAGCAGGAGGCCCACCGCGATCAACAGGCGTGTATCCACCTTGTTGATCAGCCGCCCGATGAGGGGCAACAACGCGATGGTCACGAGCCCCCCCGGGGTGAGCGCCATGCCGGCATCCACGGCTCGATATCCCATCAGCGACTGTGTGTACGCGGGCAGGAGGTAAGTGCTGCCGAACACCATGAAGCCGAGCATCAGCATGAGGCAGAAGGTCACCGCAAAGTCGGGCTTCCCCAGCAGCCGCAGATCGACCATGGGATGTGGATGGTGCAGCTCCCGCCAGATGAGCAGCACGAACGAGATGGCCGAGATCACGATGAGCGACGCGATCATGTGTGACCCGAACCAGTCGTCCTCCTGGCCGCGATCGAGCACCACCTGCAGACAGCCGAGGCTGAGCGCCACGAAGCCGAAACCGAGCCAGTCCACGTTGATGCCGCCGCCAGCGCGTTGCGGGCCGGGGTCCTTGACGAGCGACTGCACCAGCAGCACGAGCGCCACGCCGACCGGCACGTTGATGAGGAAGATCCAGCGCCAGTTATAGCTGTCAGTGAGCCAGCCACCAAGCGTCGGCCCGACCGTCGGCGCCACCACGGCGGCGATGCCGTAGATCGCGGAGGCCATGCCGCGCTTCTCCGGCGGAAAGCTGTCCGAGAGGATCGCCTGGCCGAGCGGCTGCAGTCCGCCGCCGGTCGCGCCCTGCAGGGCGCGCAGCACGATCAGCGCGGGCAGGTTCGGCGCGAAGCCGCACAGGAGCGAGGTGAGCGTGAAGCCAGTGATGCAGGTGAGGAACAGCCGCTTGCGGCCGTACCGGTTCGCGAGCCAGCCGGAAATCGGCATGATGATGGCGTTGGTGATCAGGTAGCTCGTGAGCACCCAGGTGGACTCGTCCTGGCTCGCAGACAGTGCGCCGGCGATGTGCGGCAGCGCGACGTTGGCGATCGAGATATCCATGATCTCCATGAAGGCGGCGAGCGCGACCACCGGCGCGATCAGCCAGGGGATGCGGCCGGCGGTGCCGCCGGTGGCGGCCGCGCTCACGGCTGTCCGCGCCGGGCGATGGCGGGCGTCTCACCCGCCCGCGCGGGCAGATTGGCGGCGACGATCGCGTTGATCGCGGCGTCGGCGCCCGCTTCCTGATCGGCGTACACGTCGGTGTTGAGCTCGACCGGCCAGGACGGTTGCCGCGAGAGCGTCGCGCCGCTCTGATCGCGCACGTCGACGTCGACGGTGGTCGACAGTCCAAGGAACAGCGGGTTCCGCTCGAGCTCCTGCGGGTCGAGGCCGATGCGCACCGGCAGCCGCTGCACGATCTTGATCCAGTTGCCGGTGGCGTTCTGCGCCGGCAGCACCGCAAGCGCGCTGCCGGTTCCGGCGGTGAGCCCGAGAACACGTCCGTGGTAGCGCACCCGCGCGCCGTACATGTCGGCCGACACGCCGACCGGCTGGCCGATCCGCAGGCCGCTC
>Ga0187783_10001916_pt1 | contig 15445 bp, 13 predicted proteins | sample 1015_SJ02_MP02_2_FD_132471 | JGI IMG/M metagenome (GOLD analysis project Ga0187783, IMG submission 132471) | Tropical peat soil microbial communities from peatlands in Department of Meta, Colombia - 1015_SJ02_MP02_20_MG | ecosystem: Environmental > Terrestrial > Soil > Wetlands > Peat | place... | reverse complement strand
CTCTCCGGCAGCTACATCAGCCGGGACGATAATCTCGATCACATGCTCGCCACAATTGGAGCTCGATCATCCGAGCTGAATCCCGCGTAAACAGGTTGAAGCATTCATGCGAAAAATCGACATCTTCACGCACATCTGGCCCAAGAAATTCCACGAAGCTTTGCTGAACCAAACAGGGCAGATGAAAGACATGCATCGCCGCAGCGAAGCCGTGCCGATGATGACGAATCTCGACCGGCGATTCGAAGTGATGGACATGTTCGAGGATTATCAGCAGATTCTGTCGCTCGCGTCTCCGCCCCCGGACGCTATCGGCACCCGCGAGGCTTGGCGCGAACTTTCGCGCATCGGCAGCGACGGAATGGCCGAGCTGTGCCAGAAATACCCGAAGCGCTTCCCGAGTTTCATTCCTTCGGTGGCGATGCGCGATCCCGAGGGCGCTGTCGAAGAAGCGCGCCGCGCAATCACTCAGCTGGGCGCATGCGGGATTCAGATTTACTCGAACGTCGGCGGCAAAGCTCTCGATGCGGCCGAATTTCGCCCAGTGTTTCAAGAGATGCAAAAACTCGGCAAGCCGATCTGGATTCATCCCGCGCGTACGGCGGAATTTCCGGACTATTTGACTGAGAAGCGGTCGCTCTACGAGATTTGGTGGACGTTCGGCTGGCCCTACGAATCAAGCGCTGCGCAAGCGCGCATCGTTTTCTCGAAAATGCTGGACGAAATACCGAATCTGAAATTCATCATTCACCACGCAGGAGGCATGGTTCCATTTTTCGAAGGACGCGTAGGCCCTGGCTGGGACCAGCTTGGCTCGCGCACGTCCGACACCGACTATCGTCCGCTGCTCAAGGAGCTGAAGCACCGGCCGCTCGACTATTTCAAAATGTTCTACGTCGATACGGCGACGTTCGGCTCGAAGTCCGCCCTCGAATGCGCCCTCGGTTTCTACGGCATCGGCCATGTGCTTTTCGCCTCGGACGCACCTTTTGATCCCGAAGGCGGGCCGATGTATATCCGCGAAACCATCCGCTGCATCGATTCGCTCGACATTTCCCAAGAAGATCGCGAGCGGCTCTACTACAGGAACGCGCTCAAGCTATTGGGAATTCAGTAGCATACGCGACGTCACATTTTCCGCAACAACACCTGGCGCGAACCGCCGACCCGCGCCCATCCGTTGCGCTAAAATGTCGGGATGCAAGAGAGGTTCTACGGCGCCACGATGAGGATCGGCAGTGGCACGCTCATCGGGCGCATCGGCTTTGCGTTTCTAATTCTTTGCTCGATTGCTTTTGGCGCCGGCCTCGGTCTGATCTTCGTTTACAAGAGCGATCTGCCGGAAATTCACGCACTCGAAAATTACCGCCCCATCACCGAAACGGAACTCTACGCCGACGACGGCCAGTCGATCGGCAATTTCGCCTTGCAGCGCCGCATTCTGATCACCTACGACCAGATTCCCAAGATTCTGCGCGACGCCATCATCACGACCGAGGATCAGCACTTCGAGGAGCACTGGGGCGTCGATTTCCCGCGCGTGCTGGGCGCCGCGTGGCGCGATGCCGCCCATCACCGCATCGCCGAGGGCGCGAGCACGCTCACGATGCAGCTTGCCGGCGGTCTCTTCCTGAATCGTTCCGACCGCAGTTTCCATCGCAAAATCGAAGAAACGATTCTGGCCCTCGAAATCGAACGCTATTACACCAAAGAGCAGATCTTCACGATGTACTGCAATCAGATCTACCTTGGGGCGGGGAATTACGGGTTCGAAGCTGCGTCTGAATACTATTTCAGCAAGCCGCTCAGCGATATCACGCTGCCGGAAGCGGCTCTGCTCGCCGCGATTATTCGCGGGCCGACGTACTCTCCGATCCTGCATGCCGATCGCGCGCTCGCCCGGCGCAATCTGGTGCTCGAGCTGATGGCGCACGATTACAAAATCTCGCAGACTCAAGCAACCGTGGCGATGAGAGAGCCGCTGGGGCTGCACATCGAATCGCTTCGGGATAATCTGGCTCCCTACTTCGTCGAGGACGTGCGTCAGTATCTCGAGCGGACTTACGGAACTGCCGCAGTACATGAAGAGGGGCTGCGCGTATACACGACGCTCAACGTCCAGATGCAGCGCGCCGCCGATCAAGCCGTCCGCGATGGACTGCACGCGTACGACCGCCGTCATGGTTGGCGCGGCAATTTGCCGAACATCTTCACGAACAATCTCGGCAGCCTCGAAAAATATCAATCCGACGATTGGCGGGGCCCGATTCAGAAAGGCGACTACGTCACCGCCCTCGTTACTTCCATTCAGCCGAGCTACGCCTGGCTCAAAATCGGCCCCTATCGCGCAATGCTCACGGCCCCCGATTTCGCCTGGACCGGCCGTACCTCCGTTGGCAGCTTGCTGAAGCCCGGAGACCTCTGCGTCGTTTACATCAAACAAATTTCCGGGACGGCGGTTGAGGTCCAGCTCGAACAGCAGCCGGTCGTGCAGGCCGCCCTCATCGCGATCGATAACTCCAGCGGCGAAATCAAAGCCATGGTCGGCGGCTACAGCTTCGAGCAATCGAAATTCAATCGCGTCACGCAAGCCATGCGCCAGACGGGGAGTTCGTTCAAGGTTTACGTCTACGCTGAAGCGCTCACGCAGGGCGAGACTCCGTTTGATACCGTGATCGATGAACCGGTCACTTTCCGCAGCGGCGGTCAGGCGTACTCGCCGCACAATTACGACGAGAAATTCGAGGGACGCATTACACTCCGCCGGGCGCTCGCCGATTCGCGGAATATTCCCGCGGTTCGCCTGCTCGACCGAGTCGGCATTCAGAATGTCGTCGAGCTTGCCCGCAAGTTCGGCATCAGCAGCCCGCTCGCGCCCTATTTGCCCCTTGCTCTTGGCGCCGCGGATTTGACTCCGCTGGAACACACCTCCGCATTTACCGTTTTTCCCGACGACGGCATCCATATCGAGCCGCACGAAATCCGCCGCGTGACTTCCTACGACGGCGCGCTGATGGAGGAATTGCGCCCCACCATTACGGACGTGCTTACGCCTGACGTTGCGCGAACGATGACGGCGATGCTCGAGGATGTAGTGCAGTTTGGCACTGGAGTGCGCGCGAAGGAACTCGGCCGTCCTTCAGGCGGCAAAACGGGCACCACGAACGATTTCACCGATGCCTGGTACATCGGCTTTACGCCGCAGATCACCGCTGGCGTTTGGGTGGGGAACGACGACAAGCGCATCTCTCTGGGCAAAAAAGAAACGGGGGCGCGTGCCGCACTTCCCATCTGGCTCGAGTTCATGCAGCAGGCCATGCAGGGAATGCCCGTCGAGAATTTCCCGAATGTCGTCCCGCTCGAGGAACTCGCCGCGACAAAGCAAATTCAGGTGGATACGCCGGACACCGCGCCGCCCGCCGACGCCGCCGAGCAAGGGCTTTCAGGAACTCCGGCGTCTCAATCGGCGCCACCGCCCGCCCCGGCCAAACCGCTACCCGCAAAAATCTCTGTGCCTCCCGCACCACCCGAGGCAACTCCCGAGAAACCGATCGCTCAGCAGCACCCGGGTAGCGCTGGTCTTTCGCATTAGATCTCTAACGTTGCGATGAACTCTTGCGAAATGGATCCCAGCCACCCGGCGCCAGGGGCTCAATCCTTCCGTCGACGCCGACCAGTTCAACCCGCTTGCCACTCGTGATTTCCCCGATGGCTCTGAGGTTTTTGTATCCGGGGGCGGTCTTCAGCTGGTGTTCGCGTCGGCGTGGAACCGTAAAGAGCAATTCGTAATCATCTCCTCCATCAAGCGCCATCTTGAGGGGTTCGAGTTTGAATTGACGTAGCCCGCGGGGGCCCTGAGGAATTTCCACGCAGGGCACGCGTTCCGCCCAAATCCGGGCGCCGACCCGGCTCGCGGCGCAAAGCCGGTTCAGGTCTGTCGAAAGTCCGTCGGAGATGTCCATCATCGCCGAAGCGATTCGATGCCTTGCCAGCCACTCACCCAAAGCGATCTGAGTCCTCGGGTATAAGTGATGCTGCAAAGCCTCGCGCTCAACGCGGCCGGTGCGGGTCCGCGACATGAGTCCGTTCCTGACCAGCTCGAGCCCCAGTTGGGCGCGGCCCAATCTGCCGCTGACGTAAATTGTGTCCCGCGGCTGCGCGCCCGAACGGAGAACCACTTGGCCGGGGATTAGTTCTCCTACGACTGTAATTACGATCGAAACCGTTTTCGCCTTGCTCGTATCGCCGCCGGCGAGTTGCAACCCCGTCTCTCGAGCAGCCCTACCCATACCGCGCAGAAATCCATCCAGCCACGCGCCCGTCCGGATCGCCGGCAACGCCAGCGTCAGCAGAAACACCCGCGGGACAGCGCCCATCCCCGCCAAATCGCTCGTTGCGCGCGCAAGCGCTTTGTACCCAACCGAATCCGCAGGGTGAACGTCCGCCAAGAAATGACTTCCCTCGAGAAACGCATCGCAGGTCAAAACCAAATCGGTGCGCCCCTGTAGACCCAAGATCGCTGCGTCGTCGCCAATGCCAAGTTGAAGACGCACGCCCGCCGCACCACTTCGCATCTTTCGAAATCCGCTCGTAAGCGAAGGTACAGCTTTCGCTATCCGTTGGATCAGTCTGTCCTCCGTCCTAATACGGGCCATGCGTACAGTTGTCTCAAATCTATTCATTCAGGTAAAGTTAGCGTGTGGGAGATCGCGGGTCCATGCTGCAAGGTGCCTTACAGCAATCCACGGCGCCGTTGCCGGTGGACATCCGGGTTGACGCCCAGAGAACGGCTGGTTACAATGCGCCGGGTTTCGGACCAATGCTCTCGGTTCAACCTCGGTTGTTAGTTCTTTCTTAGCAAGGCCGCGAGTCGCGCTGGGGGTGCGATTCAGGCCAGTCGTCGGAAAACCCTTCGGGAAGCAGACGGAAGCATGAAACGAAAGGAATACACGTTTTTTATTGCCTCGAATGCCTCCAGCGGCATGCGCCGCGTTCGCGTTCCTTTCTACGTCTTGCCGCTGCTTGCCGCCCTGGCTGTGATCGGCACGGGAACCATCGCCGCCGGAGTTGTTTCCTACTCCCGCATGTTGTGGAAAGCGACCAGTTACAATACCTTGCGGCGCGAGCAGGACAGCCTGAAGAAGCAGTACGTCGAACTTCAGACCCAGGTGAAGGATACCAACGAGCGCCTGAACTCGCTGCAATCGCTTGCAGGTGAAGTCGCTGTCGCCTACGGCATAACCCGTTTTCGCCAGACTCCATTCGCGCTACCCGATACTGACGCCGATGATGCCACCGAAACGGACGCCATCTACCAGAATTCCCTCGATCAGTTCAGCTATCTTCAGACTCACGTAGCTGCCGTCACCATGACCAGTGGTGGTCTGCGGCTCTTACCCGACGCACAGTTGAGCTCCCTCGGAGTTGTGCCGACGCTATGGCCCGTTGTGGGACAGATCACCGGCCATTTCGGCGAGCGACTCGATCCCTTTAGCGGCGAAGGCGCATTTCACGCCGGTTTGGACATCGCCTCGCACTATGGAGACGTGATTCGGGCTACGGGTGACGGAGTGGTCATCGAAGCCAGTCGACACACCGGTTATGGCAGGCTCATCGTTATCGATCATGGATTCGGAGTCAGTACCTGGTACGGCCATCTTTCGGCTTTTAACGTCGAAGCAGGTATGCACGTGAAGGCCGGCGACGTGATCGGCTACGAAGGCAATAGCGGCCGGTCGACCGGCCCGCATCTTCATTACGAAGTTCGCCTCTACAATACGCCGGTGAACCCCTGGCGCTACCTACGCGGTACGGCTCCTACGGCCACAGTCGCCACTGGCGACTGATTTCCCTTCCTTTGAGGTATTCTCCCCGTCCGTGTATGTGCGTTTGATGGAAGCGCAGTGCAAAACGGGACGAGTCAACTATGCGGCGTGTTGAGGCGCACTCGAAGCCTCCGCAGCTACCGGTGCGTGGGGATTTCGCCGGATCAGAAATGCGCCAATCATCACGGCTAGGGACAAAGGCAGGAACGTCAATCCATCGCGGACCAGCGTCAGAGGCCCAATCTGCTCTCCGGGGCCGAAGCATCCGCAGCTAATCGTCAGGCCGCGGTGGTACGCGGACCACATCGCCACGATAAACACGAGCACAGCCAGCGTCGAAATGATTGAAGCCGCCCGCAAAGCGATTCCGCTCAGCAGCCATAGCCCGAGAACCAGCTCGAAAATCGGCAGGAAATGAGCGACCGCGCTAACCGCCCATGCGGGCAGCATCTGGTAAGAATCCACGCCCATCGCAAACATCGAAAGTGACGTCTTTACCGAGGCCACCGACCACGGCATAGCACCCTGCGGCTTCAGCTTCGCGTAAGCCGCAAACAAGAAGATTGCCGCCAGCGCGAGTCGGCCTATGACGAGCAGCGCCCGCCCCAGCCTGCGGTGGCTGCTCTCGTCTGCGTGGTCGGAGTCAGCTGCGCTCATCCTATTGGCTAAGCAAAGAATCGAAAAACTGCTTCAGAATCGGCCAGGAGACGACTCCTGACCCCGGCGGATACTTCTGCCCTTTGTAAGTAATCACGTAGGTCGGCGTGGCCTGCACCGGAATCTTCATGCCCATCGCCCGGTCTTCGTTGATGTATTGATCGAGAGGGCAGGCGTGCGTCTCGACAGCCACGTTCATGAAGCGTCCCTCGGAAGCAGACGCTAGCGCCGGCGTGGGGCCGGCGCAGCTTTCCATGACCTTCTGCACCCGCTTGAAATCGGTGGCCGGCATTGCGCCTGCGACATACTTCTGGATGTCGCCGTCAGTTGACCAAGCCGGTTGGTTGTCGTAGAGCGCAGCTTCCACGTTCGCGAACTCGCCAATGCGTGCTGCCGCGTTTGCCCAACGCGCCGCCTCGTAGCCGTACTTGTGCGAGGCTAGTGGAAAATCTCGGTGCACAAGATAGACTTTTCCCGAAGCGACATAGTCGTTGATCATTGGCCGCAACGTCTGTTCGTAAAGCGCTCGGCACGACGGACACTCATAGTCGCTGAAAATCTCCATCTTGATCGGGGCGCTGCTCGAGCCGTAGCTCATGTTCGGCGGCCCGGGAGCGTCAGCGACTTTCGACGGTACCGGGCTCGCGCCCGCGCTTGCCGGCCTCATTACTCCGAGACTGGCGCCCAACAGAATTGCAGCCAGGGCCATCGCTGTGAGGGCCCGTGGCGGTGCGTCGGCCCGGGACGCCTTCTTTTCCAACTTCGATCGAAGCTTCAAATCCCCCTCCGTAGTTCGTCAGCCAAAACGCGGATATTGTAGCGCGATTCTTGAAGCCGATAGCGAAACTTGGCCTTCCCGAGCCAGTCGATCAACCCATTTGTTCTGAGATGCTTTGCGGGCCTGTCGGCGTTTGCTCGCGGCACAGTCTGTTCGCTACCGGACGACGGCTTAGCCCCGGTTGATCGCGGAGCCGCTCCCCCTCTGTGGAAAATCCACCAGGAAGGGCGGATTAGACCTCTTACAGACAGATTATAAAGGACATAGATGCGCGAAAGAAACTTGACAATATTACACTCAATGTGTACTATTGGCGTTGATTACCCGGCTATCTCTCTCACGGAGCGGGGCCGGAAGCGGACAGGAGCGCATTTCATGAGCAAGATTATCGGTATTGACTTGGGCACGACCAATTCGGTCGTCGCCGTCATGCAAGGCGGCGAGCCCGTTGTGATTCCCAACCAGGAAGGGGCGAGAACGACTCCGTCCGTCGTGGGAATCACGAAAAGCGGTGAGCGGCTGGTGGGCCAAGTGGCCAAGCGCCAGGCGATCACCAACCCGGAAAACACAATTTATTCGATCAAGCGGTTCATGGGGCGCCGCTTCGACGAAGTGTCTGAGGAAATGAAGATGGTGCCCTACAGAGTGGTGCGGCAGGGCGATCATGTCGCCGTCGTCGCCCAGGGCAAGGAATATACTCCGCCGGAAATTTCGGCCATGATTCTGCAAAAGCTGAAAACCGCTGCGGAAGACTTCCTGGGCGAAAAAGTCACTGAAGCCGTGATTACGGTCCCGGCGTACTTCAACGACGCACAGCGCACTGCGACCAAGGATGCGGGCAAAATCGCGGGCCTCGACGTGAAGCGCATCATCAACGAGCCCACGGCCGCAGCGTTGGCCTACGGCCTCGACAAAAAGAAGGACGAGACGATCGCTGTCTATGATTTTGGCGGCGGCACCTTCGACATTTCGATCCTCGAAGTTGGCGAAGGTGTGATCGAAGTGAAGGCCACCAACGGCGACACGCACCTGGGCGGTGACAACATCGACCAGCGCATCGTCGATTGGCTGATCGAAGAGTTCAAGAAGGACGAAGGCCTCGATCTTCGCGGCAAGGGCAACGAAATGGCGTTGCAACGCCTGCGTGACGCGGCCGAGCGCGCCAAGATCGAGCTCTCAACGACGATGGAGACCGAGATCAATCTGCCGTTCATCACCGCGGACGCAAGCGGCCCGAAGCACCTGGTCAAGAAGCTGACGCGGGGACGTCTGGAAGCGATGGTTGAAGACATCGTCCGTCGCTCTGTGGAACCCTGCAAACTTTGCATGAAGGATGCCGGCGTGGACGCGAGCAAGATCAACGAAGTGGTGCTCGTCGGCGGCCAAACGCGCATGCCCATGATCCAAAACCTGGTGAAGGAGCTGTTCGGGCGTGAAGGCCACAAGGGCGTCAACCCGGACGAAGTGGTCGCGGTCGGAGCCGCGATTCAAGGCGGTGTGCTCGGCGGCGAGGTGAAGGACATCCTGCTGCTCGACGTAACTCCTCTTTCGCTCGGCGTCGAGACTCTTGGCGGCGTGATGACCGTGCTGATTCCGCGCAACACGACGATCCCGACGCGCAAGTCGGAAATCTTTTCGACTGCGGCTGACAATCAAACGTCGGTCGAGATCCACGTGCTGCAAGGCGAACGGCCCGTTGCCAGTGGCAACCGTACGCTCGGGAAATTCCACTTGATCGGAATTCCACCTGCTCCGCGCGGGGTGCCGCAGGTCGAAGTCACGTTCGACATCGACGCGAACGGCATCTTGAACGTCTCCGCGAAAGACACAGCGACGAACAAGGAGCAGAAAATCACCATCACCGCGTCGACCGGATTGAGCAAGGAAGAGGCCGAGCGGATGAAGAAGGAAGCCGACGCGCACGCGGCGGAAGACAAGGCACGGCTCTCGGAAGTGGAGGCTCGCAACCGGCTCGACAATCTCGTTTACCAGACAGAAAAGCTGGTGAAGGAGAATCGCGAGAAGCTTGCGGAGGCTGACGTCAAGGCTGCCGAGGACGCGCTTGAGGAATCTCGCCGCGCGCTCTCCGATGGCGGCGCAGACAAGATGAACGCCGCGATCGACAGCTTGACCAAGGCCTCGCACCGCATCGCCGAGTCTCTCTATAAGGCTGGGCAGGCGGCTGCGGCCGGTTCCGGTGGCGCAAGCGGATCGGGAACGCCGGGCGCCGACGGTTCATCCAGCGGCGCGGGCGGGCAACGCGGACAAGGCGATGTGGTCGACGCCGAGTTCGTGGACGTGGACGACTCAAAGAAGCCGAACTGACGTCGCGCCAGGCGCGATTTCAGCTTATGGGCTGCACGCATCGGTTCAATGGGAACGCCTCGCGAATTCGCGGGGCGTTCCCATATTGACCGTCATCGACTCGGGCAAATGGCTCGCGAGAAGTCTCGCGACGCCTGCAAACCAGGCAAAATGGCGACAACGACCAAAGAAGATTATTACGAACTCCTCGGCGTGCCGCGCAAAGCGTCCGTCAAGGACATACGCGCGGCCTATCGCAAACTCGCGCGCAAATACCACCCCGATCTGAATCCTGGGGACAAGTCTGCCGAGGAAAAATTCAAACAGATTCAGGAAGCCTACGAAGTCCTGTCGGATACGAAAAAGCGGCAGATGTACGACCAGTTCGGGTTCAACACTCCGGGCGCTCCGCCCCCGCCAGGTGCGGGCTACGCCGGCGGCGGCGCCTCACCGGAAGACATTCACTTCGATTTCGGTGGCTTTGATTTTGGCGGCGGCGCGCAGCAGGGTGGCGCGTCGAGTTTCCGCGATCTCTTCAGCCAGTTCTTCCGCGGAGGAGGAGCGCAAGGTGTTCAGGAGCGCGAAGCTGGCACCGACCTCGAGTACCAGATCGACATCAGCTTCGCCGAAGCAATGCACGGCACGGTGAAGAAAGTCACGTTCACGCGCCTGGAGGTCTGCAACGTGTGCCACGGGGCCGGCTTCATGCCGGACGGCGACAAGACCTGCCCGACGTGCGGCGGTACCGGCCATGTCACGCAGACCAGCGGAAAGATGCGCTTTCAGGTGGCGTGCTCACGCTGCGGCGGGACCGGAAAGCTGCATACCGTCTGCAAGACCTGCGGCGGTGAGGGACGCGTACAAAAGGTCGAAACGCTCGACGTACGCATCCCGCCCGGCGCGCAAACTGGCTCGCGCGTTCGCGTCGCGGGCCACGGCAACGCCGGGCTCAACGGCGGTCCGCCAGGGGATCTCTACTTCATCACGCGCGTCGAGCCGCATCCGTTTTTTGAGCGCCGCGGCGACGATCTCTACACGGTCGTCCCAATCACGGTAAGCGAAGCCTCGCTCGGCGCGAAGGTCGAAGTCCCGACGATCGACGGCCGCTCGCAAGTGCGCATTCCTCCCGGCACGAACAGCGGCAAGAAATTGCGGCTTCGCGAAAAAGGCGCGCCCTCTGTTCGCAATCCCGGCAAGCGCGGCGACCAAATCGTTGAGGTGCAGGTGGTGGTACCAAAACCAGAAGACGAGCGTGTTCGAAACCTGCTGAAGGAATTGAGCAAGCTTGATCCGGAAGATCCACGGCGCGAAATTTTCGCGCACGCAACGGTGTAGCGTGCCCCCAAGGAGACATGCCATGCCACAGCGACCGAGAAAAAGGGCCAAAGCCGGCTACATGATCAGCGCCGTCTCGGAGCTGTATCATCTCCATCCGCAAACGCTGCGCCTCTACGAGCGCGTCGGCCTGCTTACGCCGTCGCGTTCACAGGGCAACACACGTCTCTACACCGACGCCGATCTCGAGCGACTTGAAGTCATCCTCAATCTTACGCGTGAGCTCGGCGTCAATCTTGCCGGCATCGAAATTATTCTGAACATGCGGGACAAAATGGCGGACATGCAGTCGCAGATGGAGGCCTTCGTCAAATTCGTGCGCAACGAATTCGCTCGCGGTGGCTTTACGGTTCGCGACACGCGCCACACGCGCAACGCCATCGTTCGCGCGGCTCCTCGCCACGCCGTCCGCGTCATCAAGTAGCAGAGCATTTATTCGCGCATTCTAAAATCCACAATACATCTTCATTTTCACAGCGGTTATCGGCTTGTCACAAATCGAAGCTCCGCTTATTCTTCCTTCATGGCGCGAGCGGACTGCGAACATTGCCACGGCAGCGGCTGGAAACTCGTTGAGCGCACCACAAGGGGCGCGCAAGCGCTCGCCGGTGGTTCAGAAGGGCTCGCAGCGGGTGAATCCAACTCCGTATGGGCAGTGCCATGTGATTGCACCACCGGCGACCGCACCGAACGAGCGCTCGACAGGGCGCGCATACCCAAACATTATCGAGATTGTGACTTCGATAACTTTGAGCCAGACAACGAAATCGAGAACACCTCTCGCGAACAGCTCGACGCCTGGAACAGCAGTCTCGCGCAGGCCAAACTGGTCGTCGAACGGTTCGCGCACGAATTCCCCGTGGGCAGCGAACACGGCCTTTTACTAATGGGGCCATGCGGTGTCGGCAAAACGCACCTTGCTATTGCGGCCCTGAAGAAAATCGTGGTGCGCGGGCATAGCGGGCTGTTTTACGACTACCGCGAACTGCTCAAGGAGATTCAGGATAGCTACAACCCGGAAAGCCAATCGACCGAAATGGGCGTGCTGGAACCGGTCCTGCGGACGGAGATTCTCGTCCTTGATGATTTTGGATCAACTGTAGCGTCCGCCTGGGTCCGTGAAACTGTAGGCCACATCTTGAACTCGCGCTATAACGAGAAACGCGTCACCCTGCTGACCACGAACTATCTTGATAGCCTTGCCGAAGCGAATCCTAAAGCCGCACCATCGCGCGCCCTGGGCACGCGGGCGCCCACGATTGAAGAGACGCTCACCGATCGTGTTGGCCCGCGCATCCGTTCGCGCCTCTACGAAATGTGCCGCAAGGTTGTAATTTCCGCTCCTGACTACCGCCAGGAAATACGCAACGTCACCCGCACGCGCGCCTGAGGGCCATTTGAAGGTCGTCGCAAGGCGGCCAATCCTGTCGTTTGGAATCGAGCACATACGTCGCACCGCTACGGTTTGATTCCTTCGCCCACTAGCCTGTAGAATTTAGGCAGAGTTCTCCGACCTCCGGCGGCCTAACGGAGAGAAATCCCAGGGTGCCGAGGCGATGCCGCAAGCAAGACAAAGCGGCTGAGGGTTCGGGCGGAAACACCCGCGCCTCCCGTTTGGAAAGGGGAAATTTCGGCGACGCTAGGTGTCGCCGAATCGCGCCCAATTCCAACTTCGGATTTGGGCGTTCCTGTTTTTAGCCCTCCTCGGACAGCTCGCTGAAACCAAATGCCGCTGACTGACAAACTCGGCCGCCTGATCACCGACCTTCGCATCTCGGTCACGGATCGCTGCAATTTTCGCTGCGTCTACTGCCGCTCGGCCGATCCCGAAAATCACATGCCTGCGTCGCATCTGCTTCACTGGGACGAATACGAACGCCTCGCTCGCATTCTGGTCGATTTCGGGATTCGCAAGGTGCGCGTCACTGGCGGCGAACCGCTCGTGCGCCCCGGCGTCGAGGATTTCATCGCCCGCCTCAAAGCCATCGGCGTCCAAGACGTCTCGATGACCACGAACGGCTATCGCTTGGCCGATCGCGTCGATCGACTTGTGGCCGCCGGCATGGACCGCATCAACATCAGTCTCGATTCGCTCAATCGCGAAAAATTCGAGCGCATCACGCGCACGCGCACATTCGACAACGTAATCGCCGGCATCGACGCGGCGCAAGCCTCGAAGCTCCGCCCCGTCAAGGTGAATGCCGTCCTGGTTCGCGGCGTCAACGATGACGAGGTGGAAGCCTTTGCCGAATTCGCGCGCGACCGCGACCTGATCATGCGCTTCATCGAATTCATGCCGCTCGACGCGGACCGCAGCTGGACGCGCGACATGGTCGTCACCGGCGCGGAAGTTCAGCGCCGCATTTCTGCGCGCTGGCCGCTGGTGCCTGTCGTCCATGAACGCAGCGAGACCGCGCGCAAGTATCGCTTCGCCGATGGACGCGGCGAAATCGGCCTGATCTCGCCCGTTTCACAGCCGTTTTGCGGCTTCTGTTCGCGCATCCGCCTGACTGCCGACGGCAAGCTGCGCACCTGCCTCTTCAGCAAAGACGATCACGACCTGCGCCACCTGCTTCGCGGCGGCGCAACCGATAGCGAGATCGGCGACGCGATCGTCGCCATCGTCAGCGAAAAGGAAAAAGGCCACACAATCAACGAGCCCGGTTTTGTCCCGCCTTCGCGTACAATGGTGTCGATCGGCGGCTGAGCCGGGCGCCCGCAAAATATCTTCTATGCAACGTTGCGGCGTCCGAGCCCGCGCGCTGCACGGCCACTGGAGGAACTACGAAATGGCCGACGAAGAATCCAAACTCTTTTCGCTTCGCGAAGCCGAGCGCCTGCGCGCGCAGCTTGAACCAATCCTGATCGAGGCCATTGAGCTTCGCCGCAAGCTTGAGGAAGTGGAAGAGCAGCTCAGCGCGATCGCCGAACGCATCCAGCGCTCGGGTGGTCTCCACGTCCGCTACGAAACCGCCGCCGGCCTGCGCATGGAGAGCAATAATCTCCAGGAAAAAATCCGCGAGGCCCTCGAGCGTATCCATTCGACCGGCTGCATCGTCAAGGATCTCGAAATTGGGCTGCTCGATTTCCCGTCGCGCCTGAACGGCGAAGCCGTCTATCTCTGCTGGCGCCTCGGTGAGGACCGCATCCGTTTCTATCATCGCCAGGACGAAGGCTTCGCCGGCCGCAAGCCTATCGACCCGCGCGACGCCGACTACCAAAACCCCATCCAGTAGCGCATCAAGAAAAAAGCAGGAGCGACTCAGAGGAGAACAAAAAGATCCTTCGAGACGCCATGCGTCTCTCCCTTCGACTTCCGTCTCAGGCAAGCAGAACGACGGCGAACAGCTTTCGGGTGCCGCTCAGTTGGGGACCTCGCTTCCATCTTTGGCTCAGGTCACTATTTCACCGTCCTCGCGATTCGTGCTATTTTCGATTGGTTGACCAATCATCGCGCAATGAAACAAGGAGCATCATGTCCGCCGAAACAGCCGTCGCCCCGATCCGGATCACCGACGCCGCCTGGCAAGCCATCGAAGGCGGCTACGACCTGCAAGTTCACGTTGCGCCCGACGTCATCGGCCGCCGGATCGACGATCTCGATCTCGCCAAGGAATTTCTCGGGCGCAAACTAAAAGGGTTCGTCTTGAAGTCGCACTACGCGCCCACCTACGAGCGCGCCAAGGTCGTCACCAAGGCAAGCCCCGGCATCACCGCTTTCGGCGCGATCACGCTGAACCACAGCGTCGGCGGCTTGAATCCGGTGGCCGTCGAAATCGCCGGCCGTTCCGGCAACAAAATCGTGTGGATGCCGACCGTCGACGCCGCCAACGAAACCGCCGGTCGCACCGACGGCCCCACCGACAAGCTGCCCTTTTGGGCAAAAATTCAACGCGAGCTTTCCGCCACAGGTATTTCCCCTGCGCCGCTCACGGTTCTCGCGGACGACGGTAAAGTGAACGACGCAGCGCGCCGTGTCCTGGAAATCATCCGCAAGTACGACATGATTCTTGCGACCGGCCATCTGAGCAAAAAGGAAATTCGCGCGCTCGTGAAAACTGCCAAGGAAATGGGGCTCAAGCGAGTCCTCGTCACGCATGCGGAATTTCCGTCGCAGAATATGACCGCCGACGAGCAGGTGGAAGTCGCCGACATGGGTGCCATGATCGAGCACTGCTTCACCACGATGTACACGAACAAGGCGCCGTGGGATGCCTACTTCGAAAGTGTCCGCAGGGTGGGACCCGAGCGAGTGGTGCTTTCAACCGACCTTGGCCAGCCGATCAATCCGCCAGTGTCGGAAGGCTTCGCGATGTTCGCGCAAAAGATGCTCGACGCGGGGTTCAAGCCGGCCGACGTCCGCCGTATGTCGGTCACGAATCCGACCGCGCTCGTCTCGTAGCGTTTCGCCTATTGAACGCGCTGGGCGGGCAGGTCCCGACCGCCCTGGTGAAGGACCAGTTCGGTCGCTTTCCCCTGCGCATCCGTCACAAATGTAATCTGCGCGTCGACCACCTTGTAGAAGTAGTCCTTCTCGCTTTCGGGG
>Ga0187783_10001915_pt1 | contig 15450 bp, 24 predicted proteins | sample 1015_SJ02_MP02_2_FD_132471 | JGI IMG/M metagenome (GOLD analysis project Ga0187783, IMG submission 132471) | Tropical peat soil microbial communities from peatlands in Department of Meta, Colombia - 1015_SJ02_MP02_20_MG | ecosystem: Environmental > Terrestrial > Soil > Wetlands > Peat | place... | reverse complement strand
ACTTTCCAACCCATGAGGTACTTTTCGGTACTTCGGTACCTTTTGGCTGTGCGAAACCATCGGAAACATTGAGGTTTTGGTAGGGGCGGTGGGGATCGAACCCACGACCTTCGGCTTAAAAGGTCTGCAAATTCAACCGTTTCCGCGTTTTTGACTTCTCAGAAGTACCGATTAAACAGGCCCAATCGGTACCTACGCCCCTGTTTGGGATTCAGAGCCTTTTTAAGAGCCTCTCTCCATTCTGCGGCCCGCTAGGATACCCGCCTGAGAAAGCCTCCCTAGCTCTGCCCTCTTCCCGCCTCCACCCTACTCCACTCCGTCAGTGGCTGCCCCCAAATAAAAGGAGAGTGAACTCTCGTCCACTCTCCGTCACTTCAAACGAATTGAAGCAGGTTCAAGACTGTGCTGCGACAGGCAGAGATGCAACGGAGGCAAGGGCCTTGCGGATCTTCACCTCATTGCGACGAATTGCGTTAGCAGCTTTCTCGTGCTCGCGCCGTTGGGCTTCCAAGGTCTTCAACTGCGCTTTCAGAGACTCGGTGATTGACATAGACGGTGGCTCCTCGCCATCAATCTACGTGAGAGACGCAGATTCTCGGTAAAGCGGTTCGCAGGTTCAGCGGAGTTCACTGGCCCGGAATATCGGTTTGTTCGACTCCGAATTGAATTCGCACAGCCCGATTCTTACGGCAGACTGGCACTATCTTCCGCAGTGCTGGATCGAAGTAGTCGCGAAGCATTGGTGGTCGCGCAGATTTGAGATAACGATCCGGATTGGCCGCAAAATCACCGGAGGCCACAAGCTCTAATTCATCGCGCCGGGTCACATGCTGAATTAAACAGGGCACCTGTAGAATGCCGAGGTCGCGCAGCGCATAGGCGCGGTGACTGCCATTTCCAAGAATCAACCGATTCTCCATATGCAAAAGGTTCATGAAATTCGAACCATACCCAACAGAAAGACCGAGAATAGCCACAGGCCGACCCGAAGAGTCGAAGCAGGGCACGCTCTCAGGCCGTAAAACTTGCGCCTCAAGAAACCTAAAGTCGGTTGACGCAGACAACATAGTGAACATATTCGGGCCGTTCTGCATGATCTGAAATTGCGGCTGTTCCGGTTGAAGTGGCAACGAAAGGTGGAATATGGCTTCTGGCGATGGTTCGGAGCCCAAGCCTTGTTTCAGCATTTCGACATACGAAAGATTGATGAATTTCTGAAACACAACAACTTGATTCAAGTCAACCATCGCAATCTCGGTGGGCACGAACCGATAGGCCCGCTGGTAAACAGGGTCCATCAGCACATTTTCCGCAAGCGAGCGCAGCGATTCCGGCAAAGGCGTAATCGGCGAATTGTCTGCTGCGCCAGCTTCCTCCCTTTCCAGAGTGGCCACATGGTCGTTTGCAGTACGCCATTCGGCAGTTAGGTCCCCGAAATTAACGCTCTGACCATCGACCGCCATTGTCCGAATGAAGCCAAGAAGTTCACCAATCGGCGGACGTCCGATTAGAAAAACGTGGGCATCTGAAGCAACAGTGAAAGCGCCTATCCTCGGCGGTGTACCGCCAACAGAGCGAATCTGCTCATGCGGATGATTGCCGTCCGTTGCGTTTATGCGTTTGACCTGCGCGGCCTGAGCCATTTCTGGCCTCCTTGAATTGAACTTTGGTGATACGAATTCCCGCTGCTGCAACTCGTCACAAGCGGCAAGGGTCAGCATTTCTGGCGAAAAGGCGACCCGCCAGCTACCGCCGTCCTACGAGGGGACATTGGTCAAGCGCCAGTAGGTTGTCGTTCCAATAGCCATCGGCATGCGTGCGCAGATACGGCGCTCGCCCCGCCGGACGAACAACTCCGACATCCGACCGCTTACCAGTCTTGTTATCCAACACGTAAAACGTGTTGGCCCCAGCTTCGATGCTCACGATCACCTGCTCCCGCGTCCACTCCCAACCAGCCTGTGGGTTCCCCAAGTGCGTAATATGTTCGTGGGGACTGAGTGGGTGGGGCTTGGTGATGCATGTAACTCGGACATCTGCCATTCCAGTTTCCTTTCGGAGCTTGCGCTCTCGAGTTTGAACTCCGCTTGCAGAATTTCCGGCGCTACAGCTTGCAAAGCAAGCTCAGACAAAACCTTCTAAATCGCGGATCGAAAATCGCGGCGACGCAGACGCCAACGGTAATGAGCCCCATTAGGGTCGCGAGGCCGTCATTTTTCCCTGTCATTTCGCTTGCCTCCTTTCCGCCTTGTACGGCATACCGCTAATCCGCTTATCAGCGTATCACAACATAAAAATTTTTCAAGGGCGAAATGTATGCTGGCCAGCGGCACCGTCCACGAGGTACCGGAGTTGCCTCAGACGAACCGTGGCAGCCTCCCGCGACACCTCAAAGTGTTTCACCACGGTCGTCACAAGTTCGATTTCTTCCAAGGTGCTCTTCCCCACCTGTGCGGCAACGAGATTCTGGTCCTTGAGAAATTTGGTGAAGACACCCCGCAACGCCTGCTTTGGCATTAACAGAGCGCCAGAACAATATCCGGCCTGCCATTCCATCCAGTCGGGCTTTCCGTGACCTTCAACTTGCTCGCGCTTGCAGACCCACGTCTTGTTCTCGTTGACGCCGAAGAGAGCGGCCTGCGATCGATGGAGTTCAAAGAGCGGCCCGTGATGGCGAACGTGTGTGAACTCGTGCGTGATGGTCGTCCGCAGCGGATTTCCGTAGCGGTCCTTTTCCGTTAGCTCGCGCCAAATGCGCACCCTTGGTTGCTCCCCGAGAAGAAATTCTGACTCGCCCCAGACATCGCCCTCGACTTGGCCAAAGTTGGCGTAGGCGTCGACACAGGCAACCTGCTCCAACATGAAGAACAGATCTTCAGTGGAAACCGGGTAGTCAATCCTGCCGTGGCGTTTCAGCAGCACATCCTCGATGGTCGCTTCGCAGTCCACATCGAGTTCCTCCGGCTGGTAGTGGGGCCGTTCCCGAAACCGCCCAGTGGCGTCAGACACCCAAATCATTGCTCACTCTCTCTTGTTCCTTCTAAAAAGCCGCACAGCTTCTCTCACCTTCTGCTCTGTTATCCCCCCGGCTTGCAAGACATGCTCGGGCACGGAGCCAGCCAGAAATACCAGCGTGTCCGCATCAAGGTTCAATATCTCCGCGATCTGCTTGAGAATGTACTCAGGTGGGGTACGCCTGTCGTGCTCAATATCGTTCAAGTATTGCGGAGTAATCGGTTTTTCTTCCCCTCTTCCTTCCTCCTTGCGCATAATTTTCGCTGCCAGTTCCTTTTGGGTCATCGCCTTGACGCGCGCCTCCCGAATTGTCTGGCCAACGGTCTTCTGCATGGAACTCCTTTGTGTTTTGATGTAATATGGCAATCCGCTGAGTAGCGTAGCAACGAGGGTCTTAGCTGTCAATGGCTTCCAAGCGTGACAACGTGTTCGTTTGGATCACATGGCTCGCCAAAGTTATGGCGGGCGAGCAGTCGTGCGAATGGGCGAGTTGGTTCAAGGCGCATCATGAAGATTACGATAAGGCACCGAGCGACTTTGATTCCGCCAAATGGAAAATTGACCATACCCGGAAGCTCCGCGAGTTGCGCGTTGAGCGACAGAAAAAAGGAGAACGTGTGTTTCTGGAAGGGGAGAACCAAATTCGCTACAACGCACCGCATGGCGTAACACTGGTAGGCAGGCCAGACCTCATCACAATAAAGACAAATTCACCGACCATATTTGATGTGAAAACGGGCCAACAGAAGGCTTCGGATCAAGTCCAAGTCCTAATTTACATGTACCTCCTGCCGCTGACCATCGAAGCGTACCGGGGCACAAAGCCTGCGGGATGTGTTGTCTATAATGAGACACGAACGCGAATTCCGCATGACGCTGTTGACGCAAAGTTCGTGGACAATTTCACATACTTCTTGGACGTAATTGGCTCCGACGAACCTGCAATTAAGGTGCCCAGTCGCAACGAATGTCGCTTTTGCGACATTGCGAAAACTGAGTGTGAGGAACGCGTCGAGAAATGATGCGCAGGACAGTTTAGTCCTTTAGCTGACACGCCACTTGCGCAAAGCTCTCCTGAAGCTCAATCACAAACAGGTCAGAGAAGATGTCGTCGCACGACATTGCGAACGCGGCCCGCGTGTACTCACCGTTTTGGGCGGCTCTGAGCAATTCGCGAAGCCGTTGGTGGCACGCGAGCATCTCGTCAAGAGCAATGTGAGCGTCCAAAGTGAAAAGTTTCAGGGCAGCACCTTCCCGTTGAAGAGCGTTTCGGTCTTCACGTTCCCGGCGTTGTCACGAGTGGAAATGGTCTGTGTTATGACCCGCTCACCGGAATAGACGGTGTTGCTGATGATGACGCCCTCGCCGGGGCGAACAACTGTATTGATCTCGCCGATCAACCTGCCCTGATTGTCGCGAATCTGCATAAGTGCTCCCTTTAGAAACTACGAACGAGGAGGCGAGTCCGGCTAAGAGGGCGAGGTGCAGGGTAGCGGCAGCGGGCCATTCGGACGGGAACGTAGCCTAAACGTCTGAAGTAACAGGTGCCAGCCGGGATCCAGATAAGACTCCGGCTGGCGCTTCCTAAAAGCGAACTCGCTTCTCTACCTCTTTTGATACCAAAGCGAGGATGTCCGCCGCCGACGCCTCGGGTATGAACGAATCGTTGTCAAATTCCTCTTCGTTGACGCGAAGCTGGATGTCCAACTGGATGATGTCGCCAGCAACATCGTTCGCGTGTCCTACCCGGATTGCGGCTACGCGCTGTAAGCCGTCAACCTTGAACGCTGCCATCCAGACGCGCTTATCCGTTTGCACGAAGCCCGGACGCTCTCGCTTGAGGTGGCCGTTTAGCTCATCACGCTTCGCGACGTCGGTAATCTCTTTGATGGAAAAATCTGCAAGTTGCATACCGGAATTATAGTGCAAAAAGCAAAAGGCTCAACCAGTAGCGCAGCCGACCCTATAAGTTGGGAGGTGGTCCGAGAAATCGCACGAGTCGGGCCAACAAGGCTTCGGTGTTCGCAGTCGCGCAGTCCCACACTTTTAGAACTCCCCAGCCATCGCGCCTCAGTTTCGTGATATTGCGGTGATCGCGCCGCACGTTGCGAAGTAGTTTCGGCTTCCAGTAGCCCTCTCGTGATTTCGGCATCCTGCCGTCGCTGCAGCCTTTATGCTGATGCCAAAAGCAGCCGTGCACGAGTATGACTTTTCGTCGAGCCGGGAATACCAAATCGGGAGCACCGGGGAGGTCGCGCCTGTGAAGTGCGTATCGGTAACCCAAGCGGTGAAGCATTCGGCGGATCAGCATTTCGGGCTTCGTATCCTTGCTTCTGATACGCGCCATGATCTCGCTACGCCGCGCCGCTGACACCGAATCCATTTATCACCCAACTTAGACTATTATGCCTCTCAGCCGTGAAAAAGCCTGCGCTTGGTCAAATCCACGAGCGGATGATTGCTCTTTTGAAGGAGCACCCGGAGGGCATTTCAGAGGGCGACATGCGAATCGCTCTGGGGCTGCCTTCTGAGGAACAGGTTCAGTTCGGCCGCAGGCGAAGAGACCTTCACTACTACTATCGCATTGAGAAGAAGCGTGAAGGGACAAAGGTCCTCTATATTTATCGCGGCCCACTGGAAGTGCCTCGCGACGCCACGCCCATTGATGATAAGACGCGAGCGTTGGTGCTGCGGATGGCACACCGTCGCTGCGGCATGTGCGGCCGCACGATTGATAGGCACGGAATCACTCTCGTAATCGACCACAAGATCCCACGCGAGTGGGGAGGCAAGACAGAGCCGGAAAATCTCTGGGCAATTTGTGAGGAATGTAATCACGGCAAAAAGAACCTCTTCGACTCAGTGGATTCCCCAGCAATGCGTAGTGCGATTCAGCACGACAGTGTCCACGTTCGCATAGGCGAACTGCTGAAGGGAGCGGGCTTAGGAGTGCCAGTTCCGAGCCACATGATTGACATCGTTGCTAACCAAGACGAATGGCGGAAGCGGCTCCGCGAGTTGCGGTATCTCGGCTGGGAAATTACAGCGAGTAGGGCAAACCTTCCGGGCGGCAGATTCCAGTCAGCGTACCGTCTTGACAAGTTCAGTGAGTGGCCGCCCGATCCGTCAGGCTGGATTGCCAATTACGAGCGTGAACGCGCAAAGCGCAACAAACGAGATACAGACTAGCCAGCAGCGGCTTTTGCTCGCCCCTTAATCTTCTGCCTGTCTAAGACCTTGCGGACACTCTCAGCTAAAGCCTTCGCCAGCGGCGGCGGGACGGCGTCAGATACCAGCCGGATTTGGTCCGTCAAGGTGCCTTTGAGCACGTAGTCGGACCTGAATCCTTGAAGCAGCATTGCTTCATAGATACTCAAACGCCTTTGGCCTGAAGGGTGAATGTGAACTTCCCGGTGACCGTAGGCAACAGTCCAACTTGGCTTACCCCATTCCAACACTCGGAAAGGTCTTCCCTTCACGTCACCTTCCTTGAGGAACCCGTTGAAGAACTTTTCAGACCTCGGCTTCATGCACCAGTGGTTTCGGTGAATGGGTAATTCATCGGTGCGCATTCCGCGCTCGAAGATGGCCGGGGGAGGAAGGGTACCGATCATCTCTTTCACCGTCCTCCTTCGGCTTGAGTCGCCAACGGGAAACTCAAACGACAATGAGTTGTACTTGGCTTTGTTAAAGCCAACTACGAACACCCGCTTTCTGACTTGCGCGACCCCGAAGTCCTGCGCATCAAGTTCCCCTTCATAAACCGTGAATCCCGCTGCGGCAAAAAGATCCTTGAAGTAGCTGAACAGTTCAGAGTGAGCCTTGTGTTTGAGGCCGAGGACATTCTCAAAGACGAAAAAGTCCAAGCCGTAATACTTGTTCAGTTCTTTTACGATATGAGCATAGTTTTCTGGCAGTCTAAGGCGCGGGTCATCAGAACGCTTGTGCACATTGCTCATTGAGAATGCTTGGCAAGGCGGGCCGCCGATTACCCCTACAGGACGAACGGGAGAAGGAAATTCTGACAACCGCTCAACCACATAGCCGTTCACAGCTTGGGATAGGTCTTTTTTCAGGACGCGCACCTTCGGGTGGTTCCACTCGAAGGTTTCACAAGCAGCCCGGTCATTGTCCAAGGCAAGCACGGGCAAAAAACCAGCCTGAACAAAGCCTTCGTCAAGGCCGCCGGAGCCAGAAAAAAGACTCACGACTTGCATCGTCTGCGTCAACTCGCACCCCTCCGTTAAAAACTTAGCATAAATGACGTGGCGAAGAAAAGGCGAATAATTCTCTTCCTGTGTAAATCAAGGGGTGGAGGCCAGCCAATTGGGGCGGCCCTGCTTTCCGGCCTACTTAACATCCGAAGCTCGCTGGTGCTGACGGACTTTGTCATAACTCACCGCCAGCTGCTGACCGAGTTTCATATCGGGATTGGCGACAGGCTCATTGTCTAAGCGGCCAAACACCAGCTGGCGCTCATCGTCACTGTCTTCAACGAGCATCCACATCCACTCGCCAATGGGAGTGTTCTCGTCCTTCACTTCGATCTTCACGTGGTCGCCCCTCTTGTACTTGCCCATTGGCTTTCTCTACTCCAGACGCCGACCGCACAGCGAGTATAGCGGACGAAGGCGAAGAGCGGTAAAAAGAGCGCATATCAAACAGAAGCGCCCGCCGAACAGGGCGAATTTACGCCCTTCTGCGGCACGGCATGTATGTGCCCTCGACTTCTGGAATGAAGCTGTCAGAACGGTTCACGCCGTTTTCCCCGGCCCCGGTAACGGCCTACCGACCCGCCCGCTTCGCTGCCAGCGCGGCCTGAAACTTCGCCGCTGGCACGCCCGCTGCGGCACGCTGCGCCCAAGTCATTACGGGGCCTTTCTTGCCGTACACGAGAATCACGTCTTGCTTAGTGGGCCGCCCTGCCACCTTGAACAACTTCAGGCCTGCCGCACGCGCCTTGATGGCTGCGGCGCTGACGCCGTTCTTCGCGGGTTTCACTCTCCGTGTCTTGGCTGCCGCCCGGTGTTTCTTGCTCTTCTTCATTGCTTCCTCCCGTCACGTGTGTGACTAACGCGAACCATAGGTGGTTCTCTTTGGAGAAGCTACTGAAAAAGTATCATGAAACGATATATGACCGTATAGGCAACATAGACCGGGGCGCGGGGCCGCCGTTTACCACTCCTCCGAGGGTCGGCACGAATCTGTGGTGGTAAGGGCTGGCCGCAGCACTTTCAGCGCCGGAGAGGGCTCTCTCGTGCCGCCGACAGCCATTCTCGCCGTGTCAGGCCGCAGTCTAGGCGTGTTTTTCCCACGACCCGCCGCCCCGACGTTTTGATTCTTCGCCGTGGGCCGCTGATTCCGGAACGGCCCGCCAATCGTCCGTGAGCGAGTCGCTCAGTATCGGAGCAGCCTTGAGCACCTCGTCCAGCAAGCTGTTTGCTTCCTCTCCCGCTACGCCATGCGGTGGCTGAATATGCAAGATCATTGCGTCCTCTCCTACTTATGACACTGGGAAAACTTCCGTGATGCGGCTCACCAAACGGTTGACCGTCTGAATCTGTTGAACACTCAGGTTGAGCTTAGTGCCGCGTATCAACGAGGCAATCTCAATGACTTGATTCACCGTGATGTTCTGGGCCTTGGTCGCTTGCTCGGCAACCATCCGGCAGAATTCAAGGTCTTTTTCACCGGGCGCATATTCCGGCCCGCGAATGTCTTTCAGGTGTTGAAGTACCTGCTCGGGTTTAACGACCTTGGGACCAAGCTGGCGCTGTAACCAAACGTCAGCCAACTCCAGACAGCGGGAGCCACGGTCCGTAAGGTTAGTGCGGACCAGCAGACCGAGTTCTTTCAACTCGGTGAAGCGACCCGACAGGTCAGAGGGATGCTTGCCGAGGATCTCGCACACGCGCTTGGGAGCGAGCGGGCAGCGTTCCTGACGATAGACATCAAGGATACGCTCGTACGTCTCGCGCAGATGCGGCTTGACCTTCTCCCACGCAGCCATGCTCTCGGAGTTTCCCCCGTGGCGACGGATGCATGGGTCATCTTCACCCGGTACGCGGAAGCGGTGGTAGGGATCAACTCCAACTTGTGTATTCATAAAGAGCCTCTCTTACTCAATCTCAACGCGCCACAGCGGGCGTTCAGTCCTCAACCACCTCGAACGAATCAGACTCGGCAGACTCCAAATCGGGATCAATCAGCACGTGGCAGTCGCACAGGCAGCCTTCTTTCACGCAGTCCTCTCCCACGCAGACCTTACATTTGCGGCGGCCCTCTTGTTTGTGGCACCAGCAATCGCAGTCTGGCAACCGTGAACAGCCGTCACCGTGAAGGCAGAATGGCTTCGGCTCTTCGTGCTGCCGCGCCGGACGTGCGTTCCCAGAACCCGTGCTGGCGGCTGCGGCTTGCGCTTTGCCTTTCTTGCGGGCGTCCTCAAACTGGTCAAGCAGGCCGCGCTCGGCAAGGCAGGCGCGGACGAAGTGGGAGACGTGTTTGCCAGCAACCTGTGACCAGTAGCCGTGTGTGGCGGCCCACGCCGCCGCTTCTGTCAGGAACCCAACAGGGTGGGAGGAAAGGCGAGTCAGGTCTGAAGGTTGGCCCGCAACACGAAGGATTCCTGTCAGAGTCTCAAACAGTGTTGCGAACTCGGGGGGTACGGGGGTCTCCCCCGGTGTGTTCCCTGTCAGCGCGGGGTCGCAAGGGGACGCAGTCCCCTGCCTTCTATCAGGGTTTGTCTTTGTCTTGTCTGTCTCTGATCGCTGTGGAACATAATCATCATCAGCTTCTTCATTTTCAATTCTCACTTCTATCTTCTTGTTAGAGCCACGGTCCGCACCACCGCTCACACCACCGTTCTCACCCCGGCCCTCACCACTTTCATCACCCCGCTCCACGTAAGCCGGATTGTCCCAATCCTTCGTATCGGCGAAACTTAACTGCTTGTCCTTCAGCGCGCCGCCCGTCACGATAAACTTGTCGATGAAAATCCTCTGATTCCCGCGCTGCCCCTGCACATAGAAGGGCCGCTTGATGTAGCCCGCCTTCTCCAGTGAATTCAAAGCGTCCTGAACTGTGCGTAGCTTCAACTGCTCACCGGACAGAAACACGATACCCGGCCCATTGGTTATAGCGACGCCTGTGCGGTGATCCGCCCACGTCAGCAGGATTGTGAACACAACGAGTTCGGAGGGGGTCATCTTCCCGCTGTGGAGGTGCTCAAGGACGCCGCGCCGCAGGGGAATATAGCCATTGAATGCCAGCATTGTTAGGCCCTCGCTGAACTGGAATCCGCGCCCGCCAGCTTCACTGCTTTGTGCTGATGGCGGGGGCCGCGTGGCCCGCGCTTCACACCAAACTCATTTGCGACTTGTTGGACGGTCCACCAACTGACACCGAACAACTGTCCAATAGCTGTGTAGCTAAGGTCGTCCCGACCCACAATCGCGTCCCGAATCTCAACGCGGATTGCCCGCCGTGCTGCGGCAACCGCGTCTCTCACTGTCTGTGGCATTTCAAAACCCCCTGTTAGGTTTGCCCTACACCTTGAGTCCGGTAGTTGAAAAACTTCTAGGGGCAGTCAAAGGAGAGTTACAAATCCCAGTTCTACTGGGAAAACGGCCCTCGCCAATGATCCGTGGAGCCGGAACAGCTTCGCGGGGCGGCCCTCTCCTCAGCCGAGGGCCTGAATATCGCTTAGGCAACTTATATCACTTCTGGAACATAAATCACTTGACAGACTCTATGTAGCATGCGAGACTGTTTAGGCAATGCAGGAGGACAACATGCTTGATGAACAGGTCTTCACGGTTGATGAGGTTGCGGAGCACTTCAAAGTGCCAGCGGAGGCAGTTAAGGAGGAAATTGCCAAGGGAAGTTTGAGGGCGATAAACGTTGGCGGCCACCAGCGCATATTAGAGTCGGACCTGAACAGTTACAAATCCGGGGAAGCAGGCTCGGCCCAAGTCGCCAAGAGTTCGGCTCAACCAGACACGAGCATCAATCTCGGCAAGGCGGCGGAGTTCGTTCATAAGTGGCCGGACGGCAAGAAAGAAAAGTTCTCTGATGTGCGGGAAGGAACTGCTTCTTATCTTGGCAGAAACTACCGCGTGAAGGTTGGGTTCACCACACGCCAATCCGCTGGCAAGGCGCGGCGGCGTTCTTTAGTGCTGGTTGACCGATACCCAACTGTTGAATTTGTGAGCGCGGGGACAAACGGGAACGGCTTGATGGCAAGCATTATCAAGGACCGCTCAGGAAAGCAGGTGCCTGTGGGTGTTGCGCCGCCTGCTGAATATGGAAGCGTCAGAGTTGGGCCTTATCAGGACGTGGTCGTCGGCCCCGGCGCGGCCAATGGTTTGGCCGTGATCTGCGACTCCGACGACCTTGAAACAATGGTGCGTCACGCTCTCGTTCGCTACCGCTACCGGGAGGAACGCCCATAGGCTCGCGTCAAAATCAGACCAGTCAGCCGAACTCAGCGCGGGTACGAGAGCGAGCGGGGCACTGCCCGATTGCGACTCTTCGCTGACTTTGCTCGCTTCAACTTAGGATTGGCGAGACCCCGGCGATAGTAGCAAACGATACTGTACTTGGTTCCCTCAACCGGAGTCGTGTTGTAGTGCCACTCGCGGGTGGTCTGGGCAATGAAAATGTCGCCGGGTTTGACAGGAATCTTGTATCCGTATTCAATCAGGCAGAACGTCCCGCCGCTGAAATCAATTTCACCGTCCTCCTTCCGCCGCCCAACCGACGTAAGACACGTAAAGCTGGTTTGGTCTGCTCTCGCATTACCTCCATCCTTGTGTATCGCAGCTGGACAACTACGGAGCAGCGTGACGGTTGAAAATGCGGTGAGGAACTGCCGGAACCGCTTCGGAATGCCCCCATACTCTGGCTGCTTTGGTTTCCGCATTTCGGCTCGCCGCTGTGTCAATGATTTCGGCCTGTTATGCAGAGCGTGATAGGCGGGCAGCGTGCGAGCGAAGCACGCATCCATTTCCCTTATCAGCCGCTCCAAATGCTTGAACTGACGGGCCTGCCTACGTGCTACGACCGTTTGCTCTATCGTCATTTTGTTGGTGTAACCGTAGAGAAGCTCGCCCGGTTTGGTGAGTTCGCGCTGACGCTCTATCGCTGGCTTCGTTTCCGCCCTGTGGGGTGGATACCTATCCCAGTCCATCTGTTCCAAACCCTTAAGAGCTTCTTCTTGCGCTTCCTTTGACAGAGCATCTTTGAGAAAAATTCCGGCCATCTCCTTCTCTAGAGGAGGCGTAGGTTCATAGAGCTTGCACACCCCCGGCTCGTACCAGAAAACCGTGTTCCTTGTAATCTCGTGCGGTATGTTCTCGGGACGCAGATAGTACGTGTGTTTGAGGTCCCTGACGTCTTTGTCGGACAGAAAGCTCCCCGGAGTGAGGGTGATCTGGTCCAACTCACCATCGCGGAGAAGCATATGCCACGGTCTGTAGCGCTGACGGTGTAGCACGCGAGGCTGAGATTCGCGCTCCACCACTTCGATTCTTGTCACTGTCATAGAAATTAGGATAGGCCGGGGCCAACAGGGAGCGGAAGCAGCCTCCTGATGAGAGTATTCTAAATGTCAACACTAGACTGGTTACGGAAAGGAACTACAGGTAAGCGTGGGCAAATCCAAGAACCAACGTGTGTGCCTGTTTTGCGGCGAGGACCTGAGCGGTGGCCGTAGTCGGGAGCACGTTTTTCCGCAATGGCTCTTAGACGAATTGAACATACGAGCAGAGCAGGTCTCAGCGGTCCACGTGTTCAAGCCAGAGGACGCAGATTCGGAACCGGAAATACTCAGTGAAAGGTCTCTGACGCTTGAGAATGTCAAAGAAGGCCGAATCTGCGCTCGCTGCAACAACGGATGGATGAGCGATTTGGAGAACAGCTGCAAGGGTGTGCTGCTCGACCTGATACGCGGGCGACGGCAACCCGGACAGCTTTCCGAAGCCGAGTGTCTGCCCATTGCGCGGTGGGCAGCAAAGACGGCTTACACGCTCAATAGCTCGGCCAACTACACCATCAAAGCCCCGCCACAACAGCTGAAAGAATTGCGTGAGAACACTCACAACCTCCCGTGGGGAGTTGTTGTGATCGCCGCGACAGGTCCCTTTGTCAAATTCCGTTGGTTTCAGTCAAACCGTTGGATGCTGTGCGCTCCCGACAATCTCACAAAGCGGATTGCGGGTCTTATGGACACGCGGACTTACAAGATTGGGCTTCAGTTCGGCCATATGCTTCTGATAGTCGCGTGGCACGCGATACCGGGGTGGTGGAAAATGCTTTGGTCCCATCAACACGTCCCGTTGTGGCCTTGGAAAGGAAAGTGTGGTTGGCACGAAGACGACGTTTCAGTTCTGAATACACTTGGCCCAGACATGGTCCTTCCTATACACGTACAGCAAGTTAGGCTCGTGCATCCCCGATATTTGCTGAAGCTGAAATGAGGGCAACCAAAAGATGCGCCTGACGATTGACGTTCCTGAGCCGAAAGACACTATGTTACAGGCCTGCCCTGTTCCCTTAGCGGCGCGGGGCGTGCGGTGGAGCGAGTCGTGTCTTGGGCAGAACGCGAAAGAGACAGGCGTTTACGTAATTCATCACGCGGGCGTTATCAAGTACGTGGGCAAGACGGACGCGCCGACGATGTCGTACGGAATGAGGCTGAGGCGCCAGTTTCAGGAAACGGCCTCTAGTGGGAAACACAATTACCCGAAACTCGCTTTGCTGTCGGTGCCTCCTGAGATCTTGGTCTCGGTCTTTCCATCAAAGGCGATTGACCTGCTGGTGCAGGCAGAGGGTTTCACCCTGACCGCTTGGGGTAAAGTCGAGATATTTGAGGTAGCTCTAATTCACGCCTACAACCCAGAGTTTCAACGCCATCATGTCGCCCGCGTGGAGAAACATTTGGGAAAGCTCGGCATTCCGAAAGGGGTCTTGGAACACTTACTCAAGGCCAAGGAAAAATCGTGAGCAACATGCCTGATCTTGCGGGCACCGGGGCCGAGAGGTCCGGCTCGCGCCTTGCACTGGACAGAATTGAGAAGCTGGGGCATAATAGGAGTTTGTAGTCCGACCGACTCGCCCTCCTCATTAGGCGTTTCGTTCACACAGCAGTTTGTGCGAACGAAACGTGTTTACCCGCGAAAAGGAACATCTCCGTAGATTAACGCCGAGGCGAATAGTGCCACGGCGCAGATTCCAGCAGGGGTGTTTCAAGATTGTCGGCGGCCAGTGGGTTCTGTATTACTGGCAAGATGAAATCCGCGACGGCGAGCACGTTCGCGTTAAGGTCAGCAAGCGTTTGGGTTCGATTTCACTAAGCAAGCGCCAAGCTCTGAAACTTGGGCAGCCCATTCTGGATTACGTTAACAACCAGACCGAGATTCCCGTGCGAGATTCAAATGCGGGAATCACGCTCGCCGAGTTCGTTCCTGAGTGGCGCAAGCACGTGGCGAACTCGCTGAAGCCCTCTACGCTGAGGGGTATGGAGAGTTCAATCCGCGCCCATCTGATTCCGGTGCTCGGCGACAAGCCGATGACCGCGATTGACACGAAGGCCGTGCAGGAACTCATCACCACTATGAGCGGCAGAGCGCGTGGGACCGTTGAGAACGTCGTGATGGACCTTCAGCAAGTTCTGACCGCCGCTCGCAAGTGGCATAACGGAATTCCAGTCGTGAAAAGCGGTGACCTCTTCTTTGGAGCGCGGCGGGCCGGGGAGGGCAAGCCATTCTTCTTCACACCGAATCAGGTGAGAGCGATTCTAAAGGCGTTCGCTGGTCGTAAGCCTTGGGACCTGTTTTTCACCCTTCTTGCCACGAGTGGGTTGCGTGCCTCGGAGATTCTTGGCCTGCGTGTAGAGGATTTGGATTTTGACACCTCCACGATTAACGTGCGTCAATCCGTTTGGCACGGGAAAATCCAGACGGTCAAAACAACGGAATCAGAAAACAGCGTGCCTATGACGCCGCTGGTCCGTGAAAAGCTGCAGGCTCACCTCGCAAATCACAAGCACGAGCTTCTGTTCGTGAATGGCCGGGGCCGCCCCTACAGCCGGAACAAAGTGGTCCAGCAGGTCCTTCACCCGGTAGTGGACAAGCTCGGCATTTCGCGGAAGGGGCGGCGCGTTGGGTTACACGGATTCAGGCACCTCGTGGCGAGCATGCTTCTTCAAACCGCAGGCGCGGCGGTAGCGCAACGGCAGATGCGTCACGCGGACCCGGCGACGACTCTGGGATACGGTCACGTTTTGGGGGACGCACAGCGCGAGGCAATGAGCCAGATTGAATCGGTACTTTCCAACCCATGAGGTACTTTTCGGTACTTCGGTACCTTTTGGCTGTGCGAAACCATCGGAAACATTGAGGTTTTGGTAGGGGCGGTGGGGATCGAACCCACGACCTT
>Ga0187783_10001914_pt1 | contig 15452 bp, 13 predicted proteins | sample 1015_SJ02_MP02_2_FD_132471 | JGI IMG/M metagenome (GOLD analysis project Ga0187783, IMG submission 132471) | Tropical peat soil microbial communities from peatlands in Department of Meta, Colombia - 1015_SJ02_MP02_20_MG | ecosystem: Environmental > Terrestrial > Soil > Wetlands > Peat | place... | reverse complement strand
TCCAAAAGCCGCGCCCGTGCGTCGCCACGATCGCGTCGTTGCCGTGTACGATGATGTCGCGCACCGACGTATGAGGCAGGTTCAGCTGAAGCGGCTGCCAGCGCGATCCCGCGTCGAATGAAACGTAGACACCGTTTTCGGTGGCGGCGTAGAGCAAACGCGGCTGCACCGGGTCTTGGCGAACTGCGTTGACCGGCTGATCCGGCAGACCGTCGACGCGCAGCTGCCAGGTCGCTCCGCCGTCGCGGGTGACGTAGACGTACGGTCGCAAATCGTCGAGCCGGAAACGCGTGACGGCGACGAACGCCGTGTTATCGTCGAGGCGCGAGGCGTCGATTTGTGCGATTTTACTCCAAGGCGTCAACGCCGGCGGCGTAATATTTTTCCAATGCGCGCCGCCATCGCGCGTGATCCAAACGAGTCCGTCGTCGGTTCCGGCCCAAATCGTTCCGGCACGAACGTACGATGGGGCGAGCGCATAAACGACGCCGCGATGCGCGCCGTTTTGGGGATCGTCGTTCTCGAAGCTCCCCAGAACTGCCGGCACGCCGGGGTGCGAGCGGGTGAGATCGGGGCTGATGGCGCGCCAGCTTTGCCCACCGTTTTCCGTTTGAAAGACGATATTCGAGCCGAAATACAGCCGATGCTTGTCGAAGTGGTCGAAGGCGATCGGTTCGGTGCGTACCGTCCGGTATTTCTTCGACGGCAGCGCGATCGGCGAAACCTCTTGCGTTTGGTCCGTCCCGTCGTCGTGCTTTTGCAGCTTGCCGCCGAACGTAACGCCCGGATGCAGCGGATCTGGAACGACGTAGCCGTACTCCTGTGCCCCCACGGTATGCCAGTCGCGCTCGGTGATTTCGCCCCAGCTGCCGCGGCTGATCACGCAGGCCGACCCGCTCTCCTGCTGCCCGCCGCAGACCCAATATGGAAAGCGATTGTCGGCGTTGACGTGATACATCTGCGCCGTAGGCTGGTTGTACCACGAGCTCCAGGTCGCGCCGTGATCCACCGAAATCGCCGCCCCCTGATCGCTCGCCAGCGCGATGATGTTTGAATTGAGCGGGTTGATCCAAACCGCATGGTAATCGTCGCCGCCCGGCGCGCCTTTGATCGCAGTCATCGTGCGCCCGCCGTCCGTCGAGCGATAGGTTGACGTGTTGGTGAGATACACCGTTTGCGGATCGCGCGGATCGACCGCCAGCGAGATCAGATCGTCGCCGCGCTGAGCGATCTCGTCGGCATCGTTGACGCGCGTAAAGTGAGCGCCGGCGTCGTCGCTGCGGTAGAGAGCGCCCGAATCCTGGCCCATCGCGCCGACGTCGGCATAGGCGTAGACGACGTTTGAGTTGCTCGGTGCCACGGCAACTTCGGCGCGGCCGATTCGTGCCGGGAAGCCGTTACGCAGTTGCGTCCAGGTCGTTCCGCCGTCGCTCGACTTCAAGATGCCGCTGCCGGGAATTTCAAACGAGCCGCCTATCTCCCAGGGCGCTTGGCGCGCCGCCCAGAGCGTCGCGTAAACGATGTTGGGGTCACGCGGATCGAGCACGACGTCGAAGCCGCCCACGTTCTCGTTCTCGAAGAGCACGCGTTGGAAGGTCGCGCCGCCGTCGAGCGAACGATAGATGCCGCGCTCGTCGTTGGCACCGTACGGATGGCCCAGGACCGCGACGAATAAGCGGTTCGGGTTGGTCGGATCCACTACCATCGAGGCAATCTGCTGGCCGTCGCGCAGGCCGAGATGCGTCCAGGTCGCGCCGCCGTCGGTGGATTTATAGATCCCGTTTCCGATCGCGAGATCGGGGCGCTGCAAGCCTTCGCCGCTGCCGGCATAGACGATTTGCGGATTGCTCGGCGCCACCGCGATTGCGCCGATCGAGCCGGTGGGCTCGCCGTCGAAGATCGGCACCCAGGTGCGCCCGGCGTCTTGGGTCCTCCAGATACCTCCGTTGACGGCCGCGATATAAAAAACGTTCGGCTCGTTCGCGATGCCATCGAGCGCGACGGTGCGGCCGCCGCGCAACGGGCCGACGAAACGCCAACGCATCTCTTGATAGGCCGACGGCGAAATCGTCTGGGCTTGGGCGCTGATGGTCGCAAACGGCACAGCAAATGCGACGCAGAGAAGTGTGAGCGTGATCCGTGAGCGCATGACCGGCCGCAGTGCCTTAAAGCCGCTTGCCGTTTCGGCCTCTGCGCCCGCGGCGCTTCGGCTGGAACGGCGCGCCGATTTTCAGGGGCGCATTCCGGCCCAACGAGACGTCCACGTCTTCGCATCCGATCGGCGAAAACTCGCGGCAATCGCCGGGCCGCGCCGGGTAGATTCCGCAATAGTAGCGCCCGCTGCGCGATCCCATCAGAAAGACGCACTGATCGGCAATGTCGTCGCTGATCTTGCGAAGCCAGCCGACGTGATATCCGTCGGCCGACGGCCGCTCGACGACGTACCGGCGCATCGTCTCGGCATAGCTGAGGCCGAGATGATCGGCGATGCGGCGCACGTCGGCCTTGCTGACGAACGGCTCGTAACCGCTGCAGCATTCGGCGCAGCCCGGCGGGCAGGCGACGTTTTCGGGCATGATCTTCAGGCGCTCGCGCGCGAGATCGATGACCCGGCCGATGGCCTGCACGAGTTCCGGGTCGTCGTTGTACTTGTGCACCCACTCTCGGCGGGCGATCTCCATGGTGTTGTAATAACGCGTGGTTTTCTCGTCGAATTCGATGGTGATGTGCTCTTCGTCAATCTCGATTTTATTGACGTGTTCGAGCGGGCGGGCATCGAGCAGCTCCGGGTGCGTTGCTTGGCCGGTCCGGCGCGAATAGTTTCGCAAATTGATGAGGTCGATTGTCTCCATAACGGAATGTCGATTCCCGCGGCTTGCGGGTACCGCCTCTGCCCAGCGCCAAAGATAACGGCATGCAAACGGCCATCGGCGTCGATCTCGGCGGCTCACACGTAACCGCGGCAGTCGTCACGGAGGACGGCACGATCCGCAGCCAGCACGAACAGGACCTCGAGGACTTGCGATTTGAGGCGGTCATCGCAGCCCTGGACGGCACGATCGGCATGGCGTTGCACGATGCGGCTGACGCCGCCGCAATAGGCATCGGCTCGCCCGGCAACATTGATGCGGTCTCGGGCGCGGTCCTCTACAGTCCCAACTTCGGATGGGAGAACGCGCCGCTTGGCGAGGCGCTCCGCAAGCGCTTTTCTATACCGGTTTTCGTAGCCAATGATGCGCGCTGTGCCACTCTCGGCGAGTACGAGTTTGGATGCGGGAAACAAACGAAGGATTTCGTTCTGCTCACCCTGGGAACCGGCATCGGCGGCGGTATCGTCGCGCGCGGGACGCTGCTGCTTGGAAACCGCTGGGGGGCCGGCGAGATCGGACACCATCAGATCCGGCCGCGCGATGGATTCGTGTGCGCCTGCGGAAAGATCGGCTGCTTCGAAGCGCAGGCCTCAGGAACGGGGCTGATTCGCCACGCCTTTGCGACCGCGCCGTCGTTTCCGCGCAGTACGCTGCTCGACGTCGCGCGCGATAAACTGAGCTCGAAGAAGATTCGCCGGGCCGCACAAGCCGGCGATCAGCACGCGGTGGCCGCTTGGAAGAATTTTATCGGCGACCTGGCGATCGGACTCGCCAACGTGATCGCGTTCGTGAATCCGGAGATGATTGCGCTGGGCGGCGGCGTTTCGAGCGCGGCCGACTTTATGCTCGACGCGGTCACGCCGCTGGTGGATACGCTTACGACGATGGTCCCCAAAGGAACGACCCAAATCACCGTTGCTTCGCTGGGCAACGACGCGGGACAAGTCGGCGCAGCCACGATGGCGCTGCGCGGCGGTCTGAAGAACGCCCTGGCCGTTGCGTTATAAGGTCCTTCTCGCTACAACGCTTGCGGCGCTGGCAGCGCTGCCAGCGCGGCCGCAAAGCGGCGATCCGATCCACAAGATTCGCCACGTCGTGATCATCATGCAAGAGAACCGCTCGTTCGATTCCTACTTCGGGACGTTTCCCGGCGCCGACGGCATTCCGATGCGTGACGGAGTGCCTGCGGTCTGCGTCCCGGATCCGCAGGCCGGAAACTGCGTCCAACCGTTTCACGATCCCAACGATCGCAACGGCGGAGGGCCACACAATGCAAAGGCCGCCGTAGCTGCCGTGGACGGGGGGAGGATGGACGGCTTTGTTGCGATTGCGGAGCGCCGTCCGAGCAAATTCTGCACCGATCCCAACGCTCCCAACTGCGGCGGCAGCAACGACGTCATGGGTTATCACGACGCGCGCGAGATCCCCGACTATTGGAAATACGCGCGGGATTTCGTGCTCCAAGACCATCTCTTCGAGCCCAACGCCTCGTGGAGCTTACCGCAGCATCTCTTCATGGTCTCGGAGTGGTCGGCTTGGTGCGAGCGAGTTGGCGATCCGATGAGCTGCAGCAACGAACTGCAGACGCCTGATTACCCGCCCGACTTTCGGGCTCGCGATCAAGGTTATCGGCCGTCGGGCCCGGGCCGTCCCGATTATGCCTGGACCGACCTCACCTATCTGTTGCACGCGCATCACGTTACTTGGGCGTACTACGTGATGGCCGGTACGCAGCCCGATTGCGCTAATAACGAAGACGCTTGCGGCCCGATGCAGCAAAAAGCCAAAACGCCGGGGATATGGAATCCGCTGCCGTACTTCGACACGGTCAAGCACGACGGCGAGCTGGGCAACGTCCAGGATTTGCGCAACTTTTACGTTGCCGCGCGAGACGGCACGCTACCCAACGTCGTATGGATCTGCCCTGCCGGCCCGTACAGCGAGCACCCGCCGGCACTCGTGAGCCGAGGTCAAGCCTACGTGACCGGGCTGATCGACGCGATCATGCGCGGTCCGGATTGGAAGAGCACCGCGATCTTCGTGAGCTGGGACGACTGGGGCGGTTTCTACGACCACATCGTTCCCCCGCGCGTGGACGTCAACGGCTACGGGATTCGAGTTCCCGGAATCGTCATCAGTCCGTTCGCGCGACGCGGCTTCGTCGACCATCAAACGCTCAGTCACGACGCGTACGTCAAGTTCATCGAGGACGACTTTCTCGGCGGCGAGCGCATCGATCCCAAGACTGACGGACGTCCCGACCAGCGTCCGACGGTTCGCGAGAAAGTGGCAGTCCTCGGCGACTTGCGTTCCGACTTCGACTTCAGTCAAGTGCCGCGGTCGCCCGAGGTTTTGCCCGGCGGTATCGTTTGGAACGGCATTCCGCCGCAGTAAGACTGGGCGCCATCGCCGAAATTTGGGCGCCGCTACAAACGAAACGGAGCAAGAAATGAGAGATTCAGTGGTTTACGGGTTTTTGGGGAAGGCGCTTTTCTTGGCTGCGGTGGTTGCGCTGTCTGCCTGCGCCGGCCTCCAGTCGAGCATGCCCGCGACGACCGGTGCGATGCCGTCGTGGCAAGCGATGCACGCCGCGCGGCCTGCGTGTGCGCCGGCCCGTGTCGGCGAGGCGCAATGCCTGGTGCTCGTGCAATCGGAGGGCGCCGTCAGCCCGCTGATCGTCGGCTGGGAACCGTCGAATCTCCAAACGCGCTACAAGCTGCCGTCCAAGTCGAAGGGCTCGGGCCAGGTCGTCGCAGTGGTGGACGCCTACGACAATCCCAACGTGGCCTCGGATCTGGCCAAGTATCGTTCGGCATTCGGCCTGGGAACGGCGAAATTTCGCAAGTACAACGAGGACGGAGAACAAGGGAACTATCCGGCGGGAAGTGAGGGATGGGGCGTTGAGATTGACCTCGACGCCCAAATGGTTTCGGCCTCGTGCCCGCGATGCACGATCTATCTGATCGAAGCCAATAGTGACGATGGGTCGGATCTCTCGCAGGCCGAGGCGGAAGCGGTCAAGCTCGGCGCGCACATCGTGAGCAATAGCTGGATCTGCTACGGCTCGACGGCTTGCGTCAACCAAAGCGACTTCGACCACGCCGGCATTCTTTATCTCGGCTCCTCCGGTGACGAAGGCGAGAATAAGAACGGCGCACCATCGGCCTTAGACAGCGTTGCGGCGATCGGCGGCACGGTGCTCTCGGAGAACGGCTCGGGTTACAAGGAATCGGTCTGGCCGGATTCAGGCGGCGGCTGCGAGACTGCCATCAAGAAGCCGGCGTGGCAGGACGATACCTTCTGTGACGGCCGTGCGGTTGCGGACGGATCGGCGGTTGCGTGGGACGTGGCCGAATACGACAGCTACGGTTATGGCGGATGGTTTGAGGTTGGCGGCACCAGCGTAGCCTCGCCGTTGGTCGCCGGCATGTTTGCTCTTGCCGGCAACGCGACCAAACAGGACGGGGGCCGCACTTTCTGGGAGACCGCGCACCACAAGGATCTCTACGATGTCTGCGGCAGTTCGTGCCTGTCCAAAACCTATTCGTACGGCGGTGGTTGGGGTTCGCCCGACGGTTTAGGAGCGCTCTAGACGGCGGCGACTTGAAGAACGGGCGATGACGGCTCGTCCTGCGCCGGAATCGTCCCGCTCTCCGCAATGCTGCGGATCAGCGCGGCGATGCGCCGCGAGCTGCGGCGCGGGGCCACGATCTCCTGATTATGGCGAATCTCAGCTAAGCGTTCGGGCGTGCGAATAAGCGCGCGTACCGCCGACACCACGCTTGCGGCGCCTTGCAGCGCGATCACGCCCAGACCGTTATGGCGAACGAAGTCGACGTTGCCGCGCTCTTGACCTGGGACGTAGTCGTAGACCACGACCGGCAGCTGCGCGGCATTAGCTTCGGCCAGCGTTCCGGGCCCGGCTTTGGTGACCAGCAGATCGACGGCGCGAAAATATTCGGGAATCTTGTCGGTGAAGCCGAGCACGTGCATCGGAGTCGGCAGCGTTGCCGAGAGCTCGAGGAGCTTTTGCTCGAGCGCCTCGTTGCGGCCGCAGACGACGACCAACTCGATCGGCAAGCGCGCGCGGGCTAGTGCCAGCGACGTTGAAAGCAGCTTGCCGCCGCCCTCGCCGCCGGCCATGAGCATCACCACCGGAACGCCGGGCGGCAGATCGAGCTGCGCGCGCAGCTGCGCCTTGCTTCCGGTTACGTCGTCGAACTTCGGATGGATCGGATGCCCTAGCAAGCGCAATCGCGACGGCCGCACGCCGCGTGAAAGGGCGCGCTGATAGACTTCGCGGGCCGGCACGATGACGGCGTCGGCATCGGGAACCAGCCACGACTCGTGCACCTTACCCAAATCCGTGATAACCGTTACTACCGGTACGTGCTGCATCTGCGCGTCGTCGCGGGCGCGCAGGGCGGCGTGATTGAGCAGCGGATGGACCGATACGATCACGTCGGGCCGATAGCTAATGAACAGGTCGCGCAAGCGCTCCCGGTAGAGGGGCTCGCAGAAGCGGACCAGCGCGCGATACCGCCGCCGTCCGTTGGTTGCGTGATAGAGAGCGCCGTAGATCGGCGGGGCATAGCGCAGGGCCATGCTGTACCCCAGCCCCAGCTGGGTAAGTGGGAAGGCGCAGTGCGCGGCAACGTCCTCGATCCGCGTTTCGAAGCGGGTGAGCGAGCTCGACTCGGCCAAGGCGGCGGCGATTGCGTTGGCGGCGCTGCGGTGGCCCCCGCCGGTGTCCGAAATGAGCAATAGCGCCCGTTTGGTCATCGGTTCTACCGATTAGGCTCTGGCAGGCACCCTCCTGGTAGAGCGGCGCAGGGCGTTGCGCGTCCGGCGGCTGGTCGGAGCGAGCCAGGTCAAGAGAGCGCGAGCCGGCGCATCGTAAAACCGGAAGATGTCCCCGAACTCGATGTCGGGATTCCGGTGGTGCCCGTCGTGGTCTTCGGGGAGCACCACGGCGAGCGGTCGCAGAACCGTGCGCACCCAGCCCGGAGTTTGCCAGCCAAGCTGTGTCGTGTGGCGCCACCATACATGGAGCTGCCCCAGCGCGAGCCCCGCAACCGCGCCCGGCCACGAGCATCGCCATACCAGCGCCGCAACGATCAGGTACGGCACCGCACCTAAGAAGCCGTCCAGCAGGACCGCCGGGTTGGTGGAAATGACCGCATGATCGAAGTATGACCGGCGGCGATCGTGGTGGGTGCGCAGGTGGAGCGTGAACCAGAGATGCTGCGGTACGTGATAGAAAAACGTCGAGGCAAAGTCCCCGACGACGAGCGTAACGATGAGAGCCGTCATGAAGAGCATGCGTACCGTCCCCCTAAGCGGATTGCGGAATCATAGAACCGCGTTATCGCTAGCGGTCGTAACGTTGAGCTGCTGCACTCTACCTACCATATACCACACAAAACCCAATTCGAGTACGACGGCGCGACTCGACCGCGCTCTTAACATCGCGTTAAGCTGGCCGTCGCCCGCCGGGGCGGATGCGATCAAAGGGGCAGTGCTGCTTCGCGACGGCGGGCGGGTTTCGCAACCCGAGCTGGCGATTACGCGCGCGATTCTGCGCACCAATCCGCGACTAACCGCCGCGGCGGCACTGCTCTTTGCCGGTGCGACGATGGACGCGGCGCGCGCTCGCGCTCTTCCACCCGAATTTCTTGCAGCGACGCTGTTGCAAGAATCGGCCTACGATCCGCAAGCACTCTCGTCGGCAGGAGCGATCGGCATCGCGCAGTTCATGCCCGAGACGGCAGCGGATGTGGGGATCGACCCGTACGATCCGTTTGCTTCGATTGCCGGCGCCGCCGCGCTCCTGAGCGATTACGTCGCGGCCTATACCGGTCGGTTTGCCGATTCGTACGCCGCTGCGCTGGCAGCGTATAATGCGGGGCCGTTAGCTGTCGAGAAGTATGGCGGCGTGCCACCGTATTCGGAGACGCGCGATTACATCGCATTGATCTACGACCGCTGGAGCCGCATCGTTTCCTACGAGCCTGCTCGAGGTGACAAGCGCGCGAACCAACCCTGAGCGGAGCGTGAGGCGCGGAGTCGAAGGGCGGGCAAGTGAGGCGTGCTTTGCGGCAGCTCGTCGCGTGTCAGCCGCTGGGGTGGACTGCGTCCGAGGAGGCCGGGCCGAAACTCCGGCGAGTGTTGGGCTGGCCGGCGCTAGCCGGAATCGGCCTCGGCACGATGCTCGGCGGCATTTTTCCGACGATCGGGGCCGGTGCCCATGCAGCGGGGCCGGCAGTAATCTTCGCCTACGTGCTATCCGGTTTGGTCAGCCTTTGCGTGGCGTTGTGCTACGCCGAGTTCGCCTCGATGGTACCGGTTGCGGGCAGCGCATACACGTACGCCTACGCGACGCTCGGCGAACTGGTTGCATGGATCATCGGCTGGGATCTGATCTTGGAGTATGGCCTGTCGCTCGCTCCGACGGCGTCGTCGCTCTCCGATTATTTTCAGCACATGCTGGCCAACGTCGGTATCGTCTTTCCCGCCTGGGCGCAAACTGCGAACGTGCACGTCGCGCACCCGCAGATCGACCTGTTCGCTTCAATCGTGACCTTGGCGATCACTTTGCTCGTTGCCGTCGGCATTCGCGAGTCCGCCGGCGTCAATGGCGCGCTGGTCGTGCTGCAAATCGTCTCCATGCTGGTCTTCATCGTGGTTGTCGCGCACGCCGTGCGGCCGGCAAATCTGCAGCCCATCGCCCCATTCGGGTATCACGGCGTGCTGGCCAGCACCGCTCTGGTGTTCTTTGCGTACATCGGTTTCGATACGGTCACGGTAGCATCGGAAGAGGCTAAACGACCGGAGCGTGACGTCCCGATCGGAATCATCCTCGCGCTGGTTCTCGGCGGCATGCTCTACGTAGCTTTGACGCTGTGCACGGTCGGCGTGCTTCGTTTCGACCGCCTCTCCGACGGCGCCGCGATGCTCGACGCGCTCGGATCGGTCAGCAAGAGCCACGTCTTGTACTGGATCGTTGCCTTCGGCGGCCTGGCTGGAAACACGACCGTGATGCTGACCTCGCTGCTGGGGCAGGTGCGCATCTTTTACGTCATGGCTCGCGACCGCATGTTACCGCCCGGCGTGGCGCGCATCCATCACGTTTTTCGGACGCCGGCCAGGATGACCGTGGTCACCGGATCCATCGTCGCGATCTTCGCGGCGGTCTTGCCGCTAACCGAGTTGTTGACGCTGGTCAACATTGGCACGCTGGCAGCCTTTGCGATCGTGTGCGCCGGCGTTCTGGTCCTGCGCATCGTCAATCCCTCGGCACAACGCCCGTTTCGCGCGCCGCTACTGCCGCTCTTTGCCGTAGCCGGTGCGGCATCGTGCCTGTATCTCGTGACCGGACTGCAGGTCGCGACGTGGATCCGGTACGCGATCTGGTTCTCCGTCGGAATCGTCGTCTACGCGCTCTATGGATTTAGAAACTCGCGGCTGCGAACGATAAGAGGGGTTTAAGCCGGAACCAGGGCATGAATCAGGAGAGTGATTCGTACCGCGCTCTCAGACCGTTTCGAACTCGTCACCGTACCACGATCGCGCAGTGTGGCGTCCTTTGCGCAAGACGTCGAACGCGGGCTCACTTCACTGCCTAAGAGGCTGGCCTCAAAGTATTTCTACGACGAGATCGGTTCCGCGCTTTTCAACGCGATTACGTGTTTGCCCGAATACTATCTGACCGGCGCCGAAACCGAAATTCTTTCCGACTGGGGATGGCAAATGGTGCGTCTGCTCGACGCGCCGGTCGACTTCCTGGAGCTGGGCAGCGGCAGTGCGGTCAAGACGCGCCTGTTGATCGGCGAAGCGCTGCGCGTGCAACCCGACCTCTGCTATAGTCCGATCGATATTTCGACCGAGGCGCTGCAAGCATCGTCGCTGGCGCTGGTCGAGCGATATCCGTCCTTGCGGATTCGCGCCTTTGCCGGGGACTATTTCGACGTGCTCGAGTCGCACACAATACGGCGTGACCGCAAGATGTTGGCCATGCTGATGGGTTCGAACATTGGTAACTACGAGCCGCAGGAAGCGGGATTGCTGTTGCGGCTGCTCGGGGATGCGTTGCTTCCTGGCGACGGTTTGCTGTTGGGCGCGGATCTAAAAAAAGACCGTGCGACGCTGGAGCGGGCCTACAACGATCCTACCGGAGTCACCGCAGCCTTCAATCGCAACCTGCTCGCGCGCGTCAATCGCGAGCTCGGCGGCGATTTCGACCCGCGGGACTTCCGGCACGTCGCCTGCTACGACGAGCTCCGCGGGTCGGTCGACTCGTTCCTGGAAGCGCGCGAAGCCGCCGGCGTCGTGATTCGAGCCCTGGATCTGACGGTGGGCATTGCCGGCGGCGAACGCATTCACACCGAATCTTCGTACAAGTTTACCGACGACGAAATCGCGCAACTCGGCGCCGCCGCCGGTTTCCGTCACGCATCGGTTTGGCACGATCGCGCCAAGCGCTTCAGCGTTCATCTGCTGGTGCGGTTGGAGGCGAAGGCGGCGTGATCGGACGCCGGATCCTCGCGCTGGCCATCGCCTGGGCGTGGCTGGCCGGCTGCGGCGGCCGATCCAGCGGGCCTTCGAGCTTCGTTCCGCAGCAGCCGTTGGTCCAAGCGCCCGCGCCGAACGTCAACGTCAACGAGCTTCCGGAGCCGCCGATCGTACGTGCGGTCAACGGTGTCGCCAAGTTTCCGCTGATCGCTAATCTCAATCCGGCCACGGGCTTGCCGTCGTTCCAGTACCACGGCATGCATGGTATCGCCCCGACGATCGACATCGATCCGGGCGATACGTTCGAAGTCGATATCACCGACGAACTGCCACCGTCTACCGGCATGGCATCGCTGGTCAACTTGCACTTTCACGGATTGACGGTCTCGCCGCATAAGCCGGGCGACGACGTCCTGACCATGGAAGCCAGACCGGGAGAAACGCTGCATTACGTCGTGCACGTTCCAAAAAACCAAGAGCCGGGACTTTACTGGTACCACACCCACATTCACGGCGAGGTGAGCTACCAGACGGGCGAGGGCGGAATGTCGGGAGCGATCGTCATCGAAGGCCTGACGCATCATCTGCCCGAGCTGGCAAAAATGAGGCAGCGCTTGATCATCGTGCGCGCGACCGGCATCGGAGTCAACGCACCGCGCCCAGGGTTCACCAATACGCAACCGTGCACGTTCAAAGACGGGCTGACGGTGACGCTTAACGGGGCCTATCAACCCGACATTACCATTGCGCCGGGTGAGAAGCAGTTTTTCCGCGTAGTCAACGCAACCGGTCACAAGACGCTGCGGCTCAACATCGAAGGCGTGAAGGTTCAGGTCGTCGCGATCGACGGTTTTGCGCTGGATACGTATCCCGGCACGCCGCCGACGCTCACTGAATCCGACGTGATCATGCCTCCTGCGTCGCGCGCCGAATTCGTCGTTACCGGGCCGGCGAGCGGTCACGCGCGATTTCGGACGCTCTGCTATAACACCGGTCCCGACGGCGACGCCGACCCGTACATCGTGCTGGGACACGTCGTAGCGCCCAAACACGGGCGCAACGGCGGAGACTTCTCGACGAGTCCGATCGCAGCGGGTGCGCCGCTGCCGCAGAACGCCTACGACACGGCGCTCCCGCCGCCTTCGGTAAAACGCTTGGTAATCTTGACCGAGAACGCCAAGCCGCATTTCTTCATCAACGGCCAGTCATACTCACCGGGCGCCCCGCCGATGTTCGTCGTGCGTGCCGGCACGGTTGAAGAGTGGCACATTCTCAACGATACGTACGAAATCCACGACTTTCACATCCATCAGATTCACTTCGTGCTCGAAAGCATCGATGGCGTCCGGCAGGTTCATCCCCATTGGGCCGACAGCGTGATCGTGCCCCATCGCACCGCGGTGGGTAAAAACGGCGTTCCCGGCTCGGTCGTGCTTTTGATGGATTTCCGCGATCCGATCATCCGCGGCGAGTTTGTATTCCATTGCCACATCGCCGATCACGAAGATCAAGGGATGATGGCCAAAATCGAAGTGATCTAGCGTTCCTTTGTCAGGACGACACCTTCTCAGCCAGGCGCAATAGCGCATCGGCGCCCAGCGCGAGGCCGCAGGTTGCAATGCTCCCCGCGACGATCATCGAGGGATGGTGCAGCGTCAGGCCGTTAAAGATCAGAACTCCAAGGCCCACGCCACCGACGTAGCCGCCGAGCGTCGCGATCGAGATCATCGCAATTGCCGCGATGCGCACGCCGCCGATCAGCACCGGAAGCGCCTGCGGAAGTTCGACTCGCGCGAGAATCTGTGCCGGCGACATGCCCGCGCCTCGCGCGGCGTCGAGCTGTGCGCCGTCTACGCCGTTAATGCCCGCTGCCACGTTGCGCGCCAGCATGAATTGGGCGTAGACGACCAGCGCGACAAAGACCGGCGTGAAACCCAAGCCAAAGGTTTGCACGAGGACCGCCAGCAGCGCTAAACTTGGAATCGTGTAGATCGCTCCCAGCGTGCCGAGCAGCCACGGGGCGGCGCGCGGCCGCCGCGCCGCAATCACGCCCAGCGGAATCGCTATGACGAGCGCGGCAAGCAGCGCAGTCACCACCAGCTCGAGGTGGCCCAAGGCAAGCGCCGCGACTCGCAGCGGATGCGCGATGAGATAGTTCATGGCGAGCGCAGCAGTTCTCGCGCCCGGAGATAGTAGCGGCGATAGATCTCGTCACCGGAGTGAACCAACTCGCGAACGTACGGAGTTCCCGGACGCTCGAAGAGCTCGAAGGGCACATCGACTTGCTCGATGCGACCGTCGCGAAGCACGACGATGCGATCGGCCAAGCGGAAGGCTTCGTCAACGTCGTGGGTCACGAACAGCGTGGTGGTCCGCAGCTCGGACACGATACGGATCAGCTCGCGCTGCAAGGCCGTTCTCACAACGACGTCCACCGCGCCGAACGGTTCGTCCATGAGAAGCGCTCGTGGCCTCGCCGCGATCGCGCGGGCCACCCCGACGCGTTGCGCTTCGCCGCCGGAAAGCTGATTGGTCCGGCGCGACCGGTATGCTGCCGGATCCAGCCCGACCAAACGAAGCAGCTCGTCGACGCGCTCGCCGATTGCGCTGTTACTCCAACCCAGCAGCGACGGAACGACTGCGACGTTTTGCGCGACATTCATGTTGGCAAAGAGCCCGACGGCTTGAATGACGTACCCGATTCCCCGGCGCAGCTCGACCGGATCGAGCTGCGCCACGTCCGTACCGTCGACGACTACCCGCCCTGCATCGAGCGCGACGAGCCGGTTGACCGTGCGCAGCAAGGTGGACTTCCCGCAACCCGACGGTCCCAAGAGGACGACCAGCTCGCCGCCGCTCAGGTGCAACGATACGTCGTCGATCGCATTGCGCGGCGCGCCCGGATATCGGACGGTGACGTGCTCGAAGCTGATGGGCGCCGGATTCATTTTGTCGCCCCGGCCTTGTCGAAGGATAGAAACGCCGCGGCAACGTCGGACGGGTCGGCTTGCGCGCTCTCGACGGCCGCGTTCATCGCTTGCGCGGCGCGGTCGGTGATTCGCGCAGAAACCGCATCCAGGACGCGAGCGATCTGCGGCCGCTTGTTCAGCGTGACCCGGCGCACGACCGGTGCCACGTTGTACGGCGGCCAGAAATGGCGGTCGTCGCGCATGATTGCCAGTCTATCGGTTACGATCGCGCCGTCGGTGGTGAAGGCGCTGGCAACGTCGGCCTCATTCTCCAACAGCGCGCGATATTTCAGTGCGATGTCGTAGGTTCGAATTTCGCGGAAGCGAAAGCCGCCGTAGGCCCGCTGCAATCCGGGCAGTCCGTCGGGGCGCGCGAGAAACTCTTGGATTGTGGCAAAGCGCAACAGCCCGGCGGCCCGCGCGACGTCGGAAATCGTCGCCAGGCGATAGCGCTGCGCCACGGCGCGAGTGGTTGCCAACCCCTGGGAATCGTTCATCGGCGCCGGCGCGAGCCAGACGATGCCGTAACGCCGTTCGAAGAGACGTGCAACGACGGAATAGGCTTGACCCGGATCGACGATCGGCGCAAGATGCAGCACGTCGATCAGGGCCGTGCCGGTGTACTCCGGATAACAGTCGATGTCACCGCGCTCCATCGCCGCAATCGCAATCTGGGTCGAACCCAAATTGAACAACCGCTCGACGCGCATGCCGGCGGCCTCGAGCGCTTGCGCGTAGATTTCCGCGATCACGAACGATTCGGTGAAATTCTTCGAACCCACCCGAATCGCGGACGGATCGAAGACGCAGCCGGTCGCCAGCGGAATTGCGGCAACCATGCCCAGCGCGCTGCGGCGCGTTAGCGTCATCTTCCCGCGATCAGCCGGGCGGCGTAGCTCAACGCCAGATCGGCGCCCAACGCGAGCGCGGCGACCACCGCAGCGGCGGTGAATAGCAGCGATGGATCGTCAGTCTGCAAACCGCGGACGATCTCGTCGCCGAGACCGCCCGCACCGATGAACGTAGCGAGCGTTGCGCTGGCGATCGTCTCAGTGGTCGCGGTGCGCAAACCGGTAAACGAAACCGGCAGTGCAAACGGAGC
>Ga0187783_10001913_pt1 | contig 15454 bp, 13 predicted proteins | sample 1015_SJ02_MP02_2_FD_132471 | JGI IMG/M metagenome (GOLD analysis project Ga0187783, IMG submission 132471) | Tropical peat soil microbial communities from peatlands in Department of Meta, Colombia - 1015_SJ02_MP02_20_MG | ecosystem: Environmental > Terrestrial > Soil > Wetlands > Peat | place... | reverse complement strand
GTTTCGGCCTTCCTTTTCGACCATGGTCCAGGCCTCCGCCGCATCTGAACCCGCTGTCCCGCCCACGTTGCGATAACCCGAATGGTAGATCACGAAATTCAGCTGCGGCCAATCCTTTGCCGCTTTGGCGACATCGCTCACGTCGGCATACGGCCTGAGCCGCGGATAGACCTGGTCCAACGACGGGGGAAAGAGTCCCTTGTGGACACACACGTTCTGGATTCCCGCCTTTTGCATTTTCTCGTAGCCGAGGTATGTAACTTTTTCATCGTCCATGCGCCAGGGATAGTGCGCCAATTCCTTATGAGTGTTGTCGCCGATTGTGTAGCCCTTTACCGAGTCCGGTTTCAAGGCGAGAGCGCGGTCGAGGTTGTCGAGCCATCCCGGTTGCCCCGGTGTGAAGATCGCATGGCAGAGCAAGCGTTTCGATCCAGCAGCCTTGTTCACTTTCTCGCGTGCCGCCGCCATCATCTCGTTCGTCAGGAACCAATCGCGAGGTATGTCCGACGGCGCACTCGATATCAGCGCGACTTTCGTGTCGCTGTCTAGAAAAATCTCCTTATAGTAATTGTTGTACTTCAGGTCTTCGATCGTCTGCTTCTTGCCCTTCAGCTCGGGATTCCATCCCGCGTCGCCAACGGCCTGCCGCATTTTGATGAAACCGATGAGTTGCGTGTCGTCACGCAGAAAATGTGTGTGGCCGTCGAAAATGAACTGATCCTGCAAGGATGCGGCTCGCTCATCCGCGAGCTCCGGCGTGGCCGCCTCGGCGGGTGTTACGTCGAAGAGATGTCCGTACACCTGATTCATCGCCAAGAATGCGGTCGCCATTCCAGCCGCGGTTGTGAAGAATGATCGCCGGCTCATTCCGTGCTTGCGGGCCAGCCGCGCGCCCATTTCTTTCAGGCGCGCTTCAACTTCGCGCTGCTGTTTGTTCTGGCGCTGCGGGAAGAACTCGTCGCTTGAGACGATCTGCGTGGGAATTGGTGAGGCGAAAGAGGACCTTTCGGCAGGCTTTAACTTCTTCAACTCTTCCGCACTCAGAAAGCCGCTCATGTTTTCGCTCCTTTCAACCGAACAACGGAGGTTGCCTTATCTATTCCAAATTCATCCTTCTAAGGGCGCTCGTGCCTTGTTGCAACGGGCCCACTGCTTTCCATTGACGCTGAACGCGAGCAATGGGTTTCCACGACGGCCGGCAAGCGCGCTTCTCCTGAATTGACGTGGGCATGCAGTTAGCGAATGCGGTCAACTAGGCTGCAAGTCTTCAGACGAACAGTGCGGGCGCAGAGGGGCTCGGCTGGCAGGCCATTGCCCAGCAGCTAGGAGTAGGGGTAGGAACGCTGTATCGCGCCGCGCCAGGCTGTTCGAAAACTCAGGAAAACGTTTTTGGAACGCGGTAGGCGGTCGTTCGGGGGGGGCTTAAGGGCAATTCTACGGCTACCGGGTCAAGGATTGGTCTTTAGAAACAGAGCAACTTTCCAGGTCCCCCGGGTGGTTATATTAACAACATGGAAGAGCGATGCGATATACGGCTCCTGCCTCCGCTCGCGCGGCGTCAGACGCTTACCCGTCGCCAACTGATTCAGGGTACAGTAGCCCTCGCCGCTTCGTCACTCTTGTCCAGCTGTAGTTCGTCGAACGGCGGAGTTGCTCCGCAACCTGCAAATCCGCAGCCGATGCCTTCCGGATCCTTGACACCGGCTTCCTTGACCGTCACTGCCACGGCCGCGGGCTCGATCGGTTCAGCCTTCGCGGGGCTTTCCTACGAGAAGTCCGAACTTTACGGACCGCTCTTCAAGGCCTCCAACAGCGATTTGATCGGGATGTTCAAGCGCCTCGGCTCAAGCATACTGCGCATCGGTGGAAACTCAGTCGATAAGAACGTGTGGACGCCCAACGGCCCGGGCCAGACCGCCGGCGAGATCGCACCAAGCGATGTCGCGTCGCTCGCTGGTTTCGTGAAGGCCGCTGGCTGGCAGTGTCTTTACGGCATCAATCTTGGCGGAGCCGCCACCGGCGCGACGACACCCGCGCTGGCCGCGGCCGAGGTGGCGTACGCTGCCGGACAGTTTGGCTCGTCGCTGCTCGGCATTGAGATCGGCAACGAGCCCGATCTCTACGGAGACCCGGGAAACTACTTCGCCGGCAACTGGTCGCTCTCTCAATTTCTGACTCTTTGGGGCCAGTTTCGCGCGGCCATTCTTGCGAGCACGCCCGAAGTGCCGGTCACCGGTCCGGCCGATGCGAGCAACGAATCTTCGTGGACCGTTCCGTTCGGCAAAAACGTGACCAAGAACGAGATCACGCTACTCACCCAGCACTACTACCGCGCGAACGGAGAACTGCCCACTTCCACCGCGGAGTATCTCATCACGCCTGACCCCACACTGGTCGCGGATCTGGCGATCCTCGAGGCCGGTGCCCAGAGCATCGGCGTCCCCTACCGAATGTCCGAATGCAACTCCTTTTACAATGGTGGAGCAAGCGGCGTCAGTGATTCCTATGCATCCTCGCTCTGGGTCATCGACTACCTGTTTGATTGTGCCCAAGGCGGAGCCTCCGGCGTGAACTTCCACGGAGGCGGGAACGGTCCGGGATATACGCCGATTGCTGACAGCGATGGCAGCGTTGTCGGGGCGCGGCCCGAGTTCTACGGTATTCTCCTGTTCACTCTCGCCGGCCAGGGCATGCTTTACTCAACGCAAATCTCTGCCGGGTCGCTTAACGTCACGGCCTATGCGGTCAAGACGTCTTTGGGCGGCCTCAACCTCGTCGTTGTAAACAAGGACCTCACTGAAAACCTCCAGCTCACGACCCAACTTCCCCAGAGCGCCAACTCGGCCACGCTCCTCGTTATGACCCAGCTCACGAGCGGAGCCGCAGGGCCTGACCTTTCGGCAACCTCGGGCGTCACCATCCAAGGCGCCACCGTCAACCCGGACGGCACGTTCTCTCCAGCAGCCGCCTATACGCTCCAACCGAGCGGTTCTCAACTCACATGCTATGTTCCTGCCCTCAGCGCGGTTCTGATTGAGATTGTCTAGGCTGGAGAAAGCTGTTTCAGCGCGCGATAAGAATGGACAGGGTGGCAATGGTTGCCAAATGAAGCATGATGTGCGCCGTGTTCGGGACAAGTCCGTTACCAATTGGCAGGAAGTGGTATTGCATTTTTCCACAGCATCGCCCCGTTTCGGTCACAGCCGATCCGCCTCTCTTCTCGTCCACACTGCCGCATTGACCGCCACTTCGATTCACGAAGCATCACGTCTATAATCAGCAGGGATTGTCGGAGAAGCTGGATGGCGACGTTCGTTTTGGTACATGGAGCGTGGGCCGGCGGGCTCATTTGGCGACCCACCGCGAAGGCACTGCGCAAGACCAGCCACGAGGTCTATACTCCTACACTCACCGGCATCGGAGAGCGTAGGCATCTTCTCAATCGCGAAATCAATCTCGACACGCACATCCAGGATGTCCTCGGTGTCATTGATTACGAGGACTTGTCTGACATCGTGCTGGTCGGACATTCCTACGGAGGTATGGTCGTTACGGGCGTAGCTGACGCAGTGCCGGAAAAGGTCGCGTCGCTCGTCTACCTCGACGCATTCGTCCCAGAGAATGGTCAGTCGTTATTCAGCATGCTGCCGCCGGACAGGCCGCAGCCGGCAACCACAACCGGCGAGAATTGGCTGACAGCCCCGCTGCCCGCGGATGCGTTCGGCCAGCCGAGCCAGGAAGTCCGCGATTTTGCAGCGCGGAAAGGAATGCCGCAACCGACCGCTTGCTTCTCTCAGCGCTTGAAGCTCACGGGCGGAATCGACCGCATTCGGCGCAAGACTTACATCTATTGCAACGATCCCGAGCCTACGACGTTCACGCCTCTGTACGAAAGGCTGAAGAGCACGCCTGGCTGGACCGTACGGACACTCCCTTGCACTCACTTCGCGCAGATGGACATGCCGGGCGAGCTGACTGCGCTGTTACTGGAGGCGGCAGCCTAACGCTGGTACTTCTTCTTCTCAGTCACGGAAGGCTATGGGGCGTTCCGCAACTTGCTGATTTTTGCGAGGCCAAATTCGTCGAATTTCGGATTCGAAATCAATGATTTGTGAACCAAATCAGGGCGATTTTGCCCAAAGGAAAAGATTAGTTCGCGACTTCTACGCCGCTCAAGATCCCCCCGAGGTGTCCGGTCAACGCAACGACCAAGATAGCGATGAACGCGAGGAACCAATATCCGACGGCCAGACCATTATTCTCGACCCGCTCCTGACGGCTTCGCCACCACGCGAGGATCCAGATGAGCACAGTCGAGGAGGCGCCGAGACTCAGATGCAAGCGTAGAATTCCCGGAAGATTCTCGCCTTCGAATTGCAATTCCCACGCAACAATCCCTGTTGCGACGGCTGCCAGCGCCGTTATTGCCGCACCGATCAGGTTGTAGTAAGCGGCCTTCGCCAAAGAGCGACTGCATTTCCAAATGGCCAGCAGATCGAACGCGACGCTGGAGATAAATAAGGCGATCGGGAAATGAATAAGAACCACATGTTGGGCATGTTTTGCCAGTAGCGCCGACTTTAAATCAAAGGGATTCATGGCCACAATCCTGTCACCGCACCATCCTCTCTCCGTGTGTGCCTTTCCGGAGCGAAGGATGAACTAAATGACAGTACAAATAGTCCCAGCGGTGTTTGTCATGATCGAGTCATAAAAATGACAAATTCTCGTTGACATTTTGGGAGACGGAGAATTTCCGAGCGGTTCGCGAGACGCGATCCGCGCCGCTTCGTCTCGTCCTTGGCTTCGAGAACGAAGAACAGAAAACCGCCTGAGCCCAGCTTCGCTTGGCCCTCCGTCGATCGGGTATCTGCAGCCAGAATCGACACCTATGTCTTTTGCCAGTTGTGTGTGCGCTCTCTATGGACGATTGTTGTTTTTCGATGTTGAGCGCACGGCTAACACAAAGTTCGGTGGTATGAAGCCGAGTGGAGCATCCTGTCAGGCAGTTCTCGGTTGATGAAGTGGCTGTAGGCCGCGGACGCCGAGATGATGTATTGGGTATACGACATCCCGGACTGGCTGTTCACCCTGCTGACAGTGTTGGCAATGGTATCGGTGGGTGTGGGCGGGATGTTTGCCACGCGGACATGGGTAAAGCGCATGCACCTGACGCACTCGCACAATGAGATGGTCAGCTACTATCTCTCCGCGGTGGGCGTCTTCTATGGCATCACTCTGGGCTTGATCGCCATCAGCACGTGGCAAACGTATACCGATGTCGACACCAAGGTAACCCTCGAAGCGTCGGCTCTCGGTGCGCTCTGGCGCGATGTTAGTAGCTACCCGGAACCCGAGTGCACCACCCTCCGGAACGGTCTGCGGGATTATACGCGTGACGTGATCGACTATGCTTGGCCCTTACAGCGCAAGGGCATCGTTCCTTCCGCCGGGCCCACGGGGCGACTCTTCTTCACTCACTTCCAAGAATCGCTGTACCAGTTCGAGCCTCGAACAAACGGACAGATGGCTATCCACATGACCGCATTGAGTGAATTCAATACACTCGCGATGTTGCGGCGCGAGCGCTTGCAAACGGTCACCGCCGGCCTGCCTTCGTCGATGTGGATACTTGTTCTTGTCGGGGCTTTCGTCAATTTGGCCATAACGTGGTTCTTTGTGGCGCAGAACGTGACAGTCCATTTCTGGATGACGCTGCTGCTTTCAGTCCTGCTTGGCCTTTTGATTCATGTGCTAGCAGCCGTTGACAATCCCTATCGCGGCAAGGTAAGCGTGTCGCCCCAGGCCATCGAGCTTGTCTACGATCAGCTGATGAAACCGTGACGCGGCAAAGTTATGGCGAGGCGCCCGTGGCAAGCGTGTCCGGCATCCTATTCGGCGTCGGTTTTCGCAATCTCGTGCAAATCAGCTTCTGACACAACGAACAGAGCAGCCCCGCAGTTCAAGCAAACGACAAGCTCGGGAAGGACGAGGGCGGGAAGCTTAGGGAGATTCCTGAGCCCTGTAAAGTGTATGGCGATCTCGCCCTTGAATGTGGCCTGGTTCTCCGAACCGCACGATGTACAACGCAATGGCGTTACCTAGGGCAGGTGTTTTCGAGTCTCAACGGCTACCAGCGATTGTGTCCATACCACTAACTACTTATGATTAATGACCAGGGCGACCTCGTTGGAGTCTTAGGATCGCGCGAAGCCGCACGAGGAACTGTTCACGATTACCGTCACGAAGTTCGATGGCACCTCAGCGCAAATTTCCAACGCAATAAACACTTAGCAAAACAAAAACCGCAGCTCGATCTCGGTACTCCAAGAGGAAGAGTGGAATTGCATCGCGCTGGCCGCGGCGGGATTCCGTGGCAGTTCCGGTTCGAGGGTCACTAAGCCCCTACTGCGTTCTGATCCAGCAAACCCAAGTCGAGACATCGGAAATCTTATTCTCTTGTTTCACGTAACTTCCAACCGGCGAGTTCCAATCAATACGATCGCCGTCATGCAACGAATCGACCTTTGGGATGCCATCACACAAGCTTTTTACTAAACAAGTGGTTGCGATTTCGTGGATCTCGTAAGATCGAGTTGACGGATGAAAACTTCGACAGGATATCAGTCGAGAATGCACAACGTGAGGATCGTTACGAAATCGATCTTTCATCGATTTGATGTTAGCGGCCATGGCTTGCAACTGTTCAGGGGCTAGGGAGGTGTCCTTCCAGGGATACACTGTGGAACCATTAACAGCGACACCCTGCGTCGTGACTACGAATGTTCGATCCTTGAAGTACCACCACGGAGGCTCGCTGCAGCGCAAGCTTTCATCGAGCGAACAAATCATATAACTATAGGCCCGTCTCAACTTCCCGCAATCCGCGAGTATCTGAAACGTAAGAGTGCCTGTACTCTCGATTAGATAACGGCCCGTTCCGCTGTAGACGCACGCCCCTCCCGCCGAACCCGTAGAGAAGTTGATGATGTAGCTGTCTCCGGTAGGTTTGCCTTGAACCATCAAGGCCGCAAAACTTGGTTCTGGGTGAGGCAATTCAACTGTCATCGGCCGGTTGGTTTTATCTATGGCGGCTACCGGTGAAATTCTGGGTGTGAATATTCCGTCCCCCTGCGCGGATTGCGGTTGCGTGGCTACCGTGCCCAATGGAAACCGCATAGACATTGCGATGTATAAAATCGCGGCAATATAGAATTTGTTCTTCACACTCGAGCCCCTCACCAAGCGGACCTTCTGAAGCGCTGCGCCCAGGAGTTTCACTATGTACAGCGAAAGCGGCAAGGAGTAACAGAAAAAGCTTAGCACGCGCAACCCAGGAAGACTCTTCCGCTGATAAGCCTGAGATACGTCCTTATAAACATAAACGGGCTTGGGCACGAGCGACCTTTTACGGCGGCCAACAAGCTATCAGACGCGGCAGCTCTGCTGGCGCGCAAGGAAGCCTAGGTTGACGCCTAGCGGTGCACGCCCAAGGCAGGTGCGACGAGTTGGGGACCTCCCATCCTGGGTTGCCGCTCAGCCTTTCACGCGGACGACGACCTTATAGATCGAATTGCGGGCCCCAGCTCTCGGCTGGGTCACACCATTGCAGTCTGTTGCGCGGGATGCAAGGGTGACCGCGCCTGCCGCATCCGGTCTCCATTCGTACGTGAACTTCTGCCATGACCAATCCTGGCGCGCCGCGAGGTTGGCGCGAACATAGGTCGCACCGCCGTCGATACTGACCTCCACGCGCGCAACACCTCGGGCCGCCCATGTCCATCCCCAAATCTCGAAAGGCTCCCTCTCGCGTATTTCAGTGCTTGGCGCGGGTGCGACAATGATCGACTCCGGCGCGATTTCCCAGACTGGCCGCGGCGCTGAAACCCTGCCGGCGCTCCGCGAGCGAGGCCCCGCGTCGTTATAGAGCAGGGTCGTTAGCGGGCCGTCCGCGCGGCGATCGGCGATCGTCATCCGGTGCAGCCATTTCACGTTGTTCGTACCGTAATAACCTGGAATAAAGAGCCGGACCGGCGCACCATGCTCAACCGTCAACGGCTCACCGTTCATCTCATAGGCCAGAATCACGTCGCCTGCCCCCACGCGCTCGAGCGGCAAATCCTTCAGATAAGACTCGCTTTGCAGGCCGCCGAATTCGCCGTGATCGACGCCGTAGGACCAAATGAAGCGCGCGGCTGGATTGATACCGGCTTCATCAAGAATTTCCCTGAGGCCGGCTCCGCCCCAAACGAGATTGGCAACTGCGCGAACGGCCTGCTTTGGCTTCAGAGGATTTCCCGCGCATTCATGGACCGAAACCACGGTTCGCTTCGGCCGGCGCATCAGATAATCGAGCGTAAGTCTGATCGGCTGGCGCACCATGCCGTCTACCTCGATCGTCCATCCTCTGGGCGATCCATTTGGATCGATCTCTGGTATGCCGAAGTGGGCCAGGGTAAAAGTCCCGTCAAGCGGCGTGATCGATTCGGTTAACTGATGGGCTCTGCGGGGAAATTTGAGCACGAGCCCTGTGCGCATTGCCGGACGGTCTGCCCTCTCATCCATGATCTCGAATCGCTCGCGCCAGATTTTCAACCTTGAGTTCGATTCTACCCCACCGAGTCCCGACAACCGGGCCTCGCCTCGCGACACCCGCTAAATCTTTGCGGTTGATACGCCCCGTTCGCCCCCGTGCAACGGTGCTGTCAACTTTGACAGGTGCGCGCCATTCAGATTTTGGTCAATCATAAGCAGTCCTCGTTTTGGGCCCCCCAGCCCAAGGAAGTTACGCAATGGTCCCCGCCGCAGTCGAAACGGCCTTGGTTGTTCTTCTCCTTCTGTTTGCAGCAAATTTTGCGTTCGGGCTGCGCATGCTCGACGCCATTGTCGGCGCGCGTCTCCATCAATTGCGCTTACTGCTTGTCGACGTTCGATACCGTGTAAGAAACAGGGATTGGCGAAGACAAGAAGACGAGCGAGAGCACTACCTTTGGGGGCTGCTCAAGGATTCGTCTGAGCCCATCGTTGTAACCGACGATGAGCATCGGCTCCTGGCAGCGAACCCACCAGCGCTCACCTTGTTCGGTATCTCCGAGACGAACCTGAACAACTTCTCGATCGATGCCTTTCTGCGGCCCGATCAAGTTCGTTGCTTCGAACGCGAAGGTCCGCCGTTCAAGAGGGTGGAGCGATTGGGCGAATGCCAGATTAGGCCGTTGAATGGCAAGCCGAAGGTTGTCGCGTTTAGTTTTCAGGAGAATTTCCTTTTGGGCCGCCACCTCTCGAAATTCCACGACGCCGCCCCAACTCGGTAATGCTTGTCTTTAAAAAGCAACTCTTCTCGGACGCCCCGCTCAGACTCTGAGGTCGCGTCGCTGCATGGAGCTGAGACAGCCCTATGTCAAACACTTGTTAGCGAGCTACATTGCCCTCAACTTCTATTTCTTTGCCAGCCACGCAAGCAGGTAGAGATTGTTTCCGTCTGGATCTTGCAGCACAGCCGTCCGGGCGCCCCAAGTTTGATTCTCGGGAATCGATGCGAACTTGATACCCCGCGCGCTCAGCTCAGTGAAACTGCGATCCACGTCGTCCACTAGGAAGCTAATGTGATCGATGCCTGGTGGATTTCCGAAGAGTGTAGTCGCTCTGGCCGCAGCTTGCTGCGGGCCCGCCGGGAAGATAAAGAGTTTCGTGGTTGCGAGGACCATGGTGCAGCCCCGCTCATTCTGGCTCGCCTTGACGAAGCCGAGCTTCTCGTAGAACTCAACGCTCCGCATCAGATCGCGCGTTGCCAAGCCTATGTTGTCAATTCCAATGATCATTTCCGATCCTCCGTTCGATGACGGCAAGAGGTCTTCCGCCGTTGCGGACACACGGCTGATGGCTCTGGCAAGTACGGCTGCCGCCGAACCTTCGAGTAGACTCCTGCGGGTGAGTTCCATTTCCACGCCTTGCTTAGAGCCTGGGCGAAGCACCCGTTCGCTCGGGAAGCGATCGCAGAATATCTCGCTCCGCATCGCATTCTGAAACAGTTTGCGAGCGGCTGGGAAGATCTCCCACGGAATTCCTTGCTGAGGAGGGAATCAATCGTTTCCGGTGCGGCAGAACTATGTATCGCACCTCTGTGAACTCAGAGGTCTCGTCGCTGACCTTCTTGACGCTCATAAAGGTTCCTCTTCGGTGAATGAAACGGATGTTGTGTTGGATGGTAAATCCGGTCGTATGAGCCAGCAGCTTCCGCGATGTCCTTCAGAAGAAGCCGCATTCCCTCCTTTTTTTGCTTCGATGGCCGTTTTCTTCGCCGAGCCCATTCATAGTACAACTTCCCACTGCGAACGTGGCCGTACCTCAGTGTGCACCACACCTCGTAAGAATCCATGGAGAGACTCCTCGGCCTGCTCATCTTCATCTCTCTCGCCGGCCGGGAACTACTTTGACCCAATCGGGCCGAGGGCCGCCCAGTTGGTGAAACTAGTGAATCGCTGAGGCGACAGGTATCATCGAAGTGCAAGTCTCAGGACGGGCGTGCACTTGCGGGGGTAAGAGATGGAGCCAAGTCCGCTTTTGTTTCGCGATCTGACTTACATATTCCTCGCCGCCGTGCTCGGAGGCCTGTTGGCATGGCGCGTCCGTTTACCGCTGATCCTCGGGTTTGTGGTGGGCGGGATTGTGATCAGTCCCTTCACCCCGGGTCCCCATCTGTCGGAGTTGCACTCCTTCGAGGTTTTCGCCGAAGTCGGCGTTGTTCTCCTGATGTTTTCCATCGGCGTTGAGTTTTCTGTTTCCGATCTCAACCGGGTGAAATGGGTCGCGCTTCTTGGTGGCCCCATCGGGATTCTCCTCATGCTAGGCATCACGGTCGGTACGGGAAGGCTAGCCGGATGGAGCATGACGCAAGGGATCGTCATCGGCGCCGCTGTCTCGGTCGCGAGCACGATGGTGCTGGCCCGCCTTCTGAGCGACAACGGAAAGATGAACACGACCTTTGGCCGCGTGATGATTGGCATCACGCTGGTAGAGGATCTCGCTGTCATCTGTATGACGGTGGTCCTTCCGGTTTTTGGGCACTCCAGCGACGGGAACTTCTGGAGGGCCGTGTGGACTCTCGGCAGGGCATTACTGCTGTTGGTTCCGCTGGTTTTTCTTGCGATTAAGGTGATCCCGCGCCTTCTTCGGCAAGTGAAGCTGACTTGCAACCAGGAACTGTTTCTATTGGTTGCCATCGCGGTTTGTCTAGGGACCGCGGCGCTCGCCCAGGCCGTTGGATTTTCGGTTGCGCTGGGTGCTTTCCTTGCCGGACTGTCGATTAGTGGCTCTGAGGACCTTCACGACGCCCATACGCAACTCGTGCCGCTTCGCGATGCTTTCGTTGCGCTCTTTTTCGTATCCCTCGGAACCTTGCTGGATCCGAAGTTGCTCCTCGATAATCTGCCGCTTCTTGGCCTGATGCTACTTCTCATCCTGATCGGGAAGTTTCTTGTCTGGACGATGTTGGTTTGGATCTTCCGCTACTCCTTCGGTACGGCGATTGCGGTGGCTGCCGGGCTTACGCAAATTGGCGAGCTCTCCTTTGTAGTCGTACAAGTGGCGCGATCCTCGGGCCTGGTGGCAGAAAACGTCTTTAGTGCGGTGATCGCAGCGTCTCTGATTTCCATTCTTCTGAATGTATTTATCGTCCGTGCCGCTTTCCATTGGGTGAGCCCTAGGCAAGCTGGCGAGGAAGTGCAATTGGCCGGAAACTAGCGACGTTTCTCCGCGCGAAGTTCGGCACTCGGATTGACTCTGTACCTGCGTCGGCACGAAAACAGGAAGCGACAACGGGCTAGGAACTCAGTCGGCAGCAGCGGTCGGATGGTGCCCGACGCGCAATGATCGCTTCGGCGAAATCTTGCCACCGCGTCGTAGACCCGAGCCCGACCGATCGCGCGGCCCGCTTAGGAAACGGCCAAACGTTTACTGCGCTCGATTCGCTCCCCGACTGCAACGATCGCCCGAATCCATACTTTGTGTTGCCAATCCGCCAAGCAATGGATTTCTATCCGACCGCCCCAACAGACTTCATTCTGGGAATGACAGGCACCCAAGCTTGAATCGTGGTTCCGCGCTGCAATTTTGAGTCGATGGAAAGCTGCCCGCTCACCAGTTTCAGTCGTTCTTTCATGCTCGTCAGGCCCAGTCCACGTCCTGTCATGACCTCTCCCGGTTCAAAGCCGATCCCCGAATCCTGTACGGTCAGTCCGATGCCGTCTGCTCCACCCAAGAGCGAAACCTGGAAGCGTCGTGAACCGCTATGCTTGACCGCATTCTGCAGGGCTTCTTGCAGAACACGAAACAGACACAGGGATATCTCCGGCGACAGGTCCCTCGGTACGTTCTCGGAGCGAAAATCAATCTCCACCTTTTGTAGGTCCGAGAATTCCTTACAGGAACCAGCGGCCGCCTTTGCAAGCCCCAGGTGCTCCAGCTTCGACGAATGCAGGCGATGCGACAAGGCCTGGATATCGCTCCCCACGTTCTCGACCAGGTTCCGCACCGTCTCGACCTCCCGCCGGAGCTCACGCGCCGAGGCAGAAAGATTCAAGCAATCAAGGCGCACTGCGAGCGAGGCAATTTGCTGATTGATGTCGTCGTGAAGCTCTCGGGCAATCCGTGTGCGCTCCTCCTCTTGGGCCTCTATCAGCCGCTGACTCACCGTGGAAAGAGCCTCCTCGGCTCTCTTTCGCTCGGTAATGTCCATCACCTCGCCGACAAAGTACCGAGGCTCACCGCTGGGAGTTCGAATCAACGAGGCGCTGCTTTCGGTATAGACCGTGCGCCCGCTCTTGTGCCGGCAGCGCTTCTCGAACCTCCGAAAACTGACCTTGGTCTCGAGAGCTTCACGCAGCTTCGCCGAGAAGTGGGACCAGTCCTCCGGCTGAGTAACATCCTGGACCGTCATCTGGCGCAACTCTTCCTCGGTATATCCGAGATAGCCGCAAAATGTATCGTTCGCGGCGATAAATTGGCCGTTCGGCGAAACGATAATCATGCCAACCCCGGCATCCCGGAAGAGGTCATGAAACCTTGCTTCGCTTTCCCGGAGTGCCGTCTCTGCGAGCTTCTGCTCGGTGATATCTTGCAGGGTGCCGTGCACCTGAGTTAGCTGACCGTCGGAAGCGCGCTGCGCCTCGCGCCGCGCCCGAACCCACCTCGTAGAGCCGTCCGGGCGTATCATTTCCAGATCCAACTCGTAGGATGTTCCGGCTGCAAGTGCTTGTTCGACGGCGCTTTCCAGCCGCTCCCAGCTTTCCTCGCTGTAGAGCTGCCTGAGTTCTTTGGCCTTGAGAGGTGGCAGGCGGGGATCACGTCCAGCGATGCGGTAAAGTTCTTCTGACCAGGTGATCTTGTCGGTGCTGGGCTCCCAGCTCCAACTACCCATCTGCGCCAAGCGCTGCGCCTCGGTGAGTTGGGCACGTTCACCGACCAGTTCCTGTCGGGTCTGCTTCTCTTCTTCTACAATCACTGCGAAGACCATAAAGGGGATCGCGGCGAAGAACAAAAACAGCTGTAGCGACAGGGTATTGTTGAGGGGCCCTTGCCCGGTAAAGGGGCCCCGATCATGCGCCGCCCCCCAAATCGACAGAGAGGCAATTACAAGCATCGAGACGGAGACGCCCTTCAGTCCCAAACGCAAGACGGCCCACAGAAGAACCGGCACCAACGAATACAGCAGAGCGGGCGAATTCCTCCACCCGCTACCCATAAACGTAAGAGATCCGATAAGAGCCAAGCAGGTCAGCAGCGCCGCCAATTCCAGATAGTTACGGTAGTCTCGCGCCCAGGGGCGCCACTCTTGAGCCCAGCTCAGTATCGCAGGTGTCACAGTAAGGAATCCCAAAGCGTCAGCGAAAAACCAAATCCTCCATTCCAGCCAGTAACTGGCGCTCGTCAGGCCGTTTGCACCCACCAGCGCTGAAACGCATGGTGCGAGAATCACAGAAACCGCCAAGTATTTGGCCAAAGCATTCACGTTTCTGAGACGGGGCGTTCCTTTGAACAGAAGGTGAATCCCCCACGCCGCTATGATTACGTCCACTAGATTGGCAAGGGTGTACCAGATTTCAGACACAATCGTTACGCCACTCTTAAAGTCAGAAACGGCCGTCGCCACGAGCCCTGCGGCGATGAGAAGCGGCCAAATCCTTTTTGGGGCCAGCAGCAACACCGCTACCAAAAACGGGGTAGCGGACCAAAATGACGCGACATGTTCCGGGGGAATTCCCAGTCCGTAGGCGATTTCGACGGCGTGATAACACACAACCGCCACGAGGCAAACTAGAATCGCCGTAGGGAGCGGCCTGGCAAGCTCCCTCGAAGCAAGGGCAACATTCCTCTCTGGTTTTGTCATCGCTTGAAGTGCCCGACTTGTTGTCGAAGCACGTCGGCAGTTTACACTACACCGTTGGACTAGGAAACCGAGTTTGGTGAAATTTTGGGGGCGGTGGCCGGGACTCCTGCGAGGGCGCGCAAACCGCAGCCGCCGGGAACCCTCCACTCAGGGAGTCAGCAACCGACATCACTTCGAGTAGGCGCTGACGGAACTCCTGCGAGCTAAGGTGAAAGAGGGCGCGTCAAGCGCCCTCTTTCCAGGTGGGCTGAGCAGGGTAGGGTCTGTCGAGGGTCATCAATTTGCGATCTCCGCAAAGATCACCACGTTGTCGGTCTTTTGGTTCAATTCCATTTCGGCTTCGGCGCGGCTCTTCGGAAGCTGGCGTCCCTCGGGATAACCCTGGATCAAGATCTGGGACAGGAAATACCGCTTGCCAACGTGATGGAAGACCAGCTCCGTATTCTTCGCCGAATCTCCGCCTCCGCAGGCATTCGTGGTAGAGGACGTCGTCTTCTTGCCGTCCGCACTCTGGATCATCAGAATCGCATAACTGGCCGCTCCGGGCCGAAACTCGTATTCGCCCGCCGGAAGGATCTGCCTGTCGACGACGAACGGGAATGGGATATCCGCACGTACGTTAACTCCCTGAGCATTTGCCGCCGTCGCAAAAAGCAGACCGAAACCCAATGCGATGGACTGAAGCGCTTTCATACTTCCTCCTCAGTGAAGAACGGCCGTCGAGTCTAGGGTCGATCTCTACTGCCGGCTTGCTGCGGCCCTGGTCTCACTCACCGCCCTCCGTCTCTTTCGTCTTCTGAACAACTTGAAAACGACGGACGCGGAGTAAAGGGGCAGGTCGAATGCCAACACGAAAATGCCTGACGACCCCCCTTCGTAACGGGCGATTTGTTGATTTGAGGGAGGTTAGTTCAGCGCGCAGAACCCTTGTAGAGACGCCCGCGCTTGATCGAAGTCACTCCCCATCCGCAGGGTTAATCCGGCCAGCGCTTCGGTTAGTCTTTTCACTAAAGAGCCAGCTTGTTGGAATCGTTATCGTTCGTCCACAGTCGCAAAAAGGCGGCCCGC
>Ga0187783_10001912_pt1 | contig 15454 bp, 16 predicted proteins | sample 1015_SJ02_MP02_2_FD_132471 | JGI IMG/M metagenome (GOLD analysis project Ga0187783, IMG submission 132471) | Tropical peat soil microbial communities from peatlands in Department of Meta, Colombia - 1015_SJ02_MP02_20_MG | ecosystem: Environmental > Terrestrial > Soil > Wetlands > Peat | place... | reverse complement strand
GATCAAGAGCATCTTCTCCAAAACCGGCGTTAGGCGACAAGGTGAATTAATTCGGCTTCTTCTAAACAACGCGGGACTCACGATTGAATGACCGCCCAGGCCAAGATGCCGCCACGGTCTTCAGGATTTCGCGCGCGCTCTCAACTGCCACCACTACTGCCACTGGAGCTATTTCGCCTGTTTTTGCAGAAGTGGCACATGTCCAGTAAGTCTCGTTCGTGTAAGATGTTGTGAACGATTTCAGGGGCGTAGCTCAGTGGTAGAGCAGCGGCCTTTTAAGCCGAAGGTCGTGGGTTCGATCCCCACCGCCCCTACCAAAATCCCGCTGATTTTGCTGCCCTTGCTCGCCTAGTCTCCACCAAACGACGTTATAACCGCCTATTTTTGCGCCCAAGTTGCGCCCAACTTCAGAAAGGTGTGGCCGCATGATTCCCGCCGGCTATTTCGATCGCCTCGATACACCGACCAAAAACTCGCCGGTGGGCAAGCTGATGCAAAAGATCCATTCCCGTTTTCCTCATCTCGACCTGGAAACGATCCGAGCCGAAGCGCGTGAAGCCTTGCTCGGAATAGGCGGCAGCACTCGCGTCCAGGACGCTTACAAGCGATGGTTAAACACGCGCTCTGGCGCGAGCACGACTAGGAAGGCGCGCTTTTCATCGGCTGACAGGGGTACATGCCTTGCAAAATTGACTCCCGCGTCCAGTTCGCATGTTCCCAGAGTGGGCTTAGCAAGGGAGGCGCTTCGATGAGTACGACGGGACCAAGGAATAAGATGAGCAAGCGACGCAACTCCGCGGACGCCCTCGAACAATTTGCGATGCGGGTTGAGGATCGGCTGCGCAAGCATGACCGTTCCAGTACTTTGGAAAACCTTGTTTGTCGCGTAGTTACTAGTTTTAAGGAGCATCCTCAGCTTGCCGCACGGATGCTCGAGAAGCTAGTCGAGTGGCGCTACGGGAAAGCGAAAGAGTCCGTTGACGTGACCCCCGCGGAGCACATCGTTCGCTTCTTTGACCCGAAAACCGACTCCGAGATACCGGAAAAGAAAATCAACAGGTCGGATTTAACAATTCGCTGAAGGCAGCGAATTAATCAGCGAATTACAAGGCTTTTCGATAGGCACAGGTCGGACACCTTGTTCCACTGAAGGCAGCGGGAACAGTCCGGGTATCGACAGTCTGAACGTCGGAGGGCGTTGCGCCTGAAGGCAAGCACTAAACAGGCCGTTTGGGCATCTTGTGAGGTCGGATGAAAATGTTGACAAAAGTTAAGGTTTTCGACGAACCAGCCGGAGCCGAGAATGGGACGCCCGCGTAAGCTAAGGGTCTTGCTGAGCGCATTGATAGACAAAAGGTTGCGCGAATCTGAGCCGGATGATTTTGTCCCCGAACGTCCACTTACTCCCGAAGAACAGCTTGAGCGGCGCAGGTCGGAACTGAAGAACGGTCTGACAGACATGCAGCGACTCTTTCTGTTTGGAAAGCTGAGTGGCATGAACGATAAAGATGCAGCTATAGCGGCTGGCTATTCGCTAAGCGTGGCCGAAAACACCAAACAGAGAATCTGGAAGCCGCAGGTCCGGATGGAGTTTGAGCGGTTGCGTCACGCGCTATTCACTGGCTTAACCCCACCACCTTGATCGTGGTGATCTTGGGTTCCACGACGCTGTTGGTCAGTATCCTGCACGGGATAGAGGCAATCATCTGGGCTGCCGCTTATCGCGTTCTTGGTGCTTTACCTAACTACAAGTTCGCGGTGCTTTATTCGCTGAACGCGATTACGAGCTATGGGCACGTAAATCTGGATCTGGAAGACCACTGGCATCTCATGGGAGCACTCGAGGCGCTGAACGGATGGCTGTTGTTCGGACTGACCACCGCCTTTCTGTTCGCCATAACTCAGAAACTCTTGTGGTCAGGAGGTTGGTCAGAAAGGCATCGTGACTCACTATAAGTTTCCGCCGGACCTACTGCTTGTCCCAGACCGTCGTTGTACTAACGGGTTTTCCCTCGGCGTTCACTCCTTTCGAGGTGATGGTCAGCACCTTTCCGTCCTTGGACACTACGGCTCTCGACGTGTAAAGCGTTTTGCCTGCTTTCTTCACGATTGATGTGTGCGTCTTCGCGTCCACACGGGTGTGGGCTATGGTATCCGCTCCAAATGGGTCCGTGCCGAAGATTGGCTCGTCCTTGCCGTCGAAGTTGAACGAGTAGCTGTAACCATCCTCACTGCCATCCGCACGAATCCCCTCTACAGCGACCGTTTCGCTGTCACCCTGCGCTACGGTGGTTCGCGTTTGGCTCTTGGGTGGTTGTATACCCGTGAACTTAGATTTCGCTACATTCAACTTCCACGTCCCGACGAACGGGCTATCCTCGGCCAGCAACACGCCCGATACGAACAGGGATATGGCGACAACAGGAATCAACGCGAGTGTTCGGTTCATAGTCTCTCTCCGTAGGTTAGACAGCTTCCCCTCCTGAACTCTTCGGGTGCCGTCTGCGCCATTCGGCACGTGCAATCTTCTGGAGCCGAGGTGCGGCGAATTTGTGGTATGTGTAGCACATGCCCAGGGCAGAACCAAGGCTCAAACGGTAGTGCTCGTTTTCTAGACTCGACGCCATGCTTGCCAGCCAAGAGGGCAGTCGAAAGGGTGGCGCAATGGTGGCGCTCCTGTCAGTTTTGCCAGTTGTTTCCACCGTCTCTAGACTCGCAGAATTTATAGGGGTACAAATCGTTCGCGGTGGAGCGGACACGGCGTCTCGTCCGCCACGTATTGGAGACGAGGGCCGAGCGAGCAGCAGCATCGCTAAACAGTGTGATTGGGCATCTAGCTCGGCTTACCCGAAGCGCACCGGTCCGCCTGCGCAAAGGGGTGGATCAACGCACTTCACCCTCTCCAATACGTAAGTCAGACTGGCGCATTGAGGGTCTCGGCAGGTCCTTTAGCAGGCACAACATGAACAATAAATCGAAGTACTCCGAGCGGGGTAACTCCCGACGCGTCCCTGATTTCACAAAACAGAAGTATGGCGATGGCCATCCCCTTGACGAAGTCAAATACCTCGAATGCAAACTCATCCTCAAGGGTGATCGCTTCACGGCCGAGTCCAACTTCGACGATTTCGCCAAAATCGTGAAGCGGGCGGCTGAAGCCGCCGACGTCGGCTTTTCCCGCAAGCGCTTCAAAGACGCTCGCCCGCAGATTCGCGAAGTCCTATTTCTCGACACCGCCGACTTCAAGCTCTATAACAATGCCTTCATCCTGCGGCGCCGGGTCATCTACGAAAACGGCTTCGCCATGAGCGATCCCGAGATCGTCTTCAAATTCCGACATCCCGATATGCAGAAAGCAGCCGAGATGGACGTCCGCCCCAGGATCTTCGGCGACCATAAGGTCAAATTCAAAGCCGAGGCGCTTCCCCTTAAGGACCAGGTCGGCGGCTACCGCCTACTTTTCTCGCACAATGTTCAATTTCCGCTAAGTGCCGTTCATGAGCCCAACAGCACCTCCGCGGCCACACTCCTACACGCGCTTCCCGCGCTTGAAGTCCTCAAGCTTCGGGAACCCGACAGTGTTTCTCTGGTCAACGCTACGGCCGTCGAAGAAGTCTTGAAGGACATAGCCATGCTGGACTTCGGTAAGGGCATCGAAGCCAAAGCCAACGTCGCTGTCTGGCGCACGCGCGGCGATCAGAAACAACTCGTTGGCGAGTTCGCGTACCAGATCAAAGTCGATAAACGCGAGGACCTGCATCTCCTTGCGCGCCGCCGCTGTGAGCAGCTCTTCATCAACCTGCAATACGCCGCACAGGAATGGCTCGCGCTCGGAACCACCAAAACCGGGGCGGTTTATCGCCTTAAGGGCAATCCGCCCAACGCCCACGAGTGAACTTGGCCCAGCAGGTTTCCATGTCGAGCCCGTCCGCAGGAACCGCACAACCGACACCCAAGACTTCCCCTTCCGCTAGCGCGAGAGCCCGACTGGACCGCTTATTCAAAGGCGATTGGGCCGGCCTCCATTTCTCGGCGAACATCTTCGTCGCCACTGTTCTGCTCTGGCTTATTCTTCGTAAGTTCGCCGGCCTTAATCCCATCTGGGCTATCAGCTCCATGATTGCTGCCAGCGATCCTGTGGTGAAGACAGCAATGAAAACCTTTCACGGCCGCATCGTGAATTCCCTGCTCGGCTGCGCCGTCGGCATGCTCGTCCTCGTCGTCGGCGGTTCCAACGCATGGAAACTGCCCATCGCGCTTTCGGCCGCGGCGTTCCTGTCCGCCTATGTCGTGCGTGTGCAAGTTATGTTCCGGCAGGCGCCCATCACTGCCGCAATCGTCATCGCGTCTGAACTCGAACGACATTCCAAAATCGGTGGCGTGGAACTTGGTGCGCGCCGGGTCGCCGAAGTCTTGCTCGGTTGCGTTGTTGGCGTGGCCGTAAGCTGGGCCATGTCAAAACTCTGGCCCCTCCCCGCCACCAAACCGCAACCCAAGCCCTCCACGCCTGAACAACTTCCTAGTCGGTAGGAGTGGACGATGTGCGACGCGACACTTTTTTCTTACTCGATCTCACATGATCTGACTCGCTTCGAGGCCATCGGCCTAGGATGCTTGTTTGCGGTAGTGATAACCCTTATCCACATCACCGGCCTGAGTGGAATTGCGAACTGGTCTCACGGAAAATCCAGACTTCTCCGTGAAAAGCAAGCGCCGCCTGTTGTGGCTTCGTGGTATTTCGGGACGACGATTCTTCTGATGCTCCTGTTGCACATTGGCGATACGCTTATTTGGGGATTCATTGTGTACGCGATGAAATTGATTCCGAACATCCATGATGCGTTTTACTTCAGTGCGAATACCTACACTTCTCTCGGCTATGGTGACGTACTACTTAGCTACGATTGGCGGGAGCTGAGCCCACTCATGGCGATGTCTGGCCTTTTTACCTTCGCCTGCACGACCGGTCAGCTGTTCAATGTAATGGGGGACCACCACAGCATCGTCGCGGAGCTCAGAGCAAAGGGCAGCACGAAGAACGCGATACCTTGATTTCGAACCAGCTCGAATCGAAAGAAGGAGAGCACGAAACCAGGTTAACGGTACAGCATTTGAGTTTATCTACTTGCTGGACATCGGCGGAGCCCATATCTTGGCTAAAGTTGGTCGAAAGCCGTTCACGGCGACAACTGATCGCCGTCGCAATCCACGGTACCGCCAAGCGCGCAGATTCGCGCCCCGTAAGGAAGCAAACGCCGTTTCGTGCGCCAGAATCGCCCGTATGCGCGAGAAAGGCGGAAAATGCAACATTACACTCGAGTCTCTTCGCAAGGAGGATGCCCTAAGTCTCGTGGAAGGCTCATCGGATTTTGCATCCCTTGCTAGCTTGCGCTAACGTCATGAAATCATGCGAATCTACGCGAGCATGGAAGTTTGAAGAGGGCTTCGGTCGTATATGTCGTTTCGGTTGCAGCCTCGTCTAAATCACCGATTTCGGAACACGAAATTTGACGAATCCGGCCTCGCTAAATCAACAACTTGCGGACCACGCTGCAGAGGGGTTTTCGGAACATGGCCAAGAGTGGCTTTTGGTGATCGAGAAGACCCTGTTATCTGCTCACCTCAGGTTCGCATACTCCGCCTTGGCTTGCTTCAGGATGGGGATCTGAGGAAACTTGGTCCGCGATCGGAACTGGATCCCCCACCAGCTCCAACTTCCGGAGGTCGAAGCATTGGGCCATGAGCGTCTGTCTTGGCGGCGGGCCCTGCCTAAAAGCAGGTGCGCTCTTTTACCAAGAATTTCAAGAATTCCGACTTGCCGGTAGGCTCTTAGTGGTTCCGGACTGCCGATGGTAATTCGAGCGCGCGATGAGATGTCCCGGCAACTTCGCCGCCTGATCTCTCAACACTCCTCGAAGCCAAATGTATGCTGGGTCCTTATCGTGATATTTGTGCCATTGAAGCACTTCGGTCATGGGCGGAACGTCAACGGGCAGGGGGATCTGTTTTAGCGGCAGGAACTTTGCGTACTTGTTGGCGAGGCGCGTGGCGACGGTAGCAATCCTGTTTGTGCCCACGATTAAGTGCGGGACGACGTCGAAACTGTGCGCTACCACTTCGGCTCTCCTCTTGTATTTCAGGCGCCTAAGAAATAGTTCATCGAAGTTCGGTCCCGCTCCCTCGCCGACGTGGATGGCCACGTGACCGAGATTCAGATACTCCTCCCGCGAAAGAGTGTTTCCCACGCGTCGGTTCCGAGTCCAGGCAATCACTGTGTGCGTGTCTTCAAAGAGAGGCATCTTGGGGTGAGTCTTCGATGCGAAAACTTCGGGAGCGATTAGGAAATCAAGATTAGCGGCCTCCAGAGCTTCCACCGCGCGCTCACTCGTAGGCACCAACTCAAAGGTGAGGTGCGGCGCTAGGTGCTGAAGATTTCTCAGAGCATCCGCCATGAAAACAGTGGTCGCGTAGTCGGAGAGGGCCACGGAGAAACGTCGGCGTGAAGTCTGTGGGTCGAACCGGGCCTGTGTTGCGATGGTGGCCTGTGCCTGAAGGAGGAGGTTATGCACGGGCGTGACGAGGCCCTTAGCCACCGGCGTCAAAACCATCTTTCCGCCCACCGGAACCAGTAATTGATCCTGAAAGGAATTCCGCAAACGCGCGAGCGCAGCACTGGTAGCCGACTGACTCAAATGGATACGCATGCCGGCGCGCGTCACATTCTTTTCGGTTAGTAGAGCGTCCAAAGCAACCAGCAGGTTGAGGTCGAATTGAGAGAGCTTCATCGGGTTCTCCCGATATCCATTCCATGGATATAGCGTATGCCGACAAACGATTAGGCAAATACCGAATAATGCGTCTATCGTGGCCGCGCACGCAAGTCCTACGCCACTACAGCGAGGCCATATGTCCAGACACATCCTGTCTCATCTTGCGCACGTAGAGCTATTGACCCCCAAGCTGGAGGACTCTGCGGCCTTTTTCAAGGGCGCACTGGGACTTGTCGAAACGGCCCGTTCCAGCACGTCCGTCTATCTCCGCTGCTGGGGCGAGCACTACCATCACAGCATTGTCCTGACGGCGGCGGATCAACCTGGCCTCGGTCACGCAGCATGGCGCACGGACGGCCCGGACGAACTTAAAGAGGCCGCTAGGAGGATTGAAGAAAGCGGCATACGTGGAGAATGGCGGGAGAAATCAGTTGGACATGGCCGCGCTTACCGTTTTCGCGGACCCGGGGGGCACTTCCATGAAGTCTTCTGGGACGTCGATCGCTTCGACGCACCTGCTGACCTGAAATCGACGTACCCGGATCGTCCGCAGCGATACGAGGGCCGGGGCATTGCGCCGCGGCAGATCGATCACGTCACGCTGAACACGCAGGAAGTCATGAAAACGTGTGAGTGGTACCGAGACGTTCTCGGCTTTCGTTTCATGGGCTACACCGTTCTCGACCACGATCCGCAAACACCGGTCTTCGGCGTTGTGACGACGAACGAAAAGTCGCACGACCTCGGCTTTGGTGGAGATTTCTCGAAGGTACTAGGGAGATTCCACCACGTGGCTTTCTGGGTTCCGTGTTACGAGGACCTGTTGCGCGCAGCCGACTTGCTGCTGGAGTCGGGTACGCCAATCGAATTTGGACCCGGCAAGCACGGAATTGGTGAGCAAGGCTACCTGTATTTTCGAGACCCGGTAGGTCTGCGCGTAGAACTGAATACGGGCGGTTATCGCAACTACGTGCCCGACTGGCGGCCGACTGTCTGGAAACCATCACAAGGATCTCACGTGATGTTTCGCAATCTGGAGTACGGGCCCAAGTCTTTCATGGAAGCAATGCCCCCGGCTCCCGAGCTCGCAGTTCCAGAGCCCGATGTCGTGCCCGCTAGTGCCAGTGGAGCAAATCGGGGCGTGCCGCGGGGATAGGCTGATGCTGGCCAGAGGCAACTTTAGATGACCTTGCCCAGTCCAGGTTTCGCGCTCGGGACAATTTCGGCAGGTGGCGGCCCGGCGTTTGCTGCGCTGGTCCTGCGCGACATAGTTGCGCCGATTCATGCTCTGAAACCCTTGTTCGATAAACTCGGTTGTGCGCCGCTCGGTTCTTCCTCTACCCTCGGCCTTCTTGAGAACTGGGAGAAAAGCTTCACCACCCTACAACGGGCGGCGGCATTTCTTCAGAATGACGGTGGCAAGAGCGAGGAATGGCGGAATATCTTGCTGCCGAGCGAGCAGCTCAAATTTCGGCCGCCAGTTGATGTTCCTCGGCAAGTGTTTTGCTCGGGAGCCAACTATCGAAAACACGTGATCGATCTGATCGTCGACCAGTCAGTGGGAACGGACAGCAACTTGAGCCGCGAAGAGAGGCAGGCTCGCGCGACAAGGCTCATGGATGAAAGGGCTGCACACGGTGCGCCGTTTGTATTCTCCTTACCACCCTCCGCTATTACCGGCCCGTACGATCCTGTGATCTTGTCTCGAAACGTGGTTCAACCGGATTGGGAACTCGAGCTCGCGGTCATCATCGGCAAGCCGGCCCGTCACGTGCACCGCGACGAGGCTCTCAGCTACGTCGCCGGCTATACCATCGTCAACGACATCACCAACAGGGATCTCGTGTTTCGAAAGGACACGGGCGCGATGGGAGCAGATTGGATCGCGGCCAAAGGGTGTCCCAGCTACCTGCCCACGGGTCCCTATCTCGTGCCCGCGTCTTTCGTGCCCGACCCGCAGAACCTGCGCATCATTCTCAAACTCAACGGCCAGACGATGCAGGACGAAAGCACCGCCGACATGATATTCGGTGTCGCTCGCATCATCGAATACCTTTCGACCTACGTACAGCTTTGGCCGGGCGACTTGATCGCCACGGGCTCGCCCGCCGGGAACGGCACTCATTACAACCGTTTCCTCAAGCCGGGGGACATTATGGAAGGTTCGATCACCGCCCTTGGCATGCTGCGCAACCCTTGCGTTGCGGAGGAGGTAGAGGCACATGCCTCCCGCTGAGCCACGATCGTACGTGAGCCGCATGGCCGGCGGCCCCAAGGCGCTTACAGTCGACATCCACTGCCACCTGCTGACTCTTGAAGTGGAACGGCTCGTCTCAAGTTGTTCCGAGAAACAAGCGGAATCCGTTGCGCAGCTGCGAATGTATGGAGCTGAGTCGGTCGAATACAACCGCAAGCTGTTCGCCAGTCTGATTCCTCAGCTCACGAATATCAGCGAGCGACTGCGGCGGATGGACGCGATGGGCATCGACATGCAGGTGATTAGCCCGTCGCCGAATCAGTATTACTACTGGGCGGATGTCGATCTCGCGAAACAGATCGTAGCGGCGCAAAACGAGCACATTGCTAGTGTGTGCGCCGCTCACCCGGATCGGCTCTGCGGGCTTGGCAACATAGCGCTGCAACACCCAGAGCTATCCGTTGAACAATTGGCTGATTGCGTCGGGAAGTCTGGTCTGCGCGGGGTGGAAATTTCCTCCGCCGTCAACGGGATTGAACTTTCGGACGCACGTTTCGATAGTTTCTGGTCGAAGGCAGAGGAACTCGGCTGCCTCGTTTTCATTCATCCGCTCGGCACGTCGCTGGGAGAACGCGTGAATTGCCATTACCTGGGAAACATAATCGGCCAGCCGCTCGAAACGACAATTGCCCTCTCTCACTTGATCTTTGGCGGCGTTTTGGACCGCTATCCGAGGCTGAAGATTTGCGCCGCTCACGGCGGCGGCTACCTGCCTTCCTACATTGGGCGTTCGGATCACGGCTTCGCCGTGCGTCCCGAGGCGGGTAAGATCAAGCACAAACCCAGCGAGTATTTGAAGCGCATGTATTTCGACAGCGTGGTCTACACAGCGGAGGGGCTGCGGCACTTGATTGAAGAAGTCGGCGCGACGCAGGTGCTGGTTGGAACGGACTTCCCGTTTGACATGGGCGCGTACGATCCGCACGTGCACGTTGCCGCTGTGCCAGGGTTGACGGAGCAAGAGCGGGACCTGATTCTAGGCGGGAACGCAGCGCGCCTGTTGGGACTCGACGCTGGTGCAACCGTGGTGGCTTGAGGTTTGAGCGAGCGTATGCAGAGCGTCAGCAAAGTACTTATCGTCGGGGGCGGGATCGGGGGGCTCGCCCTGTCTATCGGCCTGCGCAAAGCCGGAATCGACGTTGAGGTCGTCGAGATCAAGCAGCAGTGGACCGTGTACCACGTTGGCATCATCGCGCAAAGCAACCTTGTCCGCGCGATGGTATCGCTTGGTATCGCGGACGATTGTGTGGCGGCTGGCTTTTCGTATCAGTGTGTGCGGTTCTGCGATGCCAACGGCAACGTGTGGAGCGAATCGCCGGGCGTGAAACTCGCGGGGCCGAAATATCCCGCATATCTGGGGCTGACTCGTCCGGCCCTGCATAACGTGCTTTTCGCGGCGGCCCAGAGAGCCGGAGTGCGGGTTCGGTTGGGGGTGACAGTGGCCCGCCTAACGCAGTCCGAGGCTAAGGTCACCGTGCAATTCACCGATGGCGACGCGAGCGATTACAACTTCGTCGTCGGCGCTGATGGTGTTCATTCTCAAATTCGCACGATGATATTTGGGGGTCACCTCACACCGAAGTTCACAGGAGAAGGCGTTTGGCGATACAACGTTCCTCGACCTGCGGACGTGGACTATGGCTCAATCTACGCGAGTCGCGAAGGGCCAAAGGCGGGGCTGATCCCCCTCACGCGCGAGGCAGCTTACATTTTCCGGATAGGACCGGAGCCGGGCAATCCTCGGTTCCCCAAAGACAAGCTGGCCGACATCATGCGCGAGCGACTGAAGCCGTTTGGCGGCGCGATCGGTGAACTGGCTCGCGGCATAACCGATCCTGAGTTAGTCGTCTACCGCCCTCTCGAATCTGTGCTTGTGCGGGAACCTTGGTATCGAGGGCGCGTAGCGGTGATCGGCGACGCAGCTCATTCCATCACGCCCCACCTCGGACAAGGAGCAGCACAAACCGTAGAAGATGCAGTCGTGCTGGCGGACGAGCTTGGGAAGGATGGGCCGCTGAGAGGAGCGCTCGATTCTTTTGTGCGGCGTCGTTTCGAGCGGTGCAAGTTCATTCTCGAAGCCTCGCTTCAGATTGGCGAATGGGAGATGCATCCCGATCCGCATGCGGACGTGGCAAACCTCATGGCGAAGGTAGGGCAGACGGTGGTGCAGCCAATCTGAATCATGGTTTCGACATCTCAGAAGGAGAGCAACATGATTCCCGACAAAGTGCACTTCGTGGGTAGCATTGCGCTGGATAGCGTCGAAGAGGTTTTCCGAACGCTCGGATCTGCGCTGGGCAACCGGCTCCGGCGCGTCCCGGATGGCGAGCCCGGAGGACGGAGGCTCTGGATCAGTTGGCAATATCCGTTGCTGCGGGCGCAGCCCTTTCTTAAAGCAGATCCCAATGCGCCGAACCAAACGACGGGCTTCTTGCCGTTGTCACTGACGGATGATGTCAAACCATCGGAAGTGCGCTTTGGGGAGTTGGGTTACGCGCGGGAAGCGCGTGCCTCCTACCAGGATTTTCTGACGGCGAGGAGGCGTGGCGAACTTCCGCCGAACGTGAGGTTTCAGGTCTCGCTACCGACACCGTTCGCAGTGATTTATCCATTTTGCTCTCCGAAGGACGAGGCGGTCATCGAGAGCGCATATGAAAAGGCAATGCTGAGGGAAGTCGAGGCAATCTGTCGTGCCGTTCCCCACAGCGATCTGTGCATTCAGTGGGACGTTTGCATCGAGATGGTGTTGTGGGACGGCCGCCTGAGGTACATGCAAAATCCCTTTGCGGATTTGCCGGCTGATGTCATGCAGCGAATGAAGCGCCTCATCGCGGCGATCCCAAACGATGTCGAACTGGGATTCCATCTGTGCTATGGCGACTGGGACGCAAAACACTTCATCGAGCCGCTGGACGCTGCGAAGCTAGTTGAAGTCGGGAACGCATTGACGGCTGCTGCGACGCGGCTGATTACGTACATCCACATGCCGGTTCCGATCAACCGAGCGGATGATTCCTACTTTGAGCCTCTCAGCAAACTTCGCCTCTCGCCGGGCACGGAACTTTATCTCGGTGTGGTTCATGGCGATGGAATTGAAGCGACGAAGAAACGAATCGCAACCGCAGCCAAGTATGTGTCTGATTTCGGCATTGCGACGGAATGCGGCACCGCTCGATGCAGGACGCGAGAGGTTGTCCACTCCTTGCTCCAGGTCTATGCCGGGGCCTCCCAGGAGCCAGCTATGCAGGTAGGGGCGGCCAAGAAGTAGAGGCGTCAGTTCCTTGATTGGAACTGAAAGGCAACTATGGGGAAGTGGCCATACACAAAGGGACTCCACGATATCGGTAACGGCTGCCACGCCTATCTCCAGCCGGATGGAACCTGGGGATACAGCAATTCGGGCCTGATTGTCGACGGCGGTCAGACGCTTCTCGTCGATACGCTCATGGACCTCAATCTGACGCGAGAAATGCTTGACTGCATGCGGCATGCAGTGCCTGCCGCCACGCGGATCGGGACGCTTGTGAATACGCATTCGAATCCCGATCACACGAACGGAAATCAGCTCGTTGCGGGCGCACAAATCATTTCTTCGACCGCGTGTCTCGAGGAAATGAAGGAGCAGAGCTTCGCGCCGCGATATCCGATGACTGGAGAAGCCGGCGCATTCTTCCAGGAGGTCCTGGGAAGTCGCTTTGACTTCAGCAACATTACAGCGGTATTCCCGTCGCGCACGTTCGACCGCAAATTGACTCTGCACGTCGGCGCCAAGGAAGTGCGCCTCTTGGAGCTCGGGCCGGCGCACACCCGGGGCGACATCGTTATCCATGTCCCAGCGGACAAGACAGTATTCACGGGAGACATTTTGTTCGTTGATGGCCATCCGGTGATTTGGGCTGGGCCGGTCGGCAACTGGATTCGGGCGTGTGACAGGATCCTTGACTGGGATGTGGAAACCGTGGTTCCGGGGCATGGCCCTATCACGGACAAGAGCGGCGTCCGTGCTCTGAAGCGCTACCTCGAATATGTGCGCGACGAATCGCGGAAGCGTTTCGACGCCGGCATGGACTACGAAGAAGCGGCCCGCGACATCGCCCTGGATGCCTTCGCCGACTGGACCGACCCAGAACGAATCGTCGTGAACGTGTACGCCTGCTATCGCGAATTCCGCGGTGAGGCGGACCGACTCTCCGTGCCCATTCTCTTCGGCAGCATGGCCCGGTACCACAATCAGCATAGGACCGGAACGGACAGAGTCCTTCGATGAAGCTGAACGAAACGCATGATCCGGCTCGCCGAAGTTGGGTTCTGACGGCAAATCGTTCTGATACGGACTTCCCGATTCAAAACCTACCGCTCGGAATCTTCCGCGAAGGTGGAACCACGAGAGCCGGCGTCGCCATCGGCGATCGCATCTTCGATCTTGCGGCGGCTCTCGATCGGGGTTTCTTCTCGGGTGAGGCCGCTGCCGCGGCTCGTGTAGCGGCAGGGGACTCTCTCAACACTTTGATGGCCCTAGGACCGCGGCCCACCTCGATTCTGCGTGCGCGGCTGTGGGATCTGGTACGCATCGATAGCCCGGAACGAGCTCGGGTGGAATCTCATGCCGAACGGCTGCTCGTTCCCATGTCTTCCGCTGAAATGTTGCTGCCCGCGAAGGTCGGAAACTTTACGGATTTCGTGTGTTCGACGTTTCATGCGCAGCGGGCGGTCAGAAAGCCGTTGGATTCGCCGTTGACGCCTGCGCTTTGCCATATGCCTGTTGCATACCACGGCCGGGCCAGTTCGGTCAGAATCAGCGGAGAAGAAATTCGGCGTCCGCACGGGCAATACAAAGACTCCGAGGGAGCCATCGTCTTCGGCCCGTCGAGAGCGCTCGACTTCGAGCTCGAAGTGGGCGCATTTGTGTCCAAGGGCAATCCTCTCGGTTCACCGATTTCAATCGACTCGGCCTCATCGCACATTTTCGGCTATTGCTTGCTCAACGATTGGTCCGCGCGCGACGTACAGTTTTGGGAGAGCATGCTGGGGCCTTTCCTCAGCAAGAGCTTGTCCACAACGATTTCGCCGTGGATCGTAAGCCCGGAAGCACTCGCGCCATTTCGGACGCCGATTTTTCGTCCGGCACAACCCGACTGGCCGTCGCCCTTCGTATATTTGAGCTCGGACACCGATCGCGCGGAAGGCGGAATCGACATCGACTTGGAAGTCCACCTCTCAACGCCGCGCATGCGCGAATCGAGCGACTCCCCCGTTCGCATTGTCTCTACGAATCTCAAGTACGCCTATTGGAGCTTTGCCCAAATGATCGCGCACCACACCAGCAACGGCTGCAACCTGCAGCCTGGCGACCTTCTGGGCAGCGGCACAGTATCGGGTCCTACGGACGAGAGCAGGGCTTGCCTTTTGGAGCATACGGAACCATTGCGATTCCTCAACGGAGAAACCCGCCGCTACGTAGAGGACGGTGACGAGGTCATTTTCAAGGGGCGCGCCAAGCGCGAAGGATTCGTATCCATCGGTTTCGGCGAATGTCGAGTACGTATCGCGTCTGCGGGTTAGTTTGTATGCACCCCAAGCTGCACACGAACTGTGCACGAATCGAACTTTTTCACATCATTTGGGGTTAGCCTTTGAACGAAAGCAGATAAGCGCCTGAGCTGGGCCACCCGAGGCGGCGATCTTTTTGAGCTCGCCCTGCGAAAAGCCTCTGGTAGGACCTTGATCGCTACGTCGCGGCCTAACTTCGGATCGTGTGCACGGTAACCTCGCCCATTCCGCCGGCGCCGATCGCACCTAAGATTTCGTAGGGGCCCAAGTGGGCCGGACTGAATGGCCATAGGTCCCCGGACCTGCTATCTGGAGTGCGCCTAGTATATAGGGAAGAGTAATTACGAACTGCTATTTTTCCGAGACATCTCCTGCGCCAGGAGGCCGCGGGCTTGCCCAGAATCAGTTCTCTCTGATGCGATCGAAATGCACTTCTGGGCAAGCAAATGTTCAATGAAATGGCACTGCGCGTAGAAGGGGATTTTGGGCAGCTCTGATCTCGATGTAGAAACGCGGAAACTAAAGCTCTACTTGAATTGTACGAGTAGCCGACTAACCGCCCGGTTGGTTCGGGTAGGTTCCTTTCAGGCAACCGCAGACTGCCAATACTAACACTGCCAATACTGACAGTTGACAGACGAGTTTCTGAATCATAAGACATCCGCAATCAGGTTGCTAAAGGAATAGGGAAACCATCGGCACGATCAAGGATCATCGGCAGAGTGGGCGCATTCCAGATCGTTGAAATGAGGAGCTAAGATGAACATCGTCGGATTGATTATTCAGCTTGTCAGTGGCGCGGTCGGGGGCAACATTGTCGGTGGGCTTATAGGCAAGCTCAACCTTGGTCCAATCGGCAATTCCATTGCGGGCATAG
>Ga0187783_10001911_pt1 | contig 15456 bp, 11 predicted proteins | sample 1015_SJ02_MP02_2_FD_132471 | JGI IMG/M metagenome (GOLD analysis project Ga0187783, IMG submission 132471) | Tropical peat soil microbial communities from peatlands in Department of Meta, Colombia - 1015_SJ02_MP02_20_MG | ecosystem: Environmental > Terrestrial > Soil > Wetlands > Peat | place... | reverse complement strand
GCTCTCATGCCATCACCGTCTGGGGAGCCACGGGCCGCATGCGGGGATGGCGGCTCTATAACAATGCCGGCACCGCGTACTGGAGGCAGAATTGATGGCACCGCAGCAGGGCAATCTCGAGGCGGGGCGGAGCCGCAGGGAAAGCGGCTTCAGCTTGATTGAAGTCATGTTCGCCATGGTCGTCATGATGGTCGGCCTGGTGAGCTTACTGGCCGTGATGGCACTCGCCATGGCCTCCACCCAGACTTCCGAGCAGCTTGCGATTTCGAAGCGATTGGCCAACGAAGCCATGGAAAGCATTTTGACCGCGCGTGAAACCGCCAATGTGTCTTGGGCCCAGATCGCGAACGGCGACTGTTCGGTCGGAGGAGCCTGCGGTATCTTTCTTTCCGGTGCGCAACCGATCGATCTGCCCGGTGTAGACGGCATTGTCGGCACCAATGACGATGCTGCCGCCGGGCCGCAAGTTCTCGAAGCCCCCGGCGATAGCGGAGTCTATGCCGGCACCTGTCCGCCGGATAACTGCGTCCCCCTCACCAACTACACGCGAACCATCGCGATTACACCGTTCCTGGTGGGTGGGGTGGCGGTTGCCAATCTCAACTCGGTCACGATTACGATCACGTACGCCAATCCCCAATTACACGTGCCGCAGAATTACATCCTCCAGAGCTTAATTTCGGAGTACCGCTAAGGGGTGGTTATGAGCCGAGTCAGTAAGGGTTTGAATCGCGGCTTCAGCTTGATTGAGTTAGTGCTCGCCATGGCTCTCGGGGTGATCATCACGGCGGCCGCCGCCAAGCTGTACTCCTACGGCATGGATGCCACCTGGGTGGTGCAACAGCGAGCAGAGATGCAACAAGACTTGCGCGCTGCCGAAGACATGATGCTCAAGGACATCAGTCTAGCGGGAGCTGGGTTGACCTCCATCTCGGGCGAGAGCGTGCCCTTGCCATCGGCATTGGCCACGCCGGTGTATGGTTGCTCCGCCGGACCCGTTTGCCCTCCCAACGGAGCCGTGGACTACCCAAGTATTGGGGGAGGAGCGCCTACGCTTTATCCGATTATGCCCGGCTACCAGAGGGGCATGACGCCGACGGGCAGCGTCACCGTGAGCGATTTGATCACCGTGGTGTATAGCGACACGAACCTGGCGCTGAACTGCTATTCCGGATCCGCTGCCGCCGCAGGAGGGGCTACCGCAGCCAACAACGCGATGACCTTCAATGCGACAGGAAACGTCGTGACCTTCACGGCGCCGGTCAGCCCGCCGCCTTCATCCTGCGTGATGCCGCCATCCATCGCTTTCCCGCAGGCACTCAACAATACGGTAAACGGTTTGCAGCCGGGCGACGTGATCCTGTTCGGTCCGAACACTGCAGGGGTCGCCTATGTCGGGGAAGTCACCGGTGTGTCTCCCAGCCCGTCGGCCACGCCCGCCGCGCCCGACAGCCAATACGTGGTTACGTTCGCGAACGGAGACACTCTGCAGATGAATCAATCCGGCGAACCGAATGACCTGACGAATCTTGCTCCGGCAGGGGGCGGACAGGTTGCAAATTTGGTGGCCAACCGCATTTACGTAATCACCTACTACTTGGCGAATTGGACGGACGCCGCCGGAGATAAGACCGTGATTCTTTATCGTCAAGTCAATGGACAACCTGCCGTTCCGCTGGTCGACAACATCGCCAATATGCAATTCACTTACGATACCTACAACACCGATGGCACCCTGCTGAACCAAACCGGCGATGGCGGAGAGTCGCTAGGTATCTCCCCCAACTTGATTCGCAAGGTAAACGTTTTGCATTTGACCATCCACGCTCAGCTGTATGGAACCAAGAGCTCGCTCATGGCTACGCAAGGATTTCAAAGTCTTGACGTCCAGACTTCGATCAGTGCACGAAATGCGAGCTTCAACAATCGCTACTGAGCGAGCTTGGTGCGGCGTAGGGATGGGGAAGGAACAAGAGAACGGAAATAGGGATTAGGAGCTGCAAGATGGGTAGAACGAAATCTAATTCGAGTGGATTTACATTAATAACAACCTTGATGTTATTGTTCCTCCTCTCTGGTTTGGCGATCGGCATGCTGATGATGGTCAACACAGAAGTCAAGGTAGGCACGCAGGACGTGCAGAACAACATCACCTTCCATGCCGCCGAAGGCGCCATCGAGAAGATGACCTCCGACTTGGCGAACCTGTTCCAAGATTCGCTATCCCCCAGCCCTACGGACATTGAGGGCTTGGGCGCCAATCCAGGACCACCGGTTTTCAATGGCATCACCTTCCCAGGGTACACTCTGACTCCGGTCACTAACGCCGCCGGCAACATTGCGGAAACTCCGGCGGTCGTTCCCAGTGGACCTTATGCCGGATTGAATGCGGAGACCATGCAAGTAAACCTCCAGGCTACGGCACAGGGCCTGCTCGGCGACGAAGTACAAATGACCCGCACGGTGGAAGTGGCCCTGATCCCGGTCTTCCAATTTGGCGTCTTCTCCGATGGTGACCTGGCATTCTTTCAGAACCCAACCCTTACCTTCAACGGCAGCATTCATACCAATGGAGACTTGTATCTGGGCTGCGCCCAGACCTATTCCTGTACGTTCACCAGCAAAATGACGGTTTACGGAAACGTAATTCGTGCCGTCATTCCCAACGGCTATGCCGTGGGTGGGGGTTTCGACACGGGCGACGTCAAGATACCGGGCGAGCCGGGAGGGTGCAGCGGCAACAATGAGTGTACAACCCTCCCCGTCAGCGGTAACCTCTGGGGCAGCGTGACTGGAGCTGGCGGCAACCCGCCTCAATCCGCCTATAACAGCGGTCCACCCGCCTGGGTCACCATTTCCGAGAATTCCTGGACCACCTCGAACGGATATCTGGGTGGCATGTTAATCAACGGCAATTACGGCAACACCCCCAATACGGGAGCCACCCTGCTCTCCCTTCCCTTCGTGACCGGCGCAACCGCAAGCACAACCCCTGGCCTCGGGAATCCTCCCGGCCCGCAAAACTATGAAATCGTTCGCCGGCCCCCCGCCGGAGAATCGACGACTTCCCCGCTCGGCGCTTCCCGGATGTATAACGAAGCAGAAATTCGAGTCCTACTGTCGGATCAACCCGACGAGCTGCCGGGAGGAGCCACCGATCCTGACAATGTCCGCTTAGCCAACGTGTCGAACCCGCATGGTACGGGCGTTAACTATTCGACTGGCGTGCCCACCAGCCAGGTGAACTTGGCCGCCGCGCCAAGCGGCGAAAGCTACGTGACCTACTTTGCCACGGCCTCCGCGCTGGTGCCGAATCCAAGCACCATGGCGCAAGTCAGCGAAAGTGGTACCAACTATTGGGCGGCTACTGCCGATCAACCCTATTCCCCGAAAACCGCAACCGGCGAGTATAATCACGAATTCGACTCTGTTGACGAGGGATCGACAGGGTTTCCTTACCTGTTTAGCAATGGCTGGAGCCAGTCCAAGGCGCCAAACTATATCAATCTGTGCCAGGTGTCATCCTGCACCGCTCTGGCTTATCCCTATTACACTCCCCCGGTACTGGCGACGGCGTTAGGCACCAGCAATAATGCCAATGACACGCAATGGAACCTGATTGATGGGTATTTGCGGGTGGAGTTTCTGCCCACAAGCGGTTCTTGCCCCGGTCCGGGCGCCCAAGTGAATGGCTATTGCGCCATCACTCGCGAGTGGCTGGGCTTGGGATTCGCGCGCGGGATCACGCCTCCCACCACCCCGGGATTTCCCTGGACGGGTGCGGCCACACAGAATCCAGCGAACCCTTACGCAATTCTGATTCTCCAGCAGCCGAAGCGTGCGAGTGCCGGAACCCTGAACATTACCGGTACCGCGCCCAGCTGTACCAAATCTGGTTCAACCTATACGTGCACGGGACAGCCACCGGACGTTGTTAAAGACTATTCGACAGCTATCCCTTATCAGGGCGAGTCTCCTGCGGTAGCCGGCAATACGGATCCTTCGGTGACGGCCTTTAACTGGTATCCCATCAACTTTTACGATGCCCGCGAAGGCGAACCCTCCGACACAGTGCAGGGCGATAACAGCTGCACCCCGCAGGGCGTCATGAACGCGATCGAGCTCGACGTCGGCAATTTGGCGCAATGGCTCGCGGGGAACATCCCCGGCCACGGCACCCTGGTCAACTACACCAACCAGAACGGCTACGTGTTGTACTTTTCGGATCGGCGTGGCATGTTGCCCAATCCCAATGGCACGCAGACGATCGCCGCCGGCCAGATCAGTGGAGACGCCGGATTTGAAGACGTGGTCAACCGAGCTAGTACCACGCGAGCTCCCGACGGAGAACTTGAGCCTATTCCAGCGGGCAAGACGATCTCGCCAGAAGACTCCAACCTGAATGGCTTGCTCGATAACTTTGGGGCGCAAAACCTTGGCCTTGGCTTAGGCTATGTTCCAGCGCCGTCAGCGACGCCAAGTACCGCCTACACCGCCACCACCGGCGTCAACTATCTGGTGAACAGCCCTGCGGCACCCGATCCTTACATTGTCACCGGTCGTATCGCTCAGTGCTCGGTCGCCACCAACGTTTGGACCAGCGGCGCGCGTCACGTGCTGAAGCTGGTCGATGGCGGCATGAGCAACGCCGGCGTGACCTATTTGCCGCACATGCCCGTTACCTATGCCAATCACTGGGGTGGTTTCACAGTGGGTTCAGAAAACCCCGTCTACATCAATGGAGACTACAACACCTTCGCCAGCGACACGTCCTGGAACACTCCCTCGGTTGATGAAAACCAGGCAGCGGCCGGCATTGTCGCCGATACGATTACCTTGCTTTCGAACAATTGGGTCGATTGGAACAGCATTCAGTTGCAGCCGACCCAACCGAATGGCAACCGCAGCGCTTCTACGAGCTACTACCGAACGGCCTTAGCGTCTGGGGACGTGCAGCCTTTCCCCCTGCCGACCTGGGCTACCGGAAACCAGTATATTGGCATTGGCACGGACGGTGGCGTAGGCAACTTCCTGCGCCTGCTCGAGGATTGGAATGGGAGTGGAGCGACCCTCAATTACCGCGGTTCGATGGTGAACCTCTACTTCTCCACTTACAACACAGGTCTATTCAAATGTTGCAATTACGCGGTCTATATTCCCCCCACCCGAAATTACAACTTCGATACAGACTTCAGTACCTTTCAAAACCTGCCGCCCGGAACTCCGATGTTCCGCGACATCGACAATTTAAGTTACCGGCAGAGTTTTACGCCGTGTACGGTTGGTGGTAACGGATTGTGCACGAACTAGCACCGCTCGCCTAAGACTTCAACCCGCCCGGACCTCGAAAGGGTGTCCGGGCTTTTTCCTTTTTGCCTGCCGGAATCGACCGGACCGAGATGCTTATCCCGCAGTTTGTTCCTTCCTACGGAATGTACGAGTGTCACAGTTCTTCCGCGTTCGGCACAGAGCTCGGAACAGATGCCGCGAGACCCGTCATCCTCTTCTGTCTGCCGGCGGGAGATCAGGAAGACATTCCTCTCCGATTGACTCGATTTTTCTTTCACTTACCGGATGAGCTTTTCTTGAGTTCCGTTTGATCTCGCGTGTATTGTGCCTTTCCTCGACCTCAGAGAAATTTGCTGGCCAGGAGGAACCACTCATGGCAAGCGCCCCTGCCGGATTGACGAAAAATGCCCACCATCCTGGTTTTGTGTCTGCCACCCGGATCCAAGAGAGCTTCGTGGCTGGCCTCGAACGAAACACTCTCGCCTACCTTGCGGCGCGAATGCCCTCATCGATCAGCTCCGATCAACTGACCATCCTGGGATTCGTCTCCCAGTGTTCGGCTGGCATCTGCTATGCGCTGGCGCGGTCGAATCCTGAGACCCTGCTGGTCGGAATCCTTTGCCTGGCATTGAACTGGCTGGGCGACAGCCTGGATGGCACGCTGGCTCGAGTGCGGCACCGCGAGCGTCCTCGCTATGGCTTCTACGTCGACCACATCAGCGACACCGTTGCGGCTTCATTTTTGATGGGAGGACTGGCCGTGTCCGGCTACATTCACCCTGGGGTGGCGCTCGGCATGCTGATCGCCTTTTTAATGCTTTCGATTGAGGCCTACCTCGCAACTTATACATTAGGAAGGTTTCGGCTTTCCTATTGGAAATTTGGGCCGACTGAGATTCGCATTCTGCTAGCCGTCGGCAATCTGGCACTCCTCTATCATCCCCGCATCGAGTTGTTGAAAAGACAGGTCTTGCTGTTCGACGTTGGAGGAATGGTTGCCATCGTCGGCATGGCAGGCATGTTCTTTGCCTCGACCATCCAGCACACGGCCCGGCTCTACCGGCAAGAGGAACTTCAATGAATAGGAAGCAGCGTCTTCACTTTCTCAAGTTCACCTTGGTTGGCGGCATGGGTATCGCAGTTCAACTTGGAGCTTTGGCCCTTCTGACGGCGATGAAGGTGAACTATCTGGCGGCGACCGGGTTGGCGGTGGAAGCGGCGGTGGTGCACAATTTTCTCTGGCATCAGAGGTTTACCTGGGCCGACCGGGCTATGCGCCAGGGGAAAGCGTGGCAATCCGAAGCGTTGCAACGGTTATTCCGCTTCCAGCTCTCGAACGGAGGCATCTCACTTCTAGGCAATCTGCTGCTCATGCGCGGCTTGGTGGGTTTCGCCAGGGTCTCTCTGTGGCTCGCGAGCCTGGCCAGCATCGCGATTTGCTTCTGCGGCAACTTCCTGGCCAGCGATCAATGGGTGTTTTTCGAGGACGGCGAATCGGTCGGTGGCCCCACGGAAATGGGATGAGGAGGTTGCTGGCTCTCTCGCATGAGCACTAACGTGCGCTGCGCAAAGGGCACATAGAGGAGGGCAGCCGTGATTCCCAGGGCAAGCCCTGGGCCGATTTCTGGCGACAATAGAAACGGCGCAAGCGCCCAGACGAGGTCGAGCACCAGGATTAGAGGAAACAGTTTGGAAAACTTGCCCCGGAGTCCCTGGATATCGAAGGAAACCGCCGACAGCAGATAGCAGCGGATGGGAATGCCGATGACTGCGGTCACGATCAAGGCAGTAGTGACCAGGCTGGTGCGAGAGACAACGTGCGCCAGGATCTCCTGAACCACCGATAGCCGTGCCAAGGCCACTGTATAAAAGCTCAGGTACATTGCTTGAATGAGAAGAAACAAGACTCGAACGTAACCTTGGGGCACCCGGGGCAGTTCTTCCGGCCGTGTCAAAACCGCGGTCGACTGGTTTCCGACTGGCCGGTCCGGTAGAGTGGGCGTGGCGTCGAGCACGCCTCCCTTCTCTCCGTGGTTGATGAGCACCTCGACCGCAGGCAGAAAGCGGTAGCCACGCTTGGCCAGAGTCTCGATGAAGCGCGGACTCGACGCGGAGTCGCCCAGCGCTTCACGGAGCTTATTGATGATGGTATTTAAGCCGTGGTCAAAATCGACAAAGGTATCCGCCGGCCACAGCTTTTGGCGCAGTTCTTCGCGGCTGATGACTTCCCCCGGGTGTTCGACCAGCATGAGCAATGCCTGGAACGGTTGTTCCTGTAAACGCAGTCGCATCCCCGATTTACGCAGCTCGCCGCTTGCGGAATCGGCTTCGAAGACTCCGAAGCGGAAGATCTTGTTCTGGAGCATGGCTCGACATCATAAACTAGTCGGCCAACCTACCTGGGGGAAGCTGCTTCTCGTATTGCTTCTCGCCTTCTCGGCCCGACCTCTTGCAGCCGAGCAGCTTAAGACGGAAACGGTCAACGCATTCGATCACTACGTCGAACTCAGCGAACAACGCATGGCGAGCGAATTAAGCGCCGGCTGCTTTCTTCGGGTGGACGATCTCTCGCCCAACCAGAGGGATGCGGATTACGCACGACTGAGACAGGGAGAAGTGGTCATCGAAAGGCTCGCGACTCTCGATGAAGGCCATTCCATATCCGTTCCCGGAGGGCTGGTCCATCATTGGGTGGGCACGGCGTTCATTGCTCGAACCACGCTCGTGCGCACCTTGGCGTTCCTCGAGGATTACGACGAGCAATACAAGTATTACGCTCCCGAGGTTCCGCAGTCGAGACTCATCGAGCGAGATGGCAACTACTTCCGGGTATTTCTGCGACTGCGCAAGACGAAAGTAGTGACCGTAATCTTGAACACGGAGTATGACGTCCGCTATGTTCCTCTGGCTTCCGATCGGGCCGCTTCCTATTCCTATAGCCGTCGCATCGCTGAAGTTGAAAACGCTGGCAAGCCGAACGAATCGGAGAAGCCGGTGGGGAACGACAGCGGCTTTCTTTGGCGGCTCAACTCTTACTGGCGCTTTCTCGAACGGGATGGCGGAGTCTACGTGCAGCTCGAGGCAATTTCCCTAACGAGGGACATTCCTCCGGGTCTGGGATGGCTCATCGGCCCGTTCGTGACCAGCATTCCCAAGGAGTCGCTGGCGTTCACGCTCACGCGCACGCAGCAAGCACTGTTGCCGACGAGCAGCGGCCAGCCGTAGGCTGGTCTAGTGTAGCTCGAGCGACACCAGATCTCCGTCCGCCTGCCCTCCCGGCCGGTAGTTCACCGAAACCGAACGATTCGCCCAATTGCAAGAGAACGAATCGGCGCCGATCAGCATGAGCCCTTTGTAATCCGTTGTCCGCAGTGTGAGGGCCTTCCCGCCGATCGAGACCATAAGGATCGCCGCCGGCGCCCGGGAACAATCCACAGAAACCAGCGTCCCTTTTCGATTCTGAATTGGGCGCCGATCAATCTGAGGCCCCTCGATTGGCAGGGACGTTTCATCATTCCCCTCCTCTGGCTCCGCCGGGCTCGACGGACCGCGCTCCCCCGATGCCCCGGGGGTTGAATCTCGGTTTGCCGGCACCGGGCCCGAGGATTCTCCCGCTTGGGGTGCAAGCGCATTGCCGGTTGGTGGGGAAGCGCTCGCGGCTAGCGGAGGCACGCCATATTTCTTAATGTAGGGCAAATCGTGCAATTCTTTTTGGGCGGCATTCGCGATCTCCGGATCCGAGTTCGCCGACAGCCGCTCGAGCAGAGCGGTGGCCGCGTCCCAACTCTTGCCGTCCTCATAAATCCTGACAAGATCGAGCAGGTAGCCCGGCTTCCGCGGAGCTCGCTCGATGGCTGCGTGGATCGACTCGCTCGCAGCGCGCAGACCTCCGCCTTCGATCTGCGCCAGAGCCAGCAGATGGTAGGCCTCGGCAAACTCGTGATCCCAATCGAGAACCACGTGCAAGTCCTGCATCATGTTGGCCAGTCCCCTCATTTCCCGGCCGTTCGACTGGGCATCCTGAAACTTCAAGATGGCTAGGTAATAGTGCGTCCAGGGGTCTTTGCCATCGAGGGCCATGGCGTTGCCCAATTCTTCCCCGGCGCGGTCGTATTGTTTCTGCTCGATCCGATCCCACCCGAGCGCGCGATGCGCAACGACATTATCCGCGTTCGGCTGGTCGATGATGGCGGCAAGCTCTTGCCGCGCTTCCTGACGGCGGTCCGCGAGGCGCAGTTTCATTTCTGCCACCAGCGCCTGCGCTTCCGCTTCTCGAATTTGGTGCGTGCTCGTACCGATCATGTCGGCGGAGACCGGAGCCGACGCCGGCTGCGCGCCGCCGGGAACATTCGCGGCTTTGCCTTCCACCGAAAGCGAATGGCAATGGTTTTTCACGGCCTGTTCGAGTTGTGCCGAACTCATGGCGAAGGCTTTTTGCACGGCATCGTCCACCGCAAGTTTTTCGTTTTCGACAAAGCCGAAGTAAGCTCCGATAGCGGGCAGTTGCTCCTTCTGGAGAAGGTAGTCGACCACAATCCAGGACTGGGCCTGAAATAGGGTGCGCTCGGTTTCGTCCAATCGGTCAGGATGCTCGGAGAACAATCGACCCAAAGGCAGCCAGTTTGACCGGTTTAACCGGGCGACCAAGGACTCGTTCGGAACGCCGCCAATGCGCATCTGAGTGTCGCTGAGTTCGAGACCAGAGAAGTACTCGACAAACCCCTGGTCAAACCAAGCCTGAGTTGGCGGGTAGTTGTCGCCCAACAGCAGTCGCGCGAAGTCGCGCGATACCGCCCGCCAGCTCTCGTCGCGGGAAAGGTTCAGGACAAAATACGAGCGATCCTCACCGGAAATGAAGAAACCCGAACCAAGCCCTGATCCTGGCCGGGACGGAGCGGCTCGTTCATAGGCGGCATCGTCCTTCAACGCGATGATGTCGATCGGTTGCGCAATGTTAACGCGGCTCTTCATCAGCAGCTGCGCAAACACCGCCCGCATCTGTTCGAATCGCGCAGCAACCTCATGGCCATGTTTTTCGTCGCCGTCGGTGAGCACGGAAAAGTGGCTGGAATCGATGCGGATCCAGTGCGGTTCGGGGGAGGCCCCGGCCCAGGATAGGACGACTGCGGCGACCAACAAGACGGTCCAAGCTGCGAGCGACCAGGCGATAGGCCGAGACATTCGCCAGATGCCAGGCATAAATCAATGCTAGCACGCGCTGGACACGCGGGATTCTAGGACCTGTTCTGCTTTCGCTGCGGCAGCCAGCAACGGCCTCAGCTATGCCAGGCCGTCCCGGAGGGGTCACCGGTCCCTGCGCAGCGGGCAACGATCTGGTTCCATAGAGCCCTCTCCAACTGCTATGCTGTTCCGGCCGTGAGTGAGTGGAGCAAGTTTTTCGGGCTGGCGTTCAGTGCGCTTCTTCCGCTGATCAATCCTCTGGGTGATGCGCTGATGTTTCTAAGCCTCGTCGGTGGCGCACCGCCCGCCGTCTATCGGATGTTGGCGCGAAGTATTGCCATCAGCACAACCATTTTCCTGATTACGATTGAAGCGGCGGGGACAGCGTTGCTGAACTTCTTCGGCATTTCTCTTCCGGTTGTACAAGTGGCGGGCGGGCTCACGCTCGCGGCCATGGGCTGGAAGCTACTGAATGAAGAAGGCTCCGACCAGAAGGAGAAGCCACCCGAGGTGGATGGCCGGGACATACGATCACTCGAACAAAAAGTCTTCTACCCGTTGACCTTTCCGATCACGGCAGGCCCGGGTTGCATTGTAGTCATGGTGACCTTGAGCGCCCACGCGTCGATCAAGGGAATGCTCCCATCCCTGGCTGCTCACGCCGGCATCGCGGCCGCAGTTGTGCTGTTGAGCATCGCGGTTTATTTCTGCTACGGATACGCACCGGCGATTACAACACGAATTTCTCCCCAGACCGCCCATGGCATCCTTCGCCTGATCGCATTTGTTTTGCTGTGCATTGGGGTCCAGATCACGTCGAATGGGGTCGAAAGCATCGTGAAGACCATGCTTCTCAAACCCTGATGGCTAAGAAAGTCCTATGGCACGGCCCCCTGGCCCATGGTCCCTGCGCCGAATTCTAAGAACCCTGGCCTCGCCCTGGCGGGAGCGCGGCGGAGAGCAGTTTCTTTAACGCCCATCGTGCCTGCTCCGCCAGCACCGCGTCGCCATCCAAGGTCAACTTCTCGAGCAGGGAAACGAACCGGTGATCGCCGCTATTACCCATGGCGATCACGGCATTTCTTCGCATCCCGCTGCGTTTTGCGCGGCGAATGGGCGAACCTCGAAATCGCCGGCGAAAGTCCTCCGCCGTAATCTCGGCCAGCCATTCCAGCGCAGGATTGACCAGCCCATCTCGTGGTTGAAATTCGGGGACCGAGGTCGACGGGGCTTTGCGGTTCCAAGGGCAAACATCCTGACAAATGTCGCAGCCAAACACGTGCCGGCCGATCCCGTCCCGCATGCTTTCCGCTATGCTTCCGCGCTTTTCGATCGTGAGATAGGCAATGCAAAGGTTGGAGTCCAGGCGATAAGGTTCGAGCAGTGCGTGGGTTGGGCAGGCGTCGATACAGCGCGTGCAGGAACCGCAGCGGTCGGGGTGCGGCACGTCGGCCTCAAGGTCGAGGGAGGTGAGGATCACTCCCAGAAAAAGCCATGACCCGATCTTTTGGTTCAGGATGCAGGTATTCTTCCCGATCCAGCCGATCCCGGCATACTTGGCGTAGACGCGCTCGACCAGAGGCCCGGTATCAACGTAGCAGCGAGTTCTTAGTTCCAGGGCCTCTCCCGCCGCAGGGAAGGCTGGCAGAGCTTCGCCGGCGACCGCCTCCCTCAGACCGGCCTCGACCTGGCGAAGCCGTTCCGCCACCCCTTGGTGGTAATCCTCGCGGCTCCAGGCGTAACGGGAGATCCAGCCACGCCGAAGGTCGTCCGCCTGGATAGAATACGGATGCGCCGTGTTGTAGTTGATGGCGCAAACAATCACACTGCGCGCCCACGGCGCGACCGTGCGCAGGCTCGCACGCTTCAGGGTTCCAGCCTCGTCGCGAGCTTCGAGGTATTTCATCTCGCCCGCGTAGCCGTCGGCAATCCACTGGGGAAAATAATCCAGTTCTGAAAAATCGGCGATGGGTGCAACGCCAGCCAGTTCGAAACCGGCCTCTGCCGCCGCCTTCTTCACCGCCGCTCGGAGTTCATTGGCCGCGAGCATCGACCCCTCATTATCCAGTCGCGGCGATGGAGAGAACCGCCCGGCTTCCCCGGTCGAGGCGGCAGGGCCTGAGGGTCGGACTCCAGCTCAGCGGCATTTTGGTTTGAAGATCATTCCGGTACTTGATTTGGCGCTCATTACGGCCACAAAAGGGTGTTCAAAATGCAGATGCCGCACGCACCCGTATTCCTCGACTGCCGGTTGCGAGGCTAGCCACTGCCAATCGACGAATCCTTCGCCGGCATCGGGATTTACCGTGAAATATCCCACTTGAAAGGCAGTGAGGTTCTGGAAGAAATGGCTTCCTTGGGAGGGAATCACGCGCAAATCTCGAAATCCGGCTTCGACAATCACCCGGGCGCCGGAGATTTCATCCCATTCGACGGGTATTCCCAGCCAGGGATCGTTCGATCCCCATCGGCCAACCCCAATCAGCACATACGGGACGCCGCCTTCGCCGAGTTTGGCATTCAACTGCGCCACCGCCTCAGTCACCTGCTGGCTCTGGGCCCGTTCAAAGCGATGAAAATCCACCACCACCAAGTCATGCAATGCGGGAATACGACCGTTCCCCAGGACCTTGTCGCTTTGGCAGATCAGCTCATCCGGATTCACATTGTCCATACGCAGCTCTTCGCCCTCCCGGGACAGCACCAGGGGGCGGATCTGGAGAAACCCAAATTCCGCCGGCTCGCGAGAGTTCTGGGGCAACCGGACTGCAAATTCCAGCTCCACCGGCCGCCCGAATCCGTCCTCGCCCACCCGCATCAGCTGTTCGAGAATGGGAGCGAGGGGAAAGACGCCATGCTTCAGAATGGGCGCGAAGCTCACCACCCGCGTACCCGGTCGGCTCAGCCCATCGTAGACGATATGATTGTCCAAGGAGTAGGTTGAGCCCACATTATGCAAGGTTCCGTCGGCCTCGGCCGCATCCAGCCCAAAGCGCACTTCCCGCAGTTCGGAGGTCGCGTCCCGCAGGGGCTCGCTGTGGTCCAATTCCAACGCCCAGAACTCCCGTTGCGAGTTCGCCAGGATGTCGTCGACCGAGGAAAACTGCACCAGGTGTTTGGGGTAGCGGGGACAGAAGGCCAGGCATTTGCCGCCGTCGACCACCGTGCGTCCCAGACCCAAGGCTACGGCGGCAATTCCATCGCTATAGCTCATGGGCGGCACGGGATAGAAGTTGTGCGAGCGCACCACTCCCGAGAAGTCGGGATAAAAGCGCAGCCCGTGGATCGTTCCCACGACCTGCTGCAGAATCACCGCCATCTTTTCCTCTTCCAGACGATACGGCGTGGCCCGCACGTAGGCCTTGGCATGCTGACTGAAGGTTGAAGCGTAGACTCGTTTGATCGCCTCCATCAGCCGCTCCAGGCGCACGACCAGATCGGGGTCGTGGTTGCGCAACATAAAAGTCTCATAGACCCCGGTGAAGGGCTGGTATTGCGAGTCCTCGAGCAGGCTGGAAGAACGCACCGCCAGGGGGTAGTTCACTTGGGCGAGAAAGGCCAGCAGGTTTTCGCGCAGCGCGGCCGGGATGGAGGCGGCAAGGAAGCGGCGCTGAATCTCGCGGTCATCGGTGGCGTGCATGGCGAAATCGAGCAGGTTGTTTTCGCTCAGGAAGCGATCAAACAGGTCGGTCGCGATCACCACGCTGGGCGGCACGCTGACGCGCACGCTGGGGAAACGACGTGCCAGACGATGGTTGTGAAGCAAATGGCGCACAAATGCCAGTCCGCGGGCTTTCCCGCCCAGCGAACCTCCGCCAATACGGAGAAAATAATTGTCCGTCGACTGAAACGTTTCCGCATTGAAATCGCCGATGAGCACCTGGCTTTGTTCGGCGCGATATTCGGCGATCGAGGCAATCAGGTCGCGGCGCAAGTCTTCGACCGTCGGGAAATCGGAGACCTTGCGCGGCCGCAGCTTCTGCGCCAGGGCAAATTCGGTTCGGGCGCGAAGCCAGCGGGAGAAGTGGTTCCTCTGGCTGTGATAGGCGATGCTCTCCTCCGGCACCTCGTGCAAACGGGCCTCGAGCTCATGCAAATCCCCGGCGCGTGCGACCTCCCGGCCATCCGGCTGGCGAAACACGAAATCCCCGAAACCGGCCTGCTCGGTGAGGAAGCGCCGCAGGTCCTTCAACAGCGTCGGCGAGCGCTTTCTAAGAAACGAAAAACCCTCGGCATGGGCGGGCGCGCGAAATTCGGTGCGGCTTGATTGGAGCACGATGGGAACATCGGAAACATTCTTGCGAATCAAGCGAGCCAGTTCGAATCCCGCCTCGGTGCTCAACGCCCCGCCCATTGGAAACTCCACGTCGGAAACCACGCCCAGCAGGTACTCACGGTAGGTCATCGCTTCCCGCACGGCATCTTCGTAGTTGGAGCTGAGGAGGATTTTGGGGCGCGCTCGCATGCGCACCAGCTTGTGCGCCACATTGAGCCCTTCGCGAATGACCCGCTTCGACTGGGTGATCAGCTCGGTGTAGATGGCGGGCAGAAAGGAAGAATAATAGCGGATGTTGTCTTCGACGACCAGAATGACCGGCAGGCCGATGGCGTGCGTGTCGTGGAGCACATTGCGCTTGTCCTCGACATACTTCACGATCGAAATGAGAATGCGGACGTTTCCCTGCCAAAGAAAGATGCGTTCGAGATCGGTGACCGGATTGCGCTGGATGAATCGCTTGATCTCGCGATAGTCGTAAGCCAGCACCACAACCGGGATATCGAGCCCGGCGGCCTTCACCTGGTAGGCCAACTGCGACGCATCCATGTCGCCTACTTCGAGGTTGGTCACGATCAGATTAAAGCGCGGCTGGGAGCGGGCCAGCGCCAGGGCGTCGGCACCGTTTGAAACATGGGTGATGCCAGGGATCTGCTGGAGATTGAGTTCGAGCGATTCTCCGATCAGCAATTCATTCAGCCGACCGTCTT
>Ga0187783_10001910_pt1 | contig 15458 bp, 14 predicted proteins | sample 1015_SJ02_MP02_2_FD_132471 | JGI IMG/M metagenome (GOLD analysis project Ga0187783, IMG submission 132471) | Tropical peat soil microbial communities from peatlands in Department of Meta, Colombia - 1015_SJ02_MP02_20_MG | ecosystem: Environmental > Terrestrial > Soil > Wetlands > Peat | place... | reverse complement strand
CTGTACGGCAAAGAAGTGAGCGCTGAGGACATCGTGTTTAAAAAGGCCGTGCCGGTGCCTGCGAGTGCGAAGCTACTGCTTGAAACACTGCAAAAAGCCTCGCCGGTGAACAAAAGCAAGTAAACTTGGGACGACATTCGAGCATTTGACCAAGAACCGAAGTCCAAAAGCGCAGTTAAGCGCTGTTGCGGTAGCGACGTTGAAGGAAATGCTACGGCCGGCGTGAAGGCGTCAGATTCGCGCTCCTGCTTGACACCCTACCGAAGCCAACAAAGAGGAGTCGCCCGATCAGAGAGCAACCCTGGCCGGAATCGACTCACTGGACCGGACGCAGGTGCAAGGTAATATCCGTTTGCTTGCCGGGGGAGACCCAGATATTTTGGCGCCATTCGGAGACCCGATCGTGGTCAGAGGCGCGCACAGAGTACTGTCCTTCCGGAAGCGAAGCAAACCAAAAATGGCCCTTGGAGTTGGTTTCAGTGGTCTGAAGGAGGCCGCCGCCCGAGGCTTGCAGGGTAACACGCGCATCCAAGACGGGCTGGTTCTTCGTGTCCACGACTTTGCCACCGACGGTACCTAGGCCCACGGGCGGCGATGCGGCAAAGGTGGCAGCGGCCAACACGGACAGCAGCACGACGAGAAACCAGTTGAATCGCATGGAAGTGTCCTTTCAGTTGGAGAGCTTGCTTTGAGTCCGACACGCTCGACGCACCGGTCGGTGAAAAGAAGATGGCACCACCTTAGGGGACGCGAGGAGCCGAAGCAATGGCCCAACAGTGCAGGGCACCCAGTTTGAATACCTGACCATACGAACAGGCGAACGGAGCGTTGCCTTTGGAGAGCCGTTACGATCGCGGCGCTTTGTTGGTCAGCTGGCGCGGACGCAAAGCCATTGGGTTGCCGGTTTCGTCCAGTAAAATCTGGAACGACTCAATGCTCGCCTTTAGGCAACTGGGGCACAGACACGCCGTTGCCGTCGTTGGCATCGGGCCGTGAGGACGGTCGACGCACCAGCAGTGGCCTTGCGGGTTGCAATCGAAAAAGCGATGGCAGTTCGGGCATTTCGTCTGCACGTGCGCCATTATCTCCCATTTTTAGCAGCCATCGGAGCCAATCTCACTGCGGCCGTACCGGGTGCTAACTAAACGCGTTCCCCCGGGGCGTCGGAGGAAGCTCCAGCAACGAGAGCGAGACGTGCATTCCCCTACGCCGATGAGTCGCTGCCCTTCCAGCGCAGCACGGGCTTGCGAGCGGCCGCGACTTCATCGAGACGGCCGATTCGGGTCGAATGTGGCGCCTGTTTCACAAGTTCTGGAACCAAGGCTGCCTCTTGGGCTATCGCGCGCATCGCTTCGATGAACAGATCGCACTCTTCCTTTGATTCCGATTCGGTCGGTTCGATCATCAACGCACCGGGCACAATCAGAGGAAAGGCAGTCGTGTAAGGATGGAAACCGTAATCGATCAAGCGCTTGGCGATGTCCATCGTATTGATGCCCTTTTGCTTCTGCAGTGCATCGCTGAACACAACTTCATGCATCGAGGGCAGCGAATAGCGCAGTTCGAAGATACCCTCCAGGTGCTTGCGGATGTAGTTTGCATTGAGCACCGCATCTTCGGTGGCCTGACGGATGCCCGGCCCGTAGGCAAGGATGTAAGCGAGCGCCCGAACGAGGACGCCGAAGTTTCCTGAGAATGCCTTAACCCTTCCAATCGAACGCGGGCGAGCCTCATCCAATGCAAGTTCACCCTCTTCCTTTTCCACAAGGACTGGTACAGGCCGAAACGGTTCAAGAATCTTCTTCATTGCGACCGGCCCCGCGCCCGGTCCACCGCCCCCGTGAGGGGTTGAGAACGTTTTGTGTAAGTTCAGATGCATCACATCGACGCCAAAGTCGCCTGGCCGCGTCACACCCGCCAGCGCGTTCATGTTCGCTCCATCCATATAGAGGAATGCTCCCCTGGTGTGCAGGATCTCCGCGATTTCGGAAATGCGTTGTTCGAAGATGCCCAAGGTCGAAGGGTTCGTAATCATCAGGGCCGCTACATCATCGGTCACCTGCTCTGTCAGTCTTTCGACATCGATCTGGCCGTCCGAATCCGACTTCACGTTTTCAACCAGGTAACCCGACATGACGGCTGTCGCCGGGTTCGTGCCGTGCGCCGAATCTGGAACGAGGACCTTGCTGCGAGCGTTGCCTTGACTCTGTAGATAGGCGCGAATGAGCAGCAGCCCGGTCAGTTCTCCCTGCGCTCCCGCGGCTGGCTGCAGAGTGATGGCGTCCATGCCCGTAATTTCCAGCAAGCACGTTTCGAGCAGCCGCAGAATCCGGAGACACCCCTTGGACAGATCCTCGGGTTGTAGCGGATGCTCCGTTGCAATGCCATCCAGGCGTGCGACCAATTCGTTCACGCGCGGGTTGTATTTCATGGTGCAAGAACCGAGCGGATACATGCCCAGATCGATGGCGTAGTTCCAGGTCGAAAGCCGCGTGAAATGGCGCAGAGCCTCGATCTCACTCACCTCGGGAAATCCCCCCACTCCACCGGCGCGATAATGCACGCCGAGTGCCTTTTGAGGGTCCACCGCAGGAACGTCGAGCTGGGGCAAGTCAAATGCCCGCTTCCCCGGCGAGCTCTTCTCAAAGATCAGCCCCTCATTCTGATTGACGTGCGTCGACGCTTTTCTGATTTTGCCCATTTTCTCTGGTCCCTAGGGATCGGGCGCAAGCACCGTTCTAAGAGCGGAGATGAGCTCTTCGATCTGTTTCCGACTCGTGATTTCTGTAACGCATACCAGCGCATGTCTCCCCAGCGTCGGGTAGCTTGATTCAAGCGCCAGCGGCCCGATGATTTTATGGGTGAGCAGTCGTCGGTTTACCGTCTCGACCGGCTGGGGAAGCACAATTGCAAATTCGTTGAAGAACGGAGCGTCAAAGGCGCGCCGGATGCCCGGAATCTTGGTCAATTCGCCGAGCGCGAAATGTGCCTTCGACAGGTTTTGCTCGGCCAGCTCCCGCAGCCCCTCCTTTCCCAGCAAGGTCAAATGCACGGTCGCGGCCAAGGCGCAAAGCGCTTGATTGGTACAGATGTTGGATGTTGCCTTTTCGCGGCGGATATGTTGCTCCCTCGTTGCGAGCGTCAGCACGAATCCCCGGCGGCCCTGGGCGTCGGCTGTCTGCCCGGCAAGGCGGCCGGGCATCTGGCGCACAAACTCTTCCCTGGTGGCGATGACGCCGACATACGGTCCCCCGTAGCTGGGCGCAAGGCCGAAGCTCTGTCCTTCGAGCGCCACAATATCCGCGTCGGCCGGGGCGCGTACGACGCCGAGCGAAACACCCTCGCTCACTGCGACGACCAGCAGGGCCCCGGCGCGGTGCACGCGTTCGGCAAGCTCGGGAGAATAGTCGATTACGCCGAGAAAGTTGGGCGACTGAACGACCAAGGCCGCCACATCTTCCCGGAGCGACGCCTCGAGTGCCTCCAAATCGATCCTTCCGTCGCCACCAAAACCAATCTCTTCTACTTGGAGTTGCGAGTTTCTCACGTAGGTCCGGAGCACATCGCGATACTGCGGATGCAGCGAATAGGCCACCAAAACGCGCTGGCGCTTCGTCACCCGCTCAGCCATGAGCACGGCTTCAGTTGTCGCCGTCGACCCGTCCCACATCGAGGCGTTGGCAACCTCTTGTCCGGTAAGCTGACACATCAGCGTCTGGAACTCGAAGATAGCCTGCAGCGTGCCCTGTGAAATTTCGGCCTGGTAGGGCGTATAGGAGGTTAAGAACTCCCCGCGTTGGATGACCGTCTCTGTGATCACCGACTGCAGGTGCCGGTAGATGCCGCCACCGAGAAAGCTGCTGTAACCCAGCGAATTCTCCCGGGAGCGGTCCTTGAAGTATTCGATCAGCTCTGCTTCCGAGTAGGGTCCTGGCAGCTTCAGGGCTTCGCGGAGCCGATGGCGCACGGGAATACGCGAGAAAAGCTCTTCCACTGATTTCGCGCCAATCGCGGCGAGCATGTCCTGCCGTTCTATCGGACTCTTCGGGAGATAGCGCATTAGCAGCTCGCGCCCTGGCCCGCCAGGTAGGATTCATATGCTTCCGCGTCCATCAGTCCAGTGATCTCGGCGCGATTCGAGAGCCGCAGCTTCACAAGCCAGCCCGCTCCGTATGGGTCTTGGTTGATTTTTTCCGGTGCGTTAGCGAGATCGTCATTCACTTCAGTCACCTCGCCTGATGCCGGCGCGTAAATCTCAAAGACCGCCTTGACCGATTCCACCGTTCCCAATGGTTTCCCGGCCTCGAGCTTCGCCCCCGACTTTGGCAATTCCACAAAAACGACATCGCCCAGCTGGCTCTGGGCGTGGTCGGTCAGCCCGACGGTTCCCAATTCTCCGTTCACCCCGATCCATTCGTGGTCCTTTGTATAGCGAAGTGCCGCTGGATACGTCATGCCTTTACCCTCCTTCCGGTGAATGCCGGGCCCCAGTCATCTTGGGGCACTCGAATGGCCTTTGCCGCCGCCGGGTTCTTGGCCTCGCGGCCGCCGGTAAAATGGCGTCGGGACCACGCGCGCCTTCAGCTTCTGGCCTCGAATCTGTACGCAAACCACGGTCCCAAGCGCCGCGAACTCCGGCGGCAGATAGGCCAGAGCAATATTCTTGCCCAGGGTCGGTGAGGGCGAGCCGCTGGTCACGTGTCCAATCACGTTGCCCGCCTCGTCTTGACAGCGATACCCGTCGCGGGCAATCCCGCGGTCGACCATCTCCAGCCCGGCCAGTGTGCGCGTGAGAGCCGATTTCATGCGTTCCAGGGCGGCGCGGCCCACGAACTCGCCCTTCTCCATCTTACAAAATCGTCCAAGCCCCGCCTCCCACACGTTGATATCCTGGCTGATCTCGTGGCCGTAGAGAGGCAAGCGAGCTTCCAGCCGTAAGGTGTTCCTCGCGCCGAGACCACAGGGAAGAATGCCGAATTCACGGCCCGCCTCAAGCACTCTGCGCCAGACGTCTTCACTGGTTTCGATGTCGGAAGGAACATAGATTTCGAAGCCGTCCTCGCCCGTGTACCCCGTCCGCGCAATCAGAATATCGCTTCGGCCGCAGATCGTGGCGTAAGCAAACCAATAAGTCGAAAGATCGGCCACGGCTGCATAGCCCAACTTTCTGATTACGTCCGCCGCCCGGGGGCCTTGGATCGCAAGCTGCGTGTAGGCATCGCTCCAATCAGCGACTTCACAATCAAACCCCTTGGTGTTTTCCTGTATCCAAGCGACGTCCTTTTCACGCGTGCCCGCATTGATTACGAGAAGAAAATCGTCTTCTCCCAGGCGATGCACGATCAAGTCGTCCACAAATGTTCCCTCCGGGTAAAGCATCGCCGAATACTGAGCCTGCCCCGCGGCGAGCCGCGCCGCGTTGTTCATGGTGATATGCTCAACTGCCGCGAGGCCCGCTCCCAGACCGCGCCCGCGCACTCGCACATCGCCCATATGGCTCACATCGAAGATGCCCACACCCCCGCGAACAGCCTTGTGCTCAGCGACGAGTCCTCCGGTTCGTGGATATTCGATCGGCATCTCCCATCCGCCGAACTCGACCATTCGGGCGCCCATGGCCCGGTGGGCTTGGTACAGAGGAGTTTTGCGTAGCGCGGTGCTCATGGCACAACCCGCAGGATCTGCGTTTCTCCTTTCAGCGAAGGATCGGAAAGCGTGCGCTCGTCTCAGTGGATGTTCAGTTCGCCTCGGACGTTGCGAAACTGCACGACGGCAAACTCCAGGTCCTCCCGCGTGTGTGCGGCGGAGAGCTGCACGCGAATGCGCGCTTTCCCTTGAGGGACTACCGGATAAGAAAACCCCACGACGTATACGCCCTTCTCCAGCAGGAGCTCGGCAATCTTCGTTGCGAGCGCGGCATCCCCGAGCATCACCGGTACGATGGGATGTTCGCCGGGCAATATCTGGAAACCGGAGGCCGACATCCCCTCTCGAAACAGACGCGTATTTGAAAACAGTCGGTTCCGAAGGTCCTTTGACTGGGCCAGCAGGTCGAGGACTTTCAGCGAGGCCGCCACGATGGTGGGTGCGACGGAATTCGAGAACAGATACGGGCGAGACCGCTGGCGAAGCAGGTCTACAATCTGCTTGCGCGCACTGACGTAGCCGCCGCTCGCTCCGCCGAGCGCTTTGCCCAGGGTTCCGGTCAGGATGTCGATCCTCCCCATCACGTGGAGGTGCTCGTGCGTACCCCGGCCGTTTTCCCCCATGAATCCGACCGCGTGCGAATCATCCACCATGACCATCGCGCCATATCGCTCCGCGAGATCGCAGATTCCGGCAAGGTTCGCGAGGTAGCCGTCCATGGAAAAAACGCCATCTGTGGCGATCAGAATGCGACGGGCCTTCGACGCTTGCTTCAGTCGAGCTTCGAGGTCGGCCATATCTCCATTGTTGTAGCGAAAGCGCTGGGCTTTGGACAGCCGGATGCCGTCAATAATGCTGGCGTGATTCAGCTCATCGGAGATAATCGCATCCTCCGCATCCAAAATCGTTTCGAACAGTCCCCCGTTGGCATCGAAACAGGAGCCGTACAGAATGGTGTCTTCCATGCCGAGGAACTGACTCAGACGATGCTCCAGCTCCTTGTGAATTTCTTGGGTGCCACAAATAAAGCGCACCGATGCCAGTCCGTACCCCCACCGATCCAGTGCTTCGTGCGCCGCTTTTACAACCTCCGGATGGTGGGCCAGGCCAAGATAGTTGTTGGCGCAGAGGTTCAGCACGTGCTTCGCCCGAGGAAGGTCCACGCGCCCATTCTGGGGGCCAATGAGAATGCGCTCCGGTTTGTAAAGGCCCGCTTTACGAATCTCGCTTAGCTGCGATTCATAGTGTGGTCTCAGAAGATCGAACATTTCACTCAACTCCTCGCACCGGCTGGATTGTCGCGCCCGAGGTACGCCAATCCAACAACACCTTGCCTGCGTCGCCTGATGTCATGGCCTTAAAAGCCTTCTCATACTCATGCCAGGCAAACCGATGCGTGATGACAGGTTTGATGTTGAGTCCCGATTCGAGCATGACCGTCATTTTGTACCAGGTCTCATACATCTCTCGTCCATAGATGCCTTTGATCGTCAGCATGTTGAAGATCACCTGCTTCCAATCGATCGACATTTCGGCCGCTGGGATGCCCAGCATGGCGATCTTGGCGCCGTGGCTCATGTTGGCCAACATCTCTCGGAAGGCCGTTTGGTTGCCGGACATTTCCAGGCCTACATCAAATCCCTCGTGCATTCCAAGCTGCTTCTGAATTTCCGCGAGCTTCTTCTGGTTTGGATTGACCGCCAGAGTGACACCCATTTTCTCGGCTAGCTTGAGCCGGTTCGGATTTACGTCCGTAATCACCACATAGCGTGCACCCGCGTGGCGCGAGACCGCGGCGGCCATGATCCCAATCGGGCCCGCCCCAGTGATCAAAACATCCTCGCCCAGCACCGGAAACGACAGGGCCGTGTGCACGGCATTACCGAGTGGATCGAATATCGCCGCTGTTTCCAGATCCACACATCCGCTGTGTCGCCAGACATTGCTCATGGGCAGCACAACGTATTCGGCAAACGCGCCGGCGCGGTTCACCCCGACTCCCAGCGTATGAGCGCAGAGGTGACGCCGACCGGCAAGACAGTTGCGACAGCGGCCGCAGACGACGTGTCCCTCGCCGCTGACCACCTCACCGGGATGAAAATCATTGACGTTGGCGCCAACCGAAACGATCTCTCCCACAAACTCATGCCCCACGATCAACGGAACGGGAATCGTCGCTTTCGCCCATTCGTCCCACTCGTAGATGTGCAGATCGGTTCCGCAGATGCCGGTAATCAAGACGCGCACCAACACATCGTTGATTCCTGGGTTCGGGGTCGGAACATCCTCGAGCCATAGTCCGCGCTCCGCGCGGCTCTTCACGAGGGCTTTCATGGGTCCTCAATTCCCGCCGGAAAAGGTTGATGCCGTCGTGCGGGCCCTACCATTCGATGATGTCCGTCTGGCTAAGCCGCCGAGAGCAGACTCTTTATACCCGAGTGCGTGTCTAGTTTCGATATACCGTCTGGTTGCTTCGGTTCGAGAGAAGCCTTACTCGCCGGTCCCTTTGAAGCGATGCCTGACAGCTCGAGACCCTGTCGGATTGCGCATTTCCATCCAAAGGTGTAGATTGCCGTCGGTTAGGGCCCTCCCGAGCTGCTCCAATCAGGAAAGGAACCGACGATGAGAAAGCTAATTTTGCTCGCCGTGCTCACGGCAGCCTCTCTTTTCCCGCTCACGATGTTGGCACAAAGCAATTTCAATGGCACGTGGAAGGTCGACTTACAATCCGCACAATTCCCGAAGAAGCCCGACGTTTTCCTTCTCCAGAATGGCACGTATGAGTGTAAGAGCTGCGTTCCTCCGATCTCGGTCAAAGCCGACGGACAGGACCACAAGGTGACCGGACACCCATACTACGACACGGTCAGCATCAAGGTCATCGACAGCAACACCCTCGAAGAAACGGACAAAAGAGGAGGGAAGACGGTTGCAGTTTCTAGGCTGACGGTCTCGGCAGATGGGAAAACGCTTCAAGTCAATTTTACGGATAGCACCAATACCAACGCTGATCCGGTGACCGGCGAGGCGACTGCCACGCGCGTTGAAGCGGGCCCGGCCGGGTCTCACGCGATTTCCGGCTCTTGGCGCACAACCAAGCTCGAAAACATTTCGGCGAACGGTGTGACCTTCACCTTGAAGGTCGAAGGCGATACCGTGCACATGACCACCCCGACAGGGCAGTCCTACACGGCGAATCTCGACGGGGCCGACGCGCCCTACAACGGTGACCCCGGCACCACAAGCGTCTCGGTCAAGCGCATCGACAAGAGCACGATCGAGGAAACCGACAAGCGTGATGGAAAGCCCATTTCCGTAGCACGTATGACCGTTTCGCCTGATGGCAAGACCTTAAACTTCGTGGTCCACGACTTGCTGCGCGACACCACCAGCCGCGCCTCCGCCAGCAAGCAGTAGTCGCGCAAATAAGCAACCGTGGCCGTGGGCGTGTGCAACGCGGACGCCGGCGCGGGCAGCCGCTCGACTCCACGGGAACGTCGAGTTAGTGTCAATTTCCTGGCAGCGAGGACGCCTACGGGGCAACTGCGCTCGTCTGTGTGGTGCTCGCGCCACTCCTTTGATTTATGGCGTCGCAAGCCATTTTGACAGCCGTATCGACGGAATGCGATGTCTGAGACAATAGCGTATTTCCGCTTTTCGACAGCACTGTCACCTTGTTGACCTTCATTAAGCCACCCAGGCTGGTGATGCCCTTTTTGTTGCTTTGCTTGTCAAATAACACCACATAATCCACGTTCGATTTCTGCTGCGTGACCATTGCGCCCGGGCAGTCGGACGTAAAATCCTGGTAGACATCCACGAGGTCCGGATTGTAACCGCCGTAGAGATTTCCTGGAGCGACACTACTGGGATTACCGAAACCTCCCGACGCCGTCCATGACTCGGTGTCGCTCACGTAAATCCGAGGCTTGGACGAGGCCCCCTGCTGCGCATCGGCGCGAGACTCGCTTGATGTCTGTCCCTCTGCCCCAAGTTGTGCTTGGGTGGTTGCGAGACTCTTCCCAGCAGGGACCTCCTCGATCGCAACTTCGAAGCGAGCCACGTAGCCGACTCTTCCGGCGGCCGTTCGCACCTTTAGGGTATAGCCCTGTGGATCGGAAAGGATGGAGACCTGTTCGTTGCAGTTTGCAGTTGTTACGACTTGCAGGGGCATGGCCTGCTCGGCATCGGCGGTGAGCGTCACGTACGACTGACCATGGCATTTGATTGTCGCAGAGGTGTTGCTAAGCTCGGGCGATGGCTGTGACGTTGTTTGCTGTGCCCGTGCAAAAGGGATTGCGAGAATTCCAAAAAACAACAGCCAATAGATGCGCCTACCGACCACCTTTTTCCTCCGCCGCCGCTTTTCTCCAAGTGTATCGGTACAAGAACAACGAGTCGGGAGCGAAAAATCGGCTGTGCCGAACGTGCCAATGGCCCAGCGCCTGACTGGACGTCGAAGCGTCTGGGCGCAGTGGTCGACACACCGGGCGGAGCGGCTCTGGTTCTTCGCTTACTCTAGAAGTGAACTGCCCGAATGAGCAAGCCTGCGAGTGCGGCGCCGATCAGAGGTCCAGCGACGGGGATTCCGGCGTAGCCCCAATCGGAATTCCCCTTCCCCTCGATAGGCAGGAGCGCGTGAGCGATTCTCGGGCCGAGGTCACGAGCAGGATTGATGGCATAGCCGGTGGTTCCGCCAAGCGAGAGTCCGATCCCCCAGACCACAGCAGCAACCAAATACGGTCCGAGACCCCCGGCCAGGCCCGTGGGAGAACCAACTGCCTTGGAAAATATGGCGGCCACCACGAACACCAGTACAAGTGTAGCAATCATCTCGCTGATCAGATTCGCGATCACGCTGCGAATGGCCGGGGCCGTGCAGAAGACCGCAAGCTTGAGCGAGGGTTCAGCCGTTTCTTTCCAGTGCGGCAGAAAGTGAAGCCAAACCAGCACGGCACCGACAAATGCCCCCAACATTTGGGCTGCCACGTACGGCCCAATCTTGTGATAGTCCCCGGACGAGATTGCGAAGCCGACCGTGACTGCGGGATTGATGTGACTGTCCGTGCTGCCGCACGCGGTCGCGGTGCAGATTCCCGCCATCACCGCGAAACACCACCCACTCGTGATGACCATCCACCCCGCCCCCTCGGCCTTCGACCGTTTGAGCACAACGTTGGCGACCACGCCGTCGCCAAGCAGGATCAGGACCAGGGTGCCCATAAATTCACCAAAGCAGGCTGAAATCATGTCCATTTCTCCTTGTCTTACGCGCAGGTCTTCTTCACCACGGCTGGTCCCGGAATCCGGCGCGTCGACCACGCTCGTTGGAATCAGGCGAAGGACCTGGTGACCGCCCTTTTTCGAGACAGTCTTGCTCGCCAAGTCTAGAGACAGCTTTTCGAGCGCCGCCGGAGTCTACTTCCGTTCACCCGCTTCGTTGGAAGGACTTCACAGGACCACATCTGACTGGCAGAGGGAGTCTAGCAGACTGTTCTTGCTCACAGGGGTTTCAGTGGCGAAAACGTGAATCAGGAGGACCGTAACGCCCAGGCTTGCGTCGCGCAAGCAACCTCTGAAGAATCGGCTTGGCTTCCGTCTCAAGTGCCGCGGTGCTCTCACCCTCGTCATTCGCCTGCTTCATTAGGACGTGTAGGGATATGAGCATTGCGATATCGGCGGTGCACACATCGCAATTGATGTCCCTGCGACCTGGTAGCTGAAATACTTCGCCAGCCCGATCGCACGTTTCACATAGGCCGACCATATCCACTCCCTTCGTCCCCGGCGGGTATTGCCGCACTTTCCCCTTATTTTCACTTTAGCACCAGGGCTAGAGTCGTCGTTGCGGCTCCGCAAGGAGAAGGGTTGGAGCGCAGAAGCCAATGTGGGTAGGTCACTGATCGTGGTTGGCTTCCGCCCAAGCGAAAAAGGGAAGTCGCTTCGGGAAGTGGAACTTCGCTAAAATCGGAGCGCCCGGCGCAATTGGTCCGAGACGAACGCCCTATTGTCCGCGCCGCCATCCCAGGCGGCCGTCAAAACGAACGGGGCATCCCAAGCACATGCTCCGCGATATAGGAGAGAATTAGGTTCGTCGAAACGGGCGCTACCTGGTACAGGCGCGTCTCCCGAAACTTTCGCTCGACATCGTACTCGCAGGCAAACCCAAAACCCCCATAGGACTGCAAGCAGGCGTTGGCACCTTCCCAGGAAGCGGCCGCCGCCAGCAGCAACGCCATGTTGGCTTCTGCGCCGCAGGGTTGCCGGGCATCGAACAGTGCACACGCCCTGAACCGCATCAGATTCGCCGCCTCCACGTGGACGTAGGCCTGGGCGATAGGAAACTGCACTCCTTGGTTCTGACCAATGGGACGATCAAACACCCTTCGTTCGCGCACATATTTCGTCACTTTGTCTATAAACCAGTAGCCATCGCCGATACATTCCGCTGCGATGAGGGATCGCTCGGCGTTGAGACCTGTCAGCAAGCACTGGAATCCCTTGCCCTCTTCGCCCAGGAGATTCTGATCGGGGATTTCCAGATCGTCGAAGAAGACCTCGTTCGTTTCATGATTGACCATATTCAGGATCGGCCGCACGCTCATGCCTTTTGCCATGGCCTTATGTATATCGACCAGAAAGGTTGAAAGGCCGTCAGATTTATCCTTCACTCGGTCAAGCGGAGTGGTTCGGGCCAGCAATATCATTAGGTCGGAATGCTGCACGCGAGAGGTCCACACCTTTTGACCGTTGATCAGATAGCGGTCTCCCTTCCTCCTGGCCGTCGTTTGGATCTTTGTGGTATCGGTCCCCACCGTGGGTTCGGTGACAGCCATCGCTTGCAGGCGCAGATCGCCGCTCGCAATCCTAGGCAGGTATTCGCGCTTTTGCGCGTCGGACCCGTGCCTCAGTAGTGTACTCATGTTGTACAGCTGTCCGTGGCAAGCGGCTGCGTTTCCACCGGACCTGTTAATTTCCTCCAGGATCACGGAGGCTTCTGTGAGACCAAGCCCGCTGCCACCGTATTCCTCTGGAATCAGGGCGGCCAACCACCCAGCCTTGGTGAGTGCCACCACAAACTGCTCGGGGTACTCGCGTTTCTCATCAACCATCCGAAAATATTGGGGAGGAAACTGCGCGCATAGCTCACGGACAGCGGAACGAATCGTTTGGTATGGGTCGGAAGTGTTTGCCACTCGCCAGCTCTCCTTGCGCCTGGAATCAGTACATCCCACTCCGTAAAGCACGGTATCCCCTTCGCCACAGCCGTGGCAACCACGCGCAAGCGAACTGCGTAAGTCCGACCTAAATGTCCGCCCCGCTGCCCCAGCGGATGCGATACAGTGTGATGCCGTCGGAAGGTATATACCAGGAAAACAACGTTGCTTTGGAAGGAGCCACGGCATGTTCCGCGACAATTTGTTACAAGGCCGGACGATTTTGATCACCGGGGGCGGCACGGGTCTTGGCCGGGAAATGGCTTTGCGGTTTGCCGAGCTTGGCGCCCGTTTGTTTCTCGTAGGGCGGCGCGAGGATCCGCTCAGACAAACCGTTCGAGATATCGAAGCCAAACACGGCCGGGCGGCTTGGTTTTCAGCGGACGTCCGAGATTTTGCAGCCGTCGAAAGCTCGCTCGTAGCCGCGGAAAAAGAGTTTCAGCGTCCCTTGGGTGGAATTGACACGCTGGTGAACAACGCGGCGGGGAATTTCATCGCGCGCACGGAAAAGCTTTCGCCCAATGCCTTCAACGCAGTGGTGGGAATCGTGCTGCAAGGGACTTTCTACTACACACTCGCGCTCGGCCGCCGATGGATCGCGGCCGGCCAGTCGGGCACGATTCTCAACATTGTCGCCACCTACGCGGACGCGAATTGCGGCTCCGGGTTTATCGTGCCGTCGGCATGCGCCAAGGCGGGCGTTCTGGCTATGACGCGCTCACTTGCCGTAGAGTGGGCGCGCTACCACATTCGCGTTAACGCCATTGCGCCAGGGGTGTTTCAAACCGAAGGTGCCTTCTCGCGTCTCGTGCCTTCCAAGGAGCTTGAAGAGAAGGCCAAAAATAGCAATCCCATGAAGCGCTTCGGTCGAATGGAGGAGCTCACCAATCTCGCCGCCTATCTGATCAGTGAGCAGGCCGGCTATATCAACGGCGAATGTGTTGTGATCGATGGGGCCGATTGGCCCGGCCGGGCAGGAGCCTTCAATCACCTCGTCAACCTGCCCGACTCGGCCTGGGAGACATGGGAAGCGAGCCGGAAGAAATAGGGACAACTAATGAGCGAGCGGATCGGGTCGAATCTGGAAATGTACGACCTTCGGGTACGTGCCTTTCCCCGTCTCGCTGTGAAACGGCGTGCGCGTGCCCCAGGTCGTCCACACCCCTTTTCCCTTCCAGCCAGCTGCGGGGTTGTCGATGCGGCCGTCCATGCCTTTTGCAAAAAATCCCAGCGGATAAGGTACGCGCAAGATCACAAATTTCCCGTTCACCAGGGCAATTAACGAATCGGAGGAATTGCCCGTGATAATCGGCGTGTCCCGGCCGAGACCGAGCGTGTCGAAGTGGTCGACCCAGACGTAGTAGTGAGAATCAGCGCTGCCGGAGTCGGTCACGTTTTTGAATTGGGGGCCCGGTGTTCGATAGAGCGTCCAGCCTTCCGGGCACTGCTGCCCGGTCGCTTTGGGCCCTTTGAGCGGACCCTTGCATTTGCGCCGGTCAAAACTGGCCAGGTGACCGCTGGCCAGAGCCACCCAGACCACGCCCTTGCCGTCGACGTCCATCCCGCGCGGAGAGTAGCCCCAAACCGGAGCCCTCGGGTCATTCCAGGGAGCCTCGTAGTATTCCGCCAGGGTAGTTTCCGGCGGATTCGATCCGGGGTTCAGACGAACAAGGCCTCCCGGGAAGCCCAGCACTGTCCCCCAAACCATTCCGTCGGGCCCAATGCCGATACCATAGAACGCCGCGTTGAGGCGGGTGTCCTTGGTGGGGTCTGTCGCCGCGGCGCTCAGAGCCGCGGACAGCCCCAAACTCTCGCCGCCCGGCGTCGTCGCAACACTCTGTCCACTATCTGCATAGGCGTCCCGCCTGCCATTGCCATTGGTATCGAGCACCAGCGCCGTCCATCCTTGGGATTTCTGCGCATCGTGGGTCTCGTCCCACACCTTTGTATTCAGCCAGCCCACCACTCCGCCGCCACCGCCGCTGCTCGTCCACAGGGTACCGTTCGCATCCTGGGCGAACAGTAAGTGATGTGTGCCAAAGCAAGTGTCGATCATCGACATTTGCTTGGTCATAGGGTCGTACACCTCCAATTGTCGTCCGGACCGCTCCGTCGGAGTAAGCTTGGCCGAGGGTTGGTCCGATCCCGCCTTGCAGAACGCCGGATTTTCCGCCGCGCGGATTCGGGCCGTAATCCAAACACGGCCCCGCTCGTCGAACATGGGATTGTGAACCGTCGTGTGGCTGTCCCAGATCGCTTCGTCACCCCAGAAGGCGGAAGCTGCAAGTGGCTTCGGCTGCCCCGGGGTATCCGGATCGCGATAAGGAACCTTTACCCGACTGATTGTGTTGTGCGCGGGGTCGAGCACGGGCAGGTAGTCGTGGCTTTCTTCGGGCGAGCCGTAAATCAATCCGTTCGCGTTCAACTTGGGGTTGCGTTTGTCGGTGGAAATTTCATCGTGCAGATAGGCTGTGGGTTCGGCCCAGTCCCACTGCGTGATCACCACGTTTCGTTCGACTCCTTGCGGCCGCGGAGGAGCCTGCGGAGGAATCTCGCCCTTGGCGATCCTTGTGGTCCAATCGGCAAACTCCGCCG
>Ga0187783_10001909_pt1 | contig 15459 bp, 11 predicted proteins | sample 1015_SJ02_MP02_2_FD_132471 | JGI IMG/M metagenome (GOLD analysis project Ga0187783, IMG submission 132471) | Tropical peat soil microbial communities from peatlands in Department of Meta, Colombia - 1015_SJ02_MP02_20_MG | ecosystem: Environmental > Terrestrial > Soil > Wetlands > Peat | place... | reverse complement strand
GATCTGCCCAGGATTAGGATGTGAGGTTTCGGCAGGACGGGCTCGATGTAGACATCCAAGGTTCCTCCGCTGTGGCACGTCATGGTGTAGTCGACAATACCGTCTTCGGCTGCAGAATCCGGGCTAATCCGGACCAACCGCGGTCGCCCATCGGCCAGTGCCTTCAGGGCCTCTTTGATGACGACCGGCTGCGCGCATCCACCTCCGATCCAGCCCCACATCTTGCCATCCGCAAAAATGATCGCCTTGTCGCCAGGCTTGCCCGAGATTGGAGCCTGAAAGCGCACGACCGATGCCGTGACGAAGGGTTCGCCTTCGGCCAGCAACTGCGAGGCTTTGCTCAGGAACTCATCAAACATCATGACGCACTTCCCTATTCTAAAGATGTCTCTCGAGTGCCATCAGACTCTCCAGGTTGTGCGCCGGCGCGAACACATCGATATAAGGCAGCGCCGCACTCATGCCACGCGTTATAGGCTGGTAATCGGCCAGTCCCAGAAGAGGATTCAACCAAATGAGTTTATGGACACGGTGTTTCACCGCAGCAAGTTCTGCCGCCAGCATTTCTGGCTCGCCCGTGTCCCAGCCATCGCTAAGAATGACGAAGACGGTGTCTGCCCGACGCAACTTGCGAGCGTGCAGCTTGTTGAAGTCGCTGAGGCACGCACCGATCTTCGTTCCGCCCGACCATCCGGTTGCCAATTGCGATAACGATCGCAACGCCTCGGGTGGACGGCGCGCGTGCAAGAGGCGGGTGATTTCGACGAGCTCCGTGCTGAACAGAAAGGTATTCACCTGCTTAAAATGCTTTTGCAGCACATAAACGAAGCGCACCAGAAAAAGACTGTACGGGCTCATCGAGCCGCTGATATCGAGCAGGATCACAAGTCGGTTCGGTCGCGGCTTGCGCTTGTGGTAGCGGAGATCAATTGGGTCACCGCCGCGACTGATGCTGTGGTGGATGGTTCTTCGCAAATCCAGTCTGCCGCGCGAGGTGGCCATTCGCTGGCGCCGCGAAAGCCTCGCACTCATTTGCCGGAGTAGCCGCAGGACAATGGTTTCGAGCGCAGCGAGATCGTCCTGACGCAAGGTGGAAAAGTCGGCTTTGCGGAGCCGGTGGAGCTCGCTGGCTCCGGCCGATTCCTGGCTGCCCTGACCCTCTGCTTGGTTCTCACCAACCGCACCCGACATCAGAGTGCTAGGGTTGCGGTCGCTATCGTCCACCCCTCGGCGCTGCTGCCGCCGCGGCACGCGCTGGGAATGCTTTGACTCTACTGGATCCCAAAATGTCTCGAAGATCTGGTCAAACAACTCCCACTCATCTTTGGAGGAGCAGATCACCGCTCGCAAACCGGACCTCAGGGTTTCCCGATTGGCCATGCCTAGGCAGAGCGCGGCACGCAACCCTCCCAAGGTGACCTGCACGCCGCCCGCGAGTCCCTGCTCGCGCGCGTAACGGCAAAACGCGACGATCGTTCTGGCTGCATCGTCGGAGCCTTCTGCGAATACCTTCGACCCTTGCATGGTCACTGCCCCGTCGGCAAGGACAGAATGCGCTCCAGCCCGGCGCTTCTGATCTTGGCCGAGTCTTCCACGGACTTGGAAACACAGCTTAACGTCTCTTCCACGGCCTCCGGATCGAGACGATGTTTGCCTAAGGCTATCAACGCCTGCGCGCAATCAAGAGTTTCAGCAATCCCTGGAGGCTTGCTTAAGGGAAGCTTTCTGACGAACTGAACGAACTGAACCACCTGGCCTGCGAGTTGCTGCTCGATCCCGGGTAGCCGGGTTCGGACAATCCGCATTTCCTTTTCGAGATCGGGATAGTCAATCCACTGATACAGGCATCTTCGCTTGAGCGCATCGCCGAGTTCACGGCTGCGGTTGGAGGTCAGGATCACATAGGGCACATGCTTGGCATGCACGGTGCCCAACTCAGGGATGGTAACTTGAAAGTCGGAGAGCAATTCGAGGAGAAAGGCTTCGAAGGCCTCGTCGGCACGATCAATTTCGTCAATCAGTAAGACGGGCGAGGCCTCTTCCACAAGAATGGATTGCAGCAAGGGGCGCTCGAGCAAAAACTCCCGGCTGAAAATATGCTTTTCTTTTTCTTCTACCGTCTGTTTCGACGGTTCCTGGATTTTGATGGCCAGCAATTGCTTCTGATAGTTCCATTCGTAGACAGCCGAACTGATATCGAGACCTTCATAGCACTGGAGGCGAATCAGACGCGCAGCTAAGAATGCGGCCAGCACCTTGGCGACTTCGGTTTTCCCCAGGCCGGCATGCCCTTCCACCAGAAGCGGTTTGCGGAGTTGTGTAACCAGGTAGATGGCAGTAGCTAGAGAGCGATCCGTAACGTAGCCGAGGTGCTCGAAGCCGGAGATGATGGTGTCGATACTTTGGCTGCTCGCACTGGGAGAGGACCCTACCGATGTTTCCATGGAATCAGTCGCGCCCTTACGATCTTCCGCGGAACAACCCCTTGGCGGCCTGCCAGGCCACCGAGGTCGCTTGGATGGGCTTTAGCTCATCGTGCTCAGCTTGATCTCCCTGCACAGCAGAGGCCTTCAGGCGCTCCTGAAAGTTCTTGGTGAAGGCATCGAACATAATGTTCGAAACCTCGGTGATGACGCGTGATCCCATTTGCGCCAGAATGCCGACAACGTTAACCTCGGAGATACTCGTGACCTCGGTGCCCCCAGCGGCCAGCGGGCTTAACTTGCCGATCATTTTCATGGATGCGCTTCCACGTCCTCGCACATCCTGCCCCTTGCCTAGAATTTCGATTTCGTGGTTTTGCGCGTCGAGGCGGAGAACCTGCACTTCGCCTTTGTAGTTCGTGACGCTCGGGCCGACTTTCACGCTGATCGCACCGCGGTACGTGTTCTCATCCACTTGCTCGTTGATTTGCGCACCCGGGACACAGGTGGCGACCTTGCGAGGATCACTCAAGAAGCCCCATACCTCGTCCACCGGCTCCTGAACCTGGAAGGTTTTTTCAATCTTGAGTGCCATGCACCTATCCCGTAACTCCCTTTTCCTTCAGAACACTCCAGACCTTCCACGGCGTAACCGGCATATCGATGTGCTTGACCCCGAGGTGGGAGAGCGCATCCACAACGGCATTCACAAACGCCGCGGGAGAACCCACATTGGGTGATTCGCCCACGCCCTTTGCCCCGAAAGGATGATGGGGGGAAGGCGTGCATGTTTTGTCGGTCTCCCAATGGGGCGTTTCGACGGCTGTTGGCAGCAGATAGTCCATGAAACTCCCACCTTGCACGTTGCCGCTTTCGTCGTAATCAATCTGCTGCATGAAGGCGATGCCCAATCCCTCGGTCAGGCCACCGTGGATCTGTCCTTCGACGATCATGGGATTGATGATGTTTCCGCAATCGTCCACCGCCAAGAAGCGGCGGACCTTCACTTCTCCGGTTCCCTTGTCGATGTCCACGACACAGATATAGGTGCCGAACGGGAAGGTCAGGTTGGGTGGATCGTAGTAATCGACCGCCTCGAGACCTGCTTCGAGGCCAGCTGGCATGTTCGTGTAGGCAGCAAAGGCAATCTCCTGAATGGTTTTGGCCTTGCTGGGAGTACCTTTGACATAGAACTTTCCAGGCTCCCATTCCAGGTCGGCTGCGCTGCATTCGAGCAGGTGCGCCGCAATCTTTTTCGCTTTGTCACGAATCTTGCGCGCGGCCATGGCCGTCGCTGCGCCGGAGGTCGGCGTGCTTCGGCTGGCGTAGGTCCCCAGGCCGTAGGGTGCGGTATCGGTGTCTCCTTCTTCCACCGTCACATCGGCGGCGGGAATTCCCAACTCCTGAGCGACGATCTGCGCGTACGTGGTCTCGTGTCCTTGCCCCTGGCTCTTGGTTCCCATGCGGCAGATCGCTTTCCCGGTGGGGTGAATGCGAATCTCAGCGCTATCAAACATTTTAATGCCGAGGATGTCGAAGGTGTGCGCCGGACCCGCTCCCACGATTTCGGTGAAACTGGAAATCCCAATTCCCATCAGCTCGCCCTTTTTTCGCCTCTCGGCTTGTTCTTTGCGCAGTTGCTGATAACCGATCTTGTCGAGAGCCAGCTTCATCGCAGCGTCATAGTCTCCGCTGTCGTACGTCCAACCGAGAGCGCACTTGTAGGGAAACTTCTCCGCGGGGACGAAGTTCTTGCGCCGAAGTTCGGCGGGATCCATTTTCAATTCGAGCGCCAGCACGTCCACCACTCGCTCGATCAGATAGGCTGCTTCGGTCACCCGAAACGAGCAGCGATAGGCGATGCCTCCCGGAGCTTTGTTGGTGTAAACGCCGTCCACCTCGCAGAACGCCGTGGGAAAGTCATAGGAGCCGGTGCAGATGCTGAACAAACCCGCGGGAAACTTGGTGGGCTGGGCGGCAGCGTTGAACGCGCCGTGATCGGCAAGCGTCTTCACGCGCAGAGCCTGCATCTTGCCATGGCTGTCGGCTGCGATTTCGGCCGTCATGTGATAGTCGCGGGCAAAACCCGTCGACTGCAAATTCTCCGAGCGTGTTTCAATCCACTTTACCGGTACTCCCAACGTGAGCGAGGCTACAATCGCGCAAACATAACCCGGATATACCGGAACCTTATTGCCGAAGCCGCCGCCGATGTCCGGCGAGATCACTCGAATATTGTTTTCGGGAATACCTCCGACCAAAGCAAACACGGTGCGGTGGGCATGGGGCGCCTGGGAGGTCATGTACACCGTCAGCCTTCCCGTAGCCCGGTTGAAGTCCGCCACGCAGCCGCAGGTCTCGAGCGGTGCAGGATGACAACGCGGAAAGAAGGCGTTTATCTTCGCTTTCACCGCCGCCTTCTGAAAGACCTGATCGGTCGTCTGTCGGTCCCCGACCTCCCAGTGGAAGATGTGGTTGTTCTTCTGTTCGCGGTCCTCGCGCAGAATGGGTGCTGCTGGATCGAGCGCCTTGTGTGGGTCCACGAGCACGGGCAGTTCCTCATATTCCACTTCGACAAGCTCTGCCGCATCGGCCGCGGTATAACGGTCCTCGGCCACCACAAATGCAACCTCTTGCGACTGGAAGAGCACTTTCCCGGTCGCGAGCACCATCTGTTTGTCGTAGGACAGCGTCGGCATCCAGGCCAGGTTGGCCTTGGCAAGATCCTCCCCGGTGATCACGGCCAAAACGCCCGGCAGTCTCTTGGCATTCTCCGTGTTCACGCTCGTGATACGCGCATGGGCATAGGGACTACGCACCAGTTGCCCATACACCATGCCCGGCAAGCGTACATCGTCGACGTAATTGCCCTTGCCCTGGATGAATCGCAGATCCTCTTTGCGCTTGATGGGATGGCCCATGCCACCAATTTCAGGAGACGTTTTGGGGATCATTTCACTGCTCCTTGCGCCTTCTTCTCATGGGAGAGCTTGCCGGCGGCAAATTGCACCGCCCGGACGATGTTCTGATATCCCGTGCAGCGGCAAAGGTTGCCGGAGATTCCCCAGCGAATGTCCTCCTCACTGGGGTTCGGATTGTCCTCGAGTAGCGAGTAGCAAGACATCAACATTCCCGGCGTGCAGAAGCCGCATTGCAGTCCGTGCTCCTCTTTGAAACCCTCCTGCAGCGGGTGCAGTTGCCCGTCTTTGATCAGCCCCTCCACGGTAAAGAGTTCGCCGCCATCCGCCTGCACGGCGAACACGGTGCACGATTTCACGGTTTTTCCATTCAGTAAGATCGTACATGCGCCGCAGTGGCTAGTGTCGCAGCCGATGTGCGTGCCGGTCAGCTCCAAGACTTCGCGAATAAAGTGCACCAGCAAGAGACGAGACTCGACTTCGGCTTGCCGGTCTCGTCCGTTCACCCGCACACGAACCATCTGTTTTTTGGCCATCGTCAGTTCCTCAGCTGCGTTTCTCGACCTAGTTTCGCGCCCTTTCGAGCGCTCGCGACAGAGCGCGCTTCGCCAGTTCCTTTACCAATCCCTGCTTGTATTCCGCCGGACCGCGCAGATCGCTACTGGGCTGCGCCTCATCGCCGGCGAGTTGCGCTGCCTGCGTCAGAAGGGCCACATCGATTTTCTTGCCCCGCAGAAGGGTTTCCGCTTTCCCCGCCTTCAGCGGTTTGGGCCCGACATTGGTTAGGCCGATGCCCACGTTCTGCACGGCTCCCTTGTCATCCAAAGTGAGCTGGGCCGCCACCGCAGCCGTGGCAAAATCACCCACCTTGCGCTCCAGCTTGAAGTAGCTGCCTCCGCTGTGAGGCGGAGGCATGGAGATACGAATCTCAGTCAGGATCTCGCCCGGTTCGAGGGCCGTGGTGAACAGGGAGAGAAAGAAATCTTCGATCCGTATCGTTCTCGGGCCTCTCGGCCCGGTTGCCACAATTTGAGCGCCCAAAGCCAACATGGTCGCGGGATGATCGTTTGCCGGATCACCGTGCGCCAAGTTCCCCCCCACGGTTGCGAGATTCCTCACTTGCGGATCGGCAATCACGCGTGTGGTATCCAAGAGGATCGGGTACTTCGCAGCAATTAATGGCGACGCTTCCAGTTCCCGCTCGCGAGTCAGCCCGCCGATCTTGAGAAAACCACCTTCTTCTTTGATGTAAGACAGTCCGGCGATGCGATTAATGTCAACCAGGTAAGCGGGGCGCGCTAGCCGCAGTTTCAGCATGGGAATGAGGCTCTGCCCACCGCTCAGAATCTTTGCCTCGTCCCCATATTCCTTGAGAAGAGCAATCGCTTCAGGAATTGTGCTGGGTCGGAAGTACTCAAACGATGGCGGAATCATCGTCTATCCCCCTTTGTCGTCCGGAGTTTGGCACGGAGGAAGTACGGGAGAACAATCGGGCCCGGAGACGCAGTGTAGTAAGTTATCACAGCGAGGGCGTCGGATGAAAACCGCGTCTTCCCCAGATTGCCGGCCCAATTGAATTCCCGCGCCCGGCCGAACTATCATTCTGAACCAGGGATGTCCACAGAAGACGTTTACGCCATGGCCGGTGAGTTCTTTGCTCAGGGAAGGCCTTTTGCAGTGGCTACCGTGGTTCGTGTGGAAGGGTCTTCTTCAGCGCGGCGGGGCTCCAAGGCAATCATCGATGACCGAGGGAAGCTCGTTCTGGGATGGATCGGCGGCGGATGCGCCGAGAGTGCCGTTCGTAGCGAAGCCCTCCGAAGCCTCAAGCAACGGTTGCCGCTGGTCGTTACCCTGGATTTGACCGAAGAAGTTCTGGGTGTGGGCATGCCCTGCGGAGGGAAGATGGAGGTTTTCATTGAGCCGGTCCTGCCGAAGCCTGAGCTTCTCATCGCCGGTCACGGACGCATTGCAGAAACTCTGGCTCGGCTCGGACACCTGCTCGGCTTTCGCGTCACGGTAAACGATCCCGGTGCGGAGGCGTCGGCGTTCCCACAAGCTGATCGTGTCATCGCAAAGGACTTCGATCTCAGTCAGACCCCAGTCGGCCCGAACACCTTTGCTGTGATTGCCACCCAGCACAAGAATGATCATCTTTGGCTGCAAAAAGCGCTGGCGGGAGAGGCGGCATACGTGGCGTTGATCGCCAGCCATCATCGCGCCCGGCTGGTGGTTGACTACCTGGCGGCAGAGGGAATTCCGAAAGAGAAGCTTGCAAAAATCACTGCACCGGCAGGTCTCGACCTTGGCGCAGCTACTCCCGAAGAGATCGCGCTCAGCATCATGAGCCAAATTGTCGGGTTGCGGCGCGGTGGAACCCTCAAGCCGTTGAGCCTCAACGACGACGCGCTCTCCTCACCCGGCGAGTCCGAGGACCGCCTGATCACACAGTGCGACACCAGCCGCTCGGGCTGAGCCAGATCGTCAAGACAGCGTCGATTCCGAATCGCGCTCTGCGCCCAACCTCTTATGTCGCTCGGCCACGATTTCCGCCATAATGCTGAGGGCGACTTCTTCGGGGGTGCTAGCCCCGATCTCAAGACCAGCGGGAATCCGCACGCTGGCCAAAGCATCGGCAGAAGTCCCTTGGATCCCCAAGCTGCGCAACACCTCTTCCCCTCTTCTTCGATTGGCAACCAGCGCGATATAAGGGCTGTGAACACTGACCGCTTGCTCGATGGCCTCTTCATCGCAGGCGCCGCGGCTGGCAACGACCACCTGCCGGTCCGAACTCGGACCGAGTAGGGAAAAATCCAGAACGTGAAGCACACGATCAGCATCAGGCCAATCCACGATCTTGGCGAATGGATCGACCAGCGTAACTGTGAATTTCAGGAGGCGCGCCAGCCCGGCTAAGCTCATCGCCATTGCGTCCTTACCAACGATGACCACCTCCGCCCTCCCCGAGAGCGACTCCGCCTGCCCCTCTCCGCCTCGTTGTTCCAAACCGGCCGACTGTGGGAGCAATTGGGCAAGGGTAGCGGTGCTGCGCAGTTTCTCGTAATCGCTTTTTTGGTCGAGGTCGAGAAGTATGCCTGGGTCGTCAACGGGCAGCTTACCGATCCCTTCCAGATGGTCTCCGAAGATTGCCCGGCAGCCGATGTCGCCGGTGAGTCCCATCACCTCGGAGAACACGGATCGATCGAGAAGCACGGGATTACCGCGAAAACCGCGATAAGTCGGAATCACAATTTGCGCTTTCGTGCGTGCGTGTTCGGCGAAAAGTCGATCAAAGGTTGCGGCACGGACAAACGGCTGGTCGGCAAGAACGATGAGCGCAGCTTCACTGCGCGAATCCACAGTGGAGAGCCCCAGTCTCAGGGAACTCCCCATGCCCTGACGGTAGTTCCCGTTCAGCACAACCTTTACATCGCGCAGCTCAACTTTCTGCCTGATTGCATCCACCGCATGGCCAAGAACCAGGATGATCTCGCCGACCGCAGACTGGCGAACGTTATTGAGCACATGCTGGAGCAGCGGGTGCCCATCGAGCGGCAACAACTGCTTGACTGTGCCCATCCGCGTTGAACAACCCGCCGCCAGAACCACTGCGGACCTAGATGAGTTCTCTTTCATAACAGCTATCCCGCCTGGTTCGCTTTCGAATCGGCGGGGCGCTACTGGCGCGATTTCTCCCGGCTCGGGGCAAGGGTATCACTTGTTAATGGTCAGCGAAGACAAAAGCGCCACGGCCGAGTCCCAGGGGAAGCAGATGCGCGAGCACTGTCTGATAAGGTTCTTCGCTACCCAAAATGACGGCGTTTCGTCTACCCTGCCATGGCAGAGATTCTACCGTCATAACGGCTAGGAAATCGTCCGAGCGAGCTTTTCCAGGGTACTCCGGAGATGCTTCTTTTGGGTACGATGGTTCGCGACCGCAGCTGGATTCTTCGCCAAGCGTCAGTCGCGGCGTTTGCGGATCGAGAAAGAGTTAGCTTGACCGAAGGTCGCTCGCACAACGACTTTGCGACCTAAGTGCCGGCGCCAGACCGGCCGATGGCAAATTCCTCCGATGGACAGATAGGAGAGACCATGCATGTCCGTGTCGCGTGGGTTAGTTGCATCCTGGCAGGTACCTTACTGCAACCGATATCCGCCCCTCAGACGCCATCGCCGTCGGCGGCGCAACAGGGAGAAGGCCAGCATGATTGGGATAGGTTGTTCGGAAGCTGGAAAATGCGCCTGCGGAGACGCTTGCGCCCGCTAACCGGATCCAACGATTGGGTGGAATTTGAAGCGCACGACACGACACGCCCAGTGTGGGGCGGACGCGCGAATCTCGACGAACTCGAGGCCGACGGCCCGAACGGACACATCGAGGGTCTTACCCTGCGCCTCTATAATCCGCACGCTCATCAATGGAACATCCACTGGGCGAACAGCGCGGATCCCGCCCCTGAGAACCCCGTGATCGGTGAATTCAAGAACGGGCGGGGCGAGTTCTATGACCAGGAGATGTTCAACGGTCGAAGCATCTTCGTACGCTTCCTTTGGACCAACGTAAGCGAAGCATCCGGCGACTTCGAACAGTCGTTCTCGGACGATGGCGGCAGAACTTGGGAGTCGAACTGGATCACAACCATGGAGCGCGAGCCTGCAGGGCGGGCAAATATCCCACCCAATCCTGACAAGCACGACGGCCAGCACGATTTTGATTTTGAGTTCGGCGTTTGGAAGGTGCGCTTGAAACGGCTAGCGCACCCTCTCAGCGCATTCCAGCAGTGGCTGGAGTACAAAGGCACTATTGTCGTGACTCCGCTATGGAATGGGCGCGCCAATATCGCTGAGTTGGAAGCGAAGAATGACACCGATCGAATGGAAGGGCTCAGCCTACGCTTGTTCGATCCGCATACCCACCAGTGGAGCCTATGGTGGGCCAATGCAACGGATGGAACTTTGGACACGACACCGGTGGTGGGGAGCTTTGAGAAAGGGCGTGGCGAGTTCTATGCGTTTGAAAAATACGCCGGACGATGGGTTCTGGTCCGGTTCATCTTTTCCGACATCCGTGCAGATTCGATACACGGGGAGCAAGCGTACTCGACTGACGGGGGAAAGACCTGGGAGCCGAACTGGATTGAAGACATCACTCGCGGCGACGGCATCCCATGATTATTGGGAGCGGGAATCTACAGGTGAATCGAGGTGATGGGACATGACGCGCCCTTGGCTTAGCGCGGCGGAGCGAATGTTAACAGGAGCAGGAAACTCGTCTACAAAATCTTTACTACGGTGCAGCTCTCCGCCCGATCATCTTTGTGAATACGTCGATCGCGGCAGAGTTGGAGCAGATCCTTTGCCTACGCCAAGGGGATCCGGGTGGACCAGGATTGCGCGCTCTCTCCTGCAACTGCGGCCAAGAACGTTTTTCGAGCGCAGCGAAGACTCTGCTTTCTCTGTCGGCACGCCATCCTGAGGAAGGATCTCGGCTTGATCGCGCACTTGCGATAGCTTCCCAACGCGTTCCTCACTTCACCTCACTCACCACCCCAATCTTCTCGAGCGCCCTAAGCCAATCCACCACCATCTCGAGCGGTACCGGCCCGTACTCCGCTGAAACCGCATCGCGAATCTCTTGCACGTTCCGCTTCCCATCCGCGAAATTCAATACTTCGTATCCGTACTCCTCGCCACTTCCCCACAATCCCTCATAGCTCAGTAGCTTCGGGTCGCCGATGCCGACCGCCTTGGCGTGATCCGCGAAATAGTCATATCCAAACACAGCCAGCGGCCCCTTCGGATTTTCACTTCGCTGAAACTTTTGCCCATCTCCAGGGCTCTTCCCTTGTTGCTCCTGCGTGGCAAGATTCTCCGCTGCAGGGCAATAGAACTCTTGATACCGGTCTTCGTATTTCGGTGGCGTAAACGTTTGGCCTCTAGAGGGAAGCACATTAGCGGTCGTTTCAATCGCCTGCTCGAACGCGAGATGCTGCCGCAAGTACCCGCATCCTTCTCGAAAATCAACCAATTCCGCCACCCTCGCCCGGTCTTGAGCCTCACGCGTAGCACGCCCTTGCCAAACCCTCGCCTTCACCGCGAATCTCATGTCCGGAGAATTCCTCGTCAGAAAATATCCGCTCGCCGCGCCAATAAACGCCGCGCGCTTCAGCTTGGTCGGATCAATGTTCGCCGCCGTGTCAAAATTCGTATGTATGTACCGGTCCGGCCAGTCATTCAAGTAAATCGCCGGTATGCCGAACGACGAATCCTGATACACATCGTGATCGCTCCCCATCGTGTACGCCGAATACTCCGCCCGCAGAGGCTCCTTCCCGCCCTCCGCCGCCACCATCGGATAATCCGCCTTGCCGGTCGCCGCAAATTGGTACGACTCCTCGTTGACAAACTCCGCAAACGCCCATGCCACATCATGCACAAAACTCGGCAAGCTCATCGGCCCGCGTGTCACGTGGAACACCGCCTTCGTCGTCGGTCCGCCTCCCACCATGTCCATGTGCACGGCGGCCTTGATGCGCCTGGCCAACTCGGGCTGCGCGTTTAGCAGCGTAACCGTCCCCTCAATTTCCGGCGGAAAAATAAACCGTATGGTTCGGGCCGGGGGCGCGAGCTTCCTCTCGCTGATCAAGGTATTCAGCGTTCGCGCCACCTCCAGAATCGTCACGCACCCGCTGGCATTGTCATTCGCTCCCGGCCGCTGATGATCCAGATGACAGCTAAACGCAATTTCCTCCGCCTTCAACTTCACGTCCGCCCCCGGAATCGTCGCCGTCACCACCTCGTAGTTCCCGGGATGCTGCCCCGCCTTCACCACGGCGCGCAGCGCAATCTTATCGCCCTGCGCCAGCCGCTCGCGGAGTCCTCGCGCCGTCTTCAGCGACACCATGAACGCAAACGTCTTGTTCGCCGAAAATGTCTCCAAATGTCCCCATCGAATCAAGTTCTCATCTTCGCCCCACCACGCGGTCTTCTGATTCTGGGCATAACTTACAATACCGGCAGCGCCAAATTTTCCAACCGCCAAATCCTGTACCGCCCCCGGCTGTGCACTCGACAACACAATCTTGCCCTTGACTTCCTTTCCCGCGTAATCGCTGTCTTTCGTTCCTGTGCCAACATCCACCAATTCCGCCGTAACCTCTGCGGACTCGCTATCCTCCGCCAACACCACCGGCTGCGCCGCATAGCTCGCGAGCACACCCTCATTGTGGCAACCGACCAACGCCCCTACTTTTCCTTCCTGATGAGCCTTCCCTACCTCATCTGGCAATCCCTCCTGACAAGGTGAACGCGTCTCCGAAACCTCCGTGAGTTCTCCCACCTCGGCATCCCACGCTGGCCGTGACCTCTGCGTCCCATAAAAACTCTTCCCATCCGCCGGAAACTCCAGAATCTCTACATCTTGTAATCCATACTCCCGCAACCGGGATGCCACCAGCTCCGCCGCAGCGTGAAATCCTTTCGACCCGCGCTGCCGGTGAAATGTCGCAATGACCTCCAAATTCCGCTTCGCCGTCTCTCCGCTCAACTCATTTGCCAACGCCGCCACATCCCGCTCCGGCAACAGCGGAGGCCTCTGCCCCCAAGTCGCACTGGCAAACCCGCCCAGCAACCCGCCGGCGATCACCACCTTGACCGCAATTCCCTTCCTCACATTCTCCTCCGTGCGCGCCCTACTCCACTCATGCATTCAGGGATCGCGACCCGGCACTCGTGTTGCGCAGTGTCGCGGTGCCGGCTTCGAACTGGCCAAACCCTCTTCCACACTTTGCACTGAACGCGGAATCGCACCGCCAACCGAAGCGTTCTCTTCGACAACAGGAATTGGGCTGTTGTCGGGGAACGGTCGTTTGATTACTGCAAGCAGGCCGAACCTACCGAGACAATCGCGTTCAAGGGGAGACGAATGCGCCGCCCGGTCGGTTTTTTGGGCCATATCTCTGCGGCGACTACAAGCGTCCTGTAGGCCGCTGGATCGAGGCGAGCATCTTGGCCAGGAATTCGTTGAGGGCATCGCGTCGAATCCAGCGTACGACTGCGACGGTATCATTATCCCAGTCGATATAGATGATATTGTCCCCCGTACCAGCAAAATATGCGGCCGATTCAGGGGCCGCCGGCAGCGGCTTCCTCGCCGTGTTCAGAAACCAGTTTGCAAATCCATATTCCTTGTTTGCCGGCCCCGGAGACCGTGCCATTTGAATCCATTTCTCCGAGACGATGGTTCGCTCATTCCACTTGCCGCCACGCAAGAACAAATATCCGAACCGCGCCATGTCATACGCGTTAATGAACATCCCGCCGCCCCAGTGTCCACCCCCGGACATCGATTGCATCTTCTGCCCATCAATCTCTACCCATGAATTGTCGTAGCCATACCAGCGCCAGGTCGATGAAGCGCCGATCGGCTCCATGATTTCCTCGCGCAGCACCTCCGGCAACGGTCGCCGCCAGACGTTGAGCGTAGCCAAAGCGAGCACATTGACGCGCACATCGTTGTACTTGTAATGGGTCCCCGGATCCCAAAGTTTCCGGTTCGGCCAATCCGATGGCTTTTCGCCTTCGGGCCGATCCGCCCAGTCCGGTTTGCCCCAGAGCATTCCCTGCCAATCGCTGGTCTGCCGCAGCAGGTCGTCCCACTTGATCCTTTGATTGTGTGGCGCTTCAAACAGATCAACCCCCGGTGGCATGTAGTCGCGCGCGTAATCATTGACGTCGCGAATCAAGCCGCGCTGCCAGGCCAGGCCGACAACGGTGGTGAGAAATGTCTTGGTCACGCTAAAGGTCATATCCACTCGCTTGGGGTCGCCCCATTCGGAGACGATATAACCATGGCGAATAATCACGCCGTTAGCGCCGCCGCGCTCTTTCACCGGACCGATCGGCGTATTAAATGGCTCTTTGAATCCGAGGTTGTTCGCCAAGTCCTTCGTCTCCGGATTGTCGTTCGCTACGGCATGCCGCACGGCCTCATCGAGTTGGCGGGCATCCATGCCCACTTCCTCTGGCCTTTTGTGTTGCCAATCGAAGCGATCGGGGAAGTATGGTGCGCCACTCGATGCAGGGGATACTATGCCTTGACCGCTGAATCCACTACCTTGTACCGCGAGAACTGAAGGCAGAGAAACGAGCACGAATGTGCCCAGAAAAGCGGTTGCTAGGCGTGGCATAGGGTGCTTCCTCCTGGCTGCCAGTCCGGAGCCCTGGTCGTCGCTCCCGCCGGAGTGCGACTTCTGGCCTGCGTATCATACGCTCATCGATACATCCGGACACGCCCCTCCGATATGCAATTCGCCCGGGTGCTCCAGGCCTCGCGGGCCCTTCACGATTCATGAAATCGCATGCACGAGGTCCTAGATCGTCATGGAGTTTCTGGACCATCGGGCCCTGAAACCCTTGCTCAACCGGTAACTCTCCTGCATGTATGCGCATACCAGAAAGCCGGGTAACGTCAAAATCCCCTTGACAAATCTCGGCCGCAGGTACACAGTTTTGCGCCTGAAAGTGGCTCACCGCCAACAGCGCCTATTTCGGTCTGCGGCGGTACACGTTCCAGCTAGCTCCCACGTATGGCTGGTAGAGGAGGGCATGTGGAAACAGCAATCGGAGTATTCTCTGCACGGGATCACGCGGAAGAAGCGGTAAAGGAATTACGGCAGCGGGGTGTGCCGGATCAATCCATCGTTTATCTCACCCGTTCCGAAAGCGAGGCTAAGACCATTGCCAAGGAATTCGGTGCTACGGTAGGAGGTTTTGTGGGCGGGGCTGCTGGCATGTCCGCAGGGGTCGTTGCCGCCACACTGTTGCTTCCGGGCATTGGGGCGGTGTTTGCGCTAGGCTTCGGCGCAGCCGCATTGTTAGGGCTAGCTGGAGCAGGCGCAGGTAGAACACTCGGGTCAGCTGTTACACAGGACGCTGAAACTCCCGAACCGACGCCCGATGAAAAGTGTTCTGAAGATGTGGCCTTTTTCCGTGAGGTTCTGAAAGAGGGCCGGTCGCTAATTGTGGTTCGCACAGAATCTCAGGAGATCGCCACGGTAGCGTGCGCCATACTCGATCGGTTGGGCGTCGGTATGGAAGAGGGTAAAACGCCAGCCAAAATG